>Ga0209303_1000036_pt1 | contig 178548 bp, 154 predicted proteins | sample SidtaG_3_FD_187449 | JGI IMG/M metagenome (GOLD analysis project Ga0209303, IMG submission 187449) | Marine algal microbial communities from Sidmouth, United Kingdom - Sidmouth_Asex1 metaG (SPAdes) (version 2) | ecosystem: Host-associated > Algae > Red algae > Unclassified | place: Sidmouth...
TTGCCCCCTGCCCCCCCCTCTGGCCGCTTCCCTGGCCGCCTCCCTGGCCGCCTCCCTGGCCGCTTCCCTGGCGGCCTCGCCTGAGTCGCGAACGAGCCGGGACCGCGCGCCCTGCCTCGTCCCGCCCCATCCCGAAGCGGGTCGACAGGGTTGCGCTGCCGCTTGCCCGGTCGGTAGGCTGGCCGCATGGTTGCCGCACCCCGATCCCGCCCGCCCACCCGTCCCGCCCCCTGGCCGTGGCTGACGTGCGGCATCGTGCTGGCGGGAAGCCTGGCACTGGGCTGGCTGGCCGGACTGAGCATCGCGCATTGGCCCACGCTGTCCCGTCTGTGGCACGAGGCCAGCGAGGCGAAGTTCCAGGCCATGAGCGGACAGAGCGGCCCGGCTACCTGGCTGGTGGTGCACGACGACTACCGGGCCCTGGAGCGGACGGTGCTGACACTCGACGACGTGCTCGGCCTGGAGGTGCACCGTCTGCCCGACCAGGCAGCGATCGCCTTCACCCATGCCGACTCCGCCTCGGTGGCCCGGGTAGCGGCGCTGCCGATGGTGCAGCGCATCGAGAGGCGCCGCATCCCGATGATCTGCCATTAGACTGGAGCATCCACGTCGGCCAGCCCTCGGCGGCTCCCGAGCGCTGCAACCGCCGCCCGAGATGTCCGTTCGACACGAACACCTTCCCCCACCTTGCCAGGAATGCCCTGTCCATGATCACACGCCGTACCCTCATGATCGCCGCCGCCGCCGCCCTGATCGGCGCGACCGGCTGCGCCACCCAGGTCTCCGAGCAACCGAACCCGGTGACCCGCACCGCCAAGCCGCTCGGCACCTTCGATCGAACCCTGCTGGTGAAGGCCGACATCGCCGAGGCCTACGCCGGCCAGGGCGCCAACATCAAGGCGGTCAACAAGATCGACGAGGTCCTGCAGAACGAACTGACGCCGGTGCTCAACAACCTCGAGGTGGTCACCGCCGACCAGCTGGCCGGCATGGACCTGGCCGGGTCCAACACGCTGGTGGTGCGCCCGCTGGTCAAGCAGATCAAGTTCATCGGCGGTGGCGCACGGTTCTTCGCCGGGGCCATGGCAGGCTCCTCGGTGGTGATCATGGACACCGCCTTCATCGACGGCAGCACGGGCGAGGTCATGGCCGAGCCCGGCTATTACCGCAAGGCCGGTGCGTTCGGGGACGGCCTGGGCATCGGTGACAACCGCATGCTGTCCGAGGTGGCCCAGGATGTCGGTCGCTACGCGCAGACCAACCGCTGATACGCCATCGAACGACCCCGGCCCGAGCAATGCCGCAACGCGCGGGCCGGGGCGCGATTCAGGCGGATGTCGTGCGCTCGCCCAGCACCCGGGCGATCTCGGCCACGCTGGGATAATCGAACAGGTCGGTGATGTCGAGCACATCCGGCCAACGCTCCTCGATGTCGGCGTGAATCTCGGCCAGTGTCAACGAGCTGATGCCCAGCTCGAACAGGTTGTCCCCGGGTGTCAGCACGTGATCCTCGATGCGCGCTCGGCACAGCGACAGCAGCTGCGCCTGCAGCTCATCGCCCGAGGCCGCCTCCCCGCCGGCCGGTCGAACGTGCTCCTCGCCCGGGCCCTCCATCGGAGCCGGCTCGGGTTCCGGTCCCAGCGGGCCGAGCGCCTCGCGAGCCGGGTCGAACTCGCCATCCAGCAATGAGCGCACGAGCACGAAGCGCTGCACCTTGCCACTGGTGGTCTTGGGAAGGCGCGCTACCGGCACGATCTCGTCCAGGACCACCGAGGCCCGTCGCGAGAGTTCGCCGCGCAGCCTTTCGCGCAGCGCTGCGAAGGCGTCCAGATCGCCGCGATGCTGCACGAAGGCGACCGCGCGATCGCGCCCCGGATCCTCGGTCGGTACCGCGGCGATGGCGATACGGCCGGGCTCGACCAGCCCGCTGGCCTGCAGCGTGTGCTCGAGATCGTGCGGGTACAGGTTCTGGCCATTCACGAACAACAGGTCCTTGGCGCGGCCGGTGATGTACAGATCGCCGGCCAGTTGCACCGCCAGGTCTCCGGTGTCCAGCCAGCCCGCGTCATCGATCAGCGAGGTGTCGCGTGGCCCGTGCAACCCCTGTTCGCCCAGATAGCCGGCGGTGACGTTGTCGCCACGAATCAACAGGCGCCCGACCCGCCCCTCGTCCAGGCTGCTTCCCGCCTCGTCGGCCAACCTCACCTGCACGTACGGAACCGGACGCCCGACCGCCACGAAGCCGGCGCCGTGTTCGTCGCTGGAGACTCGCTGGCCGATGCCGAGCGAGGAGCGAGACAGGTGCCGTACCCGCACCGCATCGCCCATTCCGGGGAAGCTCACCGCCAGACTCGCCTCGGCCAATCCGTAGACCGGGCACATCGCGTGCGGCGCCAGACCGAACGGTACCAGGGCTGCATTGAATCGTTCCACCAACGCAGCCGAGATCGGCTCGGCACCGTTGAACAGCAGTCGTACGGCTGACAGGTCAAGCCCTGCCATGCGCTCCGGCTTGAAGCTCTTGAGCAGATGCTCGTAGCCGAAGTTGGGCGAGCACAGGATCGTCACCCGGTGACGCCACGCCGCCTCGAGCCACAGCCCGGGCCGGCGCACGAACACATCGGTCGGCATCAGCAGCTGATCGATGTCGCCGACCAACGGGGTGAGGTGGAAACCGATCAGGCCCATGTCATGGGTGAGCGGCATCCAGGACAGCATGATGTCATCGTCGGCCAACGCCATGCCGATGCGGATGGCGTCCAGGTTGGTCAGCAGGTTGCGGTGGGTCAGCACGACACCCTTGGGCGTGCTGGTGGAGCCGGACGAGAACTGGATCAACGCCACCTCGTCGGGAGCCGGGTCGTGCAACGGGGCGCGCACCGCCGCCTGCCACGGCGCCTGCGACGGCGCCTGCGACGGCTCCTGCAACGGCGCGTCGGTATCCGGATCCGGCTCGTCGAGCAGCCGGGTGCGTTCGCGCAACGCCGCCGCGTCCCGTTCGGGTACCGCCTCGGGGTGCTGGTCGGCGAAACGGGCCAGTCGCTGCGCGCTCGCCGCGTCGGTGACCAGCCACGGATCCTGCAGGCGTTCGGCGATGCGGAACAGCTTCAGACGGTGCTCGTCGCTGATGCCGCCGGCCACCGGCACCGGTACCAGACCGCCCAGCGTGGCGGCCCAGAACAGCTCGACGAAGGCCAGCCGATCCTCGGTCAGGATGATCAGCGCCTGGCCGGCTCGGGCCCCGGCCGCGTGCAGCACGTCCCAGCGCGCCATGGCCCGTGCGGCCAGATCGCGGTAGGCCAGCGTGCGCTGGCGATCCTGACCCTCGACTACGATCAGCCGATGGCCGCTGTCGCGGCGCGCGTGCAGCAGCTCGTTCAACGTGGCGGGCATCATGCGGACACCGCCCGGCGGACGATGGGGCGGGCGGTGGTGCGGTCGATCATGCGGTCGGGCTCTGCTCGTGGCGCAGGCGTCGCTGCGGCGTCATCGATATCGGGTGGCGGGTGCGCAGGTTGATCAGCGGCTCGATCGCCGGCGCGGCGATGTCCTCGGGCCGGGGGCGAAGCATCAGCGTGCGCGCCACCAGTCCCAGGTGCAACTGCATGTCCACCATCGAGAAGAACTCGCCGATGCAACGCCGGGAACCGAGCGAGAACGGGTACCAGGCGGTGCGCGTGATGGCGGAGGACTGCACGTCGGCAAAGCGCTCCGGGCGAAACGCCGACGGCTCCGGCCAGTGCCCGGCGTCGTGCTGCATCAGCCAGGGACTGAGAAACACGTCCGCCCCGGCCGGCACATCGAAGCCGCCCAGGGTATCGGGCCCGATCGCCTTCCTGGAGAACAACCACACCGGCGGGTACAGCCTGAGCGCCTCGTCGGCGACCTGCCGAGCATAGTCCAGCGCCCGCAGGTCGTCGAAGCCGGGCGCGCCCGGCAGCGCATCCACCTCGGCGTGCAGGCGCGCCTCGGCCTCGGGATGGGTGCCCAGCAGGTACCAGATCCAGTTCAAGGTGCCGGCCGTGGTCTCGTGCCCGGCCACGATCAGTGTCATGACCTCGTCCAGCAACGCTCGCATGGCCATCGGCTCATCGCTGTGCTTGTCGCGCGCCGCCATCAGCAGTGACAGCCAGTCGTCCGGCTGACGGCCTTCGCTGCGACGCGACGCCACCATCGCCTGCACGTGGCGGGTCAGGCCCCGAAAGCGCATCGCCAGCTTCAGGTCACGGGTCACGTCATCGACCAGCATCGCGAACGGGTTGTGGCCCTGGGCCTGGATCAGCCGCTCCAGGTCCTCGCTGAACAGGCAGCGAAGGATCACCTGCAGCGCCAGCTCGCTCATGTCGGTGGTCACGTCCACCGTGCCGCCTTCGTCGGCGACCTGGCACCAGCGCTGCAGCAACTCGCCGTTGCAGCGCTGCATGGTGCTGGCGAAACGCGCGATGACCTGTCTGTGAAAGGCGGGCTGGATCATGCGTCGCTGGGACTTCCAGCGATCGCCGTCGGAGACGATGATGCCGTTGCCCAGCATCAGCGCGACGCGTTCGAAGCCCACGCCCTTGGTATAGTTCCGGTGATTGCCGATCAGCACCCGCCTCACATCGTCCGGCGCGTTGACGACGAAGGCGTCGTCGTGCCGCTTCACCGGTCGCACCCGGAACAGGTTGCCGTGCTCTCGCTGCCACTCCCCCAACCGCTCGAACGAGGCCTCGTCCACCGTGATATCGAAGCGTTCCGAAGGTCCGGGCGGCACGGCGGTCGACGACATGAGCGATACCAAGGCCAAGGCTGGGGCGAAAGAAATCCCGTCAGATTATCACCCTGACGCACCGGCGCACCGCCCCCGCTCGATGCTGCAGCGCGCGGTACCGGGGCTTGCCCGGCGCCTGATCGCCCTGCTGTGGCGAACCTGCCGGCTGACGGTGCATGACGAGGCGGTGCTGCAGCGTTGCATCGATCAGCAGCAGCCGATCATCGCCTGCTATTGGCACCGCCACCAGATCTTCTGCGTGCGTGCGCTGCTGCAGCTGCGCGATCGCCACCCGGGCCTGAAGCTGGGCTACCTGATCAGCCCGTCGCGCGATGGCGATGCCGCGGCCCGGGTGTTCGCCGACCTGGACCTGCACATCGTGCGCGGCTCGGCCACCCGCGGCGGCGCCCAGGCGCTGCGCGAGATCTATCAGGCGATCCGTCGCGAGGGCATCTCGCCGATCGTCACCCCGGACGGGCCGACTGGGCCCCTGCAGCAGTTCAAGCCGGGGGTGACGATGCTGGCCTCGCTGTCCGGCGCCCCCCTCGTGCCGATGTCGTTCGCGGCCTCGCGTGCCACCGCGCTGCGCTCCTGGGATCGGGCGCTGATCCCCTGGCCGTTCAGCCGGGTGGTGGTCACGATCGGCGAGCCGATCAGCGTACCGCGAGGTGCCGACCAGGCCACCCTGGCCACCTGTTCGATGCAGGCCGGCCACGCATTGGACGCCGCCGGCACCCGAGCCACCGGCGCCCTGACCACCGACCGCCCCCGAGCCGACCGATGACCTTCTGCATCGCCCTGAAGAGCCAGTCCGGACTGATCGCCCTGGCCGACACCCAGATCGTTCGCGGCAGCGAGCAGCTGACCAAGGGCAAGATCGGTCATCTGGGCGGCCCCGAGGAACGCCTGTTCGTGATGAGTTCCGGGCTGCGCTCGGTGCGCGACAAGCTGGTGATCTACGTGGACGAGGCGCTCGAGGCCCTGTCCGAGACCCCCAGCCGCCTGTACCAGGTGGTCAACCTGTTCGGCGAGCAGCTGCGCCGCATCCGCGCCGAGGACGCCGAGGCGCTGGCCGCCGGCAACCTGTCGTTCAACGCGCACGCCATCATCGGCGGGCGCCTGTCGGCCGACACCGAACCCACGCTGTTCTATCTCTACCCCGAGGGCAATTGGATCGAGGTGTCACCCGACTCGCCCTGGTTCATGATCGGTCGAACCTACTACGGTCGCCCGATCCTGGATCGGCTGATGCACCATGAGGCGTCCCTTACCCGAGCCGCCGCGTTGGCGCTGCTCGCCTTCGATGCCACCCAGCAGAGTGTCACCGACGTCGACTTCCCGGTCGACATGCTCAGCCTGGGCACGGCGGCCGATGCGGCACTCACCTCGCACCGTTTCGAACAGGAGGAGCTGGCCGATGCCCTCGCCTGGTGGCAACGCGAGCTGGCCAGTGCCCTGGATCGCATGCCCACGCGCTGGACCGACGCCCTGCTGGCCCCCGCTACCGGATTTCCCGACCCATGAACCTGATCGATGTGAGTGCCCGGCTCGTTTACGAGGTCTACGACCAGACGCGCTTCCTGTTCCACATCGCGGCGATGAAGAACCCGCACCAGAACATCGTCTCCGAGTCGCTGGAGGTGTCGCCGCAGTCGAACGTGCAGGCCATGAAGCGCCAGGCCGGCGGCGGCAACCGACTGCACCGCCTGGTGGTGCCCGGCGGCAGCACCCTGACCGTCTCCTACCAGGCGCGCGTGGAACTGAGCCAGCACCACGCCGACCCGTCGAACCTGCCCGAGGCGGACTTCGCCGAGCTGCCGGCTTCGGTACTGCCGTATCTGAACCCGAGTCGCTATTGCGAATCCGATCGCCTGATGCGCTTCGCCTGGGAGGAGTTCGGGCAGCTGCAGCCGGGCTACACCCGCGTGCAGGCGATCGTGAACTGGGTGTACCGGCAGCTGAGCTACACCCCGGGCAGCACCGGCCCCAGCACCACCGCCTGCGACGTGCTGCTGCAGCGTACCGGGGTGTGCCGCGACTACGCCCACCTGGCGATCGCGCTATGCCGGGCGATGGGCGTGCCGGCGCGCTACGTGTCCGGCTACGCCGTCGATCTGCAGCCACCGGACTTCCACGGCTTCATGGAAGCCTGGCTGGGTGACGACTGGTACCTGTTCGACGCCACTCGCCTGGCGCCGGTCACCGGCCTGGTGCGCATCGGAGCCGGCCGCGATGCCGCCGATGTCAGCTTCGCCACGCTGATCGGCAATGCCGTGTCGCAGGCGCCGGCGGTCAGCGCCACGCTGCACCAGGGCACGGCGGACGAGCTGAACGATGCCGATGCGGTCAGCGGTGCCTGACCACCCGTTCCAGTCGCTGCCGGCGCAGCAGCGGCCACGAGAGTACCGGCTGGTGCGCGAGGCGGATGCGCGCCGGGTCCGCTTGTGGTTCACGCTGGCTCGCACCAGCGGCTGGTTCGACGGCCACTTCCCGCATCGCCCGGTGTTGCCGGGCGTCACCCAGGTGCATCTGGCCGCCGTTGCCTGCTGCCGGCTGTTCGCCCCGCTGCAGGTGCTGGGCAGCCAGCGGCTGAAGTTCCAGGCACCCATCGGCCCGGATGCGGCGCTGCTGCTGGAACTGAGCGCCGATGAGGGCCCGGTGCCCGCCCCGACCCGCATCCGCTTCGCCTTCAGCGCCGACGGCGAGCCGGCCTGCAGCGGCACCCTGGTGGTGGCGCGTCCGGCGGATCGGGCGTCGGGCGGCTCGGCCAGCGAGACCCCGACTTGACCCGTCCGGCATGATCGATGCGCGCGCGGTGCGAGCCTGCCTGGTCATCCCGCACTACGAGCATGCCGAGCCGTTGGGCCGATCGCTGCCCGCACTGCTGGCCACCGGCCTGCCGTTGATCATCGTCGACGACGGCAGCTCGGCCGCGCAGCGTGCGCACCTGCGCACGAATCTGGACCGGGTACCCGCTGACGCGCCGTTGACCTTGCTGGCGCTGCCGGACAACCGCGGCAAGGGCGCGGCGGTGCTGCACGGCTGCGCCGCGGCGCGGCGCGCCGGGCACACGCATGCGGTGCAGATCGATGCCGACGGGCAGCACGACATCGGTGACCTGGCGGACATGCTGGCGCTGAGCGAGCGGGAACCGATGGCGATCGTGTCGGGCCAGCCGCGCTTCGATGACGATGCGCCGGCAGCCCGCGTGCACGGACGCAAGTTGACCACCGCGATGATCGCGATCGAGACGCTCGGCGGCGGCATCCGGGACGGACTGTGCGGCTACCGGGTCTACCCGCTGTCGGCCATCGAGGCGATCCAGGCGCGCTTCGACATCGCCGCGCGCATGGGCTTCGACACGGACATGCTGGTCAAGGCCAGCTGGCTCGACATCCCGATCCGCTTCCTGCCCACCCGGATCAGCTACCCGCCGGGGGGCCGAAGCCACTTTCACTACCTGAGCGACAACCTCGCCCTGATTCGCTTGCACCTGCGCCTGCTCGCGGGCGCACTGGTTCGCCTTCCGCACCTGATGCGGCGCCGGACGCGGTGAACGTGGCCCGCATCCGGTACCGAACATCGCTGAGCGGTAGACTGGGCGCGATGACTGGTCAGCTTCCCCGCGACGTGCTCGCCGAGACCCGCCACCGAGAGCCCGTTGCCGCCGCCGCGCGCGCAACGGCCGCCCGGCAGGTCCCGCACGCACCCGAGCGCCCGTCCCGGGCCACGCACTGGTCGCGCGTGCGCGAGACCGGCACCGTGGCCGGACTGCGCTTCCTGTACGCGGTGTACCGGCTGCTCGGTCGGCGGGTGTTCGGCGCGCTGCTGTGGCCGGTGGCCGCCTGGTTCGCCCTGACGCGTGCCGATCTGCGCGCCGCCTCGCGCGACTGGCTGGACACCCACGCCGCCCATTTCCCGGAGCGCTGGCCCGATGGAGCGCCCGGCGTGCGCGACACCCTGCGGCACTTCCACGCCTTCGGGCAGACCATCCTGGACAAGGCACTGGCCTGGACCGCGATGCCGGTCGAGCAGGACTTCACGCTGGAGGATCCCGACACGGTCCGCCAGACGCTTTCGGACCCGGGCGGACAGCTGGTGATCGGCTCGCACCTGGGCAACCTGGAATACTGCCGCGGGTTCATGGGACAGACCCATCGGCGCACCGTCAACGTGCTGGTGCACGACCGGCATTCGGTGCGCTTCGTCGAGGCGATGTCCAGGCTGAGCCCGGATTCGCGATTGAACGTGTTCCAGGTGGACGAGCTGGACGTGGGTCGGGTGCTCGAGCTGAAGGGGCGCATCGAGCGCGGCGAGTGGCTGTTTATCGCAGGCGACAGGGTGCCGGTGAGCGGCGATGCGCGCACCGCCACGGTGGACTTCATGGGCCGCCCGGCCAGCCTGCCGGTCGGCCCCTACCTGCTGGCGCGAACGCTGGCCTGCCCGGTCAAGCTGATGTTCGCCTGGCGCGACGCGGACACCGTGCGGGTGGACCTGCAGCGTTTCGCCGGATCGATCGAGCTGCCGCGTGGCGATCGCGAGGCGGCCCTGGCCACCTGTGCACAGCGGTTCGCCGATGCGCTGGCCGCGCAGGCGGCGCGCACGCCCTACCAGTGGTTCAACTTCTTCTCGTTCTGGCAGCACGGACGATGAGCACCGACACCGCCCGCCTGCGCGAGGCGATCGCTGCCTTGCCGCAGCACCCGCCGATGCGGCTGCTGGATCGGGCGCTGCGCATCGATGCGCACCGGGCCGTCGCCGAGGTCGACATCCGCGCCGATTCGCCGTTCCTGGTCGACGTCGGCACGATCTCGGGGGAAGCCGATGCCGACGAGGCCCTCGGCGTGCCGTGCTGGGTGGCGCTGGAGTACCTGGGCCAGACCGCGGCACTGATCGGCATGGCGAGCGGCGGCGGCGACGAGGCTGCCCAGATGGACGGCTTCCTGCTCGGCAGCCGGCGGCTGGAACTTTGCGCCGAGCCGTTTCGCATCGGCGAGACGCTGACCGTCACCTGCACCGCCTGCGGCGAGGTCGGCGCCTCGCTGGCCACCTTCGAAGGCCAGGTGCACGATGCGCAGGGACGGCTTCGCGCCGACGGTGTGCTGTCGGTGGTGCGGGTGCCGCGCAGCGCCGACGAATCGCCCGGGGCGGCCGAAACGCCTGAACCGCCTGAACCGGCCGCGCCGACCGGGCCGCCCGGGCAGATCGGCGGCGGGCCGAAGGAGAGGCCATGAGCGTGCGTGTGGTGGTGACCGGCGCCGGGGTGATCAGCGCGTTGGGCGACACCTGGGAATCGGTGTCGGCGCGCCTGCACGCAGGCCGCGGCGCGGTGCGCCACATGCCCGAATGGGATCGTTATGCCAGCCTGGGCACCAGGCTGGCAGCACCGGTCGATGATTTCGCCCTGCCGCCCAGCTACACCCGCAAGCGCCGCCGCAGCATGGGACGGGTGGCGCAGATGGCGGTGCTGTCGGCCGAGCACGCGCTGCGCTCGGCCGGCCTGATCGACGATCCGGTCATCGCCTCGGGCGATACCGGCATCGCCTACGGCTCGGCCACCGGCGCCAGCGATGCGGCCATGGAGTTCTTCGCGCTGCTGGAACACGGCTCGAGCGAGCGCATGGACACCACCACCTACCTGCGCATGATGAGTCACACCGCGGCGGTCAACATCGGTATCCGCTTCGGCATCACCGGGCGCCTGATCACCACCAGCAGCGCCTGCACCGCCGGCAGCCAGGGCATCGGCTACGCCTACGAGACGATCCGCGACGGGCGCCAGCGGGTGATGCTGGCCGGCGGGGCCGAGGAACTGTGCCCGACCCAGGCCGCCACCTTCGACACCCTGATGGCCGCCAGCCGGCGTAACGAGGCCCCGCACGAGAATCCGCGCCCGTTCGATCTGGCGCGCGATGGCCTGGTGCTCGGCGAGGGCGCCTGCACCCTGGTGCTGGAGTCGCTGGAGCATGCGTTGGCGCGCGGCGCCACGATCCTGGGCGAGATCGCAGGCTTCGCCACCAACACCGACGGCTCGCACGTGGTCAGGCCCCGGCCGCAGACCATGCAACGGGTGATGCAGCTGGCGCTGGACGATGCCGGTCTGGCGCCCGAGGACATCGACGCGGTGTGCGCGCACGCCACCGCCACCGGCTTTGGCGACATCGCCGAGGGCAGTGCCACGGCTGCACTGTTCGGCGTGCAGGCGGCGATCTTCTCCCTCAAGGGGCACACCGGTCACACCTTGGGCGCGTGCGGGGCGTTCGAGGCCTGGGCCACGCTGAACATGCTGCGCGAGGCGCGCTTCGCCGCCACGCTCAACCTCACCGATCCGGACCCTGCCTGCGGCGAGCTGGACCACATCATGGATACGCCACGCGCCATCGATGCCACGCACGCAATGAGCAACAACTTCGCGTTCGGCGGCGTCAACACCTCGCTGATCTTGGCCGGTGCCCCGTGAGCGCGCCCGCGAACGGCGTCATGGCCGATCCCGACCCCGCGCGCGCGGCCGCGCAGCCGGCCCTCGAGGCGGACACCGGACTGGCCCTGGCGGATCGACACGTCGAACGGCGCACCGCACCGCCGCCCAAGCGCTTCCTGGCCGAGCACGTCGCACCACGTCGCCCGGTCATCCTCACCGACCTGACCGCCGACTGGGGAGCGCAGCGCTGGTCCACCGCCTATCTGAGCCACGTGGCGGGCGAGCGCGAGGTACCGGTGTACGACAGCCAGCCGGCCCGCGAACGCGCCCACCAGCATGCCGCGGCGAACACCCTGCCGCTGGCCGAATTCCTGAACCGACTCGAGCACGGCGAGAAGGACCTGCGCATGTTCTTCTACAACCTGCTGGCGCACGCGCCCGAGCTGACCGGCGACATCGCCTGGCCGAAGACCGGGTTGAGGCTGTTCCGCCGGCTGCCGGTGCTGTTCATCGGTGGACGCGGTGCGCGGGTGCAGATGCACTTCGACATCGATCTGGCCGACAACCTGCTGTGCCACTTCGGCGGCACCAAGCGGGTGCTGCTGTTCCCGCCCGAGCAATCCGACTTCATGTACCGGGTGCCGTACTCGTTCTCCAGCCTGTTTCCGGTCGACTTCGAGAAGCCGGACCTGCAACGCTTCCCGGGGCTTGCTAGGCTGTCCGGTCAGCTGGCCACCCTGTCGCACGGCGACGTGCTGTACATCCCGAACGGCTGGTGGCACTACGTGCTGTACGACGACATCGGCTTCTCGATCTCGCTGCGCGCCTTTCCCAGCGCGCGGCGCATCCTGTGGGCGCTGCTCAAGAACGTGCTCTGGCTGCGCAACGTCGATGCGCTGGGCCGGCGCCTGATCGGGCAACGCTGGAACGATCGCAACGAGGCGGCGGCGATCGCGCGCGTCAGCGAACGGCTGGCGCGCTAGGGATGATTCGACCGGCCGCACGCAACGGCCCGTGACGGAATGAAGGGTGCATCCTGCCGGCCCGGTGCGACGGTTGGCCGTGTCGGGCCCGAACCTTCACCGCGGTCGAGGAAGCGAGCGATGTGCTTGCGAGCGGTGCATACGTGCCCGATTCGATCGACGCCGAGATCCGTTGCAGCGAATGAGCGAGCGAGTGGCGATGAGCAAGCGCCCGACTACCGACGCACGGCAAATCGCGCAGCTGCATCTTCACCGCCAGCATCGCGCAGCAAATGCGCCGCACCGCGGGCCAGCGTTTCGCGGGCCCAGCGTGCGCGCGTGTCGCCACCGGACACCAGCCCGGCGATGGCCCGCCGCACGCCGGCCTCGGCCACCCGGTGCAGCAGCTTGTCGACCCCGCGGGCCTGAGCGCCACGCTGGCGCGCGCGGCGCTGCAACGCCAGCATGCGACCGTCGTAGAAGGTCTCGATGAGTCCGTTCCAGCCATCGAACCATTCGCGCAGGTTGCGTTCGTAGCCGCTCGCATCCTGCAGTTGCACCCGTCCGTGGCGATCGATGCGCAACCGATCGTTCAGCTGCACGGCGCCTTCCAGCGCCATGAAGACCCCCGGCGAGAGCATCGGATCGACGAAGCCGAACGCATCGCCGACCGCCGCCCAGCCGGGCCCCGAAGCGCGTTCGCCGACCTGCTGGTAGTGCTCGTAGCGAAGGGCTCGGCTGCAGCGCTTCGCACCGCGTGCCACCTCCCTGAGCAGCGGTTCCTCGGCCAGCGCCCGGTCCAGCCTGGCCGCGGCGCTCTCGTGGCGCTCGCCGGCGCAAGCACGGGGCACGACGATGCCGACCGAGACACGCCCGCCCGACGGATCGCCCGACGGATCGCCCGACGGATCCCTTGAGCGGGCGCCGAGCGGAATGCGCCAGGCCCAGCCGCGCTCGAGCACCGAGATCACGATCTGCCCGGGCGCGGCATCCTCGTGCGCCATGCCGTGAAAGTGCGCAAAGCAGGCGATGTCGTCGCGCGCGCCGCGGCGCGCGTCCAGGCCCAGGCGTCGGGCGAACAGCCGCGCCCGGCCGCTGGCGTCCACCAGCAGGCCCGGTTGCCGAGAGCCGCCACGCCCCGGCGCCAGATCCAGGTAGGCGCGGGTACGCTCGTCCAGCCGGAGCTCGGCATCGTCCGGTCCAGACCCGCCCTCGGCGACGACGGCAAGCCCTGCGCGCCGCGGCACGAACACCACACCGAGCTGACGCGCGCGCGCAACCAGCAGCTCGTCGAAGTGAGGGCGGGCGACGTTGCAGGCGTAGCCGGGCGCGCGGGGCCCCAGATCGCGAAAGCGAAAGTCGACCCGTTCGCCGCTGCCGTGCACCAGCAACGCGCCGGGCTTGTGCAGGTTCGCCTGTCGCACCGCCTGCTCGACACCCAGCGTCTTCAGATGCGGCATGGCCGCCGGCACCAAGGACTCGCCCACCGTCAGCTCCGGCCGCCGCGCGCTGTCGAACACCACCACCGGCACGCCGCGCTGGGCCAGGCGGATCGCCAGCGCGCAACCGGCCGGCCCGGCGCCCACGATCGCCACCACCCGATCGGCGGGAACGCCTGCCAGGGCAGCGGCCGGCATGCGCACCTCGGCGTTCACGGCGCGCGCACGCGGGCGAGCGCCGGTGGTCCCAGCACCGCCAGCAGCAGGAACGTGAAGAGTAGCGAGAAGGCATTGCCGATGAACACCGTCTGCGCGAAGAAGCGCGCCACCGGGATGCTGCTGGAGGCCAGCAGACCGAACGACAGCAGGCTGGTGGCGGCCGAAAGCACGATGGCCGCCAGGGTGGACTGCCGGGCACGCTCGCCCAACTCGGCCAGGAAGATCGTGTAGTCCATGCCCAGCCCCAGCACCAGGAACAAGCCCAACACGTGAAACAGCGTCAACGGCACGCCCAGCAGGGACAGCGTGGCCAGGGTGGCCACGATGGCTCCGCCAGGAACCGCGACCAGCGCCAGCGCACCGGTACGCCGATAGACCGCGCCCAACAGGCAGCATACGCCCAGCACGGCCGCGGCCAGCAGCGCCGACGCGGAACGACGCTGATCGCCCAGCGTTGCGGCGGTGTCGGCCACGGTGTCGACCAGCGTCACCTTCACGCCGGCCGGCAGGGTCGCGGCATCGATCGCCGCTCGCAACGCATCGGCCGGCACCGGCGAGCCTTCCCCACGACGCACCACCAATGCCAGCGCTGAAGCGCCCGGCCCCTGCTCGACCACCTCCAGCAGCGGCGGCAACCCGAGCAGCGGGTCGTCCAGCAGCGTGCCGACACGCAATGGCGCAGCGACGTCGGCCGCCAGCTCCTCACGCAACGCCTGCAGGCGCATCGGCGCATCGCCATCGCCCAGTGCCTCCATCACCTGTGCCGCGGGGCCTTCATCGTCCAGCAGCACCTGCGAGCGCTGCCGGTCCTGGGCCATGCGGGACGGCGAAGCCAGCCAATCGTCCACGGCGCGAAGCCCGACCCCCTCGGGCAGGCTGGTGCGCAGTGCCGTCAGCGCCTGCCAGACATCGTCGACATCATCGGCGCTGATCAGGTAGCGACGTGCCACGTCGGCCTCCTCGGTCAAGGTGGCGATGGTGCGCGTCTGCTCGATCAACGACGGCGACAGCTCGATCAAGCGGCGCGGATCATCGTCCGCCTGCAACCGACTCAGCGCCAGTCCCAGCAGCAGGACCGACACCAGCACGAACGGCAGCGTTCGCCGCGGCGAACGCGCAGCGCGCGACAGCCCGGCGAGCTGCGCCGCCCGGTCGGCCAGCGCGAGCAGCCGGCGGGCCAGCCCATCCACCCAGCCGGCCTGCCAACGCAAGCCGGGCCCGGCCATCATCGGAAGCCATGCCACCACGGTCAGCCACGCGCCGAGCAGCCCCCCCACCGAGAACAGCGCCACGTGCGCCAGCGCCTGCACCGAGGATAATCCGAGCGCGGCATAGCCGATACCGCTGGTCAGCAGGCTGAGCGTGAGCGCGCGCAGCAGCGGCGGCGGCGTGCGGGTCGAGCGACCGGTACCGGATGGCTTCGCCGTATCCGCCGTGCGCCGCGTGCGCGCGGCATCGCCCGATGCCGATGCCGCCCGGTGCGCGAAGCCGTGCACGCTGTAGTCGATCACGATGCCGATCAGGCTGGCGCCGAACACCAGCGTCAACACGTGCATCGAGCCGTGCACCAGCAGCACCAGCACCGCGCCGGACGCCGCGCCCACCGCGATCGACAGGCCCGGCAGCAGCAACGGCCAGGCCGAGCGGAACACCGGCAGCAGCAGCGCCAACAGGCCGATCAACGAACCGATCGTGATGCGGTCGATGTCGCTGCGCGATCGTTCGGCCGCCTCGGCGGCAAAGAACGGCACGCCGGTGCGCAGTACGCGCACCCCCGGATGCTCGCTCATCACCTGGGCACCCGCCCGCTCCAGCTGGCGGATGGCGGTGCGCTCGTCATCGCCGCTCAGCCGCGCCTCGATCAGCCCATGGGGCCGGGCGGCGCTCGGCTCGCCGTCGATCGGCGCCGCGGTTTCGCGGTCCACCAGGGCGCTCAGACGCTCGTCCAGCCATTCGCCGAGCAGGTTCAGCGGATCGGCATCGATCGGCAGCGCGCGCAGCGAAAGCTCCGGCGCGTACAGCGCGGCGATCGCCTCATCGGCCAGGCGGTCCGGCCGGGCGTCGTCCAACGCCCGGGCCACGTCGACCGGCAACAGCGAGAAGCGATGCGGTGCCAGCCGCTCGATCAAGCGCGACTCGCGCTGGCCGGCGTCCAGGCGCTCGACACCCACCATCGTATCGAGGCGCTGCGCAAGGGCCGCGGTTGCCGCCACCACGCGCTCCTCGGATGCCCCCTCGCCCACCAGCACCAAGCGCACCGCGCTGGCCGCGAAGGCATCGGCTCGCTCGGCCAGCGCCTGCACGGCCGCCGGACGCTCGCTGCGCGGCGCCACATCCGCCAGCCGGGTGTCCAGGGCCACGCCGCGGCCGAACAGCACGGCGCCGATCACCAGCACGGCGCCGACCCACGCCAGCCACAGCGGCCACCAACGCATCAGCGCGACCCGCTGCGCGCGCGCTCCAGCCAGCGGCCCGGGCGTGCCAGCACATCGCAGGCCTGCTCGGCCCGTTCGCGCTGCGCCGGATCGTCGGCACCCAGCCACCGCTCGCAGCGATCGGCGGAGTCGTCGTCGGCCAGCGCGTCGAACCCGAACAGGCGCAGCCCCAGCGTCTGCGCGGGCGCCGATGCCTGGCCAGCGGTGCGCACCTGGATCGTGGTCTGTGCGGCATCGCCGCTGATCACGATGGCGTCCAGGCGCGCCGCCATCTGCGCATCCCGAGGGATCAGCCGCAGCGCCGAGGGGTCATCGGGGTCCGGGCGGTGCGAGAAATCGCGGTGCAGGGCATCGATGTCGCCGATGAACAGATCCTGCAGCAGGTGACCGATGCGCCGCTCGGCCAGACCGTCCAGCGCGCGGGGCGCACCGCGTCGGTCCACGGCGAGGAAGTTGCCGTTGCGGGCGTAGACCTGCGTACCCGGCAGTGGCCGCTCGACAAGCCAGACCAGTCCCCGCTCGCAGTCCTGGTACAGACGACCCTGACTGCGCAGGGCACGCTCGCCCACGATCCGTCGCTGTTCGAGCCGTGCGCCGTAGTGGCAAGGCCAGTCCGCCTGCCGCGACATCCAGGCGTGCGGCGCCAGCGCTGCCCGCAGCGCGGCGCGCTCGGCCTGCGCGGTGTCGTCGGCGGCGGTTGCCGGTCCGGACCACGGCACGATCACCAGCACCAGCACCAGCACCAGCACCAGCACCAGCATGGCCAGGCTGGCCAGCGACAGGCCACGCGGCGAGGCGGCGATGGACACGCCTACTCGCCCTCGCCCAGCACCTGCTCCAGCACGGCGTCCACATCGCCCACGGTGCGCACATCGCGAAAGCGCTCGGCACCGATCGAACGGCCGCTCAGCCTGCGCAGCTCGATCACCAGGTTGACCGCATCGATGCTGTCGATGTCCAGGTCCTCGTACAGGCGCGCCTGCGGCACGATGCGCTCGGGCGGCAGCTCGAACAGTCGCTCCATCGCGGCCAGCAGCGCAGCGTTGCGTTCATCGGCGGTCATGCGCCTGCTCCGGTCGAGGCGGTGGTCGGGCGCGATCGCGCGGCACGCTCGTCGGGTCGCTGGCCGTCGCCGGGTGCGGTCGGGTCGGCGAACCGCAACGTGCGCTCGACGAAGTGGTCGCGCAGTACCTGAGTGGTGCGCCGTGCCAGCCGGGTCACCGGCGCATCGGCCGGCAGGTCGGCGCCGGCCAACCCGACCGGATCGAAGGCATCGTGCACGATCACCTGGATGCGCGAGGGGCGTCGCGGGACGATGTACCAGCGTTCGCCCTTGCCCAGCGCGCGCGGCGTGAAGTCGATGGTCACCGGCAGCACCGGCACGCCGCTGGCGATCGCGATGTGCGCCGCGCCACGCTTGAAGTTCAACGCCAGGTCGCTGGTGTTGCGCGTGCCTTCGGGAAACACCAGCAGGCTGCGCCCACCGCGCAGCACCGCCGCCGCCTCGTCGACCAGCGCCGCCGAGTCGTTGGTCAGGTAGCCGGCCGAACGCACCAGCCAGGCGATGAACGGGTTGCCGAGCAGCTCGCGCTTGACGATGCAGCAGATGTCGGGTGCGTGGCCGAGCACGAACAGCGCATCGATCAGCGAGGGGTGGTTGGACACCACCAGCAAGCCTGGGCGGGCCAGGCGCTCGGTGTTCTCGACCCGGTAGACCATCAGGCCCAGCAACTGCATCAGGTCGATGAAGAAGCGCGCCAGCCGCCGGATCCAGGCGCGCACCCACACGCTCTTGCGCGCGGGCGATACACCGGGCATGGGTCGGATCACCAGCAACAGCCACGCACTGACGAGCAACGTGCCGATGCCGAACACCCCGAAACACAAGCCGCCCGCGACCACCCGCCAGGCGTGCCTGAGCGGCCCGGCCGGCGCGGGCACCTCATCGAACGGTGCCTTCGTCGGGCGGGTTCGGTTCACAGTCTGGCCACTGACGCATCGCTGTCGAAGAGCGCGAATGCTACCATTCGGCCCCATGGACGCACAGGACCGACCTTGCCAATTGGCCGCTTCGTGATGAGTGCACAGACGCCCTTTCAGCACGAGCTCGCCACGCTGATCGTGGAGACGCTCAACCTCGAGGACATCGATCCCGGCTCCATCGCCCCGGACGATGGCCTGTTCGACGGCGAGCTCGCACTGGATTCGGTCGATGCGCTGGAGCTTGCGCTTGCCGTCTCGCAACGCTATGCGGTGCAGCTGAAGGCCGAGGACGAGAGCACGCGCGAGGCCTTCTCGACGTTGGCCAGCCTGGCAGGCTTCGTGGAAGCGCACCGCAGCGCCGCGACCGGTTGAGGCGCAGCCTCCCGTCCGTTTCCTTGCCAACGCCCCCGTCCTGATCGCCACACCTGATGTCCGACGCCCCCTTGCCCGGCGCCGCCGCGACCGATGCCCTGCGCGACGTGCCGCTCACCCACGCTCGGCCGTCGCTCGATGTGCCCGTGCCGCTGTTCGACCGGGGCGCCGACGACACGGTGCTGATCGAGAACGGCGGTCCGGTCAGCCGACGTGACATCGAGGCCCGCGTGCAGCGCCTGGCCCGGCGTCTGGTGGAGGCGCCGACCTCGGATGCGGCGCCGGCTTCGCCCCCGGATGCGCACGCCGCGCCGGTACGCTATGCCCTCAACCTGTGCGACGACCGACGCCACTTCCTGACCGCGTTCGCCGCGGTCATCGCGGCAGGCTTCGTGAACCTGCTGCCGCCCAATCGGCAGCGCAGCACCATCGCCGGGCTGGTCGAGCGCTACGCGGACGTGTTCATCGTCCACGATGGCAGCGTGGCAGGGCTCGAGCTGCCCTGCGCCGCGCTGGACGTGCGCCCCGCGGCCAACCAGGCCGATGGGGCCGCGCCGGCCCGGATCCCCGTCGACACCACGCCCGGTCGAGAGACGCAGCGCCCCTCGGCACGTCGCGACGCCCTGGCGGCGATCTCGTTCACCTCCGGCTCGACCGGCGTGCCCGGTGCCAACCTGAAGCGCTGGGGCGCCCTGATCGACGGCACGGCCATCAACGCACGCGCCATGCTGCAGGGACTGGACAACGACCCGCGCGCACCGCTCACGGTGCTGGCGACGGTGCCGCCCCAGCACATGTACGGACTGGAACTGAGCGTGCTGCTGCCGATGCGGGCCCCGGTGTGCGTGGCCAATGGCCAGCCGCTCTACCCGGCGGATGTCTGCGCGGCACTGAGCGCCTGTGCGCAGCCGCGCGCCCTGGTCACCACACCGGCCCACCTGCGTGCCCTGACCGCCGCCGCTCTGCCCGTGCCGTCCGCCTGCCGGGTGTTCTCGGCGACCGCCCCGCTGTCGGACGAGTTGGCCCGACGCACCGAGTCGGCCTTCGCGGCCACGCTGGTCGAGATCTACGGGTGCAGCGAGGTCGGCTCGGTGGCCCGCCGCCAGAGTGCCCGGGACACGCTGTGGGAGGTGTTCGACGGCCTGGCACTGCAGGCGATGTCCAGCACCTGCGGTCCGGGCGGCGGCGGCACCTCCTACCGGGTGGTGGCCGAGCACCTGGACGCCGCCCCCGAACTGCAGGATGCGCTGGAGATCGTCGCACCGAGGCGGTTCCGGCTGGCCGGGCGCCAGGGCGATCTGCTGAACATCGCCGGCAAGCGCGGCTCGCTGGCCGAGATCACCCGTCTGCTGCTGCAGGCACCCGACGTCGTCGATGCGGTGGCCTTCCAGGCCGAGCAGGGCCGGCTGGTCGCCATCGTGGTCGCGCCGCCAGGCCGCCGCCACGCCATCATCGCCGCGTTGCGCACCCACCTGGATCCGGTGTTCCTGCCACGACCGCTGCTGTTCGCCGAGCGCCTACCGCGCCAGGCGTCCAGCAAGCTGCTCGCCAGCGACGTGCAGGCGCTGTACGCCCGCCTGTCCGGGCAGCGAGAACGCGCCGAGCGCTGACGTTCCGCCGGATCGCATCGGATCGGATCAAATTGCCTCGCATCGCATCGCATTCGTTCGGATGCGGCGCTTGCCCGCGTATCAGGCCGCCTCGGCCACCAGCTCCGCAAACCCGGTTGCCGCCGTCCCGTCGACCGCCGCTCCGAAGCGCGGCAGGATCGCCTCGGCCAGCGCGTCCAGCCGCGCCAGTCGCCCGGCGAAGGCCTCGCCCAATGCCGGGCCCGGCACGGGCATCGCCAACGAGGCATTGAGCTCGCGCATCAGCGGCATCGAGGCATGGTCGGCGAAGCGCCCGGCAGGTTTCATGCTCGGCGACCGCGCCGCCGCCTCGCGGAACGCACGCTGCACGTCGCGATGGCGGGCGCGGGCCGCGGCCAGGGCGCTGCCATGCGCCGACAGCAGGGCCGTGTCCGTGAACGCGGCGTTGGCGTGCAGGAAGCCCAGCACGCTCCAGTAGTAGGCGTAGTCCCAGATGGTCTTCAAGGTCATCAGGCCGAAGTGGCCGAAGCCTGCGTACTGGCCTTCGTACAGTGCCAGCGTGCTGGCGTGAATGGCTGCCAGCGAGTGCTCGTGCGAGAGCCTGCGCGAGCGCACGTCCTCGCCGGCGCGGCGCCGCTTGACCAGGTCGGTCACGAAGGTGTTGCCGTAGGCGATGAAGTCCAGCCCCGGCGAGTAGAACGGATCGACGAACTGGCCGGCCTCGCCGACCAGCGCCCAATCGCCGGCATCGCGCCGGGTGGAGAACACCCGTTCGCTGGAGTAGCTGTACGAGCGGAAGCGGTGAAAGTCCATCGCCTGCGAGCCGATGCGCTCGCGGCACTGCGGCTGATGACGGGCCAGCCAGTCCAGCGCCCGCTCGTGGGTGTGCAGCTCGCGCAGCGGATGGCGCGTCCCGTCGGCCACGATGCCCACGCTGGTGCTGCCCGAGGCCAGCGGAATCAGCCACACCCAATAGCCTTCGCCCATCAGGTGATTGGTGCTGAGCCAGCGCTTGCCACCGGGCACCCGCGCCTGCCAGTCGGCATCGTCGCTCCAATCGTCCAGTCGAATCCGCTCATCGATGCGGAACCAGGCCGCGTTGCCGTCCAGCGTGCTGCGCCGGGTCAGGCCCAGACGCTTCCTGAGCAGCCCGCGACGCCCGGAGGCATCGACCACCTGCCCGGCCTGCAGCGTGTGACGTTGTCCGCCCAGACGATAGTGCACGTCGGCCCGCCCATCGGCGGCGAAGTCCACCGAGGCCACATCGGCGGCCTCGATCACCGTGATCCCATCGGCCACCAGGCAGGCGTGCAGGTGGTTCTCCAGCCGGCCGCGGTCCATCTGCCAGGCCGACACCGGCAGGGAGCGACTGGCGCCAAGCTCGTCCGCACGGCCGATATCCTCACCGGCGCCGAAGAAGCAGCGCAACCCGAACTTCTTCAGGTGCTGCTCGTCCAGATGCTCGCGCAGCCCGAGCGTGTCGGCCAGGTAGCCGGCACCGATCTCGACCGAGGACTCGCCGACCTTGAACGCCGCCTCGGGCACCGGATGCCGCCCGGCGTCCAGCACCACCAGGTCCAGGTCCGGCACCTCGCGCGACAGCTGACGCGCCAGGGCAAGCCCTGCCAGCCCGCCGCCCAGTATCGCAAGATCGTGCTTCATGTCAGACGGATTCCGTGTCGGTGGCGAACGCGCGATCGGTGCGCAATTCCAGGTGCAGGGCGCTGCCGCTGCCGATCGGCAGGCGGGCCTGCCAGTCGCGCCACCCGGCGAGCGCCTGCAGCAACTCCCAGGCCTGTACGATGGCGGGCTGCCCGTCGGATGATAGCGGCGTGGCGCCTGCGTGGTGCGGTACCACGACACCGCTCAGCACCCTCCCTGCCGGCTCGGATGCGCGGCCCGAGCCGTGCTCGCCATCGGCATCGAGCAGCAACGCGCAGCCACCCAGTTCACCCTCGCCGTGCACGTCCGACAACGGCGCCGGCACCGGCACGTCGGTGCACACCAGCAGCACCGGCCGCGGCTGGCTGACGCACAGCACCATCGCCTCGAGCAAGGCGGTCGCCAGACTGTTCTCGAAGGCGGCCACGAAGGTGTTGGGGCAACGGTTGCCGGTCAGGATCGACAGGCTGCCGGCCGGTGCGTTGTGCACGCTGTTCTGGAAGCGCAGCGGCGACAGCAGCTTGTCCTCCCCGGCCAGGGTGCGACACATGTAGTCGGTGATCGCGCTGTCGCCGATCGTGGAGGTGAACACCGGCACCACCTCGGCGAGGTCCACGCCGGCCATGGCACAGGCCTGGGAGGCGACCTCGACGCCCAGCCGCGCCGGGTCCGGCAGCCGGCGAAGCTCGCGCGCAGGCACCAGCGAGGGCCGCGGCGCCTTGGCGGTCGATGCCCAGTCGGCAGCTGCGCCACCCGAGATGGCAGCCCGCAACGTCTCGAACGAGACGAACCCGCGGGCGAACACGCCCGCACCGCGCACCGCCACCTTCACGCCGCCTCTCCGGAACCGGAGACGGGCAGCGCGCCCGCCCCCCCGGCATCCCGCCGCGCGAACACCAGCGAGCAGTTGTTGCCGCCGAAGCCGAACGAGTTGCTCATCGCGTAGCCGCGCTCGAGCGCTGTCGGGCCGATCAGGATCGGGTGCGCCAGGCCCGGCTCGGGATCGGTCAGGTTCAGCGTACCCGGGGCCCGCCGCGCCAGCAGCGATTCCAGCACGGTCACCGCACCGACCACGCCGGCAGCGCCCAGGGTGTGGCCGGTGTACCCCTTGGTGGAGGCCGCCGGCACCGGCTGGTCGAACACCTGCGCCAGCGCGCGCGCCTCGACCGCATCGTTGGCAGGCGTCGCGGTGCCGTGCAGGTTCACGTAGCCGATGTCGCTCGGCGCGATGCCGGCCCCGGCCAGCGCCTGACGCATCGCATCGGCGGCGCCCTGACCGTCCGGATGCGGCTGCGCCATGTGCCAGGCGTCGGAGGTCTCGCCGGCGCCCGCCAGCAGCAGGCCCTCGTGGGCATCGGCCGGCCGGCGCAGCAGCGCAAAGCCTGCCGCCTCGCCGATCGAGATGCCGTCGCGCTCGGCGTCGAACGGCCGGCACGGGTGGCGCGACACCAGCTCCAGCGAGTCAAAGCCGTGCAGGATGCTCAGGCACAGCGAATCCACCCCGCCGACCACCACCGCATCGACCACCCCGGCCGCCAGCCAGCGCGCCCCGGCGGCGAACACCTTGCCCGACGAGGAGCAGGCGGTGGACAGGCTCATGCACGGGCCGCCCACCCCCAGCCGGGTCGCGGTGTAGTGCGCCACGCTGTGCGGGTTGTGCACGCTCGGCTGGTGGAACGGCGCGACGATGTGCCCGTTCTCCAGCGCCGCGTAGGCCGACTCGGTGCGTCCGATCGAGGCGGTGCTGGTGCCGATCAGCACGCCGACGCGATGCGCCCCGAGTTCGGCCACCGCCTCGGCGACCCGCTGCTCGAACCCGTCCAAGCCCAGCGCCAGGTCCGCCAGCCGGTTGTTGCGGCTGTCCAGCGCCGACAGGGCGTCGGGCAGCCGGTGGACGTCGGCGGCGTGCACCCGTCCGATCCAGGTCGACAGGCCGGAACCCGGGTAGTCGTTCGGGATCAGCCCACCGCGCTGCTGCTCGAACGCTTGCCGGTGCGCCGCGCAGCCGGTGCCCAGGGCCGATGCCAGCGTCCAGGCGAGCACGGCGGCCGGGGGGGCGGCCGGGAGGGCGGACTGCGCACCGGCAACGGCGGCGGACATCGACGGGTTGGAACGCACGGACATCCAGTACTCTCGCGGCGCGTATGAGGCCTAAGCTGTTACGCCGATCTCCAACGCACGGCTCTATCTATCCTCGATGACGAACGACAGCATAGCCGGCCAGGCGACCGATGCCGCACGCCTGCCCGAGGCGCGCCTGGGTCGCGTGCTGGTCACCGGTTCCAGCCGGGGAATCGGCCGGGCCATCGCCCAGGGGTTGGCCGCCGATGGGCACCCGGTGACGGTGCACTGCGTGGCCCGCCGCGACGCCGCCGATGCGCTGGTGGACGAGATTCGGGACGCCGGCGGTCAGGCGCACGCGCTGCAGTTCGACATCGCGGACCGGGAGCGGGCGCGGGCCGTGCTCGAGGCCGACCTGGCCGAGCACGGCGCACCCTACGGAGTGGTCTGCAATGCGGGCCTGACCTGCGACGGCATCTTCCCGATGCTCACCGGCGAAGAATGGGATCGGGTGGTCCACACCCACCTGGACGGGTTCTACAACGTGCTGCACCCCCTGGTGATGCCGATGATCAAGGCGCGAAAGCCCCGCCGCATCGTCACCATCGCCTCGGTGTCGGGTCTGATCGGCAACCGCGGGCAGAGCAACTACAGCGCCGCCAAGGCCGGTCTGATCGGGGCCAGCAAGGCGCTGGCCAGCGAGCTGGCCTCGCGGCGCATCACCGTCAATTGCGTGGCACCCGGGCTGATCGACACCGACATGACCGAAGGGCTGGACAGCGCGCAGATGCTGGCCGCCATCCCGGCCGGACGCGCCGGCACGCCCGAAGAGGTCGCCGCCGTGGTGCGCTTCCTGATCAGCGAACCGGCCGCCTATGTCACCCGGCAGGTCATCGCCGTCAACGGCGGCCTGTGCTGATCGGTGAGACCGTGCACTGCCACGCCATGGCGATGGATGCGCCGCTGCCCGGTACCGGCGGCGCGGCCGACGAGGCGCGCCTGATCGCGGCGGTGCTGGTACCGCAGGAACGTGCCAGGGCGCAGCGGCTGCGCAGCGCCTGCCACGCGCGGCACTGGTCCCGGGTGCGCGTGCGTCTGCGACAACTGCTGGGCGAGCGCTGCGGCTGCGATCCGTGCCGGGTGCGCTTCCTCATCGGCTCGCACGGCAAGCCCTCGCTGGCGCACGACAAGCCCTCGCTGGCGCAGGGGCACTGGCACTTCAACGTCTCCCACGCTGGCACCCAGGCGCTGATCGCGATCTCGGCCCGCTTCGCGCTGGGCGTGGACATCGAGCGCATCAGCGAGCGGCGCGACGCCGCGGCGCTCGGCCAGGCGGTGTTCAGCGAGGCGGAGCGGCGCGCGTTCGCACAGGTCCCCGAGCCTGAGCGCGCCGAGCTGTTCACCCGCGTGTGGGTGCGCAAGGAGGCACTGGTCAAGGCGACCGGTACCGGCATCGGATTCGGTCTTGCGCGGGTGCACGTGGGCTGCGCCGGGCAGCCGCTGCTGCGCATCGATGGGCGCCCGGCGCCGCGGTGGCGGCTGAGCGACCTGGCGGCAGCGCCGGGCTACCGCGCCGCGCTGTGCCGGGGCAGCGCGGCGTGAATGACGGCGTGAAGAGCGACCTGCGACGCAGCGTCGAGGGCGCCGCCGCGATGGTGGCCGGCCTGGCCGCCATCGCCTACCCGCTGGCCCTGCACGTGGGCGCGGACCTGCGCCTGATCGGCACCATCGTGCTGCTGCTGACCTGTTCGCTGCTGTTGCGGCTGGCGCTGTCGACACTGGAGACCGGCTACAAGCTGCTCGGGGCCCTGCTGGGCGTCACTCTGGCCATCGGTGCGCTGCTGGCGGGCCCGGAGCGACTGCTGCGCTGGCAGCCGGCACTGCTGAACCTGACGCTGCTGTGCGCATTCGCCTACAGCCTGGTGCGCGGCACGCCGATGATCGAGCGCATCGCGCGCGCCCGATACATGCCGGTCGGCGCGCACAACGTGAGCTACCTGCGCCGCCTGACCGGCGTCTGGGTGGCGTTCTTCGCCCTGTCCACCGGCCTGTCGGTGCTCAGCATCGGCGCCGCGCACGGGCGCTGGGTCCTGTGGAACGGGCGCGGCGTCTACCTGTGCATCGCCTTGCTGATCATCGGCGAGCGCCTGTATCGCATCCGCTATCGACGTCGGCTGGCACGCGAGGGCCGGTTGCCGGACGAGAAGGCGATGGTCAGGGAGGCGATGCGGGCCGCCCGGGTGTCCCCGTCGCGCTGGCCCTGACGGACTGATCCGCCCCCGGGTCCAGCCTGGCCCGAACCTGGCCCGAACCTGGCCCGAACCTGGCCCGCACTTGGCCCGCACTTGGCCCGCACTTGGCCCGCACTTGGCCCGCACCTGGCCCGAACCTGGCCCGCACTTGGGCCGCACCTGGGCCGCACCTGGGCCGCACCCGGGCCTGTCGATCGTGCGCCGGCTGACCCGCTTGTTCGACATTCGGGTGCGCAGCGAAACGCGCCGCACCCCGCCCGGCGGACAGGCTCGCTGAGCGTCACCTTATTTCCCGAACGGGCCACTAGCCATAATGATAATTGACGATGAGCGGGCGGTGCGCGAGGGTGAGGCAACGCTGCTCGGACAACAAGGGCTGTCAGGCGATCTGCGCATCCGGCAGCGATGATGCGCGGCATCGCCTGGTCGCCTCGGGCCTGGTGCCGGATCCTGATCCTGGCCGACTACCAGCTGCACGACGGGCGCACCGGTCCGGAGGCCATCGAAGTGGTACGCGAAGAAGTCAATGAAGAGGTAACGGCCATCATCGTGACCGGAGACACCGCGCCGGACCGCCTGAGCGAGGCGCGCGCACTCGGTGCCCCGCTGCTGCACGAGCCGGTCGTCGCCGATGCGCTGTACCGCTGCATCGACGCCGTACTGGTCGAGCGCTACGCGTTCAGTCGGCTGGCGGGGCGCCCCTCGTGAAGATCCTGCTGGTCGAGGACCACCGGCTGGTGGCCGATGCGTTCATGTCGATGCTGCGCGATACCGACCCCTCGATCCAGGCCACGGCGTGCTATTCCACCCAGCAGGCGCTGTCGTTGATCGACTCGGGCCGCACCTTCGAGCTGATCCTGACCGATCTGTTCATGCCGGGCATCGACGGCATCGGCCTGCTCACCGCGCTGCGCAATCGGCACGTGGACGTGCCGGTGGTGATGATCAGCGGCTCGGACGAGGAGCGCCATGTGCGCGCGGCGATGGACCATGGCGCGGCCGGATTCATTCCCAAGACCCTGCCCGGTGCCGAGATGATCAGCGGTATACGCGCCGTGCTCTCGGGCCAGCGCTTCTTCCCCGGGCGCTACCTGGCCAGCCCGGCCACCGGACAGTGCCTGGGTGGCGACCAGCTGCGCTCCCAACCGGGCGAAAAGCAGCTGCAGGTCCTGCAACTGATGGCCGACGGGCATTCCAACAAGCAGATCTCGCAGATCGTCGGCATCAAGGAGGCCACGGTGAAATATCACACCTCGCAGCTGTTCAAGCTGTTCGGGGTGCGCAACCGCACCAGCTGCGTGCGCGAAGCTCAGGCACGGGGCCTGGTGCACCGCTTCGAGCAGCCGCAACAGGCCGAGTGAGGCGACACCTGCGCCCCCGGACGCGGATTGCGGGCAGCGCAGGGGCTTGCCGACACTCAGCAGCGTCGCGCCTGCGGCAGCGCGGCCACCAGCCAGCGATACGGCAGCAACGCCACCCACACCATCAACAGCTTGACCGCCAGGTCGCCCAGCGCCCACTGCGCCCACGGCAGGCCGGTGCCGGCAAAGGCGATGCCGAAGAACAGCAGGGTGTCCAGCATGGAGCCCAGCGTGGACGACACGCCGGGCGCGATCCACCAATGTCTGGCCCGCAACCGATCGAATATCTGCACATCCAGGCTCTGCGCGATCAGGAAGGCGGTACCCGAAGCGATGGCGATGCGCAGGTCGGCACCGAGCAGCGACAGCGCCACGCCGATCAGGAAGCCGACGCTGACCACCTTCAACGCCGCCCCGGTACCGGCCCGGCGATTGACCACATCGGTCACCAGAAAGGCGAACGGGTAGGTGAACGCTCCCCAGGTCAGCCAGTCGTTGATCGGGATCTCCACCAGCCGATTCGAGGCGTAGACGATCGATCCCATCGCCACCGCGCCGATCGGCACGGTCCAGGCATCGCGCGGCGAAGCGTCCTGCGCGGAGGGTCTCTGGGTCGGGATCATGGCGAGGGGGTGGCGAGGGGGTGGCGAGGGGGTGGCGAGGGGGTGGCGTGGCGGGGGCGGCAGTCTACGCGAGCGCGCCGCGCGGCGCGCGATCCGCGCTCAGCCGGTGTTGCCCAACGGCCATTGGGCGATGCGCAGCAGCGGGGCGCCCGGTGCCGCCTCGCGGCACACCGCCAGACGGTCCAGCGCGGCACCCTGCAGCTCGGCCGCCGCCACCCGCCGATGCAGCCAGGACAGGAAGTGCTGCTCGCCCTCCCCGCCGCGCGCCAGGGTCAGATGGAATCGGAACCCGTCCAGCACCCAGGGGTAGCCCCATCGCTCCAGCCGCTCGCGCGCCTCGGGCGAGAGCCGCTCGGGCCGTCGGCGGGCACGCTCGGCCTCGTTCAGCGGGGCACGGAACCGGTCCAGCTCGCGCACGCAACGCTCGGCCAGCGCGACCAGTTCCGTTGACTGCGGCTCGGCCAGGCACAACGCCAGCGTCGCCAGCCCGTGCCGATCGACCCTCAGCGGTTCGAGCGGTACCGGCCGAAGCGTCGCTGCCAGCGCCTCGACCGCACTCAGCAGTGCCGCCACCGAGGCCTCGGGATGCAGGCGAAACGGCGCCTTTAAGGTGGCGTGAAAACCGTAGCGCGCGGCGCGTCCGGTGCGCGCCAGCCGCTCGGGATGATCATCGCGCACCGGCTCCGCCTCGCCGTTCGGCCAACGTCCGAACAGCTGGGCACCGAAGCGGCCCAGCGGCGTGTCGTCGCCGGGCACGTAGTACACCGCGTAGCGCATGCCCAAGGCCTCCCGGGATTCGTCGGTGGGCCGGGCTCAAGCCAGCCGGCTCAGCCAGCCGTGCCGATCTTCGGCGCGACCCCATTGAATCGCGTTCAAGGCATCGCGCAACCCGCGCAGCACCGGTCCGGGCCGGCCCTGCCCGACCCGGTGCTCGCAACCGTCATGGATCATCGTGCCCACTGCCGCCACCACCGCCGCGGTACCGGTCAATCCCGCCTCCGCATCCGGCGAGGCGGCACGCGACAGGAGCTCGTCCAGCGCCAGCTCGCGCTCGCTGACCCGCAGCCCGGCATCGCGCGCCAGTTGCAACAGGGAATCGCGGGTAACGCCGTGCAGGAAGCATTCGTCCAGCGCGCGAGTGACCAGCTCGCCGCCCTGCACGAAAAGGAAGTTGGCCGCCCCGGTCTCCTGCGCCCCACCGTCCGGGCAATACAGCACCTGATCCGCATCGTGCGCCTGGCGCGCGCGCACCATGTGCTTGAGCGCGCTGGCGTAGTTGCCGCCCCCCTTGACCATGCCGTGGTCCGGCGAGCAGCGCAGCTGCTCGGTCTCGATCAGCACGCGCAGGTTGGCCTCGCCCCCGGCGAAGTAGTCGCCGACCGGGGACAGCAGCACGAACTGGGTCGAGGAGGCGGAGGGAGCCGCCGCCTTGCCGATAGCCGCCTCGGTGCCGATGTGCGTGGGCCGAAGGTACATCGACGCCGGCGCATCCGGCACTTGGTCGGCGTAGTGTCCGAGCGCCTCGATGATCATCGCGGTGCTCATCGCCTCGTCGATCGGCGGCAGGTGAAGCAGCGCGCTGCTCTGCGCGAAGCGCGCCACGTTGCGATCGATGCGGAACAACGCCACCGAGCCATCGGCCTGCCGGAACGCCTTCAGTCCCTCGAAGCAGGTACTGGCGTAATGGAACACGTGCGCGCCGGGGTGCAACGTGAGGGCATCGCTGGGCACCATCGAGGGGGTGGACCACGCGCCACGCGCGTAGTCGGCCCGGATCATCTGCGGCATGAATACCGTGCCGAATTCACCGGCCATGTCGTCGTCCCGTCACCAAGCGTCGCGTTGGCCGATCATATATAGGAGAGCCGCAAAGCGCTCTAAGAATCCTTCTCCACCTCGCTGTGCAGCTTGAGCACGTTGTTGCCGTCCTCGACGCGGATGTAATAGGCCGGGTTGTCTTCGCTACCGTCGCGGGTGACCTCGCTGCCATCGATCTTGCGGGTGGTCTTCTCGGTGAAGCGCGACTGCACCTTGCCATGGCCGTAGCCGTTGCCCCATTTCCACTTGACCGCCGTGCCCTCGTCGTACATGCCTGACTCCCGCTTGGTTGGATGGTAGGGGACGCAGGCTAGCCGGCAGTGCGGATCGCCTGCACGGCGGCCGCGCTCGACGGCAGAACCTTCAATCGGCTGTGAACAGGGTGCGCATGGCCTCGATCACGACCAGTTCGGCCCACACGTAGGCGGCGAACAGCAGGCAGACCAGCACCGCGCCCGAGCCCATGTCCTTGGCCCGACCGGACAGCTCGTGGAATTCCGGACCGATGCGATCCACCACCGCCTCGATCGCGCTGTTGACCAGCTCGGCGACCAGCACCAGCACCACCACACCGACCAAGGCCACCCGCTCCAGCGCGCCTACCGGCACCCAGAAGGCCAGCGGTACCAGCACGCAGGCCACGATCGCCTCCTGACGGAAGGCGGCCTCGTGGCGCGCGGCAGCCCGGATACCCGCGGATGCGTACACTCCGGCAAGGATCAGGCGTTTGAGTCCGGTGTTCTTCTGCATGCGATGATTGTCACCGAAGCGCCCCCTGCGTGCCCAGCGGACGTCCCGGAATCGCCTATCGCGACACCTTCGCGCCACGGGGCCATCGAGCGCCCGGACGGCTCGGCCAGCCCGGACCGACCCGTTCCCACTGACCGCCTCGCCCGTCGACAGGTGCTGCACCGACTGGCCGGCACGCTCGGGGCCGCGGCGCTGTCGGGAAGAGGGACCGCCGTGGGGGCCGCCTCGTTGTGCGGAGCGCTCGCCGGACCGCTGTCCAGCGCGGCATCGGCCGACACGCATGCCTCGCCGATCGCCGTGGCCTCCAGCCTGCGCTTCGTCTGGGAGGCGGTGCATCGGGCCGCGGGCCAGCCGGCGCTGCGCGCCAGTTTCGGCGCCAGCCGGACGCTGGCGCGGCAGATGCTCCAGGGCGCGCCGTACCAGATGCTGCTGTCCGCCGATACCGAATCGATCGATCTGCTGATCCGGGCGGGGCTGGCGGACGAGCGGGCCGTGCTCGACTACGCGCAAGGGCGCCTGAGCTGGCTGTCACCGGCCAGCGACGCGCCGCGCGACGCCGCCTCTCTCGTCCACTGGTGGCGCGCCAAGCCATCGCGTCGGCTGGCCATCGCGCACCCGGATCACGCACCCTATGGACGAGCCGCCGTCCAGGCCCTGCAGGCCCTGTCGATCGGGCCGCTGCCACCGACAGCGCTGCTGCGCGGTGAAAATGCAGCTCAGGCCCTGCAATTCTTCCTGACCGGCGCCGCCGATGCAGCCCTGCTGCCGGTCTCGCTGGCCCGCCATGCCGAAGCGCTGGCTCCGTCGGCTCGGCCGGCGAGCTGGCAGCCGCTGCCGATCGATCCGGCCCTGCACGATCCGCTGACCCACCGCGCCGTGGCGGTGCGCGGTGCCGGGCCCGCTGCTCGTCAACTGCTGGACGCGCTGCCGGGCGAGCCGGTGCAGCAAGCGCTGCGCTCCGCAGGCTTCGCACCGATCGAGCGCTGCTGAGGTGGAGCCGTTCGCGCTGTCGTTCCGGCTGGCCGCCTGGTGCACCGTGCTGCTGCTGCCGATCGGTGTGCTGCTGGGGCGCACGCTGGCGCGCTGGCGCTCGCCGCTGGTGCCCTGGCTGGATGCGCTGCTGCTGCTGCCGCTGGTGCTTCCGCCCACCGTGATCGGCTACTACCTGTTGCTGTGGCTGGGGCCGAACAGCGGCCTGGGCGCCTGGCTGGCCACGCTGGTGCCCGGCGGCGTGGTGTTCGCCTTTCCCGGCCTGCTGATCGCCAGTCTGGTGGTGAACCTGCCGTTCGCGGTGCAACCGTTGTCCCAGGCGTTTGCCGCGTTGCCACGCGAGCTGTCGGAGGCGGCCCGAGTCAGCGGCCTCGGCCCGCTGGCCACGTTCTGGCGGGTCGAGTTGCCGCTGGTCTGGCCCGGCCTGCTCGGCGCCGCGGCGCTGGTGTTCGCCCACACGCTGGGCGAGTTCGGCGTGGTGCTGATGATCGGCGGCAACATCGAGGGCAGCACGCGTACCGTCTCGATCGCCATCTACGATGCGGTGCAGTCCTTCCAGACCACGCTGGCCGGGCAATACAGCCTGGCGCTGCTGATGCTGTCGCTGATCTGCCTGGGGGTGGTGCGCGTCGGCGCGCAGCGCCGCCACGGCGGCTCGTCACGATGAGCGCGCCGCCGAGCGGCGATCGGCCGGTCGGTGCCGGCACCGATCCGCTGCGCGTCAGGGTGCAGCGCGAGCGCCCCTTCGCGATCGATGTCGACTTCGAATGCCGCGCCGGCGAGCTGCTGGCGCTGGCCGGCCCGTCGGGCAGCGGCAAGAGCACGGTGCTGCGCATGATCGCCGGGCTGGACCGGCCGGATCGGGGTCGCATCGACTGCGCCGGACACCGGTGGTTCGATGCGCACCCGCCGGACACCGGGCACCGGGTGTGGCTGGCACCCGAGCGACGCGGGGTCGGACTGGTGTTTCAGGACTACGCCCTGTTCCCGCACCTGGACGCGATCGGAAACGTCATGGTGGCCATGCGGCACCATCCGCGGCGCACGCGTCGGCGTCGCGCCGCCCGGCTGCTCGAGCGGGTGAACCTGGCCGGCATGCACGACAGGCTTCCCCGGGCGCTGTCAGGCGGGCAGCGCCAGCGCGTCGCGCTGGCGCGCGCACTGGCGCGCGATCCGGCGGTACTGCTGCTGGACGAGCCGTTCGCGGCGGTGGATCAGCTGACCCGCCGAAAATTGCACCGCGAGCTCGGCCGGCTGCGCCGCGAGCTGGACATCCCGATCGTGCTGGTGACGCACGACATCGACGAGGTGATGCTGCTGGCCGATTCGGTGGCGGTCATGCACCGCGGCCGCCTGCTGCAGCGCGACAGCGTGGCCCACGTCCACGCCTACCCGCTGAACGCCACCGTTGCGCGTCTGATCGGGCACCGCAACCTGCTGCCGGCGCGCATCGAGCAACACGCAGCCGAGCTGGCGCTCACGTTGGGCGAGTCCCCGGGTGGCGTGCGCCTTTACCTGCCGGTCGCGCGCATCCCCGAAGCGCTGCGCCAGGCGGGCACGAGGGTGACGCTGCTGGTGCCCGCCGCGGCCATCGTGCTGCATCGCGCGGACCGGCCCTCTCGCGGCGAACGCGAGAATCCGCTGGCCGCCGTGGTGCTGGAGTCGATCGCCCTGGGTGACGAACGCTCCCTGCGCGTCGCCCTGCCGGGCGCCGGCGACAAGGCCGTGGTGCAGGGTGCGAGCGGTGCCGCACGGTTGGGATTTCGGCTGTCGCGCCATGTCGCGCAGCGCAATGGCGTGGTGGCCGGCGCCTCGATTCGCCTGTCCCTGATCGGCGATGAGCTGCACGTCATGCCGCGCGACGATTCACCATCAACCGCCCGCCAACCCGCGAATGTTCACACCGAAGGGCGGTCGATAGCTCACGAACCGTGACATCGGCACCGTGAAACGACGTACCTTCGCAGCACTTGCTCCCTTCTCCCAGGTCATCGTCATGTCCGCACCGACCGCTCTGTCCGACCGCACCGAGGCACCCGACACGCCCGCCGATGCCGCCCTGCTCGCCTGCCGCGAGCGGATCCGCGCGCAGTACGGTCGCGACGAGTCGGCGGTGGTGCGCGACCTGCTGCAGCAGCGTCCGCTGAGCGAAAACGAACGCGGTGCGGTGCGCGTCGAGGCGATCGACCTGGTCGAGGAACTGCGCCGCGAGGCCTCGCCCACCATGATGGAGAGCTTCCTGGGCGAGTACGGCCTGTCGACCCGCGAAGGCGTCGGCCTGATGTGCCTGGCCGAGGCCCTGCTGCGCGTTCCGGATGCCGGCACCATCGACGAGCTGATCGCCGACAAGCTGGACGATGCCGACTGGGCCGGCCACCTGGGCCACTCGCGCTCGCCGCTGGTCAACGCCTCCACCTGGGCGCTGATGCTGACCGGGCGCCTGCTGGACGATGGCGACGATCCGGTCGGCACGGTGCGACCGCTGTTGCGCCGCGTCGGCGAGCCGGTGGTGCGCCGCGCGGTGGCCCAGGCCATGCGCCTGCTGGGCAAGCAGTTCGTGCTGGGACGCGACATCGACGAGGCGGTCAACGAGGCCCGTTCGCTGGAGAAGAAGGGCTACACCCACTCCTACGACATGCTGGGCGAGGCAGCGCGCACCGATGCGGATGCCCGTCGGTACCAGACCTCCTACGCCGATGCGATCGCCCGCCTGGCCAAGGTCGGCGGTGCCACGGTGGCCGAGCGCCCCGGCATCTCGGTCAAGCTGTCCGCGCTGCACCCGCGCTACGAGCACACCCACCGCGAGCAGGTCATGGCGGAATTGCTGCCGCGCGCGCGGGAACTGGCGATCGCGGCGGCGCGTGCCGGCATCGGCTTCAACGTGGACGCCGAGGAGGCGGATCGGCTGGAGCTGTCGCTGGATGTGATCGAGGCGCTGGTGGCCACACCCGAGCTGGCCGGTTGGGACGGCTTCGGCGTGGTGGTGCAGGCGTATGGCCGACGGGCCCTGCCGGTGATCGACTGGCTGGTGGCGCTGGCCGAGCGCGAGCAGCGCCGTCTGATGGTGCGCCTGGTCAAGGGTGCCTACTGGGATACCGAGATCAAGGAGGCGCAGACCCTGGGCGTGGCCTCGTTCCCGGTGTTCACCCGCAAGGCCAGCACCGACCTGTCGTTCCTGGTGTGCGCGCGACGCCTGCTCGATCGGCGCGATGTGGTCTACCCGCAGTTCGCCACTCACAACGCGCACACCGTGGTGGCGATCAGGCAGATGGCCGGCGACGACCCCAGCGGCTACGAGTTCCAGCGACTTCACGGCATGGGCGAGGCGGTGCACGACAGCCTGCGCCGTCGTCACGGCACGCGCTGCCGCATCTACGCACCGGTGGGCGCGCACCGCGACCTGCTGGCCTACCTGGTCCGGCGCCTGCTGGAGAATGGCGCCAACAGCTCGTTCGTCAACCAGATCGTCGACACGCGCGTGCCGGCCGAGCAGGTCGCCGCCGATCCGATCTCGGTGGTCGAATCGGCACCCGATGCACTGCACCCGGCGATCCGTCACCCGCGCGACGTGTTCGCGCCGCTGCGCGGCAACTCGCGCGGCTTCCGGCTCAACGACCCGGCCTCGGTCGATCCGCTGCTTGACGCCCGTGCCGCCTTCGCCGACGCGACCTGGACGGCGGCGCCGATGATCGTCGGCGAGGCCGGCGGTGGCGAGACCGTGACGCGCACCTCACCCCAGGATCCCGAGCGCACCGTCGGCACGGTGACCCAGTCCAGCGAAGCGGACGTGCAGGCGGCCATCGGTGCCGCCAGCGAAGCGCATCTGCACCACGAGAGCTGGTCGTCCCTGCCGGCGGCTGCGCGTGCTGCGGTGCTGCGCCGGGCTGCCGACCTGTACGAGGACCACGCCGCCGAGCTGATCGCACTGGATGCGCTGGAGGCCGGCAAGACGCTGGCCGACGGCATCTCGGAGGTGCGCGAGGCGGTCGACTTCCTGCGCTACTACGCGGCCGAGGCGGAACGTATCGCCGATGGGGACGATCCCCTGGTGGCGCGTGGCGTGATCGCCTGCATCAGCCCGTGGAACTTCCCGCTGGCGATCTTCACCGGCCAGATCGCCGGCGCCCTGGCCGCGGGCAACCGCGTGCTGGCCAAGCCGGCCGAGCAGGCCCCGCTGATCGCCGCCCGCGGCACCGAGCTGATGCAGGCCGCCGGCGTGCCCGCCGTGGCGCTGCAGCTGTTGCCCGGTGACGGGGCGGTCGGCGCGATGCTCAGCGCCGATCCGCGCATCGACGGCATCTGCTTCACCGGCTCGACCGAGACGGCACGGCGCATCGAGCGCAGCCTGGCCAACCGGGACGCGGCGGCGATCGATGCCGGCGCCAGCGCCGACCCGCTGCTGATCGCCGAGACCGGTGGCCTGAACGCGATGATCGTCGACTCCACCGCGCTGACCGAGCAGGTGGTGCGCGACGTCATCATCTCCGCCTTCCAGAGTGCCGGGCAGCGCTGCTCGGCGCTGCGCATGCTGTACATCCAGGAAGAGGCCGAAGCGCGCACCCTGGAGATGCTGTGCGGCGCCCTGGATGCGCTGGTGATCGGTGATCCCTGGCCGCTGTCCTGCGACGTCGGCCCGGTGATCGATGCCGAGGCGCAAGCCGGCATCACCGAGTGGGTGGACGCCCAGCGGGCCGCCGGACGCATCGTCCACGAAGGCACCGCTCCGGACCGAGGGCACTTCGTGGCGCCGGTGATCGTGCGGGTGTCGGGCATCCAGGACCTGGAGCGCGAGGTGTTCGGTCCGGTGCTGCACGTGGCCAGCTACCGAGCCGACGATCTGGACCGGGTGGTGGACGACATCAACGCACGCGGCTACGGGCTGACGTTCGGCCTGCACACCCGCATCGACGATCGGGTGCAGCGCGTGCTGCAGCGGATCCACACCGGCAATGCCTACGTCAATCGCAACCAGATCGGCGCGGTGGTCGCCTCGCAGCCCTTCGGTGGCGAGGGCCTTTCCGGTACCGGTCCCAAGGCCGGCGGACCGCTGTACGTGCGACGCTTCCTGACGACCCGGGTGGCGCAGGCAGGAGCCACCCCCGCTCAAGCTCCGTCATCGCCGAAGACCAAGCTTGACACCGCCACCGTGCAACGCGCACTGGACGCCCTGCCCGAGCCGACGTCGGTGGAGCGCGGTCACGGCGTGGCGGCCGGCGGCCGCAGCCTGCCGGGCCCGACCGGGGAATCCAACCGCACCAGCGTGCACCCGCGCGGCAACGTGCTGGTGATGGCGCATCACCGCGCCACCGCGATGCGCCAGGTGCACGACGCCCGCGCCGCCGGCTGCGCGGTGCTGGTGGCCTGTGCCGATGCCGCCATGGGCGCGGCCCTGGACGACGAATGGCAGGGCGACGACCGGGTCCAGGTGCTGGACGGCCCGATCGATGCCGCCGCGCTGACCGAGCTGTCGAACCTGCACGTGGTGGCCATCGCCGACACCGATCCGCGGTCGGTGCTGGCGGCGCGGCGGGCACTGGCCGCGCGCGATGGGGCGATCGTGCCGCTGGTCAGCACCTCGGGCGATGTGTCGCGCTACGTGCTCGAGCGGCACGTGTGCGTCGACACGACGGCGGCCGGTGGCAATGCCTCGTTGCTGGCGGCGACCGGCTGAGCGGTGTGCCGTGCAGGTGCCGTGCTTGCGAAATCTTCCCGACCTGCGATGCCCCTGCAAAGACTCTGCAGGATTCAGCGCCCCCGCACGAGCTGACTGATGCAGAGGCTCCCTAGCCATTTGACAAGTAGCGTCGAGAACCGTGCCAGGCTTAGCATTTTCCCCGTCGCCAGGAATGAACCCGGCGTCGATACACGGAAAACCCACGGATGATGCGCCTGACCGGATTCAAGACCACACTGCTCGTCACCGCACTCCTCGCCCTGGGCGCCTGCAGCAGCGACAGTGAAGATGACGCAGCGCCCGTCGAGCCCGTCGGCACCACCACGGGCTCTGACGGTGGCGGTGCCACCGATGGCACAGGGGACGGCACAGGGGACGGCACGGGTGACGGCGGTACCGGCGCAGACGCGGGCGGCGGTGAGGATGGCGGTTCTGACGGCGGCGACGATGGCGCTGCGGATGGCGCTGCGGATGGCGGTGCTGACGGCGGCGACGATGGCGGTGCTGACGGGGGTACCGATGGTGGCACGCCTCCGATCGCCGGTCCGGGAGGCGATCTGGCGAACTCCACGCCGCGCTACCTGGCGGCGGCCTGCGGAGACCTTGCGGTATCGGACACGCCCTACAGCAGCTCCGCGACGACGCCGTCGACCTTGGGCGTCGGGCAGATCGGGGCTGGCCGTGGCGATCCGGAATCGGGCGGCAACACCGCCAACTACTGGAGCGTGGAGCTGCAAGCCGGGTTCTACCATCTGGTCGTGGACGTCGAGCGCCTGGACGAGGCCAACAGCAACCTGGGCGTCTTGATCGAGGACGTGAATCGACCCGGCAGCGATACCGAGGTTCTCCTGATCGCCCAGAACACCCGGGGCTTTCGAGACCGGGCCGCCCTGTTTTTCGAGATCGAGCAGGCCAGGACCATGAACGTCCGGGTCACCCCGCGATTCACCGCTCAGGACTACACCATCGCCGTGTTCGCCAATGGTGATGCGGTGCCCTCGCCCTACTTCGAGCAGTGCCCGGACATCGTCACGCTGAGTCTCGGGACGACGCGATCACTGACGCTGCCCGCGCTCGACGCCTGGACCGACGAACGGTGGTACCGGGTGGATCTGGCGGCCACCGACTACACGCTGGACTCGATGGCGGTTCGCACCGACGGTTCGGACAGCAACATCGGCTACCAGATCGGTCACGTCGATCGGTTCGGGCAGAGCGATCGGTACGAGCGGGTCATCTTGACCAACGATCGCGGTACGGTCAGCGCCACCGAGCGTGTTCGCCGCTCCGAAGCGGGGCCGCTGTGGTTCCGGCTGACCAACCGCTTTGCCGAGGCGAACCTGGAGTTCACGCTGAGCGAGGACTAGTCAGCGATCGCGCGACGGCAGCACCGCGCCTGGGCCAGCAGCGTGGCTGCCCAGGCGGGGTGTTTCACCTTATCGACGGTCCGCCCGAACCGATCGGGTACCAATGGCCGGTACCGGACACCCCGTCACGACGGTGAGGGTGACGATCGGCGTCTCCTGGCATTGAATCGACTGGATGGCGTCGCTTCGGCGCACCTGAGGTTCCAGATCGATCGGGGAAAGGCTGATCCGCTCGATCGTCGTCACGCCGGTCTAGCCGAAGGCGCTATCGCCTGTTCGTCGCCTGCCACGGCCTGCTCCAACGCTTCCAGCACGCTGGCCCGGATCATCGGCAGCTTGTATTCGGTGCCGGGCAGCGGGTTGCAGCGATCGGTCGACACGCCGGCCGCGGCATCGAGCGTCGCGGTGTCCGGCGGCTCGCCGATCAGCACCCGCTCGACCTCGGGCAGGCGCAACGGAATCGTCGCCACGGCTCCGATGGCCACCCAGGCCTGCGCGATCAGTTGCGCCTTGAGCGTCAGCCGCACCACCACCTCGACCAGCGGCCATTCGGCATGCTCGCGCCCCATCAGGCGGAAATAGGCGGCCCGCTCGTCGGGCACCGGTGCCGGCAGGCGGATCGCGGTGACCAGCTCGCCCGGGCGCAGCGCGTTGTCTTGCCGCGAATCGCGTCCATCGCCGAAAAAGTCCGCGATCGAGCGCTCCTCGCCCCCGGCGATCTCCAGCGTGGCGTCGTAGCTCAGCAGGGCGCAGCCGATCGACGAGGGGTGCGGGTGCACGCAGCCGCCCGTATCGAACGCCACGCCCGGATGATGGTCGCCGTTGCGCGCCGGACAGGCATCGCCAGCACCCTTCTTGGGGCAGGCCAGGTCCGGATGGCGGTAATACCCGCAGCGCGTTCGCTGGCACAGCACACCGCCCAGTGTGGCGCGGTTGCGGGCTTGCGGTGTCGCGATGGTGCCGGCGGTCAGTGCCAGCGCCGGGTAGTCTTCGCGCAGTCGCTCATCGGTGGCGATGTCCGACATCGTGGTCAGGGCCGCGATGCGGCTGCCCTGCTCGGATCGTTCGATGCCGTGCAGCGCCTGGATGCCGAAGAGGTCGATCAGCGGCCCGCCGCTCACCCCGCTGCGCAGTCGCTCCTGAAGATCGGTGCCGCCGGCCCGGTACTCGCCGGTCGCGGCCACCGCCTGCTCGATGCCCTCGGCGAAGGTGTAGCCGTTCGACGGTGTGCTAGCGGACATGGTCGAGCACCCGGTGCGGCCGCAGCGGCAGGTCGCGCGGCCGCCAGCCGGTGGCGTTGAACACCGCGTTGCCGAGCGCCGGGGCCAAGGCCAGCGTCGACACCTCGGCCAGACCGCAGGCGCCGCCCCGCATGCGCTCGAACCGGCTCTGGTCGTAGTGGATCTCGATCGGTGGCGTCTCGCCCATGCCGGGCAGGCGGTAGTCGTCCAGACCGCTGCTCAGCAGCGTACCGGTCAGCGGGTCGTGCCGGCGCTCCTCGGTCAAGGCGAACCCCAGGCTCTGCACCACCGCGCCGTGCACCTGGCTGTCCGCCAGTGCCGGGTTGACGATCTTGCCCACGCTCATGCCCATCCACACCTTGCTGGCGCGTACCCGTCCCAGGCGAGTGTCCACCTCCACCGCCACCAGCGACGCCGCGCCGGTCATGCGCAGCAACACGTTCAACCCGACATCGCCGGTGGGCATGCGCCCGATCAGATCGCCTCCCGGGTTGGCACCGCGTGGCGACGAGGTGATGCTGATCGGCGGCAGCACCCGCATCAGCTCGTCGAGTGGCAGGTGGCCGCCGGCATGCTCGATGCCGCCACGCGCCCAGCGTGGCTCGACCAGCGACAGCCGCTCGGCGCCTCGTTCCAGCAGCCGCTGCTTCATCGAGCGAGCGACCGCGATCGCGGTCGGGTACAGCGAAGCGGTCGAGCGGCTGGCGCTGGAGGTCGGCCCGCGCACGTAGTCGGACCGGCCGATGTCCACGCGCAGCGATTGCACCGCGACGCCCAGCTCGTCCGCCACCGTCTGCCCGATCACCGATCGGGCGCCCTGCCCCATGTCCTGCACCGCGCACTGTGCGACCAGTCCGTCGGGCGACAAGGCAAGCATGATGCGCGTGGCGTTGTGAAAGGCGTTGAACCAGTTGCCGATCGCGAAGCCGATGCCACGCCGGATCCGTCCGGTGGCGCTGCCGGCGGGCCCACGATCGCGCCATTCGGGAATCGACTCGGCCCAGTCGTACAGGCCGTCGCGCACGTCCGAGTCCTCCCATTCGCGCCGCAGCGCGATCGGGTCGACGCGCAGTTGATGGGCGAGCTGATCGATGCTGGACTCCATGGCCCAGAACGCCGGCGGCCCGCTCGGCGCGCGCATCGGCTTGGCAGGTCCGGCATTGGTCAGCACGTCGATGTCGCGACACGCCTTCGGACCGCCGTAGGTGTACTTGATCCACATCGCTACCTGTGACTGCACCGCGATGCCGCTGCTGCCCCAGGCGGTGCAGGCCATGCCGCGCTGCGACAGCGAGGCATCGCTGCTCAGCGCGAAATCGATGCGCGTGGCCGGACGACAACCCCCCAGGACCATTTCCTCGCGCCGATCGAACACCAGTCGCACCGGCGCCCCGGCCTGACGCGCCAGCTCGATCGCCGCGGTGTGCTCGAGCTTCAAGCCGGCCTTGGCGCCGAAGGCACCGCCGATGAACTCGGAGAGCACCTGCACGTTCTCGCGTTTCAAGCGGTAGTGGGCGGCGATCTCGTTGGCCAGCACGAACACCGCCTGCGTGGAGGTGTGCACGCTCAAGCGCTCGGGCCCGTCCCACACCGCCACGCAGCCGTGCGGCTCCAGCGCGGTGTGCGTCTGCGCCGGTGTGCTGAAGCGACCCTCGACCAGCTGCCGTCCCTGTTCTGCGTGGCGCGCGGCAGCGATGGCCCGACGCGCCCTGCCCGGTTTGCGCGACATCGCCAGGTTCATGAAGGGATGTCGCAGGTTGCCCTGCCACCGTGCCGGCGGGATGGGCCCTTCGGAGGCGTTGGGCGGCTGCTTGCGCCACTCCGGATACACGACCGGCGAGCCATCGCGAGCCGCTTCGTCGGCGTCGATCACGAACCCGCGCACCGCGTAGTCGATGCGCACCAGCGCCAACGCCTGCGCGGCCACCGACTCGCTGACGGCGGCGATGGCCAGGATCGGGTGGCCGACGTGGCGCACCACCCGGTGCGGATCGTCCAGCACGTCGATGATCGCCTTGACACCCGGCAGGCGCTGCGCTTCGGTGATGTCGATCGATACCACGACGGCGTGCGCGTGCGGCGAGCCGTACAGCCGCCCGATCAGCTGATCCTCGTGCCGCACGTCGGTGGTGTAGCGGGCCCGGCCGGTGACCTTGTCGAGCCCTTCCAGCCGCGGGTAGGCCAAGGGCTCGGCGGTGTCGAACTCGCCAGCGCAGGCGGCACGCACTGCCTCGTAGATGCCGGGGTAGGCGCCGCAGCGGCACAGGTGGCCAGCCATCGCCTCGGCGATCGCTTCGCGCGAGGGCGAGTGGCCGCTTCCGTGTTCGGCCGACCAGCGTTCGTGGAAGGCGATCGCCTCGGTGATGAACCCCGGCGTGCAATACCCGCATTGCAAGGCATCGTGCACCAGGAAGGCCTTCTGCACCGGGTGCAGTGCCTGTGCGCCGTGTCGCTCGACGGTCTCGATGCGCCGGCCCGCCAGCGCGGTGGCCGGCAGCGTGCAGGCGGTCACGGTGTCGCCGTCCAGCCGGATGGTGCAGGCACCGCACACCCCGGACCCGCATACCAGCTTGGCGCCGGTGAGATCGGCCTGTTCGCGGATCAGCTCCAGCGCACTGGCGGCCGGGTCGTGCACGAACACGTGCGGCTCGCCGTTGACCGTGGTGCGGGTCGTGCACGTCGGGGCGGTGCCGGTCATGAGGTTCTCCAAGGCGAGCCGACGGGGCCGAGCGATCTGTCGACCACCCGAGCGGCGCTACGTTACCGGGTCGGTACGCTGACGGGACATCAGCAGGATCAATGACACGGTACCGATCAATCCGATCCACAGCGAGGCCTCCTGCAGCAGCGCGCCGAGTGCCGCCCCGAACACCGCCTTCTCGTCCGGCCAACCGAGCACGAGGAGCACCGCGAACACCAGGAGGCTGCTCAGCGATGTCTGCGCCGCGGCGCGCAACGTGAGCAGCGGCAGTGGCACCCGCCCGAGTCGGGCACGCATCAGGCACCAGGCGAGCATCCACACGCCGGGCAGCCAGAACAGGCGAAGCAGGGCCACCGCAACGGCCCCGGCGATCCCGGCCGGCGAGCCGGCCGCCCGGTGCGCCAGGGCGACGTCAAGGCTGGACAGGCTGGCCGTGGCGCCGCTCAGGTGCGACAGCGCGGTCAGGGCCACCAGCCCGGCGACGCCGAGCCGGACCGAGTCCGCGCAGACGCACAACCTGCGCGCAGCCAGCACGGTCAGCAGCGTCGCACCGGCCAGACCGGCTCCTCCGAGCACGGCGGCGATGACGGTGGCCAGCACGACGGCGACGAGCGTGCCTGCCGAGGGGGCCGGGCGCCCGCTCTTCGCACGGCCCTTCGCACGGCCATTTCCACGGCCCTGGGACTGGCCGTTCGATCGGCCCATCAACCGGTCTTGACCGGCGGCCACGCAAGACAACGCCAGCAGCGCGACGCTGGCCAAGATGCTGATCGATGTCGCGTTGCCCAGGCGAACCTCGAGCACCTCGATCGCCGCGACCGCCGCACCGACCGCCAACGGCCAGGCCGTGTCGCCGATGCGGCGCATCGGCCCGGTACCGACAAGGTCGCTGGCGACATCGGCTCGCCACCCCGTCGACACGCCCAGCGTGCACGCCGCCAGAGCGGCGGCGAGCAGGGGCGACACCCACACCGCGACCGCCAGGCAGATCCACACCGCCGCTGACCAGACGCTGGCCACGGTACGTTGCCGGCCCAGCACCGGCAGTCGGACCAAGGCGCGCCAGGCCACGGCCGTCACGAACACGAAGAAGGCCAGCGCCAGCCCGGTCCGAACGGCGGAGGTGCCGGCGCCTTCAGCTCCGCCTTGCGGTGAAGCCGCCAAGGCCGGATCGAGTTCCGCACCGATACCGAGCTGGGCGGCGAGCACGCTCGCCAGCACCGTTTGGGGCGCACCGTCGACGATGTCCAGGCGGGCGCCCACCGCCGATAGCGGCACCGTGCGGACCGCCGCCTCGCCACCGGCATGCCCGCCCTCGGACGAGACGCCGTGGTCCGAGGTGATCAGCACCGTGCGCTCGGCACGGTGCGCCAAGGCGAGCAGGCGGGCGATGTCGGCGTCGATGTCGCGGGCGGTATCCCGGTAACGCTGACCGACACCATGGCGGTGCGCCACCGCGTCCAACCTTCCCAGATGCACGATCAGCAGCGGCGGGGCATCGCTCGCCGTGAGGCGTTGCGCTGCCCAGCGCATGACGGCGGCATCGGTGGCCCGATCCGGCATGCCGAACACCATGCGGCCCGGGCCGAGCCAGCGCCCGTAGACACCCTGCCACAGGGCGGTACCACCGACCTCGGCGGCGCGCCCCTGGCCGTGCAGCACCTCCAGCAGCCCCCCGGCGCTGGCCGGGCGGGGTGTCAGATCCAGCAGCGCCGCGTTGCCCGGAACCGCCCGCCCCTCGACGATCGCCGGCAAGGCCCCGATGGTGGTGGGCACCGGCTGGACGACGCGCAACCGTCGCGACTCGGGCCGGGTCGTCAAGTCGGCCAAGGCGGGCATGGTTCCGGCATCGGTCGCGGTGTCCTGACGCAACGCATCGATGATGATCAGCAACACGGGTCGGTGTTGCACTGCATCACCCTGGAACCGGGGTGCCATCGGTGCATCGAGCGCCGCCAGCGGCACCGGATGGGCGCACAGGAACGACAGCATCACCAGAGCGAGCGCGTTGCCGATGAGCGAGACCGCGCGAAGCGGCGGCATCAGTCGGGTTCGGAGAAGGCTCGCGTGTAGTGGCGCCCCTTCCAATCGGCCGAACCACCGCGCGCTCGGGCGATCGCTGCCTGCCACTGCACCCCCAGCAGCAAGGCGACACCCAGCGGGTGCAACCAGACCGATAGCCAGGATTGGCCGAAACGCATCGCCAGCACCGCGCGCGAGACGAGCCCCAGCACCACGGCCGCCGCCGCCGCCGCGACGATCCACGTCTCGGCCGACAGGCCCCAGGCGAGCACCAGCCACAGCGGCGGCAGCACGCACCCGAACAACAGCCACACGCTCATCGGCCCGATCGTGCCGGGTGCGGCCAACCCCTCGGTGGCGTTCTTGCCCAGACCGTCCCAGGTGGCGCGTGCGCTGCGATACATCCGGCAGCTCGCCAGATCGGTCGCGTCGACCAGATCCGAGCGAAACCCGGCCTGGCGGAATGCCCGCGGCAACTTCAGCCCGTCGTGCAGGCTGTTGCGAATCGCGCCGTGTCCGCCGACGGCGCGATAAGCATCGCGCTCGGCCAGCATCAGCTGACCGCAGCCGGCCCCGAAGGCCGGCGAACGGCTGCGCCGCATGCCGTCCATCGGCAGGAAGCCGAGCAGCACGAAATGGATCAGCGGAATCAACAGCCGCTCGAGCACGCCGACGGTGATCTGCTTCGGAAAGCCGGACAGCAGCGCCACGCCCGAGCGCGCACGCTCGGCGGCCAACCTGATGATCGCATCGGACGACAACCGCACATCGGCATCGATGAACAGCAGCAGTCCGTGTCGAGAATTTTCTGCAAGCCTGGCACAAGCGTGCTGCTTGCCGCACCATCCCGGTGGCAGCGTCGGTGCAACGATCAATCGCACGCGCCCGTCCTGGGCTGCATGAGCGCGCACGATGTCGGCGGTCGCGTCGGTGGAACCGTCATCGAGTACCAGGATCTCGAGCTGCGCCCCCACCGTCGCGCGCACGCTGTCCAGGCACGCTCCGATGCTGTCGGCCTCGTCGCGCGCCGGAATCAGCACCGAGACGCTCGCACGCGCACCATCCTCGCGGCCACGGGGCGCCATCGGCGCGTCCCGATAGAGCATCAGGTTGCGCAGCACCAGCACTGCCGGCACCGCGGCGGCGCTCAGCGAGATGACGACCAGGACGCCGAGCACGCTCATCGGGTCGGCAGGTTGCCGCCATGTCGGGCGGTGTAGGGCCGTCCGGTCAGCCGAGCGCGCAGTCGCCGTCCCCCGTCGTACAGCGCGCCGACGCCGTGCGCACCCTCGAGCAACGTGGTGTAGTCATCGATGCGCTCGTTCGTCACCTCGTGCGCGAGCCGATCCGCCACCGTAGCCAGACGGTAGGCGAAGGCATCGGTCAGCATCGCGGCGGGCGCCGCCCCACCGAGCGCGCCGCCATCCGGAGTCGTGGACGTGTGCGTGGGTCGGTCAACGGGCGTGGTGTCCACCAGTGCCGCCACGGACTCGGGCCGGCCGAAGCGAGCGCGCACCTCCGGCAGGCGTTCCCCGCCCATCGGATACTCGATCGCCAGCGGCAAAAAGCGCGCGTTCGGCAAGCGCCGGGCGATGTGGGCCAGCCCCCCGGCAAGGCTGACCGGACGCCGCCGCGGATCCGTGAACCGGCCTTGCGGTGTGAGCCACAGCGTCGCGCGCTCGACGCTGCCCAGCGTGTCGACCAGCTTCAGCAACGAGCGCGCCCCCTGACGCGCTTCACGGTCCAGGCCCACGAACCCCAGTCGCTTCAAGATCGCGTAGCGCTCGAGCGCTCGCGCATCGATGACCGCGCGGTGGTGACGTCCGGCGAACGGCCCGCTCGCCAGCAGCACACCGACCAGCGGATCCCACCAGGCGGCATGGGTGAGGTAGACGATCAGCGGCGACGGCTCGGCGACCAGCTCGTCGGTCAGGTGCTCCAGCCCGGCCACCCGGCAGGCCGAGAAGTGACGCGCCAGGTAGAACCGGTTGTAGCGCGAGAACCAGCGAATGGCCGTTGCCGAGACGCGCGGTGATCGCATCAGCGGCCGTCCACCGTCGGCGCCAGGCACTGGCGATCCATGTGCAGGGAATCGGCCGCGATCCAGCCGGACATCATCGCCATCGGCATGCCGGGCCCCGGATGCGCCGAACCGCCGGCCAGGTACAGCCCGGCCAGGTCCGGGCTGCGGTTGGCCGGCTTGAACGCGCCGTTGAACCGGCCATGACTGGCCAGCCCGTAGATCGCACCGTCCAGCACGCTGTAGCGATCGTTGATGTCCTGCGGTGTCAGGTGACGCTCGACCACGATGTGCGACTCGATGTCCTCGCAGCCGGCCACCCGCTCGAGCTTGTCCAGGATCACCTGCCGGTAGCCGGGGAACATCGTCGACCAGTCCTGGCCGGGACGCAGGTAGGGGGTGTGCACGAGGATGTACAACGCCTCTCCGCCCTCGGGTGCCACGCTGGCCTCGGTACGCGCAGGCGCGCACACGTAGCAGGTCGGATCGTCGGCGGGCACGCCCTCGCGATAGATCTGACGGAACTCGGTCTCGGCATCCTCGGAGAACACGAAGTTGTGGTGCTCGAGCTGCTCGTAACGCTTGTCCAGCCCCAGGTACAGCACCACACCGGAGCAGGCCGGCTCCACGTCGCGACGTTGGTAGCGCGAACTGACCTTGTCGGCCCCGTGCAGCAGCTCGCGATAGGTTCGCATCGAATCCGCATTGGAGACGATGGCATCGAAGCGCCGCTCGCCGCGGTCGGTCACGATCGCCCGGGCGCGCCCGTTCTCGCTAACGATACCGCTGACCGCCGCGGTCTCCACCTGCACACCGAGTTCCTCGGCGAGCCGCGCCAGCGCGGCGGGTATGGCACCGGTGCCCCCGCGCGGGTACCAGATGCCCTCGCCCACCTGCATGTGGGCGATGCCGCACAGCACCGCCGGCGAGGCCGACGGCGAGGATCCGACGTACTGCGTGAAGTGATCGACCATCTGCGCCACGCGCTCGTCCTTGATGTCGCGCCGCACCGTGCCGGCGACGGTTCGCCCGAAGCGCATGGCGATCAGATCGCCGAGCACCGCCGGCGTGAAGGTCTCGCCCAACGACAGCGTGTCGGCCACCGACCCGACCGACTTCCACAGGAAGAAGTCCTCGCTGATGCGCGCCAGGCGCTTGGAGGTGGCCAGGAACCTCTTGTAGCCGGCCGCGGTGTCCGGCCCCGCAAGCTCCTCCAGACGCGCCTGCATGGTGGCCTCGTCGGAGACCAGATCGAGCACGCTGCCATCCTCGTAGAAGCAGCGCCATTGCGGCTCCAGCGGCAACAGCTCGAGGTAGTCCTCCAGTTGCCGACCGGCTTCGGCGAACAGCCGCCGCAATACCGAAGGCATGATCAGGATGGTCGGTCCCATGTCGAAATGGAAGCCGTCCACGTCCAGGGTCGCCGCCTTGCCACCGAGCCAGCCATTGCGCTCGAACAGCGTCACCCGGTGGCCGCGCGCCGCCAGCGTGCAGGCGGCGGCCAGCCCTCCCAGTCCTGCCCCGACGATGCCGATGTCCAGTGCGTCGGCATCGCTGGCCCGGTCCGGCAATCCGGCTGCGCGCCCGGTGACGGTGACGGGCGGTGCGGGTTCGACAGCGGTGTTCATCGATCGGTTTCCATGGACAAGGTGCAAGGGGATGTCGCGGGGGCGGGCAGGATCATCCCGATGAGCCTTCGCGCATCGCGGTGACGCCCGAGGTGCTCGCCGATCCGACGTAGGTGGGCGTGCCGGGCTCGAGCCGCTCGTCGCGACGCCCGGGCACCGCGGCGCCGCCCAGATCCTCGGTCAACAGCTGCGCGCTGATCCTGGCGGACTCGAAGATGGTCGGCAGCCCGCTGCCCGGATGAGTTCCGCCGCCGACCAGGTACACCCCGTCCAGGTCCTCGAAGCGGTTCTTGGGACGAAAGGTCAGCATCTGCCCGAAATTGTGGGCCATGTTGAAGGTCGCCCCGCGGTGCACGTGGAACTCGTCGCGCCAGGTGGCCGGTGTCACCACGCGCTCGTAGCGGATGCGCGATGCCAGATCGTCGAAGCCGACCCGGGCCAACTGCGCCATCGCCAGCTCACGATAGCGCGGCAGCTCGCGCTGCCAGTCGATCGCCTCGCTGCCCTGCTCGTTGGCCACCGGCATCAGCATGTACAACGTGGAGCGACCGTCCGGCGCCATCGTGGGATCGGTGACGCAGGCGTTCTGCGCGTAGAACGCCGGGTCGGGCGTCATGCTCTGGCCCGCATCGATATCGTCCAGGTGCCGCCGGTAGTCGCTGGGGATGTACACGGTGTGATGGGGCTGATCGTCCAAGGTGCCGTCCAGGCCCAGGTACAGCATGAACGTGGAGCAGCTGAACTTCTGCCTGTCGATGCGCTTGTTCGACCAGCGCTTGCGCAGCCGGTTCGGCACCAGCGTGCGCATGGTGTTGGCGAAATCGCCGTTGATCACCACCGCATCGCTGGCGTAGCGTCGCTGCGCGGTGCACACGGTGCGCGCGCGGCGCCCCCGGAACTCGATGCTGGTCACCGGCTCGTCCACCCGGATATCGATGCCGATCTCACGGGCCACCCGCGCCATCGTCTCCATGATCGCGCTGCACCCGCCGCGCGGGTGCCACACACCGTAGCGGTACTCGATCACCGGCAGGATGGAGAACAGGCTGGGACAGGTCCGGGGCGTCATTCCCAGATACAGCGCCTGGAACGAGAACGCCATGCGCACCCGCGGGTCGATGAAATAGCGTTCCAGCTCGCCTTCGAGCTGTCGCCACGGCGCAAGCTCGGGAAGCGTGGCCAGCAACTTCGGATCCATCAGGTCGAGCGAGGACAGGAAGGGCTTCTGCAGGAACGGCAGGAAGGCAGCCAGCTTCTTGTCGTTATCGGCGAAGAAGCGCGGCACCGCGGCGGCGTCCTGCGGCGAGACCTCGCCGATGCGCCGGGACAGCTCCTCGATGTCGGCGGTGGCGTCGAAGGTCGTGCCGTCGCCGTATTGCACCCGGTACAGCGGATCCACCGGCAACAGCTCGATCTCGTCGCGCAGGTTGCGACCGACCGACTCGAAGATCGACTCGAGCACCTCGGGGTACAGGAAGAAGGTCGGGCCGTTGTCGAACCGGAAACCGTCCGCCTCGTGCGCGCTGCTCCTGCCGCCGACCCGCTCGCGCGCCTCGAGCACCGTCACCGCGTGCCCCGCCGCCTTGAGCAGCAGCGCGGTCGCCAGGCCACCCGGACCTGCACCGATGACCGTCACGTGAGATGTCGTCACTTACCCTGAGCCCTGTGATTTCAGGCTCCTACGTTCGGCTCTGCAAAGCGGATGGCAGACGCGGATGAAGTTTCTCTCACGCGCGCTGTCAGTTGTGCCGATGCGTCGGCGGGCGTGTCCGGTCCACGAAAAAGGGGCGAACCGGCACGCTGCCGATCCGCCCCTCGAGAGCATCGTCCTGACAGCGACGCTCGCCGTATCCGAGTCGTCACCGGATGCGGCGGACGTGGCTTGCGTGCTATCGCTACTTCAGGTTGTCCCAGCTCGACTGGATCTGCTGGCCGGTCTCTTCGGCCGACTGGCCACCCGCGTAGTCGACCATGCCGGTCCAGAAGGCACCGGCGCCGATGCCACCGGGCATCAGGTCGGAGGCATCGAAGCGGAACGTGGTCGCCTGCAGAAGGATGTCGTTCATGGCGCCCAGGGTCGGATCACCGAACAGCTCGGTGTTGACGCCGGTGTGCGGTGTCAGGAAGCCCGACTGCGCCATCCAGATCTCGTGCGCGATCGGCTCCTGCAGCCAGGTCATGAAGGTCTGCGCGGCTTCGCTGTCGTTGGTAATGCCCCACATGGTGCCGGCGCCCAGCACCGGCGTGCCCAGGTCCTTGCCCTCGTACGCCGGGAAGTAGAAGAAGTCCACGTCCTCGCCGACCATCGTTCCGTCGGGGAAGAAGCTCGGAATGAACGAGGCCTGGCGGTGCAGGTAGCACTGCGGCGGCGAGGCGAACAGGCCCTTGGGGCTGTCGCGGAAGTCGGTGGTGGCCACCGCGCCCGAGCCGCCGGCCACGAAGTCGTCGTTGCGCGCGAAGTAACCGAATTCCTCGATCGCGCCGAGCACCGCCGGGTCGTCGAACGGGATCTCGTTCAGCACCCATTGGTCGTACACCTCGGGCGCCTGGGTGCGCAGCATCATGTCCTCGACCCAGTCGGTGGCCGGCCAACCGGTGGCACCACCGGAACCCAGCCCGATGCACCAGGGCGTCTCGCCGTCCTCGACCATCTGCTCGGTCAGGGACTTGAGCTCTTCCATGGTCTCCGGAACCTCGTAACCGGCATCCTCGAAGTTTTCGGGCGAGTACCAGACCAGCGACTTCACATCGACCTTGTAGAAGAAGCCGAATAGCGACTCCTCGCCGTCGGCACCGGCAAAGCTGCCCAGGTCGACCCAGGACTGACCGGCCGCGTAATTGTTCTGCAGGAAGTCCACGCTGCCCTCGGGCAGCGGTGTCAGAAAGCCCTGGCGCGCCATGTCGGCCGCGAGGCCGGGCTGCGGGAAGACCGCGATGTTCGGCGCGGATCCGGCCTCGGCATCGATGCGGATCTGCGCCTCGAAGCTGTCCGAACCGACGTAGCTGACGTTGGCGCCGGTGGCTTCCTCGAAGTAGTCGATCATGATCTCGACCTGGACCTGGTCGGGCCCGAGCCAGGGCCCGAACACGGTCAGCGACTGACCGCTCAGATCGTTCTGTTCAGCGAACTCGTTGTAGCTGTCCCAGTTGAAATCCCCTTCGCCGATCGGGAATTCCAGGGCGTGGGCGGGGGCCAGGCCACCCGCCAGGGTGAGGGCCGCGGCGACTGCCGTCGGTCGAAGGGCGAAGCGCGTGCGCATCGAGGTCATCCAGTGGACTCCATTGTATTTGCGGGGTGAAGGCGACAGAGGGATCCGGCGGTCAACCGATCGTTGGCCGGCGGCCAGCCCTGACGCAGACCGCGGAAGCGTAGCGGGGTCGCGGAGCCACTGTCAATTGAGCCATGACCAATCGTCACACGTTCACAGTTCCGGAGCCGATATCGCCACGTTTCGTGGGCTGGTTCGGTGCCGCGACGGCGAAGCGAGCGACGCGACAGAGAAGACGGACGGTCTATTGACAGGCAGCGTTGCATCAGCGGACACTTACCTGGTCCGTGGCTTCCGCAGTCCCGCTCACCCCCTTTCGGCAGCGGGGCTCGCCGGCCTTGTCCGGCACTCGTCACCGCCCGATCGACCTGGCCGGTCGTCGTTCGACACGCGCCGCAAACCTACCTGGAAGGACCTCGCTTCATGCATCCAGCGCTTCAGGGACTGCTCACGATCCTGATCGGTGTCGGCGGCTGCGTCGGCTATTTCTACTTCTCCAACCAGCTGCTGGACAGGGTCCTGTTCAAGCCGGAAGGACCGAACGCCGGGCGCAACATCACGCGCGCCAACATGGTGAGACCCTGGTTGTTCGTGTTCCCCGCGTTCGCCGCGCTGTCGCTCTACCTGGCCTACCCGGTGTTCGAGACCATCCGGCTGTCGCTGACCGAACGGCTGCCGGGCGGCGGCTCGGCCTTCGTCGGACTGGCCAACTATCAGCAGATGGCCAACGAGCCGAAGTTCTGGGAGGCCCTGAAGAACAACTTCCTGTGGCTGCTGGTGGTGCCGGCGATGTCCACCGCCTTCGGCCTGCTGGCCGCCCAGCTGTCCGATCGGGTGCGCTGGGGCAACGTGGCCAAGTCGCTGATCTTCATGCCGATGGCCATCTCGTTCGTCGGCGCGGCGGTCATCTTCAAGCTCATCTACGACGTGCGCCCGGTCGATCAGGACCAGATCGGCGTGTTGAACGCGCTGTGGCTGACGCTGGGCGGCGATGCGCCGATCACCTGGCTGACCCTGCCCGGCTGGAACAACTTCTTCCTGATGATCGTGCTCATCTGGATCCAGACCGGCTTCGCCATGGTGATCCTGTCGGCCGCCCTTCGCGGCATTCCGGAGGAGACGGTCGAGGCGGCCATCGTCGATGGCGCCGGCCCCTATCAGGTCTTCTTCAAGATCAAGGTGCCGCAGATCATGCCCACCATCGTGGTGGTGTGGACCACGATCACCATCGTGGTGCTGAAGGTGTTCGACATCGTGTTCGCGATGACCAACGGCCAGTGGGAGACGCAGGTCCTAGCCAACTACATGTACACCAAGATGTTCGTGGCCAACGACTGGGGCGTCGGCTCGGCCAGCGCCATGGTGATCATGCTGCTGGTCTCGCCGATCCTCGTCTGGAACGTGTACAGCGCCCGCAAGGAGATGAAGTAGATGAGTGCCATCGCCGGAACCAAGTCCAGCCTGACCTGGGCGGTTCATCTCTCGCTCGCCGCGCTGGTGCTGCTGTGGCTGTTCCCCACCGCGGGACTGCTGATCTCCTCGTTCCGGACCTCGGACCAGATCTCCACCAGCGGTTGGTGGTCCTCGCTCACCGCGCAGGAGCAGAACGTCCAGCTGCGCACCGGCGCGCCCGACACGCAGGTGGAGCGCGACGGCGAGTTCATCATCGAGGGCAACCTGTACCAGACCGCGTCAGCGGGCGAGATCTCGGCCTGGGGAACCAGCTCGCGCGACGTCAAGGCCTATCAGCCCGGCGAGGTCGCCGAGCTGCGCGATGGCGCCACGGTCACGCTGAATGCCGACGGCAACTACCTGATGCAGAGCCCGGTCGAGTTCGAAGGTCGGCGCGGACAGCGCCTGTTCGTCACCGCGCTGTCGCCACCGGAATTCACGCTCGACAACTACGACAAGGTGCTGTTCGACGAGAACAACCGCGAGGGCCTGAGCAAGGCCTTCTTCAACACGCTGACGGTGACCATCCCGGCCACCATCATCCCGATCCTGGTGGCAGCCTTCGCCGCCTACGCGCTCGCCTGGATGGACTTCCCGGGTCGGGCGCTGCTGATCGCCGCGGTGGTCGGCTTGCTGGTAGTGCCGCTGCAGCTGGCGCTGATTCCGCTGTTGAAGCTGCACAACGAGATCGGCATCGGCAAGGGATACCTGGGGGCCTGGCTTGCGCATACCGGGTTCGGATTGCCTTTGGCGATCTACCTGCTGCGCAACTACATGGTCGGCCTGCCTCGAGACATCATCGAGAACGCCAAGGTCGACGGCGCCTCGGACTTCCAGATCTTCACCAAGATCATCCTGCCGTTGTCCTTCCCGGCGCTGGCCTCATTCGCCATCTTCCAGTTCCTGTGGACCTGGAACGACCTGCTGGTCGCGCTGGTCTTCCTGATCGACTCCACCGGCGAGACCACCGTGATGACCAAGCAGATCGTGGAACTGCTCGGCACTCGCGGCGGTGACTGGGAAATCCTCGCCACCTCCGCCTTCGTCTCGATAGCGGTCCCGCTCGCGGTGTTCTTCGCGATGCAGAAGTATCTCGTACGCGGCCTGCTGGCCGGTTCCGTCAAATAATCGCAGCGCAGCAATCATGGCCAATCTGAAACTGACCGACGTCGAGAAGACCTACTCCGGCGACGTCAACGTCCTCAGGAACATCGACCTGGACATCAAGACCGGGGAGCTGATCGTCTTCGTCGGTCCCTCCGGCTGCGGCAAGTCGACCTTGCTGCGCATGATCGCCGGGCTGGAAACCATCACCGGTGGCGAGTTCACCATCGACGGCGAGCGCATGAACGACATGCCGCCGGCGCAGCGCGGCATCGCGATGGTGTTCCAGTCCTACGCCCTGTACCCGCACATGACGGTGCGCGACAACATGGCGTTCGCGCTGAAGCTGGCCAAGAAGACGCCCGAGGAGATCGACACCGCGATCAACCGGGTCGCCTCGCAGCTGCAGCTGGAGCCCTACCTGGATCGCCTGCCCAAGGCCCTGTCCGGTGGTCAGCGCCAGCGGGTGGCGATCGGCCGCTCGATCGTGCGCGACCCCAAGGTCTACCTGTTCGACGAGCCGCTGTCGAACCTGGACGCCGCGCTGCGGGTCGCCACCCGCATCCAGATCGCACAGCTCAAGGAGAGCATGCCCGAGTCCACCATGGTGTACGTCACCCACGATCAGGTCGAGGCGATGACGCTGGCATCCCGGATCGTGGTGCTGGCCAATCGTGGCATCGCCCAGGTCGGCACGCCGCTGGAGCTCTACGAAACCCCCGAAAACGAGTTCGTGGCCCAGTTCATCGGCTCGCCGGCCATGAACCTGTTGAGCGGCACGGTCGTGCAGACCGGTGACCGCACCGTGCTGTCGGTGAACAACGGTGGCGGACACATCGTGTCGAACATCCCTTCGCAGGCTGCCATGAAGGGCAAGTCGGTGAAGGTGGGCATCCGTCCCGAGGACATGGTGCCGGTGCAAGGCGAGGACTACGCGTTCGAGAGCCGCGTGGAGATCTCCGAGGCGCTGGGCGAGCTGACGCAGGTGTATTTCGAGCGCGAAACCCCGGAGCACGATCCGGTCATCGCCAAGCTGTCCGGCATCCATCGCGACGTGCGCGGGCAGACCATGCGCATGTCGGCCGACCCGTCCAAGGTGCACGTGTTCGCCGACGGCAAGTCGCTGTTCTACGCCTGAGCGGTTGGCGCGATTCAGGCGGCGCGTCCCAAGCCCTGTTCGGGCGCCGCCTCGGTCGCGGAGCAGCTCGTCACCTGCTCCTCGTCCGGCCAGGTGAACGTGAACCGGGTGCCGGCGCCGAGCGTGGAATCGATGTCGACCCGACCTCCCATCGCGGCGACGGCCTTCCTGACGATCGCCAGCCCCACCCCGGTGCTGTCGATGTCGGGGCGCGACTCCAAGGTCTCGAACAGGTTGAAGATGCGAGCGTGATGGGCCGGATCGATACCCGGCCCGTCATCCGCCACCGAGAAGCGATGCCCCCCGGCGATGCGTTCGGCCGCGATCACCACGTTCGCGCTGGCCCGATCGGGGTGATACTTGAACGCATTGCCGATCAGATTGGTGAACACCTGGGCCAGGCGCGTCTGGCGCGTCATCAGTTCCGGGAAATCGCCGTGCAGCACCGGGGCCGCCGAGCCCGGTGGCAGGCACGCGACGATACCCTGCACCAGCGCACGCACGTCCACCCGCGAGACCGACTCCTCCTCCGCGTCCAGCACCGAGTAATCCATGATGCCGTCGATCAGCGCCTGTCCGCGGCTGATCTGCTGCCGGATCAACCCGACGTGCTCGTCCATGCCCGCACGCAGGCTCGACGCAGCCGGCAGGTCCTCCAGATCCTCTTCGATGAAGTCCACCAGGTTACCGATGCCGTGCAGCGGCATCTTCAGATCGTGCGAAGCGACATAGGCGAACGACTCCAGCGTCTCGTTGCTGGCCGCCAGCCGTGCACCGCGTCGACGCAACCGTCGCGACATCCTCTCGGCACGCTGCTTGGATCGGGAGAGCGCCACGAACACGGAGGCCATCAGCAGGTCGATGCACAGCCCGACGATCAGGATCAGCATCGGCTCGCGACTGAGCGAGTCGGCGTCGAACGCTGCCGTGCTCTCTATCTCGAAGCGCCAGGTACGCCCGAACGAGCGCGTCTCGACACTGCGCGAGAAGCGCGCGGCTTCATCGGGTTCGGGATCGGTCTCTGCGTACAGCGGCTGGGCGCCATCGAATATCTTCACCCGGACCCATCGCCCGTTGCGATCCAGCAAGCTGCTGGCCATCTGCTGGGCGCGCACGATCGCGAAGACCACGCCGCTGAAGCCATCCGCCTCGCCGTTGCGCCAGTCGGTGCTGCCGTCGGGGTCACCGTGGGTACCGAACGGCGCAGCCATCAGGAATCCGCGAGTGCGGCTGAACGTCAGCTCGATCGGCTCGGTGATCTGCACGCTGGCGGTGTCGAGCGCCCGTACCACCGCGTCGCGACGCGAAGGCTCGTAGGCCAGGTCGAAACCCAATGCTCGGTCCAGGTCGGAGACGATCGAGTGCACCACGGGCAAGCGAAATGGCTGATCGTGGCGCGGATGCGTGGCGAATTGCGGGTAGCGCTGTCGCTGCTGCGCCACGAACGCCTCGGCCCTCCCCTGCGGCACGAAGCGCGCCACCGACAGGCTGACCAGCGCCGGAAACGATGCGGTCGGATTCAACGTCGCGTGAAAGCGCCGCCACTCATCGCTGGACAGATCCGCCCCGCGCGCCGCGAACTGGCTGGCACTGGTCTGCAGAACGTCTGCGTGCCGGCGCATCTGCTCGGCAAACGAGGCGATCACCCGATTCGCTTCCCGATCGAAACGCCCGGAGATCCGCTCCTGTTGGGCCGCTCGTGACACGTGCCACGCCAGCACCGTCACGATCAGCGAGCCCGCGAGTGCCAGCCAGTGGATTCGTGTCAGCCGCACGCTCGCAACGCGCGATCGACCTGACTTGTCCTGTGTGACCATCGATCGCACCCCGACCCGTGCTGCGGGCATGGCATTCCGCGACGGCGACCTGCGAAAGACCTCCCGTCGAACAAGACATCGACCCGATCACGACGTTCTTGATCGCCGATGGAGCATCCGCCCGCGCCATGGGCCGAAGGGCTACAACGTCGCCTCGAAATCGCTGACCTGCTGTTCGGCCTCGTCGGCGGCCAGTCCGTACTTCTGCTGAACCAGCATCACCAGCTGATCCCGATCGCCGCCGGTGGCGATCAGCTCCTCTTCGCTCAGCTCGCCGAAGCGGGCCTGCACGCTCTGCACCGACGACATCCAGTCGTCCTGCAGACTTTGCCAGCCATCGCCGCCGGGCACTTCCACATCGCCGGTGGCCAGTTCCACCGCATCGGCTTCGACGGCGTCGGTGGGCAGCGGCTCTGCGGCGGCCTCGGAGGCGACCTCGGGCGCGGCACCGTCGATGGTGGTGGTCTCCTGGCCCGTATCGCCTCCGCAGGCCGCCAGCGTCAAGGCCAGCGAGACGGCTAGCACGGGCGGCACACGGAGCACGATCGGTCGAAAGGTCGTTCGCATCATGTCGATCTCCTGATGGGGGTCGGATGGGGACGCCGGATTCGGCGTCGTCCGGCTCAGTGTGCGGACATTCGATACGGCCGGAAGCCACGATGCGCTACCGCATGGAAAGCTTGCCACTTCGGCAATGAAGACGCGTCAACAGGACGTCACCCGAGCACGTCACCCGGCATTGCCCCGTGCAGGGGCTGCGTCGATCGGCACCGCCCGATCACCCGGGCGCCTGGGCCACCTGCTCGGGCAGCCAGGTCGCCAGCCCGGGAAACGCGGTCATGATGCCGACCATCAGCACCATGATCAGGAACATGGGCACGGCGGTGCGCGAGATGTAGGCGATGTCGTGCTTGGTCATGCCCTGCAACACGAACAGGTTGAAACCGATCGGCGGCGTGATCTGGGCCATCTCCACCACCACCACGATGAAGATGCCGAACCAAATCAGGTCGATGCCGGCGGCGCGGATCATCGGCTCGATGATGGCCATGGTCAGCACCACGGCCGAGATCCCGTCCAGGAACATGCCGACCACGATGTAGAACACCGTCAGCGCGGCGATCAGGGCGATCGGCGACAGCTCGAACGCGGCGATCCAGCCTGCCAGCGCGCGTGGCAGTCCGGTAAAGCCCATCGACAGCGACAGGAAGGCCGCGCCCATCAGGATCAACGCGATCATCGCCGACGTGCGTACCGCGCCCAGCAGGCTCTGCACGAACGAGTCGCGGTTGAGCGAACCCTGCAGCAACGCCAGCGCCAAGGCACCGATGACCCCGAATGCCGCCGCCTCGGTGGCCGTGGCGTAGCCGGTGTACATCGAGCCGATCACCAGCAGCACCAGCGCGATCACCGGCAACAGCAGGCGCGAGTTGTTCAACGCGGCCAGGAACGGCATGCGAGGTTCGGGTTCGGGCCGTTGCGCAGGCTTGAGGTAATACCAGGCGACGATGTACAGCATGAACATGCCGGCCAGGACCAGACCGGGCAGCACGCCGGCGATGAACAGCTTGGTGATGCTCTCCTTGACGGTGACGCCGTACACGATCAACGTCAGCGAGGGCGGGATCATCAGCCCCAAGGTGGCCGAACCCGCCAGCGTGCCGATGATCATGAACTCGGGATAGCCTCGGCTGCGAAGCTCCGGAATCGACATCTTGCCGACCGTGGTCAAGGTGGCCGCGGACGAGCCGGACACCGCCGCGAACACCGTGCAGCCGACCACGTTGGTGTGCAGCAAGCCACCGGGAATGCGTGCAAGCCAGGGCGCCAGCCCGCGGAACATGTCCTCGGACAGGCGCGTGCGGTACAGGATTTCGCCCATCCAGATGAACAACGGCAATGCGGTCAGCGTCCAGCTGGACGCACCGGTCCACACGGTGATGATCATCGCGTTGCCCGGATCGCGTGTGGTGAAGCCGATCATGCCGATCCAGGCCACCCCCATCAGGGCCAGCCCCACCCACAGCCCGGTGCCGAGCAGGAAGAACAGCACGAACAGGAAGATGCCGATCTTCAGCCCGACCGCGTCGCGATCGAAGCCGGTCATCAGCATCATGGCCGCGTACACCACCAGCAGCACCCCGATGACGACCAGCAAGCGAGCTCGCGGCGTGGCGAAGGCCTGCTCGGCCCAGGAAACGTCGGACCCCTCGTCGTCCACCGTGCCGACGCCGCGGTGCTCGGCCACCACCCATCGCACCAGATGATCGATGACGGCCACGGCGAAGACCACCGCCCCGACCGCCATGAACAGCTGCGGGATCCACAACGGCGTGGCGTCCTGCCCCTGCGAGACATCGTTGATGCGGTACGACAGCCGGGTCGCCTTGACCGCGTACCAAGCCAGGAAGCAGGCGGCCGCCGAGGCCAGCGTGTAGCACCACAGCTCCAGGCCGCGGCGCCAGCGACCGGCCTTGAGCAGGAACAGCGACACGCGGATGTGCGCATCGTGGTTGAAGGTGTAGGCCAGCGCCAGGAACGAGGTCGCGGCCATCGCGTAGCCGGCGTAGTTGGCACCGCCGGTGAAGATCAGCCCGAACCAGCGGGCGACCATCTGCGCGGTGACCAGGCCGAGGATGGTGCACAGCCCGATCGCCGCGCAGATTCCCGCGGCTCGGTAGGTGCCGTCGAGCAGCGCGCGCCCGCTCATCGAGCCGTCATCGGGTCATTACCGAATCGATGCCGGCGGCGCGCCGCTGATGGCGGCAGGCGCCGCGCTACTGTGCCCGGAACGCCTCGACGATCGCCTGACCGTCGGCGCCGGCGCTCTCCAGCCACTCACCGGTCATGGTCTCGCCGATGCCGGCCAGGTCGGCGGCCAGCGTCTCGCTCGGTTCGGCCACGGTCATGCCGCCCTCGGCCAGCGTCTCCAGGAACCCACCGGCGAGCGACTCGGCGGTGTCCAGTCCGCGACTGCCGGCGGCGTCCGCTTCCTGCATCAGGCATTCGCGCGAGGCGTCGTCCAAGGAGGCCAGCGCCTCGTTGTTCACGAAGATGGTGTTGCGCGGCAGCCAGGCCTTGGTGTCGTAGAAGTGCGTCAGGTCTTCCCACACCTTCTCGTCCACGCCGGTGGAGCCGGACGAGATGAACGAGGAGACGACGCCGGTGGCCAGCGCCTGCTTGAGCTCGGCGGCCTCGATCTGGGTCGGGACCATCCCGGCCAGTTCCGCCACGCGCGCGGTGGCGGCGTTGTAGGCGCGGAACTTGGTACCGGCCATGTCGTCGGTGGACTCGACCGCCTGATTGAAATACAGCCCCTGCGGCGGCCACGGCACCGAATACAACGGTGTCACGCCCTGCGCGTTCAGCACCTGGGTCAAGGTCGGCATGGCCGCCTCGCGCAACGCATCGGAGGCCTGGAACGAGGTCGCCAGGAAGGGCACGGAATCGTAGCCGAACACCGCGTTCTCGTTGGCGTGCGCGGACAGCAGCCGTTCGCCGATCTGGGCCTCGCCGATCTGCACCGCGCGCTTGATCTCGCTGCCCTTGAACAGCGAGCCGCCCGGATGGATGGTGATGTCCAGTTCGCCTCCGCTGCACTCGCGTACCGCGTCGACGAACTGCTGGGCGTTCTCGGTGTGGTAGTTGTCGGCCGGGTAGGCCATCGGCATGTCCCAGTTCTCGGCGGCGTTGGCCGACATCGCGAACCCCAGACCCATGCCTGCGCCGGTGGCGATCCCGATCGCCGCTCGTACCTGCTTGTTCATGCCGCTTGTGCTCCTGTGCTGACGGTGTCGTTGCCGACGTTCGCCCGACACTATCGCCGAATCGTACCGGCCCGTAAAGCGCTCGGCCCCGGAGCGGTCCGCAGGCGGGTCATGGGCGTGAGACCATGGGCGCGGGTGCCGGCACCCGACCCTACATCCGACACGCAAAGAGGCAAGCATGGGACTGTTCGATTTCGCTCGCGGCATGGGCAAGAAACTCTTCGACAACGACGACGACGCACCGGCGAAGATCAAGGAAGCCCTGGACGCCGACAACCCCGGCATCGACAACCTGGACGTGGGCTACGAGAACGGCAAGGTGGTGCTGAAGGGGGACGCCGCCTCGGCCGAGGCGATGGAAAAGGCGGTGCTGATCGCCGGCAACGTCGAAGGGGTCAGCGACGTCGACGCCAGCGGCGTGAACGCGCCCGCCCCGGCAGCCGACGTCATGTACTACACGGTCGAGTCGGGCGACTCGCTGTCCAAGATCGCCAAGCGGTTCCTGGGGGACGCGATGGCCTACCCGGCGATCTTCGAGGCCAACCGCGAGGTCATCAAGGACGCCGACCTGATCTACCCCGGCCAGAAGATCCGCATCCCGGGCGGTCAGGCCTGAACCGGGGTGACGACGCCCGGTCGGCACCCCTGAAGGCAACATCGCCGACAGCGTCGTCGACAGCTGGCCGACAGCTGGCCGATGGCTCGCCACGCTGCCCGGACCGGCACCGAGCGGGCGATTCGACAGGCGCTGCGTGGCGCATCATGCAGAGCCTACCTACGGAGCCCTCACCGAGCAGTGCGCATCGACGTTGCCGGACGCGTTGCCGGCGAACCCGTTGCCGCCTCCGTCCACGATCACGCTGGCAACGTAGGGGTAGTCGTCGGGGTCATTGCAGAGAATGCCCCAACGGGCATTGTCGGTGAAGGCGCTGTTGCTGATCTGAACACGGGATTCGTCCAGGCTTATCGCCGCGTAGGCCGATATCAGGCCCGCATCGTTGCCGGAGTGGGACAGGGTGACGTGCTGCAGCACGTTGTTGTTCCAGGGACTGTCATCGAACCGGATGCCATCCCAGTAACCGGGCTGCGCCACACGGCCTCGCAGCACGACGGGCGATTCGGCCGTTCCCATCGCTTGCAGCACGCCGTTGCCCTTGACGTTCATCCAGGCCTCCTCGCCGAACTGGATTTCCACGCCGGGGTCCAGTTGCAGGATGCCACCCTCGACCTCGAAGTAGGGAGCGATCAAATACGGTGCGTTGAGGCGCTTCCACCGGAAAACCTGCCCCATCGTCTGGCTACCGCTGTGAACACCGACCGAGGGCCGTCCGTTCTCGGCACCGATGCCCAGGTAGTCGCTGGCCTGGTCCAGCGCGGGTATGTGCCTGTGTCCGACCGCCAGCCCATGGCGGCCGTTGGCAAAGAAGCGATTGTTCGAAAATGCGCTGAGCTCGGCATCGTCGCCGATGCTCATGCCGTTCACGTAGCTGTTCGACACCGAGGAGTTCGTGAACGCCAGCGGGGTGTCGTCCACCAACACCCCCACGTCCGGGCAGAAGATGATCGAGCACACCTGACCGGCGTCCCTGATGTCGACGTAGTCGAACACGGCGGCGCGGCCGCGCCGGATGTCGATTCCGCGCCAGAACCCCTGCACCGCCGTGGCCCCCTCCAGGGTGATTCGCTTGTCGGCGGTCCCGATGGCGCGGATCTCGCCGCCGTTCAGGATCAATCGCTGATCGGCCCGCGCCCGAACCACCACGCCCGGGTCGATGGTCAGCAGTGACCGGATCTCCACCCAGCCGCTCAGCTCGTAGTCGCAATCGCCCGGCGAATCGATCAGCCGCGTCGGTGAGCTGATACCGCCGGACAGAATGTAGGTGCAGGCCCCACCGCGCTGCCCCGTCGCCGGATCGTCGGCTGGCCCGGCGCCCGTGCCAGCGTCCGTGCCGCCGCTCTCCCCTTCACTGCCGCAACCGGCGGCGGCAAGGCTGGCAAGCAGCAGCACGAGCGGTACTGCCATTGTCCGCGGCCCGGCCAACGGTCTGCCCCTGTTCACGGTACGAGGCATGACGCTCCCTCCACTGGTAGGCGATGCCGGCGAATGGCCAGCCGTGACTCACCGAACGGACCACGCATCGTGACGTGACACTCATCGGTCGCGACCGACGTGCGGTTCGGGTTCGCATCGTCGACGCGCCGCCATCGTCCGCACCGCTTGAACGCTGTTGCCGGTGCCTATGCCAAGACCGCCCGATGCCGTCTTCGGGCATCGGGATCGATGGTCACAACGCGGCCAGCACCGCCTGCACGCTGTCCTTGGCGTCGCCGAACAACATGCGGGTGTTGTCCTTGAAGAACAGCGGATTCTCCACACCGGCGTAGCCGGTCGCCATGCCACGCTTGGACACGATGACGTTCTTGGACTTCCACACCTCGAGCACCGGCATGCCGGCGATCGGGCTGGTGGGATCGTCGGCAGCCGAGGGGTTGACGATGTCGTTGGCACCGATGACGACCACCACGTCGGTGTCGCCCAGCTCGTCGTTGATCTCGTCCATCTCCAGCACCAGATCGTAGGGCACGTTGGCCTCGGCCAGCAGCACGTTCATGTGCCCGGGCATGCGCCCGGCGACCGGGTGGATGGCGAAGCGAACCTCCTTGCCGGCCCCCTTCAGCTTCTGCACCAGTTCCGAGACCGGATGCTGGGCGTGCGCCACGGCCATGCCGTAGCCGGGCACGATGACCACCGAGTCCGCGTCACGCATCATCTCGGCGACCTCGTCGGCCTGGATGGCGACGGCCTCGCCCTGCGGCTCGCCATCGTCGCCCGACGCGGCTGCCGGGGCCGCCTCGCCCCAGCCGCCGGCGATCACCGACAGGAACTTGCGATTCATCGCGCGGCACATGATGTACGACAGGATCGCGCCGGAGGAGCCGACCAGGGCGCCGACCACGATCAGCAGATCGTTCGACAGCATGAAGCCGGTGGCGGCCGCGGCCCAGCCGGAGTAGCTGTTCAGCATCGAGATGACCACCGGCATGTCGGCGCCGCCGATCGCCATGACCATCAGCACCCCGAACGTGAAGGCGAGCAATGTCATCACCACCAGCAGGAAGGTGCCGGTGCCCTTGGACTCGGTGTCGGCCACGGCAAGGCCTGCGGCATCGATGTCCGGGCCGGTGCCCAGGAACACGAACAGCAGCACCAGGCAGGCCGCGCCGATGCCGCCGATCACCAGGCTACGGCTGGGAATCACCAGCGGCTTGCTGCCGACCTTGCCCGACAGCTTGCCGAACGCGATCACCGAGCCTGTGAAGGTCAGCGCGCCGATCAGGATGCCCAGATAGATCTCGACGTCGTGGATGGTGCGTTCCACCCCGACGTAGTTCGATTCCGGATCCAGGTAGGTGGCGAAGCCGACCAGCACCGCGGCCATGCCCACGAAGCTGTGCAGGATCGCCACCAGCTCCGGCATCTGCGTCATCTCGACGCGCTGGGCGGCCAGGTAGCCGACGGTGCCGCCGAGCGCCGCCACCACGATCAACACGCCGTAGCTGGTGACGCCGGGCCCGAGCACCGTGGCGAGCACGGCGATGCCCATGCCGCACATGCCGAACAGGTTGCCCCGACGCGCGGTCTCCTGACGGGACAGGCCGGCGAGCGAGAGGATGAAGAGAATGGCCGCGACGATGTAGGCCGCGGTGACCGTGCCTTGCTCGATCATCGGAAGCTGGTCCTGTACCGGATGGAAGAGAGGGTGTGCGGGTTCAAGGCGCTCATCCCTTCCGGAACATCTTGAGCATGCGCTGCGTCACCATGAAACCGCCGACGATGTTGATGCTGGCGATCAGAACCGCGATCGCCGCCAGGAACACCACGAAGCCGCTGGCCGAGGAAACTTGCAGCAGCGCCCCCACCACGATGATGCTGCTGATCGCGTTGGTCACGCTCATCAGCGGTGTGTGCAACGCCGGGGTGACCGACCACACCACCTGGTAGCCGACGAAGCAGGCAAGCACGAACACGATGAAATGCTGCATGAAGTCGGGCGGAGCGACGCTGCCCACCAGCATCAGCGCCACGGCACCGATCACCATCGGCACCAGCACGCTCTTGGGCTTGGTGTCGGCCGGCGATGCCGACTCGATGGTGGCGGGCTTGGGCGCGGCGGGCTTCTTCGGCGTGGCCGAGAGCTTGGGCGCCGGGGGCGGCCAGGTGATCTCGCCCTCCTTGACCACGGTGGCACCGCGGATCACCTCGTCCTCCATGTTGACGTCGACGTTGCCGTCCTTGTCCGGTGTCAGGTCGGTCAGCAGGTGCCGCAGGTTGGTGCCGTACAACTGGCTGGACTGCGCCGCCATGCGGCTGGGCAGGTCGGTGTAGCCGATGATGGTCACGCCGTCGTGCACGATGACCTCGTTCGCACGCGTCAGCTTGCAGTTGCCGCCCTGCTCGGCGGCCAGGTCGACGATCACGCTGCCCGGCTTCATCGACTCCACCATGTCGGTGGTCCACAGCTCCGGTGCCGGCTTGCCCGGAATCAGTGCGGTGGTGATGACGATGTCCACCTCCTTGGCCTGCTCGCGGAACAGCGCCATCTCGGCGGCGATGAACTCGTCGCTCATCGTCGAGGCGTAGCCGCCCGAGCCGGACGAGTCGCCCGAGCCGTCATCCTCGAATTCCAGCATCAGGAACTCGCCACCCATGCTGCCGACCTGCTCGGCCACCTCCGGTCGGGTGTCGAAGGCACGCACCACCGCCCCCATGCCGCGCGCCGCACCGATCGCGGCCAGCCCCGCCACGCCGGCACCGATGACCAGCACCTTGGCCGGCGGCACCTTGCCGGCCGCGGTGACCTGACCGGTGAAGAAGCGCCCGAAGCGGTTAGCCGCCTCGACCACCGCTCGATAACCACCGATGTTGGCCATCGAGGACAGGGCGTCGAGCTTCTGGGCGCGCGAGATACGCGGTACCGAGTCCATGGCCATCGCGGTGACGCCCCGCTCGGCCAGCGCCTTCATCAACGGCTCGTTCTGGGCCGGCCAGATGAAGCTGACCAGGATCTGCCCCCGTTTCAACAGGCCGACCTCGTCATCGGCGGGCGCACGCACCTTCATGACCAGGCCTGCGCGCTCGTACAGCGTGGCGGCGTCATCGACCACCTCGACGCCGGCCTCGCGATAGGCCTCGTCGGTGAAGTCGGCGGCCTCGCCGGCCCCGGCCTGGACAAGCAGCTCGTGGCCGAGCTTGCCGATCCGCCCGGCGGTTTCCGGTGTCAGCGCGACGCGCTGCTCCCCCGGGTGGGTTTCCTTGGGTACACCGATCAGCACGTAGCCACACCTCGTCGCGAATCAAACCGCGCCGAGCTTATCACCGCCGAATCGCAGGCCCTAGCCCCGTGGCACATCCGGGGCCAATCGATGGGCGTCCGGATTCAGCCGCACGATGGTCAGGTTCAGGTAGCCGGCTATCGCGACCCACACCACGTACGGCGCCATCATCCAGGCCGACACCGCATCGTGCGGTGCGAAGAACACCGCCAGGGCCACGACCGACAGCCACAGCGGCACGATCTCGATCAGGCTCCAAACCGGACGGCGCATCGTGAAGAACAGGTAGCTCCAGGCGATGTTCAGCGCGAAGTTCACCCCGAGCAGCACGATCAGCAGCGTGCGCTCACCGCCGACCAGTTCCGGCCACGCTCGCCCGACCGACCAGGTGATGAACACGTAGATGGTCGTCCAGACCGGACCGAACAGCCAGTCGGGCGGCTGCCACGACGGCTTTCGCAATGCCCGGTACCAGGGACCGATGTCGGTGGACAGCGCACCGGCCACCGCCATCACGACCAGCACGGCGGCGGTGATGGCATAGGGTTGCCACATGGGAGTCGCTCCGGCGAACTACTTGCGGCCGGCGCGATCCTCGGCCGGCACCAGGCGCAGCAGGTGCGCGGTGTCCTTGAGGAAGATGCGCAGGTGCGCCATCGGATCCTTGCGTACCAGCCGCTTGTTCAGGTAGGACTCCCAGGTCAGGCGCTGCACATCCTGGTCCTCGCACATCGTCACGAAACGCTCGCGACGCTTGTCGCTGGAGTACCAGAAGCGCTGCATGATGCCGAGCACCAGGAACACCTTGCCGTGCGCCTTGAGGAAACGCTTGCGCGCACGCCGCAGGTGCGTCGCGCCCTCACCGGCCAACGCCTGCTGGACCGTCTCGGCAACCATGCGCCCGCAGGCCATCGCGTAGTAGATGCCCTCGCCCGAGGCCGGCGCGACCACCCCGGCCGCATCGCCGCACAGCACCACGTGGCGCCCATCGTCCCAGCGCTTGAGCGGCTTGAGTGGGATCGGCGCGCCCTCGCTGCGCACCGTGCGGGCATTCTCCAGGCCGACCCGGCGGCGCAGCTCGCTGACCGATCCACGCAGACTGAACCCCTGCACCGCGGTGCCGGTGCCGATGCTGACCACCGAGCCGTGCGGAAAGACCCAGCTGTAGAAGTCGGGCGACAGCTCGCCGTCGTAGACGACATCGCAGCGCGTCGGATCGGTGTCGTGCACGCTGGACACGGCAGCGGCAGCCGTCGCTCCATGCGGGGCGCACGCGCTCGGCGCCTCGACGATCTCGTGGTAGGCGAGCACCCGCTTCATCCGATCGCTGCCCGGGATCGCAGCGCGACCCACGCGCGAATTGGCCCCGTCGGCGCCGATCACGTAGCCGGCGTGCAGCGTGCGCTCCTCGCGCTCGCCCTTGAGCGTGTAGCGCACCGCCACCTGCGACCCGTCGCTGTCGCCCAGCGAAACGAACGAGCCGGTGATGCGCTGCGCACCGCTGTCGGCGGCCCGCGCTCGCAGCCACTCATCGAAGGAGCCACGATCGACCATGCCCACGAAACCCTTGTCGATCGGCATGTCGACGCCGCGACCGGTCGGCGACACCATGCGCGCCGAGCCGATCTCGGCCTCGAGCACGCTGCGCGGCAGGTCGAAGTCGAGCAGCGCCTGCGGCGGCACCGCCCCGCCGCAGGGCTTGATCCGTCCGGCCTTGTCCAGCAACACCACGTCGATGCCGGCACGCGCCAGGTCGTTGGCCGCGGTGGCACCCGCCGGTCCGCCGCCCACGACCAGCACGTCGCAGCGCGAGGGGATCGATGATGTCGTCTGTGCGTTCATTGATTCGGTTCGTCGTCAGGGTGAAGGCCGTGCCGGTGGTGTCGGTCAGCAGGCGGGGTCAGGCATTGAGTTCCAGCGCCGCTCGCCGGTGGTCGAACGGTTGCCGGGTTTCGGCGCGAGCCGGTCGGTAGACGCCGCGGGCCAGCAAGGCGGCGACCAGGAACAATCCCATCTGCGCCACGAAGACCAGCGCGTAGGCCTGCCGGACATCGCCGGTGGCGTAGCGCGCCAGGTCGACCACCGCCGTGGCGCCCAGTCCGGCCAGACCGAAGGCGATCGCCTGGGCGGCGCCCCACAGGCCCATGCGCACCCCTTCGCGCCGATGACCGCCCTGCCCAACCAGCGCCATCATCGAGCCGATGGCGCCCGCGGCGAACAGCCCGTTGCCCAGGCCCAACAGCAACACCAGCGCCGTCAGCGGTGCCAGTTCCGGCACGAACGCCGCCGTACCGAGCAAACCCAGCGCGATGGCGGACAGGCTACAGCCGAACAGCGTCCAGAACCGAAGCGATCCCAGTGCATCGGTCACGCCACGAAGCCACTGCCGCGACGGGTCGCGGCGGGCAAATCGCGCCGTGGCCAACGCGACCAGCAGCAGACCGAACAGCACGCCTTGATGGTGGGTGCCCGACAGCTGCGTGCTCTGACCGACGGTGAAGCCGTGCACCGCGCCAGCGAACGGCTCCAGCACCAGATCCTGCGCGCTGTAGGCCAGCATCGAGACGAACACGAACACGCAGAAGCGGCGCGCGGCAGGCTCCGCCCACACGGACGCCAAGGCCTCGCTGAAACGCGCGGGTGCCTGCCCGTGCTGCTCGTCGGGCAGGGTTCCGGACGCCTCGCTCGATGCGAGCGCGGCGGTGTGCGCATACCGCCGCTCGATCCCGCTGACCGCGAGCGTCGCCACCAGCAGGGCCACCATCGAGACCACCGCGGTGACGATGACCAGGCGCGCATGGCTGTAGGGGTCCAGCTGGGCGCCGGCCACGATGGTGGTGGCGATGAAGCCTGCGATCATCATGATCCAGACGGTGGTGGCGGCCGAGCCGCGATAGCGCGGCGCCACCGTCGTGGCCAGCAGCACCAGCAGCGAGGTGCCGGCCGCGGCAACCCCCAGCCCGACCAGCACGAAGCCCAGCAGCGCCAGGCCGATGCCCAGTGCCGCGCTGTCGGGAATCGTCGCGGTGCCCAGCGCTGCCAGCACGGAACCGGTGGCCAGCACCGCCACGCCGCCGATGATCCACGGCGTTCGCCGACCTCCGCGATCCGATCCGTGGCCCATGCGCGGACGCGTGAACTGGACGCCGAAGTGAATCCCGACCAGCAACCCGGGCAGCAGCGCCGGCAAGGCCAGCTCGACCACCATGACGCGGTTGATGACCGTGGTGGTCAGCACCACGATCGCGCCGAGCGCGGTCTGCACCAGCCCCAGCCGCACGATGCCCGGCCAGCCGAGATACCCGAGGGTGGAGCTTGCAGTAGCCGTGTTCATGAGCGGTAGGAGGAGGGGGTCATGGACGGGGCCTCGTCGGGTCGGACGTTCAACCGGCCAGGGACGGCGGGACCATCGTGCCGGCACCGAGCGCGAAGGCGCACACCAACATGCCGAGCACATAGAGAGACACGCCGGTGGCGTTGTACCAAGGGGCGAAGCGACGCGGATCCGACAGCAGCCGGCGCATGGCGACCAGTTGCAGTGCCAGCAGCATGGCAACCACCAGCGCATGCCAGGACTGTCCCCAGACCAGCAGCAACAGCACGATCGCCACCTGGGCACCGGCCATGACCAGGCAGGCAAGGCGGGCCGCACGCGCCGCGCCCAGCTGCACCGGCAAGCTGCGCACACCCTGCGCGTGATCCCCTTCCAGCGCCTTGAAGTCGTTCAACGTCATGATGCCGTGCGCGCCCACGCTGTAGATCAACGCCACCCACAGGATGCGCGCGTCCGGCCAGGCACCACCGAGCAACACGGCAGCGCCGGTGATCCAGGGCAGTCCCTCGTAGCACAGCCCGACCGCTGCGTTGCCGTACCAGCCGTTGCCCTTGAGACGCAGCGGCGGTGCGCTGTAGGCCCAGGCGAGCAGCAAGCCGACCGCCGCGGCCATCAGCACCACCGGCCCGAGCGCGACGGCCACCAGCAGCGACAGCACGCTCCAGCCGATGCCGATGTACAGCCCCCAGCGCCCCGGCATGCGCCCGCTGGGGATCACCCGCTGCGGTTCGTTGATGGCGTCGACATGGCGGTCGAACCAATCGTTGACCGCCTGACTGGTGGCGCACACCAGCGGACCCGCCAGCAGGACACCGGCCAGCAGCGACCACCCCCGACCGTCCAGCGACTGACCGGTGGAGACGAACCCGCACAGGTACGCCCACATCGGGGGAAACCAGGTGATCGGCTTCAGCAGCTCCAGCACCGCGCCCGGCCGTGGCCAGGATCGGCGCACGGCGACACCCGGTGTCGCGCTGCCGATCGAGGAAGAGGGCTCACTCATGGGTGTAAACTAAACCTGACACACCCACGGTGTCAAGCGATCCTTACACCGATCGCGTTGCGCGAGCGGCTCGATTCAAGCGGCCTCGCCCGCATGCCCGTCGAAGGCTCGGCGCTCACGCGGCCGGGCCCGATGCGCTCAGGCCGCCGGATCGTCCTCGTCGGCGAGCGAATAGCGCCTGAGCTTCACGTACAGGCTCTGCCGGCTGAGCCCCAGCAGCTCGGCCGCCGAGGCGCGATTGTTGCCGGTCAGCTTCAGCGCTGCCTGGATGCACAGCTGCTCGATCAGCTCGGTGGATTCACGCACCAGCTCCTTGAGCGGCACCCGCCCCACCAGCTGGGTGAGTTGATCGATCGAACGCGGCGTCAGGCTGGCCACCTCGTCGTTGGCCGCCACGCGCCGGCTGATGTTGCGGATCGAGAAGCCGATGCACTCCTCGCCGGTGTCGCCCAGGCTGGTGGCGCTGACCTCGACGTCGGTGACCGATCCGAACTGGCCGCGCATCTGCGTGCTGTACAGCCGGATGGAGCCATGCTCGCGCACGCTGCTCATGATGACCTGGAAATCGATCCCGCCCTGCCCCAGCCAGTTGGCCAGCGGCTGTTCGACCACGCCCTCGGCCGAAGCGGCCTGGGCCAGATCCAGGAACTCGGTGTTGGCGGTCAGCACCTGACCCTTGGGGTCCACCACCACCAGCGCATCGGGTGCGTGCTCCACCAGCGCGTTGAGCCGTGCACGCCCCTCGTCCGCATCCATCGACCGGACGCTGTCCGAGCCCTGCTGCAGCCGCAGCAGCACCAGGGAGGCATTCTGGGACTTGAACAGCGACAACCGGGCGGTCAGCGAATCGTCGCCGCTGTCGAGCGTCAGCACCGGCGGCTTGCCGCCGCTGCGTACGGTGGCGAACGCATCTTCCAGCGGACGCTGCTGCGGCTGCCCGAACCAGCGCATCAGGCCCGAACCGACCAGCTTGCGCTCGGTCGCGCCCAGCAACGCGCAGGCCGCCTCGTTGGCCTCGACGATGCGCACATCGTCCGCCTTGACCACCAGCACCGCCTCGCGAACCGTCTGGAACAGCAACCGGTAGCGGGTCTCGAACTGGCGCAGCTGCGCGTAGTCGCGCTCCATCGACTGCTGCACCCCGACCAGGCGCTGCTGAAGGCGGGTCAACGTGCCCAGCTCCTTGCCCACCGCCACGCGCATGCCCGAATCGTCCAGCGGAATGACGTTGTAGGCGACCAGCAACGGCGAGCCGTCGGGCAGCACGTGATTGATCTGACGTTCCTTGCCGCGCGCCTCGCCCTCGCTCTCGGCGATCAGCAGGCGGATCTTCTCGAGCGAATCCTCGGCGACGGTCTCCCGCCAGCGACGCCCGATCCAGTCGTTGTCCGCCAACGCATCCAGGCCGTCGAAACGTCGCTGTCCGACCGTGACGTTGCGGATCACGCCGTCGGCGTCGATCAGCAAGGCCAGATCGGCGACCGCTGCGACCAGCGCGGCGGCCGCGGCGGACTTCAGGTCGCCGAGCGAGGTGGCGAAGTCCTGCGACGCCGCGATGTCTAACGCTCTCATTCGGCCATGGCGACACGCCCCTCGGCAAGACGACCGACATCGGCCTGTTTCGATCGGACCAGTGCGACCAGGCGTTCCGCCTCGTGCACGGCGACATGGGCGTCGGCGGCAACCAGATCCACACCCAGCGCCTCCACACGGCGACGTTGCTCCTGAACGATGTCGCCGCCGACCAGGATCACCAGCCGCGGGTTGAGCGAGGTGCGGCGCAGCCGCGGCAGCAGGCGCTCGAGCGCCTGCAACGAGTCGGTGTTGTTCACCGACAGCCCGAGGACATCGTAATGACGCGAGCCGATGCGCTCGTACAGGAAATCGGCCGACAGACCGCTCAGATTGCTGGCCTGCCACCCGAAACGGCGAAAGAAGTCGGTGACCATCGCGATCGCGAAGGTGTGCTGGTCGCCGGGTACCGAGCTGAGCAGCACCGAATGCGGAGACGCCACCGCATGGTGAAAGCCGATCGGCCCGCAGTCGCACACCAGGTTCTGCAGGCAGGTCAACCCGAGTTGCACGTCGAGGAACGACAGGTCGTCCTCGCCCCACAACCGGCCGAGCTCGCGAGCGGCGGGCGCCAGCAGGTACAGATAGACCGCGTCCAGCCCAATGCCCTGCCCGACCAGCGACGAGATGTGCTCGGCCGCGGCCTGCACATCCTCCGCGATGCACAGCGCGGCGAAATCCGAGACCGGCCGATCGTCGGCCCACGGCCCGGGCACGGGCGTCGCTCGGCGGGCCGGCGAGTTGCCCTCGCTCACCTCGCTGGCGTGAGCGCACAGCAGGCGCGGAATGAGTTCGTTTTCGACCGCGCACAGCAGCTGCTGGACCGAGAGCCCCTGCGTGGTCGTGTTGTCCGAGTCGCTCATGATGGGTTCGCTAGCCAGACGCCTGCCACGTCTCGATGCTGTGCCGCGAGTGTGCGCCACCGAGGCATCGAGCGTGCACGCCACCGGCCCAGCATAGCGGATAGGCCGACGCCCTCCAAACGAGGCGCTCGACGATCCGGGATGCCCCGCAGGGAGCGTCCGGCCGCGAGGCGGCGATGGATCGTGGGTCAGTCGAGACGACATCTCGATCAGCGGAGTCCGGCAAGCGCAAACGAACGGGAGGATGAAGACCGGAGCAGCACTCCGATCGTCCTGTCAACCATCCTACTCCTAAATGTCGTCGAAAAATGACAGTTCGCATGTGTCCAGTTAAGTTGACACTTCGTTCGGCCGCGTTCTAGACTGCGCCATGCCCGCCGAATCCCGTTCTTCGCAGCCCTTGTACACCCCGGCCGAACGCGCTCGCCGCGATGCATCGCGCTGGACCTTGTGGCAGGGCGTGCTGGCCCCGATCCAGCTGCTGGCCTGCCTGGTCAGCATCGTGCTGGTCTCGCGCTGGCTGTCCACCGGGTCAGGCGGCGACATCGCCACAGCCTCGGTGCTGCTGAAGACCGCGCTGCTGCTGGCCATCATGATCACCGGCTGCCTGTGGGAGCACGACGTCTACGGGCGCTACCTGTTCGCACGCGCCTTCTTCTGGGAAGACGTCGTCAGCCTGTTCGTCATCGCGCTGCACCTGGTCTACCTGGCGCTGTGGCTTCGCGGCGCACCGCTGGCCCTGCAGTTCCAGGTGGCCCTGCTGGCCTACTCCCTGTACCTGGTCAACGCGCTGCAGTTCCTGCTCAAGCTGCGCGCTGCCCGCCGCAGTGCCGCGCCCGCACCGATCGGCGCGCAGGCATCGTGAGCCTCTCAGCGAACCCCGCCGCGAACCCCGCCGCGAATCCCGCCGCCGCGCTGTCCGGAAGCCGCGCGCCGGGTCGTCCGGTCGGCGTGCCGGTGCACACCGAAAGCGGTCAGCGCGAAGTGTTCTGCGGGCTGACCGGCATCGTCTGGCTGCACCGCAAGATGCAGGACGCCTTCTTCCTGGTCGTGGGCAGCCGGACCTGCGCCCACCTGCTGCAATCGGCGGCCGGCGTGATGATCTTCGCCGAGCCACGCTTCGCCACCGCGATCATGCAGGAGCGCGACCTGGCAGGGCTTGCCGACGCCAACGAGGAGCTGGACCGCATCGTCGCCCAGCTGCTCGAGCGACGGCCGGACATCGGCACGCTGTTCCTGGTCGGCTCCTGCCCGTCCGAGGTCATCAAGCTGGACCTGGGGCGCGCGGCCGAACGCCTGAGCCAGCGGCACGTGGGCCGGGTCAAGGTGCTCAACTACTCGGGCTCCGGCATCGAGACCACCTTCACCGAAGGCGAAGATGCCTGCCTGGAGGCGTTGGTCAAGGATGCTCGGAGCACCGATGCGCCTCAGCTGGCGGTGGTCGGGGCGCTGCCGGACGTGGTCGAGGACCAGCTGCGTCGCCTGCTGGAAGACAGCGGCATCGCCGCGGCAGCCGGCTCGCTGGTGTTCCTGCCGGCGCGCACCGCGGCCAACACGCCCGCCATCGGGCCGAACACCCGCTTCCTGCTGGCACAACCCTTCCTGAACGCCACCCGCCGGGCGCTGGTCGGACGCGGCGCGCAGCACGTGCCGGCGCTGTTCCCGTTCGGCATCGGCGGCACCACCGCCTGGCTGGAGGCCGCCGCCGATGCGGTCGGTTCGGATCGCCAGGCGCTCGCCGACACCGTGCAGGGGCCGATCGCCCGGGCGCAGCGCGCGCTGGCGCACTACCGGCCCGCGCTGGAAGGCAAGCGTCTGTGGTTCATGCCCGATTCCCAGCTCGAGATTCCGCTGGCACGCTTCATGGCCGAGGAATGCGGCATGCGCATCACCGAGATCGGCGTGCCCTACCTGGATCGTCAGACGATGGCACAGGAACTGGAACGCGTGCCGAGCGATGCCCACATCGTCGAGGGGCAGGACGTGGATGCCCAGCTGGACCGCCTGCACGCCGAGCAACCCGACCTGACCGTCTGCGGTCTGGGCCTGGCCAACCCGCTCGAGGCGCAGGGCCTGACCACCAAATGGGCGATCGAGCTGGTGTTCACGCCGGTGCACGGCTACGAGCAGGCCGGGGACCTGGCGGAGCTGTTCGCCAGGCCGCTGGGGCGACGTGCCCGATTGGCAAGCCTGGCACCGATCGCGACCGCCGCGCCGATCGGTGCGCGCGAGCCGGCGGAGCTCGACTGATGGAACTGTCGGTCTGGACCTACGAAGGCCCGCCGCACGTCGGTGCGATGCGCGTGGCGAACTCGTTCACCGACGTGCACTACGTGTTGCACGCCCCGCAGGGCGACACCTACGCCGACCTGCTGTTCACGATGATCGAGCGGCGCGACCATCGCCCGCCGGTCACCTACACCACCTTCCAGGCGCGCGACCTGGGCGGCGACACCGCCGGGCTGGTCAAGGACACCATCAGCCGGGCCTACGAGCGGTTTCGCCCCAACGCCCTGCTGGTCGGCGAGAGCTGCACCGCCGAGCTGATCCAGGACCAGCCCGGTGCGCTGGCCAAGGGGCTGGGCCTGCCGGTGCCGGTGGTGCCGCTGGAGCTACCCTCCTACTCCAAGAAGGAGAACTGGGGCGCGGCCGAAACCTTCTACGCGCTGGTGCGCTCGGTGCTGGCCGCCGCCCCGGCGCGGGCACCGCGCGACGACATGGCCGGGCGGCGACCGCGCTGCAACCTGCTCGGCCCCACCAGCCTGGGCTTTCGCTGCCGCGACGACATCGTCGAGATCACCCGCCTGCTGACCCGCTTCGGCGTCGATGTCTCGGTGGTGGCGCCGCTGGACGCCTGCTGCGCGGACCTTGCGCGCCTGCCGGACGCCGACTTCAACGTCTGCCTGTACCCCGAGATCGCGCGCACCCTGTGCCGCTGGCTGGAGAAGACCTGCGCGCAGCCCACGATTGCAACGGTGCCGCTGGGCGTGGGTGCCACCCGCGACTTCCTGCGCGAGGTCGGTGCGCTGACCGGCATCGACGCCGAGCCGCTGATCGCCGCCGAGTGCGGTCGCCTGCCCTGGTACTCCGCCTCGATCGATTCCACCTACCTGACCGCCAAGCGGGTGTACGTGTTCGGCGACGGCACGCACGTCATGGCCGCGGCCCGGATCGCCAAGGAGGAGCTCGGCTTCGACGTGGTCGGCATCGGCACCTTCAGCCGCGAGCTGGCGCGCGAGGTGCGCGCCCTGGCCGCCGAGCTGGGCGTGGAGGCGCTGATCACCGACGACTACCTGGACGTGGAACAGGCGGTGCAGGCGCTGCAACCGGAGCTGGTGCTGGGCACGCAGATGGAGCGGCACATGGCCAAGCGGCTGGGCATTCCCTGCGCGGTGATCTCCTCGCCGGTGCACGTGCAGGACTTTCCGGCCCGCTACTCGCCGCAGATGGGCTTCGAAGGTGCCAACGTGATCTTCGACACCTGGGTGCACCCGCTGATGATGGGCCTGGAGGAACACCTGATCCACATGTTCCGCGACGACTTCGAATTCAACAACGAGGCCGGCCCGTCGCACCACCACGGTCTGACCGCCGCGCGACCGGCCAACGGTGCCAGCGGCACCGCTACGGCCGCGAACTCGGAAGCCGAGGCGGGCGCAGACGCGATCGTGGCGCCGCCAGCCGCGACGCCCGAGACCGACGGCGGCACCGGCCGGGCAGCCGATGGCGATGACCCGTGGACGCCCGAGGCCCTGGCGGAATTGCGCAAGATCCCGTTCTTCGTGCGCGGCAAGGCGAAGCGAAACACCGAGGCCTACGCCAGCGAGGCGGGCCTGTCGGCCATCACCCTGGACACGCTCTATGACGCGAAGGCCCACTATGCGCGCTGATCTGCCGAGCACCGCCGCCGCGGCGCCGATCAACGTCACGATCATCTCGCTGGACGGCCACCTGGGCAGCACCGTGCGCCATGCCGAGCGTCGCCTGCAGCAGGAACTGCCCGGGCTTGCACTGTCCATCCACCCGGCCAGCGACTGGGGCGACGATGCCGATGCGCTGGAGCGCTGCGAGCGCGCCATCGCCCGGGCCGACATCATCGTGTGCACCATGCTGTTCCTGGAGGCGCACATCGAGGCGGTGCTGCCGGCGCTGCAGGCGCGCGCGCCGCACTGCGACGCCTTCGTCGGCGCGATGTCCGGCGCCGAGATCGTCAAGCTGACGCGCATGGGCAAGCTCACCATGGGCGGCGAGCTCAAGGGTCCGATGGCGATGCTCAAGAAGCTGCGCGGCTCGAAGTCGTCTTCCGGCAAGGGCGGCCGGAACAGCGGCGCCAAGCAGATGAAGACGCTGCGCAACCTGCCGCGCATCCTCAAGTGGGTGCCCGGTACCGCGCAGGACCTGCGCCTGTACTTCATCGTGCTGCAGTGCTGGCTGGCAGGTTCCGAGGAGAACGTCGCCTGCCTGGTGCGTTCGCTGATCCACCGCTACGCGGATGGCGATCGCCTGGCGCTGCGCGGCGCGGTGCGCGAGCGCGAACCTGCCGAGTACCCGGAAGTGGGCGTCTATCACCCCGACATGCCCCGGCGCATCGGCTCGACGCTGGCCGACCTGCCAGCTCGCCCGACCGGCCCGACCGACACCGTCGGCACGGTGGGCGTGCTGGTGATGCGTTCCTACGTGCTGGCCGAGAACACCCGCCACTACGACGCGGTCATCGCCGCGCTGGAGGCGCGCAGGCTCCGGGTCATCCCCGTGTTCGCCAGCGGCCTGGACGGGCGCCCGGCGATCGATGCGTTCTTCCGCGATCGCGGGCGCACCGACATCGACTGCATGATCTCGCTGACCGGCTTCTCCCTGGTCGGCGGCCCGGCCTACAACGATTCGCAGTCCGCCATCGAGGCGCTGACCGCCCTGGACGTGCCCTACATCGCCGCCCACCCCAGCGAGTTCCAGTCGCTGGACAAATGGGCCGGCAACGCCCGGGGCCTGACCCCGATCGAGACCACCATGATGGTGGCGCTGCCGGAGCTGGACGGTGCCACCGGCCCGATCGTCTACGCCGGCCAGAAGCAGATGGGTGGCGAGGAGCAGGACAAGTTCCCGATCGCCGAGCGCATCGAGCGGCTGGCCACGCGCACCGAGCGCCTGGTACGCCTGCGCCGCAGCGAACGCTTCGAGCGAAAGCTCGGCGTGGTGCTGTTCAACTTCCCACCCAACGCCGGCGCGGTCGGTACCGCGGCCTACCTGTCGGTGTTCGAATCGCTGCACAACACGCTGGTTCGCCTGGCCGAGGAAGGCTACGACGTCGAGGTGCCCGAGAATGCCGACGCGCTGCGCGAGCGGTTGCTGGGCGGCAACGCCGGCACCTTCGGCACCGATGCCAACGTGCTGGCCACGGTGTCCAACGATGATCACGTCAGGCACACGCCGTGGCTGGAGCAGATCGAGGCGCAATGGGGACCGGCCCCCGGCCAGCACCTGAGCGACGGGCGCGGCATTCACGTGCTCGGCCTGCAGTTGGGCAAGGTCACCATCGGCCTGCAGCCGGGCTTCGGCTACGAGGGCGATCCGATGCGCCTGCTGTTCGAAGGCGGTTTCGCGCCCACCCACGCGTTCAGCGCCTTCTACCGCTACCTGGCCGACACGGTGCAAACCGACGCGCTGCTGCACTTCGGCACCCACGGTGCGCTGGAATTCATGCCGGGCAAGCAGTCCGGCCTGTCCGGCGAGTGCTGGCCCGACCGGCTGATCGGCGATCTGCCGAACGTCTACCTGTACGCCGCCAACAACCCGTCCGAGGCGACCATCGCCAAGCGCCGTGGCAACGCCACGCTGGTCAGCTACCTGACCCCGTCGGTCACCGAGGCCGGTCTGTACAAGGGCCTGGCCGACATCCGCAGCGCCATCAACCAGTACTACGCCCTGGCCCGCCACGACGGCGACGAGGCGCAGGTGCTGCTGGACATCGTGACCGAGGCCTGCGCCACCCTGGAACTCGAGGTCGAACTGGACCTGACGGGCGAGCAGCGCGACACCAGCCTGGCCCGGCTGTCGCAGCTGCTGCACGAGTACGAGTTGCAACTGATTCCGGCCGGCCTGCACGTGGTCGGCCAGCACCCGGCGATCGAGGAGCGCGTCGACCTGCTGCACGCGTTCCGCCGCTGCGCCGATGCGCAGAGCGGCGAGGCCACTCCGGACAAGGCCACCATCCGCACCGTTCTGGAGCGCGCCCGGCAGATCGACGGCGACCCGGCCTGGGTGGCCGAGCTGTTGGAGATGGACGCGCACATGACCTCGGACGCCGAACTGTCGTCCCTGGTGCACGCGCTGGACGCCGGCTACATTCCGGCCGCGCCGGGAGGGGATGTGCTGCGCGATTCGGCCACGTTGCCGGCCGGTCGCAACATCCACGGTTTCGATCCGTTCCGCATGCCCACGCAACTGGCCCAGCGCCAGGGCGAGGCGGCCGCCGACCTGCTGCTGGAGCGGCACGTGGCCGACACCGGCCGCATGCCACGCACCGTCGCCTTCGTGCTGTGGGGCTCGGACAACATGAAGAACGAGGGCGTGCCGATCGCCCAGGTCATGGCGCTGATGGGCGCGCGCCCTCGCTTCGACGCCTTCGGCAAGCTGGTCGGCGCCGAGTTGATCTCGCTGGAGGAACTGGGGCGCCCGCGCATCGACGTGCTGACCACGCTGTCCGGCGTGTTCCGCGACCTGCTGCCGCTGCAGACCAAGATGCTGGCCGAGGCGGCGGTGCTCGCCTCTCGCGCCAACGAGCCGTCCGACATGAACCATGTGCGCGCCCACACCCTGGCCTGGCTGGAGAAGCACGGCGGCGATTTCGCCACCGCGGCACTTCGCGTGTTCAGCAACGCCGACGGCGCCTACGGCGCCAACGTCAACCTGCTGGTCGACTCGGGCAACTGGCAGGAAGAGGACGAGCTGGCCGAGACCTACGCCAACCGCAAGTGCTACGCGTTCGGCGTGGACGGTACACCGGTGCGTCAGGTGGCGCGGTTGGAAGCGGCGCTGGAAGAGGTCGACCTGGCCTATCAGAACCTGGAGAGCGTCGAGCTCGGCGTCACCCAGCTGGACTACTACTTCGACACGCTGGGCGGCATCAACTCGATGGTCAAGCGCGTGCGCGGCGAGGCGGTCACGACCTACATCGGCGACCAGACGCAGAGCGGCACCGGCGCCGGCACGGTGCGCTCGCTGGCCGAGCAGGTCGCGCTGGAGACCCGCACCCGCATGCTCAACCCGACCTGGTACGAAGGCCAGCTCAAGCACGGCTACGAAGGCGTGCGCACGATCGAGACCTCGTTGACCAACACGCTCGGCTGGTCGGCCACCACCGGGCAGGTCGCGCCCTGGGTCTACAAGCAGGTCGCCGAGACGTTCGTGCTGGACGGCGACATGCGTGAACGTCTCGCCAGCCTCAACCCCACCGCATCCGCGCGCCTCGCCAACCGTCTGATCGAGGCGAGCGAACGCAATTACTGGTCCCCGAGCGACGACGTCCTGCAGGCCCTGCAGGATGCCGGCGACGAGCTCGAGGATCGACTCGAAGGTGTCATGACAGGAGCCGCCGCATGAGCGCAGTCAGCCCGATCAAGGATTTCCGAGGCGTCTCGCCCGCCGCCGAGGCGCTGCGCAGCGCCGCCGGCCTCGCCCCGGCCGTGGGGCGTCACAAGCCCGATGGCGAAGGCAGCCTGCAGGTGCACCAGGACGCCTCGATGAAGATCGAGGGGGCCAAGGTGTTCGCGGTGTACGGCAAGGGGGGCATCGGCAAGAGCACCACCTCGTCCAACCTGTCGGCGGCGATGAGCAAGCTGGGCAAGCGAGTGCTGCAGATCGGTTGCGATCCCAAGCACGACAGCACCTTCACGCTGACCAAGAAGCTGATGCCCACGGTGATCGACGTGCTGGCAAGCGTGGACTTCCACTCCGAGGAACTGCAGCCCGAGGACTACGTCTACGAGGGCTACAACGGTGTCATGTGCGTCGAGGCCGGCGGCCCGCCGGCGGGCACCGGCTGTGGCGGCTACGTGGTCGGCCAGACGGTCAAGCTGCTGAAGGAGCACCACCTGCTCGAGGACACCGACGTGGTGATCTTCGATGTGCTGGGCGATGTGGTGTGCGGCGGCTTCGCCGCTCCGCTGCAGCACGCCGATCGCGCGCTGGTGGTGGCCGCCAACGACTTCGACTCGATCTTCGCGATGAACCGCATCGTGCAGGCCATCAAGGCCAAGTCAAAGAACTACGACGTGCGCATCGGCGGGGTGATCGCCAACCGCTCGGCCGACACCGATCAGATCGAGCGCTTCAACGCCCAGACCGGCATGCAGACCATCGCCCATTTCCAGGACCTGGACGTGATCCGCCGCAGCCGGTTGAAGAAGGCCACGCTGTTCGAGATGGAGTCCTCGCCCGAGCTGGAGAAGGTGCAGAACGAGTACCTGCGCCTGGCCGCGGCCTTGTACGCCGGCACCGATCCGATCGATGCCCACTCGATGCAGGATCGCGATATCTTCGATCTGCTCGGCTTCGATTGAGCCGGCGGCGGGAGCACAGGACAGCGGTGGCATGGCGATGACGTCGAATCCGTCCGAGCGATCGCGCTGGAGCGCGCAGCGCGATCGCATCGAGCACTACTTCGACCGCACCGCGGCCAAGGCCTGGGAGGCGTTGACCTCGGACGCGCCGGTGTCTCGCGTGCGTGCCAACGTGCGCGCCGGCCGCGACGAGATGCGTGCGCTGCTGCTGTCCTGGTTGCCGAGCGATGAAGCGGGCGATCTGTCCGGCCTGCGGGTCCTGGACGCCGGCTGCGGCACCGGCTCGCTGGCGGTCGAGGCAGCCGAGCGAGGCGCCACGGTGCTGGGCGTGGACGTCAGCCCCGAGCTGGTGCGTGTGGCGCAGCAGCGGTTGCCGGCCCACCTGGCCGATCGGGTGCGCTTCGCCGCCGGCGACATGCTGTCGGACGAGGTGCTGGGCGCCGGTGCACGCTTCGATGCGATCATCGCCATGGATTCACTCATCCATTACCGCACCGAAGATGTCATCACCGCCTACGGCGCGTTGGCCGAACGCCTGGGCGAGGCCGACGGTGCCCGCCTGATCACCACCTTCGTGCCGAGCAACGCGCTGCTCGAGATGCGACGAACCGTGGGCAACCTGTTTCCCAAGTCCGATCGATCGCCGATGCTGGCACCGGTCCAGGAGATGCGCCTTCGCCGGCTGCTGGCCGAGGATGCGCACGCCGGTTCGCTGGCGATCGGCCGCACGCAGCGCGTCTCGCGCGGGTTCTACACTTCCCAGGCGCTGGAGCTGCGCCCCGCTCGCCCCAGCGATCGGGACGTCGCGGCATGAACGCCCCGGCTTCCCAAGCCGTGCGGGCCGCCCAAGCCGCCCAGGCGGCGCGCGCCCGGTTCCACGCCGCGCTGCCGGCGTTGTTCCCCTGGGCCAATGCGGCCAGCGACGAGTTGCCGTGGGGCAGGCTGGCCCGGCTGTCGCTGTTCCAGGTGTCGGTCGGCCTGGCGCTGGTAATGCTGAACGGCACGCTGAACCGGGTGATGATCGTCGAGCTGGGCGTGCCGGCCTGGCTGGTGGCCTCGATGGTTGCCCTGCCGCTGCTGTTCGCCCCGTTCCGCGCGTTGATCGGGCACCGTTCCGATCACCACCGATCGGCCATCGGCTGGAAACGGGTGCCTTACCTGTGGGCCGGCACGCTGATGCAGTTCGGCGGCTTCGCCATCATGCCGTTCGCGCTGCTGCTGCTCTCCGGCGACGGCAACGCGCCGGTCTGGTTGGCGCGCACCGCAGCCGCCCTGGCCTTCCTGCTGGTCGGCATCGGCCTGCACACCGTGCAGACCGCAGGCCTGGCCCTGGCCACCGACATCGCACCCGAGCACAAGCGGCCGCAGGTGGTCGCCGTGCTGTACGTGATGCTGCTGGTCGGCATGCTGGTCTCGGCGCTGGCGTTCGGTTGGTTGCTGGCCGACTACAGCCACCTTCGCCTGATCCAGGTCGTGCAGGGCGCCGCGATGCTCAGCATCGGACTCAACATCGTCGCCCTGTGGCGCCAGGAATCGATCCGACCGAACGATGCCGATCCCACGCCGCGCCCGCGGTTCATGGAAGCCTGGAGCGCCTTCATCGGCGCCACTCGCGGCAAGCGCTTCCTGGTCGCGGTGATGCTGGGCACCGCCGCCTTCGGCATGCAGGACATCCTGCTCGAACCCTACGGCGGCGAGATCCTCGGTCTGAGCGTGGCGGCCACCACCGCCTTGACCGCCTTGCTGGCGCTGGGCGGTCTGGTCGCCTTCGTGCTGGCCGCCGTGCTGCTGGCCCGTGAGGTCCATCCGATCCGTCTGGCCGCGTTCGGTGCCCTGACCGGCATCCTGGCCTTCTCGATGGTGATCTTCGCCGACCCGCTGGGCTCGGCCACGTTGTTCCGCCTGGGCACGCTGCTGATCGGCTTCGGCGGCGGCCTGTTCGCGGTCGGTACGCTGACCGTGGCCATGACGCTCACCGATCGGCAGCACACCGGGCTGTCGCTGGGCGCCTGGGGTGCCGCGCAGGCCACCGCGGCCGGCCTGGGCGTGGCCGCCGGCGGCCTGATCCGCGACGGCGTGAATCATCTGGCCATGGACGGTGCGCTGGGCGAGGCGCTGATGTCCCCGGCCACCGGCTACAGCGTCGTGTATCACCTGGAGATCTTCCTGCTGTTCGTCGCCCTGGCGGCGCTCGGCCCCCTGAGTTCACTCGGCCGCGATCCGGCCGAGCTGTCCGCCCCCCGATCCGCCCTCCCGTCAGACCCCAAGAACAAGAACGGAAAGCGAGCGTTCGGCCTCGCCGACTTTCCCACCTGATCCGCCTGGCCTTCCCTTCACCGATATCTCACTGCCCTCTTTTCGGAGACCCGACATGTTCACAGGCGCCATCACCCAGTACATCGACGTCGCACAGCTGGTGCTGTACGGCTTCTGGTTCTTCTTCTTCGCCCTGGTGTTCTACCTGCAGAAGGAGAGTCGCCGCGAAGGCTTCCCACTCAAGCCGAACACGCCGGTGCGCGGCCAGCCGCTCGAGCCGATCCTGCCGGAGCCCAAGACCTATCTGCTCAAGGAAGGCACCACCGTGTCGCTGCCCAACGATCGCCTGGACGATCACCGCGAGCTGGCCGCGGTGCCGCTGGGCAAGTTTCCCGGCGCACCGCTGGTGCCGACCGGCGATCCGATGATCGACGGCCTCGGGCCGTCGGCCTGGGCCGAGCGCGCCGAACATCCCGAGCAGGATCTGCACGGCGGCGATCGCATCCGCCCGATGCGGGCGCTGGACGGCAAGTTCGACGTCGCAGGCTTCGGCACCGATCCGCGCGGCGCACCCGTGGTGACCTTCGACGGTGACACCGTCGGAACCGTGTCCGACCTGTGGGTGGATCACATGGAATCGTTCGTGCGCTACCTGGAGGTGGAACTGGACGGTGGCGGCACCCGGCTGCTGCCGATGCCGTTGGCCACGGTGCACCGGCAGTCACGCGCCTCGACCGAGGGCTCGTTCTTCGATCGCCTGATAGACCGACGCGACCACGAGATCCGCGTCGCCTCGGTGACCGGCGAGCAGTTCCGCAACGCACCGACCATCGCCACCCCCGACCGGGTCACCCTGCGCGAAGAGGACATCGTGCAGGGCTACTTCGGTGGCGGGCACGTGTGGGCCACGCGCCAGCGAACCGAATCGATGATCTAGAACGGGCCGGGCCGCGCAGGCCGCGCCGGCCGGGCCGCGCAGCCCGATCGGCGGGCCGAGTTCGCCGATGACCGGCGACGCGGCCCGCCCCCATCAACGACACTTCCCTTCCCGGCGACACGGCACGAGCTGCGACGCCATCCTGCCCCATGACACCAAGAAGAGCGATCGCCACGACGATCGCCGCCGAACCGGACAGACGACCATGCACGACACCGACTTCGACTTCGAGCCGCAGCGGGGCATCCCCGCGCCCCTGCCGCCCGGCGAGACGCTGCTGTGGCAAGGCTCCCCCAACTGGCGCCGGCTGATGCGACGGCCGTTCCGCGTCACCTGGGTGGCCGCCTGGTTCGCCGTGATCGTGCTGTACCAGCTCGGCAGCGACCTGCTGAACGGGCAGCCCCTCGGCGCCTCGCTGCCGGCACTGGTGTTGACCGCGCTGCTGGGCCTGCTGGCCTGCGCCCTGCTGACGTTGCTGGCTTGGCTGACCGCGCGGGTGACGGTGTATTCGATCACCAGCGAGCGGGTGCTGATCCGCTTCGGGATCGCCCTGCAGGTCACCATGAACCTGCCGTTCCAGCGCATCGCCAGCGCCTCGGTGGCCGAGTCGCGCGACCGACCCGCCGGGGACATCGCGCTGGCACTGATCGCCGAGGAACGGGCCAGCTGGTTCATCCTGTGGCCCCACGTGCGACCGTGGACGACGTCGCGGGCCGAGCCGATGCTGCGCGCGCTGGACGATGCACGCACGCCGGCCGGCATCCTGGCCGATGCGGTGGCCCGCCGCGGCCTGGCCGCCTCCCGCGGCACCGGCGGCATGGATAGCCCGGTCGCCGATCGGGAAGCCGACGGCACGCGCGGCAACCGCGTGCTGGCCTCGTGAACGCCTCCCCCGGCCAGGTGAGCGGTCGCGGCGACGACCGCATGTCGCCGGACGGCATGCGCCGTGGCGACAAGCTGATCCTGCCGCTGTGGCTGCGCATCGGCGTGCTGGCCACCGTGCTGGGCGCGCTGCTGACGGTGTTGCTGGCCGAACCCATGAGCGCGGACGAGGCGCGCCTGGAGCGAGGTGCGCCGATCGCGCAACGCGCGTTGTTCTTCGAGGACGATCCGGATGGCGTGATCCGCGTGCTGGACGCCGAGGCGGCCCGCCCGCAGAGCGCCGAGCTGCTGCGCCTGCAACCGGGCGAGGACGGCTTCATCCGCAGCGTGATGCGCGGACTGGCGCTGGAGCGCAAGTCGCGCGGCATCGGCCCGGCGGATCCGTTCCTGCTCGGCGCGTTCAGCGATGGGCGGCTGTACATCGATGATCCGGCCACCGGCCGGCAGGTGGTGGTGACCGCGTTCGGCCAGGACAACGTGCGCGCCTTCGCCCGACTGCTGCCCGGCGCATGAGCGCATTGCTGATGCCGGCGCTGTACGTGCTGCTGGTCTGGTGGCTGGGCACCGGCATCGTGCTGTGGCTGCAGGATCGCCTGACGCCCGGCAGCCGCCCCGCCGCCATGGTGCTGATCCTGCTGGCGCTGCTGTCGATGGCGGCGCTGGTGATCAGCGGCACCACCTTGAGCGCCGCGGCCAGCCTGACGGGCTTCACCGCTGCCATCTTCCTGTGGGGCTCGCTGGAGCTGTCGCACAACCTGGGGCTGGTGACCGGCGTGCACACCGACCCCTGCCCGGCCGATGCGCAAGGCTGGCACCGCTTTCGGCTCGCCCTGGGCACCAGCATCTGGCACGAGCTCAGCGTTCTGGGGACCGGCCTTGCGGTATCGCTGCTGCTGGTGGAGTCCATCAATCCGACCGGCGCCCTGACGTTCGCGGTGCTGTGGCTGATGCGCTGGAGCGCCAAGCTGAACCTGTTCCTGGGCGTGCCGAACTTCAGCACCGAATGGTTCCCGCGGCGGCTGCGCCACCTCGCCAGCTACGTGCGCCGATCCCCGGTCAGCCTGTTCTACCCGATCGCCCTGACACTGGCCACGCTGGTGCTGGTCGCCATGCTGTACCGGGCCGCTCAGGCGCCCGAGACGCAACGGCTGGTCTACGGGCTGCCGGCGGTGCTGCTGGCGCTGGCCATCCTCGAGCACGCCTTCCTCGCCCTGCCCCTGCCGGACCTGCAGCTGTGGAACCGCTGGTTCCGCTCCGCCCGCACCCGACTGTCACCCCACAACCCGCCATGAGTCGTCCCGTGTTTCCGTTCACCGCCATCGTCGGCCAGCAGAGCATGACCCTGGCGCTGGAACTGTCGGCGGTGGACGCCGGCATCGGCGGGGTCCTGGTGCTGGGCGATCGCGGCACCGGCAAGACGACCGCGATGCGCGCACTGGCCGCGCTGCTGCCTCCGATCCTGACCCACCGGGACTGTCGCTACCAGTGTCATCCCGGCGAACCGGCGCAGTGGTGCGATGCGTGTCGCACCCGCGCACCGGCCCCTGAACCCATCGAGCGCGCAACGCCGGTGGTCGACCTGCCGCTGGGCGCCAGCGAGGACCGGGTGACCGGTGCGTTGGACATCGAACGCGCCCTGACGCTCGGCGAGAAGGCGTTCGAGCCCGGTCTGCTGGCCGATGCCCACCGCGGCTTCCTGTACGTGGACGAGGTCAACCTGCTCGAGGACCACCTGGTGGACCTGTTGCTGGACGTGGCGGTGTCGGGCATCAACGTGGTCGAGCGCGATGGCCTGTCGATTCGGCACGCCGCTCGATTCCTGTTGATCGGCAGCGGCAATCCGGAGGAAGGCGAGTTGCGGCCGCAGCTGCTTGACCGGTTCGGTCTGTCGATCGATGTCGACACGCCGAACGATATCGATGAGCGCATGCTGATCGTGCGCCGGCGCGATGCGTTCGAGCGCGATCCGACCGGCTTCATCGCGCAGTGGGCCGACGAGGACGCCGCGGTGCGGCGGCGCATACTCGCCGCTCGCGAGGTGCTGGACGGGGTCGAGGTCGACGACCAGGCACTGCGACGCATCACCGAGCTGTGCCTGACCCTGGGCACCGACGGGTTGCGCGGCGAGCTGACCTTGCTGCGCGCCGCGCGCGCGCTGGCGGCGCTCGAGCAGGCCGAGCGTCTGAACGAATCGCACATCACGCGCGTGGCCCCGATGGCGCTGCGCCATCGCCTGCGCCGCGATCCGCTGGACGACACCGGCTCGCACTTGCGGGTGCAGCGCGCCATCGACACGCTCGGCCTGGCGGCGTGATGCCGGAATCGTCCTACGACGTGGACGCGGCACGCGATGGGTGGCAGGCGGCCGTGACCGCGGTCGATCTGGCGCTGAGCGCACCGGCAGCGCTCGGCGGCGTGGTCCTTCGCGGTCGGCACGGACCGGTTCGCGACGCCCTGCTGGCGCGCATCGGCGAGCACCGCCGCATCGAGCGACTGGCGGCCGGCAGCGCCGACGAGGCGCTGGACGAAGCGCTGGACGTGGCAGAGACGCTGAGCACGGGCCGCGCCGTGCGCCGGCTGTCGGTGCTGGACCGGCTGGACGCCGAGCCCGGATCGGTGCTGTTGATCATCGGCGCGGAACGCCTGTCGGTGCGCGCCAGCCATCGCCTGGCCCGTTGGCTGGACACCCCCGGCCGCGGCGATCGTGCCGCGCTGATCGCCCTGGACGAGAGCGACGAGAGCGACGAGGCGGACAGCGACACGGCTGCCCTGATCGATGGTGCGCTCGGTGAGCGACTGGCCTTGCACGTGCGGCTGCCGGACCTGGCGCTGGCCGATCTGCAGGCGTTGACCGGCACCGCGTTGCCGCGCAGCTCATCGCCGCCCGAGCCGGTAGCCGATGCGCTCATCGATCCCTCGTCCCCCTCGTCCCCCTCGTCCCCCTCGGGCGCCGCACCGACGACGGTCAGCGACGAACGGGTGGCCGAACTGGTCCACCTGGGTGCGGCGCTGGGCATCGACTCGGCACGCGCCGCGCTGGCGGCGGTGGCGGCCTCGCGCGCCCTGGCCGCCGTCGACGGACGTGACGCGGCGACCCTGGAGGACTGCGCGCTGGCGGCTCGGTTGATCCTGGCACCGCGTGCCGTACGGCCGCCGGATGCCGAGGCCACCCAGACCGAACAGGCGCGCGATCAAGCGGCGGACGAGGGCGCGGCGGATGAGGGCGCGGCCGAAGAGAGCGCCGAGGACAGGGCGGACGACACCGGCGATGACGGCGCCGAGGCCGCTGCGCCGGACGATCCGCTCGCCGACGCCGCGGCCCGGGATCCCCTACCGCCGGGCGATCGGTCCGACGCGGACCCGACAACGCTCGACGATCCGCCCCACGCCGACCACGAGGATCCGACCGAGCGGAACCGCGCCCAGCCCCTGCCCGAGCGGCTGGTGGAGGCGGTGAGCGCGGCGCTGCCACCGAACCTGCTCGGCGCACTGGCCAACGACCTGGGTCGCGCCGGGCGCAGCCCGGGTCGGCGGGGCGGCGGCGCAACGGCTGCCCGGCGTGGCCGGCCGGCAGGCGTTGCCCGGCCACGCTCCTCGGATCACGGTCGACGCCTGGACATCGTCGCCACGCTCAAGGCCGCCGCCCCGTGGCAACGCCTGCGCTCCCCGGTCGGGAGCGAGGCGATGGCGAACGCACGCCCCGCCCGGCTGGCGGTCAGACCGTCGGACTTTCGGATACGGCGCTACGTCCAGCCGCTGCGCACCACCACCGTGTTCATCGTCGACGCCTCCGGTTCGGCGGCGATGCACCGCATCGGCGAGGCCAAGGGCGCATTGGAGTCGGTGCTGTCCGAGTGCTACGTGCGTCGCGATCGCGTGGCGCTGATCAGCTTTCGCGGCGCCAACGCCACGCTGGAACTGCCGCCGACCCGCTCGTTGGCACGCGCGCGGCGTGCGTTGGTCGGCCTGGCCGCCGGCGGCGGCACACCGATCGCGACCGGACTGGAGCTGGCCAGCGACGTGTTGCAGGACATCGTGCGCGGTGGCGAACGCGCCGTCGGCATCATCATGAGCGACGGTCGCGCCAACGTCGCCCGCGACGGCATGGGCGGACGGGCCGCCGCGCAGGCCGACGCGGAACGCGCCGCCGACCGCCTGGCCGATGTGGGCGCACGCCTGCTGTTCGTCGACACCGCACCGCGCCCGCGTCCGGTGGCCGCCGAGCTGGCGGCCCGCATGCGCGCCCGCTATCTGCCGTTGCCGCTGCGCGGCGCGGCACGGGCGCTGCCCCAGCTGCTGCGCCCATGAACGCGATGCCGCTGTCGCCCGGGCTCGAGGAAGACCCCGGCCGGCCGGCCGCGCTCGATGCCGGCACCGTTCCGTGCCGGCAACGACGCACGGTGGCCGGTGGTCACGACTGGCACCTGGACGAGTACCGATCGGCGCGATGCGCCGAAGCGGTATCCGCCGACCGGCGACCGAGCCAGCGACCGCTGGCGCTGCTGTTGCACGGCACCGGTGCCTCGTCCGATTCGTGGCACGGCCTGGCGCAGCGGTTGGCGCCGCACATGGACATCGTCGCCCCCGACCTGCCGGCGCACGCGCGCACACGCACGCCGGTCGATGCCGCGCTCGACATCGATGCCCAGGCGCTTGCGCTGGAGACGCTGATCGGAACGCTGGACCGCGAGCCGGACGTGCTGATCGGCCATTCGGCAGGCGCGGTGATCCTGGCCGCCCGCGCCATGCGGCAGGCACAGGCCTGCGGGCAAGCTCCGACTCGGGCGCAGGGCACCGCGCCGGCCGACCTCGATCGGCCAACGCGTCCCGCCGCACACCTCATCCTGCTCAACGGCGCCCTGCTGCCGCTGGAAGGGCCTGCCGGTTGGCTGTTCCAGCCGCTGGCGCGCGTGTCCAGCAGCATCGGCTGGTTGCCTCGACTGTTCGCGTTGCGCGCCGCGCGCGAGCCGGATCACGTCAGGCGATTGTTGCGCAGCACCGGCTCCTCGGTCGACGATGCCATGGTGGCCCGCTACCGCTCCCTGCTGGCCGACGATGTCCACGTGGCCGGGGTGCTACGCATGATGGCGGCCTGGGACCTGCGCCTGTTCGCCGGTCGATTGGACGCGTTGCGGGTACCGGTCCATCTGCTGGCGGGCGATGCCGATCGAACCATTCCGCTGCGCCACGCCCACCGCCTGCGCGCCCGCCTGGCGCAGGCCAGCCTGCAGGTGCTGCCCGGTCTGGGCCACCTGGCGCACGAGGAAGCGCCCGACATCGTGGCCAGCGCCGTGCTGGACCACTTGAATCGCTCGAGAATTCGCTCATGACTTCACCGCATCACGACGCCGACGCGTTGCAGGCCTGCCGACAGCTGATTCGTCACGGCTCGCATTCCTTCTTCCTGTCGTCGCTGCTGCTGCCGCGTCGCGTCGCCCTGCCGGCCACCGCGCTGTACGCCTTCTGCCGCGTCGCCGACGACATGATCGACGGCGCCGCCTCGGACGGCAGCGGCGGCGGCGATGCCGCGGTCGCCACCTTGCGAGCCCGCCTGGATGCGATCTACGCCGGCCGTCCCGGCGCCCACGACGAGGACCGCGCGCTGGCCGAGGTGGTCGAGCGGTTCGGGCTACCGCGCGCCATGCCCGATGCGCTGCTCGAGGGCCTGGCCTGGGATGCGGCCGAGCGACGCTACGACAGCCTGTCCGAGCTTTACGACTACGCCGCGCGCGTGGCCGGTTGCGTGGGCGCGATGATGACGCTGATCATGGGTACCAGCGATGCGCGGGCGGTGGCGCGCGCCTGCGACCTGGGCGTGGCCATGCAGCTGACCAACATCGCCCGCGATGTCGGCGAGGATGCGCGCATGGGTCGGCTGTACCTGCCGCGCGACTGGTTCGCCGAAGCCGGCATGGATGCGGATGCCTGGCTGGCCGATCCGCGTCCGGATGCGCGGGTGGCGGCGATGACCCGGCGCCTGCTCGGCTACGCGCAGATCCTGTACGCGCGATCCGAGGCGGGTGTGCGCCTGCTGCCGCTCGGCTGCCGACCGGGCATCCGTGCCGCACGATTGATCTACGCCGACATCGGTCGCCAGGTGGCACGCGCCGGATACGACAACGTCAGCACGCGAGCGGTGGTGCCGATGCCGCGCAAGCTGGCGCTGCTGGGCAAGGCGTTGCTGAGCGTGCCGCTGGGCGAATCCGACGCCGAGCAGGACGCCCTGGCCTGGCCACCGCTGAGCGAGACGCGCTATCTGCTCGAGGACATCGAGTCGGTGCCGCACAAGCATCGCATCGAGTGGCTGGTGGACCTGTTCGCCGCCTTGCACCGTGATCGCGATCTGCCGCGGGGACCGGTTCGATGAACGATTGCGCCCCGGCGCCGTTCGACGACGCGGTTCCGGACAACGGCTACCGCTGGTGGTATTTCGATGCGATCAGCGACGACGGCCGGCACGCCCTGACCGCCATCGTGTTCATCGGCAGCGTGTTCTCGCCCTGGTACCGGCGCGCCCGGGGCAAGGGTGCCACGCCTGCGCTGGAGCACTGCGCGGTCAATCTGGCGCTGTACGGGCCGGTGGAGCGTTGGTGCATGACCGAACGGGCCGCCCGGCACGTGAGCGCCACCGCCACCAGCTTGACGATCGGTGCATCCCGGCTGGCGTTGCAGGACGAACAGCTGGTGCTGGACATCGACGAGCGCTGCATGCCGCTGCCCCGGCGGATGCGCGGCCGACTCGTGGTGGACGTGCCGCCGGCCATGCTCGCCGAACCGGTCTGGCTGGACGAGCCGCGCCGGCACCGCTGGCAGACCTTGGCGCCGCAAACGCGCATCCAGGTGTCGTTGCAGGATCCGTCGCTGGAGTGGAGCGGCACTGCCTACGCCGACACCAATCGCGGATCCGAGCCGCTCGAGGACGCCTTTCGCACCTGGCACTGGTCGCGCAGCCATGCCGCCGACGGTAGCACCCGGGTGCGTTACGACGTCATCGACCGTGATGCGCGCGAACACGCTCGCACGCTGGACATCACACCCGATGGCAGGACGACACCGGGGCCGTTGGGCCAGTCGTGCACGCTGGCGCCCACGCGCTGGTTCGGCATGGCACGTCCGCACCGCACCGGCACCGGCGCGGCGATCGATCAGTTGCAGACGCTGGAGAACGCCCCGTTCTACTCGCGTTCGCGCCTGGTGGAGTCGGTCGACGGCGAACGCCGCCAGACGGTTCACGAGAGCCTGGACATGGCGCGATTCATGGCTCCCAGCACGCAATTCCTGCTGCCGTTCCGGACCCCCAGACTGCCTTACACTGGCGGGCGATGAATGACGTCGCTCAACCCGGACTCGATCGCCAACCGATAGACGAGGCCGCGCGCGCCTTGCAGGCAAGGTTGCTCGAGGTGGTCTCGCGCACGTTCGCGCTGACCATCCCGCGCCTGCCGATCGCCTTGGTCGACGTGGTCGGCAACGCCTACCTGCTGTGCCGCGTCGTCGACACCATCGAGGACGAGCTGCCGCTGGACGACGAGGCGCGAAGCGCGCTCTACGTGCGATTCAACCGCTGCCTGCAGGACGATGGCCTGCGCGATCTGGTCAGGGTGTCCGCCCTGTCCGAGGACATCGTCCGCCTGCTGCCCGCCAGCGCCCCGCCGGGCGAGCGTGAACTCGGTGAACGCATCCCGCAGGTGCTGGGGGTGACCGCCTGCTTCAGTGCTGCCGAGCGGGATGTGCTGCGCCGTTGCGTGGCGGTCATGACGGATGGCATGAGCGCCTTCGAGACGCTCGCCGCCAGTGGACAGGCCCTGGCCGACGTCTCCACGCTGGAGCGCTACTGCTACCACGTCGCCGGCTGCGTCGGCGAGATGCTGACCGAGCTGTTCTGCCTGCACGACCCCGGGGTCGCACGCCAACGCGGCGAACTGATGCCGCTGTCGGTGGCGTTCGGCAACGGCCTGCAGCTGACCAACATCCTGAAGGACATGTGGATCGACCATCAGCGCGGCGTATGCTGGTTGCCGGCCGACGCCTTCGACCTGGCGGCCTACCCGCACAGGCTCCCCGATGGCGGACCGATCACGCTGCCTCAGCTGATGCAGCGCGCCCTGGACGACGATCGGACGGCCATCCGTCTGATGGATGCGGGTACCCGTGTGCTGATCGGTCGGTGTCGGGCCTATCTGGACGATGCGATGCGCTACGTGGTGCGCATCCCCAGTTCCAGGCGCGGCCTGCGCGTGTTCTGCCTGTGGTCGATCGGTCTGTCGGTGCTGACGCTGCGCAAGATCCGACGCGACCCGGTCGCCGCACGCCGCAACGGCACCAAGATCGCTCGCTCCAGCGTGAAGGCGACGCTGGCGTTCAGCGACGCCAGTGCCGGCTACCGGCATGTGATGCAGACCCTGTACGCCGGCGCCTGCGTGGGCTTGCCACGGGCGCCGGACGGGGTGAGGGTCAGGTTGGGGTAGTGGCCCGTTCGGGAAACGAGGTGACGCTCAGCGAGCCCCACAGTATCAAGCAGTTGGACCACTGATATGTTTGCCCTCCCCCGGGGCCGTTGACGGCGCGGGCGGGGGTGGGTTGGGGGGCTGGGCCGACCGATCGAGCGCGGCCCTACGCGCTTTGCAACCTCTGCGGAGCCGCTCGGGCTCGCTCGGCCGCCTCGATGGCGCGCCGTGCCGCGATCGCATCGGCCGGTGTCACGCCGGGCTCGGCAAACACGCGGGACACCGCATCCACCGGCTTCGGTGCCAGGCCCAGTTCCCCCAGGATGCGATCCGCACCGTGCGACAACAGCTCCTCGGCCACGCGAACGCCCAAGGCGTGCGCGTGAACCGGCGAGGCACTGGCCTGGGCGCGCAGCACGCGCGATCCATCGGGCGTGGCGACCAGGCCGCGCAGCCAGACCTGGCCGCGACGCACGACCGAGTACGCACCGATCGGTACCTGACAGCCGCCGTCCAGGCGCGCCGACAACCCGCGCTCGGCCCGGCAGCGCGACGCGGCGGACGGATCGTGCAGCACCGCCAGGTAGCGGCGCACCCGTTCGTCCCCGATGCGGCTCTCGATGCCCACGATGCCCTGCCCGGCCGCCGGCAAGCTGTCCTCGATCGGGAACTCGACCCGGATCCGCTCCTGCATGCCCAGTCGGATCAGACCGGCGGCGGCCAGCACGATCGCGTCGTAGTGGCCGTCGTCCAGCTTGCGCAGCCGAGTGTTGACGTTGCCGCGCAAGGGGGCGATGTCCAGGTCCGGACGCCGTGCCAGCAGCTGCGCCTGCCGGCGCAGCGAACAGGTGCCGATGCGCGCTCCCTGCATCAGGTCGGCCGGGCTGTCGTAGCGGTTCGACACGAACGCATCCCGCGGATTCTCGCGCGCCAGCATCACGCCGATCTCGAGTCCGTCCGGCAACTCGGCCGGCACGTCCTTGATCGAGTGCACCGCGATGTCGGCGCGCCCGTCGAGCATCGCCGTCTCCAGCTCCTTCACGAACAGACCCTTGCCACCGATCTTGGCGAGCGGGCTGTCCAGCAGCACGTCGCCCTTCGTGGTCATGCGCAGCAGCTCGACCTGCAGGGCCGGGAACCGGCTCGTCAGTCGACGCTTGACGTCCTCGGCCTGCCACAGCGCCAGCGGACTGTTGCGGGTCGCGATGACCAGTCGATCGGTGGCGGTATCGCTCACCGTACCGGCTTGCCGGTCGGCGTCTCGAGCAAGGCCGGATCCAGCGAGGCCGATTCGTCGTCCGCAGGGCCGGCACCGTGCCGGTACGGAATCGTCGCGGCGGCCGCGGCCTCGCCGTCGGTCTCGGGCTGCTGCTCCATCGGCACCATCGGATCGTAAGGCTCCACGTACGGCAGATCGCCGCCCAGCCCTTCACCGCGCCACACCGGGTAGTCGTCCAGCATGCTCTGACCGTACAACGGCTTGGCAACGCCCTGATGGCAGGTGGCGCAGTTGACCTTCGGCGCATCGCCCAGCTGGCCCAGCCGGATGTCCGGATAGACCGGCTGCAACGGCGACAGGAAGTTCGCGTTCAGCGATGGCACCATCTGCAGTGCGTGCCAGGCGGTCACGCGAGCCGGCGGGGACTGCTCCCAATCGCTGAAGTTGCGCGAGTTGTGGCAGTAGGTGCAGTTAACGCCCAGCGAGTCGGACATGTGCATCATCAGCGAGTAGGTGTTCTCGGTCGCCTGCGTCGACTGAGTCTGCGTCACGTTGCGGATCGGCAGCGCCGTCTGGGCAATGACGCGGATCTTCTCCTGCTCGCCGTCCAGGTAGCGATCGAAGATGTCGCGCGCCATCGAGGTGTACGCCACCGTCTCGTTGGCGTGGTTCTGCTGATAGCTGTTGGCCGCCATGCCGCCGGTTCGATTGGCCGGCGGCTGGTCGAACCAGATGTGCTCCGGCACCGGCTGACCACGGTGACAGGTGTAGCAGGTCACCCCGGTCTCGCCGACGTGGTCGTACCACTCGGTATTGGTCTGCATGGTCAGCTGCATCATGCGGCGTGACACCACCTTGGTGTAGATCGTGTCCAGCGCGAAGTTGTTGCCGACGTGGCAGTAGGCGCAACCCTGATCGGGTGACACCCAAGCGGTGATCGAGGCCATGGTGCGGGTGAACTCCTGCACCGACAGATCGCCGAGCACCTGCACGTTCTGGTAGACGTCTCCGGCCTTCGGTCCGCCTTCGCTCTGCGCCACCGCGGGCAGCGGCTCCGGCAGCACGCTGGCACGCTTCAACGGCTCGGTCAGGTCCGGGTTGGACGTGACCTGCATGGCCACCCCGTCGAAGCCGATCTGCTCGGTTTCCATCGGTGGCGCTTCCCAGCAGCCGGCCAGCGTCAGCGAGCCGATCAGCAGGGAGGCGCGAAACAGGATCGAGCGGTTCATCGCATGGTCTCCGTGACGCTTGCGGGATCGATGGACGGTGGGTAGACCGCCGGGTAGGACGGTGCGATGCCGTGCTTGACTCCCCACAGGTACCAGTTGTCGACGACGGTGCCGGTCAGCAGGATGCCGATGCCCCCGCAGATCGGCGTCAGCACGGCGAACCACCAGGCCCAGCGGTGGATCGACTCCATCGTGGCGTTGAAACCCATCTGCCAGCGCCAGTACAGCGAGGCCCGCTCGGTGGCCGTGCCACGGTCGGTGATCTGCTCCAGCTCGCGCTCGCCGCCGTAGCGACCCGTCGCCAGGATGGTGCCGGCGTGCATGCCGAACAGCACGGCCGAGCCGTACAGGAAGACGATCGAGAGCATGTGGAACGGGTTGTAGAACAGGTTGCCGTAGCGGATCGAGAACGCCGCGGTCCAGTCCAGGTGCGGGAAGATGCCGAACGGTACCGCCTCGGACCAGCTGCCCATCAGCACCGGGCGGATGAAGCCGAGCACCAGGTACAGCCAGATGGCCGCGCCGAAGGCCCAGGGGATGTGGTAGCCGAGGCCCAGGGCACGTGCCCTGAGGAAGGTGCGCGTCCACCACAGCCCGATCGAGCAGGTCAGCAGGAAACCGGTCAACAGCCACCAGCCACCCTCGGCCATCGGCGGAATCGACAGCCCGTACTCGGGTGCCGGCGGCTCCAGCGCCAGCCAGAACAGCTGCCGCACGAACTCGACGACGTCCCAGTTGACCGAGGCCAGCATGTTGAAGCCGATGATCTCGAAGGCGATCAGCCCGAGCACGATCGACAGGGTACCGGTGAAGCCCAGGTAGATCGGGCCCAGCTGCGCGTTGGCGATGGCGCCCAGCCACTTGCTGGAACCGATGGAGCTGGAGCGGTTCTTGGTATCCCGTCCGATCGGTACGCCCAGCTCGGCCGGGCCGCGAACCTGGATCTGCGTGAAGATGTTCTGATATTCGGCCATGTCGTGTCTCCTCGCTCAGCCCCAGACCGGAAGTTCGAGCCACCAGCTCCACCACTCCGGCCAGCCGCGCGTCCAGAACGGGCCCGAGATGACGATGCAGACGGCACTCCAGAACGCGGCGTTGATCGCCAGGAACATGCCCAGGCGGTGAATGCCGAGCGTGCCGATCGAGTAGCCGATGATGTCCCGGAAGTAGGTGTCTTCGTGTTCGACCGTCTTGACCTGCTGACCCTTGGGCGGGTTGCTGGCCATCAGCACCAGACCGCCGTGCAGCGACAGCGCCAGCGCGGTGGTGAAGAAGAAGGTCACCGCCAGCATGTGCGCAGGGTTGTAGTGGAAATGCAGGTACTGGTACCCGACGTTGGACACCCAGTCCAGGTGCGACAGGATGCCGTACGGGAAACCGTGACCCCAGGCGCCCAGCAGGATCGGACGGATCACCACCAGCGTCACGTAGGCCAGGATCGCGAAGCTGAACACGATCGGCACGTGATAGCCCATGCCCAGCTTGCGGGCGATCTCGACCTGACGCAGCGCCCAGCTGACGAAGGCGCCGATGGCGCAGATCGTGACCAGCTGCCAGATGCCGCCTTCCTTCAGCGGCGCGAACGCCAGCCCGTAGTCGATGTGGGGCGGCGCTATGTTGATTTGCCAGACGTTCCAGGTGTCACCGAGCGCTGCGCCGTAGACGATCAGCAGCGTTCCGACCACGGAAAAGAAGATCGTGGTCACACCGAAAAAGCCCACGTAGAACGCCCCGACCCAGAAGTCGAAGAGGTCTCCGCCGACGAGGGTGCCTCCGCGCACCCGGTATTTCTTCTCGAAGTTCAGCATCGCCATCAGCCAATTCTCCTAGTGGTGGCTCCAATGGAACGGAGCGCGTGACGCGCTGTCCGTGACGAATGATCTGCCGGTGACAAGGTGACACCCTTGCAGACGGCATTCTCGGGTCTGTCCAATGACGAGAGGTGGCGCCGCCCGGCATCGTGCGGGAGACGGGTCACCGGATCAGACCGGCTCGGGGCGATTATTGTTCTTGTGCCTCGCGAGCCGTCCGTCACTCCTCGGTACTGCACGACATGCAGGCCTTGCGGGCCGACGCCGTTGACAGCCTTATCCCAGGTGCTTCAGGACGTCGGCCGGGGTCTCGAGTGCGCTGGTGGCCGGAACGACGACCGGAGCCATGACGGCCGGGCCTTCGATCCAGTTGAAGCGGTTGGTCGAGAGCAGGATGAAGTGAATAACGATGGCAAGGATGAACAGGAAGGCGGCGAGGCCTACCAGTGCACGTCGCGGATCAAAAAGAAGCCATACACGCCACATGGTCTTGTCTCCTGTTTAAACGAGGGCGGAAAGTACGGGGGTGACGGTGTTCGTCACGTCGTTGAGCATCGAGTAGCCATCGACACCCGGGAACCATGGGCGCCACAACCAGACGAGAAAGTGGGCAACGACGGCGATGCCGGTGAAGAAGAAGAAGCTGGTGACGAAGATCGCGTGAAACTCACGTGCCTCGTTCTGCTTCAGCCCGGAGAGCGAGCCACCGGGATTTGCGTCAGCCATGGGAAAAGCCTCCTGTAAATGGCCTGCCGGCCGGGATGACGCGCAAGGCGCCGTGGGCATGTGGCGACGCCCCGTATCGGGACATCGCCACACCTTTCACCCGAAAGGATCGGATGCAAGTCGAACGGTGGCGTGATCGACGAATCACGACACCTGAAAGACGAAGGGCGCAGCCGCATCGGCTGCAGCACGGGCCTCGCCGAGCAAGGTGGCATCGCGGCGTCGCACGGCGACACGGCCATCCTCGCCCAGCGCGGCGCGCACCAGCACGGCGAGCGGTCGCACCAGCAATCGGACGACGACCCCGCCGACCAGGCTGGACAGAAACACCAGCGACCAGATGACGCGGTACTCGATCGAGACCTTCGAGCCCCTGTGGTGAGCATGCGTCAGCGATGCCTGATGGCGGGTCCCGAACGTGGTTGCACTGTCCATGAAGCTCGCTCCTCTTGGTGTACGAAGGTGGTTGGCAATGACCGCTGCGCCCGAAGGGGTACCAGCGAGCGCGTGGTGGTGGGTACCGTCGATGGCCGCGGCGCGATGCGCACCGTGGCCCGGGTACGGGTGAACCTCTCCACCGGCGGTCGACTGCCGGGGCAGTCGCGAGGCGACGACATTCGAACGGATTCGGCCGGCGAACGGCGTACCGATCTGATGCCGGATGGCGATCATCGTCTTGCGCGGTTCGGGGAGAGATGCAGCATGGTCGTCATTTTACCCTGACACTTGATACTGTCAACTTGAATTGACAGATAACGGGCATCTTTTTCGTTCCTGTCCGTCACTCGATGCTGCCGATCGGCCACCGACCTTCCCCCGGGACCGCGCCGGACCGCGCCGGACCGCTGCGTCGACGCGACGCGCGCGCCATCGATGCGACGACCGGGCAGGATCGGACCGGGACAGGCCAGGGGAAGGCGAACCGACGCCGGTCGCACGGGTCAATGTGCGGAGACCGGGGCTCCGCTCGCCGCGCTCAGCCGAGCGCGTACGTGTTCCACCTCGACGGTGTCCACGCCATCGATCCGGGCGGCGCGTTCAGCCGCATCGCGCAGCGTCTTCGCCGCCGAGATGCGCACCAGCACCGGCTGCAGCTCGACCAGGGATTCGAGCAGGGCGTGCGCCTCGGCCGTCCAGTTCAGGGCCGTGTCCAGGCGACTGGGAGTGGCATCCGCCTTTTCGTCCAGCACCGTGCCCAGCGGCAGGATGTTGAACAGGGCGTCGAACAGCGCGTTGCACACTTCCTGCACCAGGTACGTCGCACCGGCGTAGCCCATGAACGGCGTCCCCGTATGTCGACGGATCGCGGTACCGGGAAAGGATGCCGGAATGTAGCTGGCCTTCGAGCCTGTCTCGGCCAGGTACATGCGCTCGTTGTAGGAGCCGAACACCATCAGCGGCGTGTTCTCCTGCACCAGGCGCCGAACCGCTTCGTTGTCCGATTTCCTGCCGGCGCTGCGGTTGATCGCGAAGTGGCAGGGCAAGCCCATCTCCTCTTCCAGGAACAGGCGCAAGCCGCGCGAGTAGGTCTCGTGCGCCACCACGCCGAAGCTTGCCGTGGCGAAGAAGTCCTGCGTGACCGAGCGCCACAGATCCCAGATCGGCTTGATGGTGGTGTGCTTCTCGGACTCGATGAACGGCTCCGGATCCACGCCGGCCAGCTCGCCGAGCTCGCGCAGGAACGCGGTGGTGGAATGCAAGCCGATCGGTGCCTGCAGGTAGGGACGCTCCAGGGTCTCGCACAGCGCGCGACCGTACTCGCGGAACAGGCACACGTTGACCTCGGCCTGCCCCAGCGCGGCGATGTCGGCCAGGTGACTGCCCAGCGGGAAGGTCATGTTGACCTCGCAGCCGATGCCCTCGACCAGGCGCCGCATCTCGGCCAGGTCGCTGGGCATGTTGAACTGTCCGAACATCGGACCGATCAGGTTGACCTTCGGGCGCTCGCCCTCCTTTCGGGCACGTACCTTGGGCACGCGCTTGGGACCGAATTCCTTCCACATCCAGGACAGCGCACGATCGGCGCTCTGCCACTGGTCCTCATCGATGGTGCGTGGCAGGAAGCGCAGGATGCCGGTGCCCTCGGGCGTGACGCCGCCACCGATCATCTCGGCGATCGAACCGGTGACCACGACCGCCGGCTGGGCCGGATCGAGCGTGCGGTGCGCACGGCGCATCGCCTTCTCGGTGCCTTCCTGCCCAAGCTCCTCCTCGCCCAATCCGGTCACCACGATCGGCAATTCGTGCGGCGGCAGCCCGTCGGTGTAATGCAATACCGAGGTGACCGGCAGGTTCTCGCAACCGACCGGACCGTCGATGATGACCTGCAGGCCCTTGATGGCCGTGAAGGCGTATACCGAGCCCCAGTAGCCACCGGCGCGATCGTGATCCATCACGTACATCAGGTGATCCCCTCGCCTTCCTTCTGTGCGGTGCTCTTCTTCGAGGCGATGCTCTTCTCCAGCTTGCGGGCCCACTGCTTCGACCACTGCACCGTCTTGACCGACTGATCCAGCGGCGCCTTCTCCCAGATGCCGGCGGTGTCGCCGCTGCCCACACCCTCGAAGAAATCGTGCATCTGGCTCATCCGCGCCTTGTTGGCGATGGCGGCGTTGATCACCTGCGCGATCGAGCCGGCACCGGCCACGCCCATCAACGGCCGGGCCGAGATCAGGTTGGTGAAGTACAGGGACGGGATGCCGCGCGCCTTGGCCGCCTGGACCAACGGTGTGGTGCCGATGGCCAGGTCCGGCCGGTAGGTCTCCATCGCCGCCAGGTCGTTCTCGAGGCTGGCGCGAAACCGCACCTCGACACCACGCGCCTCGAGCCAGGCGGCATCGCCCGCCGACCACGGCGTCTTCGGGCAGGCGCTGCCGACGTAGTGCACCCGAGCGCCACTCTCGATCACCAGCCGGGCCACCAGCAGCTCCGAGCCTTCGTAGCCGGACACGATCAACGAGGCATCGATCGGGGCGGCGTCCAGCACCGCGCGGATCGCCGGTAGCGCGGCGTCCTTGGCGGCCTGGATCAGGTCGGGGGCCACGCCCGCGGCCTGGCCGACCGCCTCCAGCCAGGCCTCGGTGCCCTCGACACCGACCGGTGCGGAACCGACGACGGTGCGTCCCGCGGCTTCGAACTCGCGCACCGACGCGGTGTAGAAGGGGTGCAGGGCCGCCACCACCGGACTGTCCAGGGCGGTGTACAGCTCACGCCATTCCCGCGTCGGTACCGTGGGACCTGCCGCCAGTCCCATCGGCGCCAGCAACATGCCCAGGCCGACCGGATCGGCCGGGAACAACTCGCCCAGCAGGGTCACGGTAGGCTTGTCCGCGCGGGGCGTCGAGGGCGCCGACACCGGCCCTTGCAGCGCTTCGCGGCGTGCGTACTTGAGCATGGCACCGGCCAGCACGTCCTTGGCCTCGGCGTGGGTCGGGATGCCGAACCCGGGCACGTCGATGCCGATGATGCGCACGCCGTTGATCTGGTCGGGCAGAAGATCCAGCGGCACGCCCGAGGCGGTCGGCACGCACAGGTTGGTGACGATGATGGTGTCGTAGCGTTCGGGATCGGCCAGCTCGTGCACCGACTCGCGGATGTCCTCGAACAGCTTTCCGGTGACCAGCGTCTCCGAATCGAACGGCACGTAGCCGACGGTGCGACGCGCGCCGTAGAAGTGCGAGGTGAACGTCAGGCCGTACACGCAGCAGGCACTGCCCGACAGCACCGTGGCGGTGCGGCGCATGCGCAGCCCCACGCGCAGGCTGCCGAACGCCGGGCACATGCTCTGCGGCTGGTCGTGCGGGCCCACCGGGTAGTCGGTCTCGTAGCGCGACAGGGTCTCGCTCTTGCCGGCGGCACGCGCGGCCGCCTTCAGCGTGTCGGTCGAGCCGCACTGCCCACCCGCATCGGTAGCCGCGACGGCCGTCGTGTCGTTGGAGTCGGCCACGATCAGGCGTTGTCGTAGACGACTTCGAGCGAGGGCTTCTCCACGAAGCTGACCCCGCACAGGTCGGCGACGGTGGCCGGCGTCATCGGCACGCGTTCAGCGCTCTCGTCGGCATCGAACAGGTTGAGCAGCTCGTCCTGGGTCAACGGGGTGGGATGCTGCGGCAGCGAATCGGCCACGCTTTGCGACAGATCGGCAAACATCGGGCCCCACTCGCCGTCGGGGTGGCCGATGATCTCGTACGAGGCACTCTTCTTGCGGATGTCGTCATGCTGCGGAATGGCGGACAGCACCGGGATGCCGACCTTGTCGGCGAAGGCCTGCGCCTCGCCGGTGCCGTCGTCCTTGTTGACCACCATGCCGGCCACGCCGACATTGCCGCCCAGCTTCCTGAAGTACTCGACCGCCGAGCACACGTTGTTCGCCACGTACAGCGACTGCAGGTCGTTGCTGGCCACCACGATCACCTTCTGGCACATGTCGCGGGCGATCGGCAGACCGAATCCGCCGCACACCACATCGCCCAGGAAGTCCAGCAGCACGTAGTCGAAGTCCCACTCGTGAAAGCCGAGCTTCTCCATCAGTTCGAAGCCGTGGATGATGCCGCGCCCGCCGCATCCGCGACCGACTTCCGGACCACCCAGTTCCATCGCGTAGACCCCGTCGCGGATGAAGCACACATCGCCAATCGCGACTTCCTCGCCGGCCTGCTTCTTCTTGCTGGAGGTCTCGATGATGGTCGGGCAGGCGCGCCCGCCGAACAGCAACGACGTGGTGTCGCTCTTCGGATCGCAACCGATCAGCAGCACCTTCTTGCCCTGCTGGGCCATCGAGTAGGACAGGTTGGCCAGCGTGAAGCTCTTGCCGATGCCGCCCTTGCCGTAGATCGCGATGACCTGCGTCTCCTTGGTGACCTCGCCGTCCGGCACCGCGTCCGGCTCCTGGGCCGCCTCGTCGCGAAGCCGCTGCGTCATCGTGCCGATGTCGCCCAGCTTGATGGTCTGGATGGTGGTGGTGTCGACCTTGGCGGCGGCATCGCGCGCGGCATCGACGTAACCTTTGTCTTGAACGCTGCTCGTGCTCATCGGGGATTCCAGTCCAGTACGGTCTTGAGGCGGCTCGCGTCGCGGAACGCCTCGGGATAGGCGGCGTCGGCATCGGCGGCCGCCGCACGGTGAGAGATCAGTCCATCGAGCGCCAGCGCACCGCTGCCGAGCAGCTCGAGCACCGAGCGCAGGTCATCGGGTGCCCACTCGGCGGCGATGGCCACGTTGATCTCGCGCATGAAGGCCGGCGCGAAATCGAAGCGGATCGGTTCGTGGTAGAAGCCGGCCAGCACCAACTGACCCTGTCGGCCCAGCCGGGCGATGAGCCGGTCGAGATGATCGCCGCCGGCGCCCGACACATCGACGATGCGTCGGTAACCGCTGCGCTCGTCCTGGTCCGGATCGATGCAGGCGTAGCCGTTCGCCCCCTCGCGCCGCGCCTCGGCGGTCTCGTGCACGGTCGGGGCCGGCGCACCGATGGCCACGACGATGCGGGCCAGCAAGCGCCCCAGCACGCCGTGACCGACGATCAGCTCCGGCGCGAGCGCCGCCAGGTCGGCAAGCGTCGCCGGCTGGCCGAGCCGCCGCGCATCGGCGCTCAGCGCATGCATCGCGGTGGCCGCCAGTGCGAGCAGCGTGGCGCGCTCGTCGGCCAGCTCATCGATGCCGTCCACCACGCTCACCCGCGCCTGGGGCACCACCAGCGTGGCCGCATTGGCGCCGAACAGGCCGGTCAGCCCGTCCTGGTAGCCGGCAGCACCCGGCACGAACACGCGGGTACCGGCCGCCAACGTGGCATCGTCATCGGCATCGATCACCGTGCCGACCGCCTCGTAGCCCGGCACCAGCGGATACGACAACCCCGGGAACACCGGCATGGTGCCGTCCCACAGCAACCGCTCGGTGCCGGTGCTGATGCCGCAGCTTTGCACCGCCACGACCACCTCACCGGCACCGGGCGCCGCGATCGACACCCGGCGCCGCGACAGGCGACCCGGCTGCTCGATGACGATGGCATCGGTGGAGAGCGCGGCGGACATCAGCGAGGGCGGCACGGCGGGAGCATGACTGTCATTTTACGCTGACACACACACCTGTCAACGCAAATTGACAGCGGTGCGATCCCGTGACCGACGATGCTGTCGATGGCCCCGACGGTGCTCAGACGCGCGCCACCAGCAGACCGGTCAGCATCGGCATCTGCGTGCGCACTTCGCTGACCCGGGCGAAACCGGCATCGTCCAGCAGCGCTGCCAACTCGGCGGCGGTGCGCGGTCGGCCCTGCCCCATGGCATGCAGGTACATTCCGAAGTAGGCGTCGGTGGCCGGATCGCCGATGTGCTCGCGCGCCATCGGCTCGGCCAGCAGCAAGGTACCGCCCGGCGGCAACGCCTCACGGCAGCGGGCCAGCAACCGGCGCACCGGTGCTTCATCGTGATCATGGACGATGCGCACCAGCGAGATCACGTCGGCGCCCTCGGGCAGCGCATCCTCGAACATGTCCCCGCCCACGCAGCTCACCGCGTTGGGCAGGACCGCCTCGGCGAACTTCACCCGGGCCGCGGCCGCCACCGGAGGCAGGTCGAGCAACTGCAGCGACAGGTCCGGCGCCGAGGCGGCCACGGTGCGCAGGAAGGTGCCATCGCCGCCGCCGATGTCGAGCAGGCACTGGTGCGAACGCAGCGGATAGCAATCGATGATCTGCTCGGCGACCATCGCCTGCGAGGCGCTCATCAGCTCGGTGTACGGCCGCGTGCCGATCCCGCTGGCCTCGTCTTCCTGGCGCGCGCCGCGATAGTCCCAGAACATCGACAGCAGCGTGTCCGGCGTCTCGCGACGCAGCAACCCGACCGGATCGCTCAGATCGCGGTACAGGAAGGCATGGTGCTCCACCATGGTCATCACGCCGCGATTGGCCAGCAGCGCGGCCCCGTGCACGCCCAGCCCGTACACCTCGTCCGAGCTGCCGTCGGCCACGAGGCGGTCGGCACGGCGCTGCACCAGGCGCAGCGAGGCCGCGGCGCGCAACAGGGTGACGGTGGCATCGCGCTCGAGGGCGCAGGCATCCGCGAGCGCACCGGCGCTGATCGGACCGTCGGCCAGGCGATCGAACAGGCGAAGCTGCACGCAGGCCGACAGGGTCTGGGAGTAGACGAAGCCCGAACACAGATCGAACAGACCCCGAGCGCGACGTCGCGCCACCCAGCGCATCAGGGGATTGCGGCGCGCGGTCCGGTGAAACGCCGGATCGCTGAGCAGACCGTTGCGCCAGTCCTGGAATCGATCGCGCCAGCCGGTGGCCGGCGAAGCGTCCGGCACGGCGGACGGTGCGGCGTGCCCGGGCCCGTGCCCGGGCGCGCGATCGTCGCGCGGCAGCGGATTCGAGGCTTCGGGCACCATCAGGCGGCCGGCACGCCGGCGATGCCGGTCGACGAACGCCGTCGGGGGTCCGTCACGGGATCCGGCCCGGTGGCGGTGGTCGCCGGCGGCACGGGCATGAAGCGCGCCGCCTCGGTCAGGATCGCGGTCTGCAACCGTTCCGGCTGCCGGCACGGCGGGATGGCCTCGAGCAGCCCGGCAACGTGATCGCGCAGCCGCTCGGTGGCGCCAGCCAGCCCGAGCGAGCGGGTCGCGCTGGGCCGCTCCAGCCGGGTGTCCACGTTGACCGGCTTGCCCAACGTGGCGGCATCGCCGGTGGCATCCTTCAGGTCGTCGGCGATCTGGTAGGCCGCGCCGACCTGCGCGCCCAGCGCCGCCCAGGCCGGCAACGCGTCCGCCGAGGCGCCGCCGATCACCGCACCGGCCTCGGTGGCGGCCGCGAACAGCGAGCCGGTCTTGGCCGCGTGATAGCGCTCCAGGTCGACCCGTGCCTCGCTCTCCCAGCCTTGTCCGGCGGTGATGCCACCGCAGGCGCCGCTGTGCCTGGCCAGCAGGCTCACCAGGTGAAGGCGTGCCTGCGGGTCCAGCCCGGGGGCCCCCGCCAGCCGCTGGTAGGACGCCATGATCAATCCGTCGGAGGCCAGGATCGCCAGCCGCTCGTCGAACGCGGCATGCACCGATGGCTGGGCGCGACGCGTGGCGGCATCGTCGAAGCACGGCAGGTCGTCCTGGATCAGCGAAGCGCCGTGCATCAGCTCGATGGCCACGGCGGCGTCCAGCGCGCCGGCCCCTACCTCGCCACCGAAGGCCTCGGCCACGGCGATCACCAGTCGGGGCCGCACGCGGGCGCCGGCCGGGAACACGCCGTGACGCATCGCGGCGGCAAGACGCGGTGGACAGTCGACCGTGCACAGCGCATCGAGCGCCCGGTGCAGTGCCGCCTCGAAGCGCTCGTCGAAAGTTCGCATGTCACCCATCGTCCCGTCCTCGACCCGAAGTGTCAGGCTAATCTGACATACTGCAAGTGTCAACTTGCATGGACACTCGCCGGTGAACCGAGATCAGCCATCCCGGGCCGCATCCCGCGCAGCGTTTCCGACCTGCCCCGATCCCGTGGTCGGGACGGCGGCGGCGATCGGCCGCGGCGCCAACGACTCCGATGCCATCGTTGCGCTGGATCGGCACGGTGTCGGCTACCCCATGGACAAATGGCAGGCGCACGTGAACAACGTCCCGCACCTGGCGGTCTCGGTGTTCGTGTTCTGCGCAGGCCAGCTGTTGCTGCAGCGCCGCGCGCTGGACAAGTACCACTCCGGGGGCCTGTGGGCCAACACCTGCTGCACGCACCCGCGCTGGCGCGAATCGCCGCTGGATTGCGCCCACCGACGCCTGCACGAGGAGCTGGGCTTCGATCTGCCGCTGCGCCGGTTCGGGCGAATCGACTACGCCGCCGCGGTGGGCAGCGCCCCCGCGCGCCCGGGTACGCCGGGCCAGGCCAGCGATGCGCCGGTGGCGCTGTTCGAGAATGAATCGGTGCACTGCTTCGTGGGCCACGTGGACAGCCCGACGCTTGCGGCGGACCCGGACCCGCTCGAGGTGCAGGAGATCCAATGGCGCGAGTTGTCGGAGCTGGCGGGAGACGTGTGCGCGCAGCCGGCTCGCTACACCGCCTGGCTGCGCATCTACCTGACGCGTCACCTGGAGAAGCTGCGGGCGGTGGCATCGCCGTCCGATACGATGACGACTTGACGTCGCCGGCTTGAGTCGATCGTGTTCGCGCGTATCATGAGGCGCAGCGACGCCCGCACCGTTGCGCCCAATCAATCCCCCCAAGGGAAACACGCTCATGATCTGGATCGCCACTCTCTGCCTGCTCGCCGTCGCCGCCTGGCTCATCTTCAACGGCATCAACGAGCGTCGCTGGGTGCAGGCGCACAGCGATGACGAGACCGTGGCCGCCGACTCGGGCTTCCTGCCCGACTTTTCCAAGGCGGTGGCCAAGCGCCGGGTGGAGGGCGACGGTCGGGTGCCGATCAGCGAGGAGAACACCCGCTTTGCACGAGCCGTCGCCAAGGTTCAGGAAAAGACCGCGAAGATGGGCGACAAGCTCGAGGCGCGAGCCCAGGCCGCCCGCGCCGACGACACCCGACCCGCCGGTTCGGCCGCCGACGAGCCGGACTTCTTCGGCCGATCGGTCAACAAGGTGCGCCAGGCCACCGACGCGGTCGGTGCGAAGCTGGACGAACGCATGCGTCGCGAGCGCATGAAGGGCGAAGAAGCACCGGCCGGACGCTCGATCGCCGAAGAGGACGGCCTGTTCCCCAGTGCGGTCGCCTGGGTCAGCCAGAAGAGCGGCGAGGTGGGCGAGCGCATCGCCGAACGTGCCAAGCGTTCGGCCCACGAGGGGGGCAAGGACGATTCGTTCTTCGCTCGGGCGGTCACGAAGGTCGGCAAGAGCATGGAGAAAGTGGAAGGCAAGCTCGACGCCCAGGTCGCGAGTTCGCATCAGCGGGACGACGACATGCTTTCCCGCGTGTCCAAGAAGGTCGGCAATCGGGTCAATGACATGGACGAGCGCATCTTGGAAAAAAGCCTCAAGATCAACGACATCGAGGAGCGCATCATCAACAGCGGGGGCGAAGCCCAGCGCCGCTTCGAGCGCAAGTAGGCCGCTCGCCCACGCCCGCCCTTCCGACCCCCGCCCTTCCGACCCCCGCCCTTCAGCCCCCCGCCCTTCAGCCCCAGAGGGCGGGCGTCGACGGAGACACGTCGCTGCCGTGGTACAGCAGCGGCGAATCTCGGTCCTCGGCCAGCAGCAGCGGCCCGTCCAGATCGACGATGTCCGCCCCCTGCGCCACCAGCATCGCCGGCGCCATGGCCAGCGAACTGGCCACCATGCAGCCCACCATCACGCCCAGGCCGCGCCGGCGCGCCTCGTCGCGCAGCGCCAACGCCTCGGTCAGGCCGCCAGCCTTGTCCAACTTGATGTTGATCATGTCGTAGCGATCGGCAAGGCGCTCCAGCGAGGCCCGGTCGTGACAGGACTCGTCGGCGCACACCGGCAGGCTGCGCTCCAGGGTGCTCAGGGCCGCGTCGTCGTCCGCCGGAAACGGCTGCTCGACCATCGTCACGCCCAGCGCCAGCAGGCGCGGCGCCAGGGCGGCGTAGTCGGCCACGCTCCAGCCTTCGTTGGCGTCGATGATCAGCGCGCTGTCGGGGGCACCGCGGCGAACCGCCTCCAGCCTCGCCAGATCGCCGACTCCGCCCAGCTTCACCTTGAGCAGCGGCCGGTCGGCCTGGCGCGTCGCGCTGGCCTGCATGGCCTCCGGGTCGTCCAGCGACAGCGTGTACGCGGTGACCAGCGGACGCGGCTCGCTCAGTCCGGCCAGCTGCCATGCCCGCATCCCGGCCCGGCGCGCCTCCAGGTCCCACAGCGCGCAGTCCAGCGCATTGCGCGCCGCGCCCGCCGGCAGCAGCGCCTGCAACCCCAACCGGTCCAGCCCGCCGAGCAGCGCCGGACGCAGACGGTCGATCTGCGCCGCCACGCTGTCCAGGGTCTCCCCGTAGCGGGCATACGGCAGGCACTCGCCGCGCCCGGTCGCCCCGTCCGCCTGCAGCGTGACGGACAGCACCTCGGCCTGGGTGCGCGAGCCGCGGGCGATGGTGAACACGCCATCGATGGCGAAGCGTTCGCGATGGATGCTCAGCGTGATCGGTACGCGCTCCTTCGAACGACTCATCGGCCGTCCGACTCCGCTCGCGGCAGCTCGAGAAGCGCCGTGGCCAGACGCTCCGCCCCGTCGCGAAACGGATCGACGCACGGCAGGCCCAGCTCGTCCTCGACCCGATGCGTCAGCTCCCGGGCCGCCCGCTCGTCCAGCGCGGCGGTGTTGATGGCTACGCCGACCGCCTGGCAACCCGGGTTGACGATGCGTGCCATGTCGAGGGCGGTGTCGCGCAATCGTGGCAACGAGGGCAAGCCGTAGTGCGGTAGTCCGCGCAGGTGGGTGCGGGTGGGTTCGTGGCACAGCACCAGCGCATCGGGCGCCGAGCCGTGAATCAGCGCAAGCGTGACACCGGAGAAAGAGGCGTGGAACAGGCTGCCCTGCCCCTCGACCAGATCCCAGTGGTCCGGATCGGCGTCAGGGGTCAGCGATTCGATCGAGCCCGCCATGAAATCCGCCACCACCGCGTCCAGCGGCACGCCCTCCCCGGTGATCAGGATGCCGGTCTGACCCGTGGCACGAAAGGTGGCCGCCGCACCGCGGGCACGCATCGCCCGCTCGATGGCCAACGTGGCGTACATCTTTCCCACCGAGCAATCGGTGCCCACGGTCAGGCAGCGACGCCCGGTGCGCAGCAGACCATCGGCGATCGGATAGCTCACCGTCGGGATGCGCACATCCACCAGCGTGCGTCCGGTGCGCTCGGCGATCTGCATCAGGCGCGGATGCGCGCGCAGCAGTTCGTGCAGACCCGACGCGACGTCCAGCCCCTTCTCCAACGCCTCGGCGAATACCTCGAGCCAGGCCGGCGACAGCTTGCCACCCCGGTTGGCCACCCCGACCACCAGCGTGCGCGCCCCGGCGGCCACGGCGGCATCGATGCTCATGTCCGGCAGGTCGAGATCCTGCCGGCAGCCGGGCAGCCGGAACTGGGCCACGCAGGCCTCCGGACGCCAATCGCGGATGCCGCGGGCGACCTTGGCGCTCAACGCATCCGGGGCATCGCCGAGGAACAGCAGGTAGGGGGTGTTCAGGTGCATGGCAGGCGAGCTCTAGAGTGTCTTCAGGTACTCGATCACCTCGCCACGCTCACGGTCGGTGAAATGATCCCCGAACGTGTGCCCGCCGTTGTCGTGACCCGGCAACGAGGTATCGAACACGCGCAGCATAGTCGCGGCGTCCAACGTCTCGCTCCCCCCAGGTTCCAGACCTCGGTGGTGCCAACCCACCCGCTCCCGGTCGAAGGCATCGATGTCGTCGCCGTCCTCGGCCAGCATCAGCCAGCGATCCGGACGCTGCGTGCTGTCGAGCACGCGCCACAGGTCGGGCACCGAGCCGTTGTGCAGGAACGGCGCGGTGGCCCAGACGCCGTCCAGCGGCGGTGCGACGTAGCCGGGCCCGGGCTGCGCGAACGACAGCTCGCCGTAGTACGAGTCGTTGAACCAGTCGATGTAGGGCACACCGTCGTCGAGTGCCTGCTGCATCAGGCTCGGGTCGGTACCGACCGTCTCGATCGGCACCAGCAGGTTCGGATAGCTTCCCGCGTCCCGCTCGTCGTAGCGGCCATGACAGGCGCTGCACACCGCCTCGAAACGCGCCTGCCCACGCGCCGCCTTCGCCCGGTCGATGTCGAACGGCCAGGCCGGCGGCTCGATCGATTCGATGTAGGCGCGGATGTCCGGAGCGTAGGCATCGATGGCCTCCAGCTCGGCGATCTCGTCGCCGCACAGCACCGAGGCGGCCATCATGATGCGTGCGTGATCGCCTCGCCCTTCGCCCAGGTTGAACATGGCGTGCTTCTTCTTCATGCGCCACCAGGGAGGAACGCTCACCGGCGGTGGCTCGGTGGTCGGCAGAGGCAGCAACGGTGTCTCGCTCCAGGCATTGGTCTCGGCATCGCGGTGCGCGATCAGGGCGAAGGTCAGGTTGTTGGCCGGATTGCTGCCGATGGTGCGCATTCGAATGTGCGGCGCGATCACCGCGATGCGGTCCGCATAACGTTCCCAGGCTTGCGTTTCCGCCTCACCCCTCACCAACGCACCGGCTCGCTCGACCGCTACCGACGCATCCCCGGTCCAATCCGTGAACGCGTTGCCCAGCCCCACGACCACCTCGCCGAACAGCGACTGCGCATGACAGCTCAAGCAATTGCCGGCGACCTGTTCCACCCCGTTCGGGCCGGTCACCAGGTTGTTGAAGTACGGCAGCTGGGCGCCGGGCCCGATCCGGCCGGGCAGCGCCGGGCCGCTATCGGCCCCGCCAAGCGCATCCCAGACACGACGCGGCAGGCCGCAGGACACGTAGGGCTCGCCCAGCAGGGCCTCGAAGCCGCGCGCCGCATCGCCCTTTCGCTGCTCGTAGGCCGGCACCGGCCCCGCGGCGGCGAAGCGCTCGCGCGGTTCGGATGACGGAAGGGTCGACGCGACCGGATGCTCGCGCTCGTCCGGCTCGGTACCGCAGCCGCTACCCAGCAGCAGCGCGAACAGCATGGCCATCGACGTCGGAATCGACGTCGCCACCGACGTCGCCACCGCCGGGGTCGCCGACACGCGCGCCGTCGCGCACCGCGGCATGGGCGACCACAGATGCACCGCTTCCCGCCGGCGTCTCGGGTCAGATTCGCTCATCACGCTCTCCGCTCGGCGCAAGCTCCAGGAAGCCGGCACCGTCGTGGCTGCCGGTCACCAGCACCACGCCACGCCAGTCGACGGGATCGGGCAAGGCGCCGGCCTCGCCCGGCAGCGCGATGCGTGACAACGTCACCGCCACCGCCAGCGAATCGATGTCGATGCGCTCGGGCCGACCATCGGTGGGCATCGACCAGGCCACCGCCTCGATCGGCTGCCAGCCGTCACGATCGAGCAGGCGCGCGGTCACCACCGGAACGCCTCGGCCGCTGCTGCGCCGACTGCGCAGCAGTTCCAGCGTGCCGACCCCGCGCAGCGTCAGCGAGGCGATGTCGAATCGGACCGCGCCGCCGAGCGTGGGCAGCGCACCGATCAGGCGACGCTGCCACGCCACCCCTCGGGCCCCGTCGGGGCTGCTGGCCACCATGGGGCCCGAGTCCACACGTGCAAGCGTGGCACCTGCAGCGATGCTCTTGATCGGACACTGACGCTGGTGTACCTCGATCGAGCCGGTGCCGGTACCGCTGAGCCGAAAGCGGCCCTCGCAGGCCGACGCTCCGGGCTCATAGTCCAGTCGATGGGTCAGCACGCCCAGCGCCGCCTCTTGGCTCGCGGCTGCGTTCGCCAGGCCGAGTGCCACGCGCTGAGCCTGCTGCCAGTGATGCACCGCGCCCGAGGCGACACCCTCACGGCCGGGCGATGCCGACGTTTCCCGCCCCGGCCGCGTGCCTGGACCGTCCTCGCCCATCGCACCAACCGACCGCGCACCGCTGGCCAGCATCAGCGCATCGAATCGCCAGGCGGAACTTCGTGCCGCGTCCCGCGCAGCCGCCACCGTGGCGCGCGACCGCGCCGCATCCACGTCGCTGCGCGGGACATCGGCATCGGATGACGCGCTCGCCAGCAACACGCGATCGAAGCGCTGCCGGACCGCGCGCACCGCGCCGTCGCCGCCCACCAGCAACACGTACCAGCTACGCGAGTCGAACGGTGCGAGATCCGGTTCCTCGAGCGCGGCGCGGGCCGCGTCGCGCCCGGCACCCGGGTCGGCCGCCGGAGCGATCAGCGCCTGCGCCAGCGGTGCCAGGGCTGCCGGGGCTGCCGGGGAATTCGGCTCGGCCGATTCCCGATGGGGTGGCTGACACCCGACGGCGAGTGCGCATGGCGCAGCGATCGATAGCGTCAGAAGGTGCCCAGACCACTGGCTTCCATGAAACGGTATTGCCATCTGAGAAGCGTGCTGTCATCCGCGTGAGTGGCGTAGTCGGTGGAATGCACACGCCCCGGTTCGTTGTCCCACAGTCGGGTGAATCGGCGCAGCATCGCTGCAAGCGTTGCGTCGTCCGTACCGGCACGGTAGAGCAGATCGCTCTCCAGGTTGAGGTCGGCCAGATTGCGACGGGTCAGGTTCCCCGAGCCCACCCAGACGGCATGCGCGCTGCCCCGCCGCACGTGCACCCACTTCGCATGACACTGTTCCCCCTGCGTGGCGCACCAGCGCACGTCGGCACCGGCGCCCACCAGCTCGGCGGCCACCGGCCGATTGGGCACGCCGTTCTTTGCCCGGCCGAAGGCGTCCTGGTTCACATCCAGCAGCACCCGCACCGAGACACCGCGTCGGGCGGCCGCGCTCAGCGCCTCCACCAGCGTGCGCTCGGCCAGGTAGAACATCTCTAGCTCGATGGCGTCGCCCGGTCCGCTGCGCCCGATCTCGTCGGCCAGGCTGGCGCGGATGCGCGACTCGTTCACCAACCGGACCGTCGGCGCGGCCGGCCCCGGATCCGTCGCCTCGTCGGCATCGCTCGCCCGTCCAACCTGCTCGGACATCGGCAGATCGGTGACGCCTGCCAAGCGCTGCAACGCCCGCCGAGCGCCGATCAGCTCCAGCAGACGGCGCTCGGCGGCCAGCACGTCGCCGACCACCGCCCCACCGACCTCCAACGCCACGTTGCGGTGCGCGCTGCTGCCATCGTGCGGATTGGCCGACATCAACAGCGCGCGCCAGCGCGTGTCGCCGGCCGAATCCAGTCCGGCATCGAACACCGCCAGCTTGCGATGGTTGGCCTTGAAGTTGAGCAAGGCCAGCCAGCTGCGCAGCGACACCCGTCCCTCGCCGAAGGGATTGGGCAAGGTCTCGGCCCCGGCCCGGTTGCCGAACGGGCGCACCAGCCAGCGCCAGATCGACGACCAGGCGATGTTGCTGTCCTGCAGGGGAACCAGGTCGGTCTGCACCACCACCACGCCCGCTTCTCGCAGTCGCGCCAGCCGTGCCGGGGCGCGTCCGCCGTAGACGGTATTGATCGGATCGGTCACCAGCACGACGGCCGGCCCGCCGGGTCGGGTCGCCGCGGCCACCAAGCGCTCGGCCAGCTGGTCGGCCAAGGCGCGGTGGCGCTCGGGCACCGGGCCCTGCCAGTCGTTGAACAGGAACACGTCCAGGTAGACCAGGCGCTCGGCGGCGTCGATGCGAGCGAACAGCGCATCGAAGATGGTCTGCGACAACCGTCGCTTACCACCGGCGTCCAGCCAGCTGTCGTCGGCCAGCCAGCGCGGGGCGACGGCGGCCCGTTCGGGGCCGGCCAGGCCGACGGCGGTGGGCGGGGGTACAAATACCGTCACGATCCAGGCGAGCAGGCCGAACACCGTTACGGCCAGTAGCCCGCGTTTCAGCCGCTTTTTCCAGCACCCGCCGCCTTTCTTGAAGCTCGTCATGAATCGTTTCTTGCGTGGCCGTTCGGCAAGGTGAACTTGTGACACCGTCACGAACCCGTCGGGGCCGGTTGTTACACTTCCGCGCATCGCGGCAAAGGCGCTTGGCGGGCACGAGACCCGCCGGCCACCTAGACTACGCGCAGCGCGTCGGACCAAGCCTTCGCAACGCCAGTGCCAGGCCGCCACCCGACCCGATACGGAACCAGACCATGAAGACCTTCTCCGACCCAGGATTCGGTCAGGGCGGCTATGCCGCTTCGCCCGGGATGCCCCTGCAAGGCTACGCGACGGTACCGGCCACCAGCGATGCCAAGGCCTACCTGCGCCTGCTGCTTGATCACAAGCTGGGCATCGTTCTGGCCGCCCTGCTCGGCTCGGCGCTCGCCTGGCTCTACCTGATCAGCACGCCGCCGGTCTACGAGACCGCCGCCTTGGTCGAGGTGGTCGATCGCGGTGGCTTCCTGGACGACGAACCGACCGCCGTCGATTGGAACGCGCCCGGCGTTCGCGAAGAGATCAACCGGCTGCAATCGCGCCGGGTCCTGCAACCGGTGGTCGAGGAATTCGGGCTGCGCACCCGTGTGGGCGAGAACCGAGTGCCGGTGCTGTCCGATCTGGCCGAACGCATTCCGGCGTTGGGCGAGTGGATTTCCACCCTGTCGATGGCCCGACCTTACGCCTGGCGCGACAGCGAGCTGGAACTGACCTCGCTGGAGGTACCGCGTCGCCTGGAGGATCGATCGTTGACGTTGGTCGTGACCGACGGCGACACCTTCCGCATCGAGCGTGACGAGCGTGTGCTGTTCGAAGGCGGTCGCGTCGGCGAACCGGTGCAGTTCCGGACCGCGAACGATGAAACCGTCGCCCTGGAAGTCGCCGCGCTGGACGCGGAGCCCGGCGTGGAGTTCTCCATCCGGCGCCGATCGTTGGAGGAGACGATCCGCGGACTGCGCTCGCGCCTGTCGGCCGAGACCAGCGACAGCAAGTCGCGCATGATCACCGTGAAGCTGAGCGGCGACGACCCGGCGGCCATCGCCGATCTGACCAATGCCATCGTCCAGCAGTACCAGGCGGTCCGGCTGGGCAGCGAGAACCTGGCCTCACAGACCGAACTCGGCTTCTTCGAGGAGAGCCTGCCGCGCGTGGAGCGCGAGTTGCGCGAGGCCGAAGTCGCGCTGGCCGAGTACCGTGAACGGGCACGCATCTACGACCAGGACACCCAGACCCGTTCGCGGCTTGGCCAGCTGGACGTTCTGGAGAGCGAGCTGATCGGTCTTCAGCTGGACCGCGACGAGCTGACCGAGCGCTACACCGAGGCGCACCCCAGCACCCGCCGCCTGGACAAGGAGATCTCGGTGCTGACCCGCAAGATCGCCGAGATCCAGAGCAGCATCCGCGGAGTGCCTGCCAGCGCGCGCGAGCTGTCGGTGCTGCAGCAGGAAGTCGAGACCAAGCTGTCGGTGTTCAATGACATGAGCGAGCAGCTGCAACGCCTGCGCATTGCCCAGGCCGGCAACATCGGTAGCGTCGACATCTACGATCCCGCCCTGGCCCCGCGCAAGCCGGTGTCGCCGAACAAGAGACTGGCGCTGCTGGCCGGCACGCTCGGCACGCTGTTCCTGTACCTGGTCTACCTGACCCTGCGCTCGGCCCTGTCCACGACCATCTCGGATCAGGAGTCGCTGCAACGCGCCTCCGGCCTGCCGGTGTACATGAACATTCCGAAGAGCGCCGCGCAGCGCCGCATCGGCTCGGGCACGGTCATCGATCCCAAGCGCCTGCTGCCGGGCAGCACGGCGGCGGCGAATGCGGTCGACAGCAACGTGCTGGCCATCGCCAAGCCGGAGGACTACTCGGTCGAGAACCTGCGCGGCCTGCGCTCGATGATGGAAGACGTCATGGCCGATGCCGACAACAACGTACTGATGATCACCAGCCCGCTGCCCAGCATGGGCAAGTCGTTCCTGAGCCTCAACCTGGCGGTGCTGATCGCCCAGTCGGGACGGCGCGTGCTGCTGATCGATGCCGACTATCAGCGCGGCCAGCTGCACAAGTCGCTCGGGCTGCCGATGGGACCCGGGCTCCCCGAAGTGGTGCGCGGCAAGTCCGAACTGCGCGAAACCGTGAAGGTCACCTCGGTCCAGAACCTGTACTGCATACCGCGCGGCTTCAGCGGCAACGCCGGCGCGATCGAGATGCCGGCCGACAAGGAATTTGCCGCGTTCATGCAGGTGGTCGCGCCGCGATTCGACATCGTGATCATGGACACACCGCCGGTGCTCAGCGTGGCCACGGCAGCCTCGGTGGGCCGGCACGCCGGCTCCACCGTGATGGTGGTGCGCGAGGGCCAGGTGAAGGAGCCGCAGCTGAACGAGGCGATCAAGCGCCTGATGTTTTCGGGCGTCCAGGTCAGCGGTTGCATCCTGAACGGCTCGTCCGGTGCGACGCCGCGTCACTACGCGTACTACCACGAAAAGGCCGGCTGAACCGGACCCGTCCAACGGATGGCGACCGGCAACATGACCGCCGTTCGCGCCCATGCCGTGACGGCAACAGAGCAAGCCTGACAAGCTTTACTAGAATCCACACTTCGACACGTGCTCGTCAGGTACCGCCCTGTAGTCTGACCGAACCTTGACGGGTCCTGCGTGCAGGACTCACCGCTGAATCGAACAGGAGATCGACCGGTGCCGCGCGCCACACTCAACAATTCGCCCGACGAAACACCCGTGACGCAACTGAACAGCGCCAATGCTGCGTCGATGTCCACCGCGCCGGCCGAGGCGTCGCCCTGGTCGGCCATCGCCACCAGCGACAACGCCACACTCAAGCCGCTGTCCGGACCGGCCGCGGCCCTCAAGCGCCTGGAGGATTTCGTGCTCGCCTCGGTCGGCCTGCTGCTGCTGGCACCGCTGCTGGTGCTGATCTCGATCGTGATCAAGCTCGACAGCACCGGCCCGGCACTGTTCTGCCAGCCGCGCAACGGGCGCAACCGGGAAGTGATCCGCGTCTACAAGTTCCGCACCATGTACCAGAGCGGCAGCAACGAGTTCCGACAGGCGTCACGCGACGATCCGCGCATCACCCGGGTCGGCGCCTTCCTGCGCCGCACCAGCCTGGACGAGCTGCCGCAGTTGTTCAACGTGGTGCAGGGCTCGATGTCGCTGGTCGGCCCGCGTCCGCACCCGCTCAAGCTGGACGAGGACTTCAAGTACGTCATCCCGGCGCTCAACTCGCGCTACTGCGTCAAGCCGGGCATCACGGGCTGGGCACAGATCAACGGCTTCCGAGGCGAGACCAGTCGGGTGGCCGACATGCTGGGCCGCATCGAGCACGATCGCTACTACATCCGAAACTGGGGCTTGGCACTGGACGTGCGTATCCTGCTCAAGACGGTCATCACCGGCTGGACCCACGAAAACGCGTACTGACTCGCGCTATCCCGCCGCACGGCGATCTCGTTCCGACACCTCATCCATGAACGAGCTGCATCTCACCCCGCGCCGACTGTTCGGCTTCACGCTTCACCCCGGCACGCTCGAGGACTACGTCGGGCTTGCGCGCTCCGCCGCCCGTCGGCGAGAGCCGGTGACGGTGCTGTATCACAACTTGCATTCCCTGTACCTGTGGTTCCGCTCCGACGAGCTTCGTCGTCACTACGCCGGCCGCACCGTGCTGGTGGACGGCATGCCGTTGATCGGCCTGTTGCGCCTGGCCGGCGGCCGCGCCGACCGATCGCACCGCGTCACCTACGTCGACCTGATCATGCCGCTGCTGCGCATGGCCCGTGACGAGGGTCTGAAGGTCTATCACCTGGGCCAGTCCGCCGAGATCCAGGCCATCGCGATGCAACGGATCCGCGACGCGCTGCCGGGCATCGACATCACCGGCAGAGACGGCTACTTCGATCAGGCACCCGATTCGAGCGACAGCCTGGAGACCATCCGCCGCGTCAACGACAACGGCACCTCGCTGTTGCTGGTCGGATTCGGTACTCCGCGCCAGGAGGCCTGGCTGCACGCCCATCGCGATCGCATCGATGCCCCGGCGGTGTACGCCTGCGGCGCCTGCTTCGAGTACGTCGCCGGGGCAGTCGACACCCCGCCTCGTTGGATGGGCCGATTCGGCCTCGAATGGGCGTTCCGCCTGGGCGAGAACCCGCGCCGCTTTGCCTTCCGCTACTTGATCGAGCCGCCGATCCTGGCCGGCTACCTGCTGCGCGAGACGCTGGCCGGACGACGCCGTTCGCCCGGATGAGCGCGCTCATCGCGCGTCTTCAGCGTGCCCTGCGTTCGCGCTACCTGTGGTCGGTCGGCGCACAGGGCAGCGTCAGCGGCTTTCACTTCGTGCTCAACCTGTTGCTGCTGCGGCTGGTGACGCCGTACGAGTACGGCAGCTTCGCGTTCGCCTTCGTGCTGGCGATGTTCGCCTCGGCCATCAACAACGCCCTGATCGCCACACCGCTGACGGTGTGGACACCGATCATCAAGGAGGAAGGCGAACGCCGTCGCAGCGAAGCGCTGTTCGGCACGCTGAACCTGGCGCTGTTCCTGGTGCTGCTGGGCGGCGGACTCACCGCCGCGGCCCAGCTGGACACCCCCCAGTTGCGCGACACGGCGCTGGGCACCAGCCTGTTCGTGGCGGTCTACGCGGCGCGCCAGTACAGCCGCACCACCGGCTATGCACGACTGCGCCCGTTGATCCCGGCCGCCGGGGATCTGATCTACGTGGTGTGCGGCACGCTGCTGATCGGCGGCTGGTTGCTGCTGATGTCCGGCACGCCGCCCATCGGCGCGGTGCTGGTGATGCTGGCCATCGCCAACCTGGCCGCCATGCTGGCCGAGCGCCTGACGTTGCGCGGCTCGCTGCCGCGTTCGATCCGCTTCTCGATCGAGCCGTACCGGGCGATCTGGCGGGAAACCCGCTGGGCGCTGGCCGGCTCCCTGACCACCCTGTTCCTGGCCCAGGCGCACAGCGTGGTGGTGACCGCCCGGCTCGGCCCGGACGCCTTTGCCCCGTTGGCCGCAGGCTTCGTGCTGTTCGGACCGGTTCGCATCGCGTTGCTGACCTGGCAGAACATGGTCAAGCCGGAGCTGGCCATCGCGCTGGACGAAGGGCGCACGCAGGCGGTGCGTGCACAGCTGCTCAAGATCACGCTGGTGACCGCCGGTGCGGTCGCCGTGCTGGGCACGCTGCTGGCACTGGTCTGGCCCTTGCTGCACGCCGCGCTGTACGCGGCGCGCTACGCGGATGCCCCGATGGCGCACATCGTCGCGTTGTGGGCGGTCATCACGCTGTTCGCCGCGTGCTACAACGCGCCCAGTGCCGCGCTGCAGGCGCTGCGCGAGTTTCGGCGCCTCGCGCTGGCAAGCGTGGCCGGAGCCGTCCTGTCCGGTGCGGCGGTGCTGCTGCTGCTGAGCACCCACGGTGCGGTGCACACTCTCTACGGCGTGCTGATGGCCGAGCTGTTCATGGCGGTGTGGCTGACGCGGTTGCTGCTGCGCTGCCTGGATGCGCGCGCGGTGAACACGCCGCCCGACAGGCCACCCCAAGGGCCGACCGGAACACCACCGACCCCATCCGACGGGGTCGTGACGGGACCCGCCGGCCTGCAGCGAGGCAGCGCGGCGTGAAGATCGTGCTTGCGGTGTGCACCTACCGACGACCGGACGGCATCGTGCGGTTGCTGCGCGCCGTGGCCGAGCTGAAACCGATGCCGGAGGACCACGCGCTGGACGTGCTGGTCATCGACAACGACACCGCCGCGGAGGGCCGCGATGCGGTGAACGCCATCGCCGCCTCGCTGCCGTTTCCCGTGCAGGCGGTGCATGCGGCCGAGCAGGCAGGCCTGTCGGCCGCGCGCAATCGCGCCGCCGAGCACGCCCTGAGCTCGAACCCGCACCTGATCGCCTTCCTGGACGATGACGAATGGCCGCAGCCAGGCTGGCTGAATGCCTTGCTGCGCGTGCAGCGGGAGAACGACAGCGATGCGGTCGGCGGCCCGACCCGGCCGGTCTTTCCCGCACACGCCGACGATGAGCAACGAGCCAATCCGTACTACGGCGCGGACATGGCGCTGCCCGACGGTGCCGCCTGCCAGCTGCAGGCCGGGGGCAACGTGCTGGTGCGCGCCGCCAGCCTGGCGGCCCTGGGCGCGACGCCGTTCGATCCGGCCTTCGCCGAATCGGGCAGCGAGGACCTGGCCTTCTTCACCGCCCTGGCCGATGCCGGTGCGCGCATGCACTGGGCGGTCGATGCGATCGTGAACGAGAGCGTGCCGGACGAACGCCTGGCGCCGGGCTGGATGCGCCAACGCGTGATCAACATCGCCAACTCCCGTGTGCGCGTGATGCAGCGTTTCCAGACATCGCCGGGCGCTCGCCTGCTGCGCGTGTCCAAGACGGGCGCCCTGGGCACGGTGGCCGGATTGCTGAGCGTGGCCGGGCTGTTCAACCGGCCATTGGCGCGCCGGGCCCAGCTGCTGCGCTGGAAGTTCCTCGGCAAGGCCAGCGCCCACCTGGGCCGTGCCACCGTTCGTCGGGAGTCCTATCCATGAGCACCTCGCCGCGCTTCTCGGTCGTGATCCCGACCTACAACCGCGAGGCGTCGATCCAGCGAACGCTGGACAGCTGCCTGGGTCAGTCCTTCTCGGATCTGGAGCTGATCGTGGTGGACGACGGCTCCACCGATGCAACGCTGGCACGGCTTCGCAGCATCGACGACCCGCGCCTGGTGGTGGTGGCACAAGACAACGCCGGCCCCGCCTCGGCACGCAATCACGGCATGCGGGTGGCTCGCGGCGACTACATCGCGTTCCTGGACTCCGACGATCGCTGGTTCAGGACCTTCCTTGCCCAGGCCGATGCCCAGTTGCAACTTGCCCCCGATGCGGTACTGTACGGTCAGATCGTGGTCGATCGCGGCGTCGGCCGATGCTGGATCAAGCCGGATCGCGCGCTCGGTGACGACGAGGCCATCCACGATTTCCTCTACGTGCACGGCGGCTTCATCCAGACCAGCACCTTGGTGGTTCCGCGCGCCCTCGCCCGTCAGGTCTCGTGGGACGAGAGCGTGACCTACGGCGACAACGACCAGTTCGCCATCGACCTGCGGGCCAGCGGCGCCCGCTTCGTGATGCTGCCCGAGCCGTTGGTGCTGTACGAGGACGCGATTCGCGGCGACGCCTTGTCGCAGCTGCCGATCCACGGCCTGGATTCCCCCAAGGTGACCAATTTCTTTCGCTGGATGGACACGCAGCGCGACCGGATGAGCGATCGGGCCTGGGCAGGCTTCGAGGCGCGGCAGAAGAGCGGCGCGTTGATGCGACAGGACCTGCGCGCCGGCCTGGCCAGCCTGCTCCGCGCCTGGCGCCTGGGTGCACTGGGCACCGGCGGCGTCGCTCGGCAACTGTTGCAGAACATCGCGCCGCGCGGCTACCGGCGCCTGACCGACCTCTACGTGCGATGGCGGGGCCGACCGATGCCCGATCCGGACCGGTGAACGCGGCCTCCCACCTCGACCGGTTCACGCCGCGATGAACCGCCTGGCCGAGGCGCTGCTGGCACTGACGGTGCTGCAGGGCACCAGCGTCACGCTCAGCCTCGCGGTTCGCCTGGATGCCAGCGGCCGCGCCGCCACCGGGGTCACGCTGCTGTGGCTGATGGCCTATGCGCTGGCGGCCTTCCTGCTGTGCCGGCACGAGGGCATGCGCCGTCTGGCCTGGCTCATGCGCTTTCGCCTGCCGCTGTTGCTGCTCGGCGGCGGCGTGCTGGCGTCGTGCCTGTGGTCGATCGATCCGGGACTGAGCGCCGAACGCGCGGTGCATTTCCTGGGCAGCACGCTGATCGGGGTGACGATCGGTTTCACGCTATCGCTGCCGCGCACCCTGCAGATCTCCCGCGTGGTGCTCGGGATCATCATGCCGATGTGCGTGGTGGCCTCGCTGCAGATTCCGGTCCTGGGCATCGAGGACTACGCGGGCCGACCGGTCTGGCGGGGCGTCATGGCCTCGAAGAACACGTTGGGCTTCTGGGCGACCATCTCGGTGTTGCTGTTCACCCTGCAGAGCCTGCAGAGCCCACACCTGCTCGCCCGTGCCGGCTGGGCATCGCTGGCCGGCGTGTCGTTGCTGTGCCTGTGGCACAGCGTGTCGGCGACATCGGTGATGGCCCTGCTGGTCGCGGCGCTGGCGATCGGCTATGCATGGGCCAGCGCGCGGCTGCACCTGGGCGCGCTGGCCAGCACCCTGCTGACCCTGATGGCCACGCTGTTGGCCGTGATCGTGCTGCGCGGCATCGAGACCACCGAGCTGATCGGACGTTCCGGCGACCTGACCGGGCGTGCCGCGCTGTGGGAACAGACCTGGCAGCTGGTGGTGCAGCGCCCCTGGGGCGGCTTCGGCTACGGCACGATCTGGCAACCCACCGACCAGAGCCGCTGGATCCAGGAATCGCTGCTCGATCTGGACTGGGTCGCGTTTCACGCGCACAACGGTCTGCTGCAAGTCGCCTCCAGCCTCGGGCTACCGCTGACCCTGCTCACCATCGCCTTCGCCGTGCAACAACTAGTCGAGATCGTCCACACCCACTATCGAACCGGGTCGCCCGAAGCACTGTTCGTGCTCGGCTTCAGCATCGCGCTGCTGATCAGCAACTACGCCGAGGCGCGACTGTTGGTGAATCGCGAGCTGTACTGGATCTGGTTCGTTGCGCTACCGCTGGCGCTGCTGCGACAGGGCCCGGCCGCCCGGCTCGGCAACGTGCCGATCACCGCGGCGTGGCGGCGATCGTTCGGTGCGGGCACCCGCCGCCTGGACCCCACCGTACGACAAGCCCTGACCCGGCGCCGCACGCAACGGCAGGCGCGTACCGACCTCAAGCACCGTCTGGGCCGGGCGGCGTCCTCCCCCGAGGCGCTGTCCGCGATGTCGCTGCAACCGCCAGCGCATGACGCGATGCCCGACGCGATGCCCGACGCGATGCCCGACCCGACCAGAGAACGCCCATGAGCCTGCCACCCGAGATGTCGACGCCACGCACGTTGCTGGTGACCGGCGGTGCCGGCTACATCGGCTCCCACATGGTTCGCCAGCTGGTGTCGGCCGGCCACCGCGTCATCGTCCTGGACGATCTGAGCCGCGGCAACCGGGACGCGATCGCCGCCGCCGCCGGCGAGGCGCCCGAGCGCTGCCAGCTGATCGAAGGCGGAATAGGCGATACCGCCGCGCTGCAGCGCGCATTCTCGTACGGCATCGAGGCGGTCGTGCATTTCGCGGCGCTGGCCTACGTGGGCGAATCGGTCGACGAGCCCGCGCGCTACTACCGCAACAACACCGCCGGGACGCTGAGCCTGCTGGAGGCCATGCACGCGCACGACGTCACGCGACTGGTGTTCAGTTCCACCTGTGCGACCTACGGCGTACCGGAGCGCCTGCCGATCACCGAGGACACGCCGCAGCATCCGATCAATCCCTACGGCGCCTCCAAGCTGATGGTCGAGCGGCTGCTGTCGGACCTGGCGACACCGCACCGCCTGGACAGCGTGGCACTGCGCTACTTCAACGCCTCGGGCTGCGCGCCGGACGGCACCCTGGGCGAGCGCCACGATCCGGAGACGCACCTGTTGCCGTTGGTGCTGTTCGAGGCGCTGCGCGTGCAGGCCGGTGGCGATCCGCAGCAGACCACGTTGCGGGTATTCGGTGACGACTTCGCCACCCGGGACGGCACCTGCGTGCGCGACTACGTGCACGTGGAAGATCTGTGCGCCGCGCACCGGCTGGCGCTGCGCGATCTGTTCGCCCGGTCCGGCAGCGGCAGTCGTCGCTACAACCTGGGTACCCGCAGCGGCAATACCGTGCTGGAGGTGATCGAGGCCTGCCGACGCGTGACCGGCGTCGACATCCGGCACCGCGTGGATCCGCGCCGCGCCGGCGATCCGCCGGAACTGGTGGCCGACGCCGCGCTGGTGCGGAACGAACTGGGCTGGGCACCGGTCTATCCCGAGGTGGACGATGCCATCCGCCATGCCTGGGACTGGTTTCGCGCCCACCCGCCGGCACGCTCCGGTACCGGCGCCTGACACCCTGACCGATCGATTGATGCGATGCCAATTCCCCACGTCCTGAACGGCCAGCGGAGCCGACGGTCGCCGAAGCCGGCGGCGGTGCTGGGCGCGCTGCTGGCTTGCCTGCCGGCCATCTTCACCTCGAGCGTCGAGGCGGCCATCGATCCGCTGGCGGATCTGGACGATGCGTGCTGGGAGCAAAGCTTCGTCGACGAGTTCGACACGCTGACGCTGCACGCTCAAGGGGGCCAGTGGACGCCGGGCTACATCTGGCCGGCCGATGTGATCATCAACGAAGAGCAGCAGTACTACGTCGATCCCGGCGCGTTGCGCCATTCACCGTTCTCGATCGATGATGGCGTGCTGGAGATCCGCGCCGAACCGACGCCTGCGGCCATCGCGGCACACGTGGCGGGTCAACCCTACGTGTCCGGTGTGCTGACGACCCAGAAGGGCTTCTCCCAGAAGCATGGCCGTTTCGAGGCCATCCTGCAGCCACCGGCGGGCCAGGGCCTGTGGTCGGCCTTCTGGCTGCTGCCCAGCTTCGATCAATGGCCGGCCGGCGTGGCGGTGCTGCCCGAAATCGACGTGATGGAATTTCTCGGTCACCAGCCACGCACGGTGCACACCACGCTTCACACCAACCAGACGGGCGAGCTGACGTCCCACCCCTACGATCACACGTTCGAGGAAAACCTCAGCGAAGGCTTTCACCGCTACAGCGTGGTGTGGACCGACGAAGCGGTGCACTGGTACCTGGACCGGCGACACCTGGTGTCGCACCCGACGCCTGCGGATTTCACGCAGCCGGTGCACTTCCTGCTGAACCTGGCGGTGGGCGGAACCTGGCCCGGCTCACCGGACGACACCACCGTGTTTCCGGCCCGCTACCGAATCGACAGCGTGAGCGCGTTCACCGATGCGGGACGTTGCTGAGCAGGCTCAGCAACGGCTCGATCACTGGCGGGTAGAGCACCTTCCAGGCGGTGTTGAGCACCAGTTCGTCGACCGGAGGGGCTACCCCGCCGATGCGCGTCGCCGCCAACGTCAACGGCTCGCTCACACCCGGAATGCCCGACCAGGCAGCGATCAGGCAGAGCAGCGTGCCAAATAGCGACAGGGCGAGCGCGGAACCGAGCGACAGCCGCCGCACCAGCAACCGTTGCGTGTCCAACCGGTACCGGAAGGCGATGAGCACGAGCACGATCAGCACCGCGCCCAGCACGGCCTGCACCGGGAAGGCTTGCAGATTGCCCAGCAGCGACGCCGACGCTCGGGCCGGATCCAGCAGCAGCGACTGATCCGGACGCACGCCCTCGGCCCGAAGCAGCGCAGGGGTGAGGTACTCCAGCAGCAGCACCCCGAACACCGACACCGTCAACCAGGCCGAGACCAGCAGCCGGGCAAGCCCTCGACCGGCCGCGAACGCGCCGAGCAGCGGTGCCACCGATACCGCTGGCAACAGCAGCACGCCGATCAAGGCCAGGTCCACCCGCCACCCCTGGATGAACAGGGCCGACACCCGACCCTCAGGCACGACCGATGCGTCGTGCACGAGGACAAGACCGGCCCGCAGCGCGGTGAGCAGGAACAGGAGCGTGAGCGCGAACAGCGCAAAGCGGCGCGCCAGGTGCAGCGAGGACAGGACAGGCGACATGGTGCGATCGTCCTCAGGCAGAGGTGAAACAACGGGCGAGCAGCATCGAATCGGCCTCGCAGCGCAAGGTCGACCCCAGACGGGCCTGTTCGGGACATCCGTCCAGCCGCGCGGTGTCCAGCACCAGACGCCATTCCCCGGCGTTGCGGGCATCGGCGGGCAACGGCAGCTCGACGGCCTCGGCGCTGCCGTTGATCACCAGCAGCACGTGATCGCTGGGCGTGGACACATCGCGTGGCGAGGGCGGTGAACCCGGCGTGGCGGGGGCATCGGCATCGCCCAGCAGCAGCAGCGCGACGAAGCGCTCGTGCTCGACGTGCCAGTCGGCATCGCGCATCGCCTCACCCGACGGACCGATCCACGACACCTCCGGCAGGCCGGTGGAACGCGAACGCCGATCACCGTGCAGGCGGTGCCGACGCCTGAGCACCGGCAGCTGGTGACGCAGGTCGATCAGGCGCTCGGTCAGCCTCCAGATGTCTCCCGGCTCGCGCGAGGCCCGCCAGTCGAGCCAGCTCAAGGCGTTGTCCTGACAGTAGGCGTTGTTGTTGCCCTCCTGCGACTGTCCCAGCTCGTCGCCGGCGAGCAGCATCGGCACGCCCTGTGCCAGCAGCAGCGTCGCCAGCAGGTTGCGACGTGCACGATCGCGCGCCGCGATCACCTCGGGATCGTCGGTGGGACCCTCGACGCCGTGGTTCCAGGACAGGTTGTGTCCGTGACCATCGCGGTTGTCCTCGCCATTGGCCTCGTTGTGCTTTTCATCGAAGCTGACCATGTCGGCCAAGGTGAATCCGTCGTGGGCGCTGATCAGGTTGATGCTGGCCTGCGGCGCTCGATGGGGATCGCTGAAGATGTTGCTCGAGCCGAGCAACACGTCGGACAGCTCGTTCAGCACCGGCTCGCCGCGCAGCCAGAAGCTTCGCGCAGTGTCCCGGAACCGGTCGTTCCACTCGGACCAGCGCGTCGGGTACCGGCCCAGCTGATAGCCGCCCGGTCCCACGTCCCACGGCTCGGCGATCAGGGTGCGTTCTCGCAATACCGGATCCTGGGCCACGGCGTCGAAGAAGCCGGCGCCGGCATCGAAGCCGTGCTGCTCGCGCCCCAGCGCACTGGCCAGATCGAACCGGAAGCCGTCGATCTGCATCTCGGATGCCCACAGCCGCAGGCTGTCCATGATCAGCTGCAGCACGCGCGGTTGCTCGCTGGCCAGCGTGTTGCCGCAACCGGTGTCGTCGACGTAGTAGCGCCGATTCTCGGCCAGTCGGTAGTAGGAGCTGTTGTCGATGCCTCTATAGCACAAGGTTGGCCCCATTTCGTTGCCTTCGCAGGTGTGGTTGTAGACCACGTCCAGGAACACCTCGATACCGCCTCGGTGCAGCGCGTTGACCGCGTCGGCCAGCTCGTGCACCGCATCCTTTCGCGCGTAGCGTGCCATCGGTGCCAGAAAGGCCAGCGACTGATAGCCCCAATAGTTGGACAGACCGCGCTCGACCAGGACGTGATCGTCCACGAAGGCGTGCACCGGCAGCAACTGCAAGGTGGTGATGCCCAGCTTCTGCAGGTAGCGGATGACACGGCGCGAACCCAATGCCGCGTAAGTGCCACGCCGTGCCTGATCCAACCCCGCAAGGTTCTTGGTTAACCCCTTCACGTGCGCCTCGTAGATCACCCGCCGAGAAGCGGGCACATCGGGTCTTGCGGCCCGGCGCCGCCGGCTCAGCGGAGCGCGGACCACGGAGCGCGGCACGAACGGCGCGCTGTCGCGCACGTCGAACGACAGGTCCCGGTCCGGGTGCCCGACGGTGTAGCCGTAGAGCGCATCGTCCCAGGTGAGCCGCCCGGCCAGCTCGCGGGCGTAGGGATCGATCAGCAGCTTGTTGGCATTGAAGCGGTGCCCGGACATCGGCTCCCACGGCCCGTGAACCCGATATCCGTAATGCAGGCCTGCGCCTACGCCGGGCAGGAAGCCGTGCCACACCTCGTCGTCGTGGCCCGGCAGTGCCAATCGCTCCTGCTCGACGCCGGTGGCCGCATCGAACAGGCACAGCTCCACCGCGGTGGCATGGCGCGAGAACAGCGCGAAGTTCACGCCGCCATCGCGCAGGTTGGCCCCGAGGTGGCTGGAACTACCCTCCTCGAGACCTCGAAATGCCGACGCCATCAGGCCGATGCGGTCGCATCGGTGACCAGGTCGGGTCCGATCGGCTCCAGGCGCCAGATGTCGCGGTTGTAGTCACGCATGGTGCGATCGGTCGAGAAGCGACCGCTGAACGCGGTATTCAGGATGCTGCTGCGCGTCCAGCGCGCGGTGTCCTGCCAGGCGGCATCCACCGCGTCCTGCGCATCCAGGTAGGCCGGCAGGTCGGCCAGCGTCAGCCACGGATCCCCCGGGTGGCGAATGGCCGCGATGACCTCGCGGATGGCCGCCGCACCGGCCCCGTCCTGATGCCCGTCCAGGTCACGCGAGAAGCGCTCTTCGTCAAAGGCGCGCAGCAGGCGCGACAGACGCTCGTCGGCGCGCACCAGTGCCTCGGGATCGTAGCCGCGCCGCGTCTCGGCCACCCCGTCCACGTCCAGGCCGAAGCGAAAGAAGTGATCCTCGCCGACCGCCTCGAGGATCTCCACGTTGGCGCCGTCCAGCGTGCCGATGGTCAGTGCGCCGTTCATCATGAACTTCATGTTGCCGGTGCCCGAGGCCTCCTTGCCGGCGGTGGAGATCTGTTCCGACAGGTCCGTGCCCGGGCAGATCACCTGCATCGCAGAGACGTTGTAGTCGGGCAGGAACACGAAGCGCAGCGTGTCGCGGGTCAGCGGATCGGCATTGACGACATCCGAGACGTTGTTGGCCAGCTTGATGATGGCCTTGGCCATGCGGTAGCCCGGGGCGGCCTTGCCGGCCATCACCACGCATCGCGGCACCGCGACGGCGTCCGGGTTCTCGCGCCGCTCCAACCAGGCGTGCACCACGTGCAGCACGCACAGCAGCTGGCGCTTGTACTCGTGGATGCGCTTGACCTGCACGTCCATCATCATCTCGGGCAGCGGCTGCACGCCGGTGCGTTCGAACACCAGATCGGCCAGGCGTGCGCGATTGAGCGACTTCATGTCCCGCCAGCGCTGCTGGAAGCCGGCATCGTCGGCCAACGGCTCGAGCGCTTCCAGCTTCTGCATGTCGTTCACCCACCCCTCGCCGATGGCCTCGTCGACCAGCGACGTAAGGTCGGGGTTGCAGTAGGCCAGCCAGCGCCGCTGCGTCACCCCATTGGTCTTGTTGTTGAAACGCTCCGGCCACAGCTCGGCGAACGCGCGAAACAGCCCGGTGCACAGCAGGTCCGAATGCAGCTGGGCCACGCCGTTGATCGAGAAGCTGCCCACGATCGCCAGGTGGGCCATGCGCACCACCGACGAACCGTCGCGGGAAATGATCGCCATGGCCGTCTGGCGATCGGTATCGCCCGGCCAGCGTGCATCGATCTCGGCCAGGAAGCGCCGATCGATCTCGCGCACGACCTCCATGGGCCGCGGGAGCAGACGCTCGATCAGGGTCAGCGGCCAGCACTCCAGCGCCTCGGGCAGCAGCGTGTGGTTGGTGTAGGCCATGGTGGAGCGAGTGATCGCCCAGGCGGCATCCCATTCCAGCTCGTGCACATCGATCAGCAGCCGCATCAACTCGGCGACCGCCAGGCTGGGGTGGGTGTCGTTGAGCTGGAAGCAATGCGCATCGGCGAAGCCGTCGATCGCGCCGTGGTTGTCGATCCAGGTGCGCAGCGCATCCTGCAGGCTGGCGCTGACAAGGAAGAACTGCTGTCGCAGCCGCAGCACCTTGCCGTTCTCGCTGGCATCGTTCGGGTACAACACCATGGTGATGTTCTCGGCCTCGGTCTTGGCCGCCACCGCCTCGGTGTAGCCGCCGGCGTTGAACGAATCCAGATCGAATTCCGCGGTCGCGGTGCTGGCCCAGAGCCGCAGCGTGTTCACCACCCCGTTGCCGGCACCCGGGATCGGCACGTCGTGCGGAACCGCCAGCACGTGCTCGGCACCCACCCAGTGGCGATGCTCGCGTCCGCCGTCGGCGGCCGCATCGACCTCGATCTCGACATGACCGCCGAACGGTACGCGGACCGCCAGCTCGCAGCGCTCGACCTCCCAGGGGTGGCCGTTGCTCAGCCAGTCGTCCGGACGCTCGACCTGGTGGCCGTGCTCCATGCCCTGGCGGAACATGCCGTAGCGATAACGCAACCCGTAGCCCGTCACCGGCAGCCCCAGCGCGGCGCAGCTGTCCAGGAAGCACGCGGCCAGCCGCCCCAGGCCACCATTGCCCAGCCCGGCATCCGGCTCGAGCGCTTCGACATCGGCCAGCGAAATGCCCAGCGAGTTCAGCGCCTCGCGCAGCGGCGTCTCCAGCTCCAGCGCCATGACCGCGTTGCCCAGCGCCCGGCCCATCAGAAATTCCAGCGACAGGTAGCAGGTGCGCCGATTCGAACGGTGGAAGGTGGCCGCGCGGGTGCGCTTCCACGGCTCGATCAGCCGCTCGCGCACCGCCAGCGCGACCGCACCGTACAGCGCGTGCGCATCGGCATCGTCCAGTTCCAGCCCGAGGGTTGCGCGAAAGTGCTGCACGATCGAGCGCGCCAGCGCATCGCTGTCGCGTTCGGCGACATGCTCGACCGCGTGCCAACGTGCCGGGTCGTCGACCAGCTGGGAGGCCAGCTGCAGGCCGGCGGTGACAGGCGTCGAGGCCTGTGCGTTCAGTATCGGATCCATGGCGGTAGTTTATAGCCGACCCGCACGCCGCGTTCGCACATCGCGCCGCCGGGAAACCGCGATCACAGGTGATGCGCCGTGGCGGCACGCCCGAGTGCGATCCGGTCGTGACTTTCCGGCCCGCGACGTGCACAAACGCACACATCGCTTTGCACGGACGCGGCCCGTGGTTACGCTAGGCGCCCTACACCGGTCCGTCGGAGTCGCTTCAGTCGATGCCAGCCAATGCCCGCAACATCTCCCGACTCACCGGCCAGACGCTGGCGTTGATCCTGGCCGGCGGCCAGGGCAGTCGCCTGCACGAGCTGACCACCTGGCGAGCCAAGCCTGCAGTGCCGTTCGGCGGCAAGTTCCGCATCATCGACTTCCCGCTGTCCAACTGCATCAACTCCGGCATTCGCCGGGTCGGCGTGGCCACACAGTACAAGTCGCACTCCCTGGTGCGCCACCTGGCGCGCGGGTGGTCGAGCTTTCGCAACGAATTCAACGAGTTCGTCGAGATCCTGCCCGCCTCCATGCGCATGGACGACGAGAGCTGGTACAAGGGCACCGCCGATGCGGTGTATCAGAACCTGGACATCATCCGCACGCACAAGCCCGAGTACGTGCTGATCCTGGGCGGTGACCACATCTACAAGATGGACTACGGCCCGTTGCTGGCCAGCCATCACGAGAACGGCGCCGACATGACGATGTGCTGCTTCGAGGTATCGGTCAAGGAGGCGGCCAACGCCTTCGGGGTGGTCAAGGTCGACGAGACCGGCCGAGTGCTGGAGTTCCAGGAGAAGCCGGCCGAACCGGCCGAGATTCCGGGCAGGCCCGGGCGCGTGCTCGCCTCGATGGGCAACTACGTGTTCAACACCGGCTTCCTCTACGAACAATTGATCCGCGATGCGGATTCGCCCGACAGCGCCCACGACTTCGGCAAGAATATCGTGCCGCACCTGGTCGAGCACTACAGCGTGTACGCCTATCGGCAAGGAGACGATCAGCCGACCGGCCAGGGCTACTGGCGCGATGTGGGCACCGTCGATGCGTTCTGGGACGCCAACATGGAGCTGGTCGACCTGACGCCCGAGCTGGACCTGTACGACGAGACCTGGCCGATCTACACCTACCAGGAACAGTTGCCTTCGGCCAAGTTCGTGCACGACGAGGGCGACCGGCGCGGCATGGCGCTCAACTGCCTCATCTCCGGCGGCTGCATCGTCTCGGGCGGAGCGGTCAGCCACTCGTTGCTGTTCAGCAACGTGCATGTGCGCTCCTACAGCGAGGTCACCGATTCGGTGGTGTTGCCGGGCGCGATGATCAGCCGCCACGTCAAGCTCAACCGCGTGGTGGTGGACTCGGGCACGGTGATTCCCGAGGGCACCGAGATCGGCTTCGACGCCGAGCAGGATCGCGCGGCAGGCTTTCGCGTCACCGAGGAGGGCATCACGCTGGTCACCCCGGATCACTTCGGTCAGCTCGTCCACCGCGTGCGCTGAGCCGCGCCTCGGGCGAGCTCATGAGTGCGGGCCGGGACGCCGGTACGGCGCACGCCTCGCCGCTGGACGTGGCCGCGGCGCCGCTGCGCGCGCCACTGCACGTCTGCCTGATCGCGGCGGAGAACGATGCCCTGCCCGACGCCAAGGTCGGCGGCATCGCCGATGTGCTGCGCGATGTCCCGGCCGCCCTGTCCCGGGCGGGCGTGCGCGTCACCGTGGTACTGCCTTCCTACGGTCACCTGCACCGGCGCCCGGAGGTCACGGTGCTGGGTACCCTGTCGGTCCGGTTCGCCCAGGGGCACCGTCGCATCGAGGCGTTCACGCTGCCCGATCCCACCGCTCCCGACGTGCGCCTGGTCATCCTCCACGACGCCGAGTTCGCGCCCTGCGGCGAGGGGCGCATCTACTGCGACGATCCGGCGGATGCACCGTTCGCCACCGATGCATCCAAGTACGCGCTGTTCGGCGCCGCCGCCGCCGAGCTGCTCGGCAGCGAATTGCTGGTCCGTCAGGACGTGCTGCACCTGCACGATTGGCACAGCGCGTTCGTGGCCATCCTGCGCGCGTTCGATCCGCAGCACGCGCGGCTGCGCGATGCACGGCTGATCTTCACCATCCACAACCTGGCCCTGCAGGGCATCCGTCCGTTCGAGGGACACGTCTCGTCGCTGCAGCGCTGGTACCCCTGGCTGTCGGCCGAGCGACAGGCGCTGGTCGATCCGCGCTGGCACGACTGCGTGAATCCGATGGCGGCGGCGATCAGGCTGGCCGATCGGGTGCATGCGGTCTCCCCCACCTATGCGCTGGAGATCGTCGAGCCGGACGATCCGGCGCGCGGCTTTCGCGGTGGCGAAGGGCTACAGGCCGACCTGGCCACGGCCGCGGCGCAAGGCCGGCTGGTCGGCATCCTGAACGGCACGGCCTATCCTGGCACCGACGCCCCGGATCAGGCTATCGCCACGCGGGTGCCCGGCGACGCCGGCACCCGCTGGCGGCGATGGATGCGTCAGCTGGCCGACGATCTGCTCGCCACGCTGGGCGGCGACGGGCAGCTGCGCGCGGTGGACTACATCGCGCATCAGCGGGTGCTGGACTGGAGCGCTTCGTCGCGGCCGATGCACGTGCTCACCAGTGTCGGTCGCCTGGTCGACCAGAAGGCGTCCCTGCTGTTCGAACCGCTGGACGACGGTCGAGCGATGCTCGACCATCTGCTCGAACGCCATGCCGAGCACGCGGTGCTGCTGCTGGTCGGCTCGGGCGATCCGGCGATGGAGGCGGCCATGCACGCGACCGCCGCCCGCCAACCCAACCTGCTGTTCATCAATCGTCACGCCGACGGCATCGCCGATTCGCTGTTCCGCAACGGCGATCTGTTCCTGATGCCCAGCTCGTTCGAGCCCTGCGGCATCAGCCAGATGCTCGCCATGCGTGCCGGCCAGCCCTGTCTGGTGCACGCGGTCGGAGGACTGGTGGACACGGTCGAGGACGGCATCGATGGATTCCATTTTTCCGGCACGTCGCGCCCGGCCCAAGCGCGGGCCATGATCGCCGCGTTGGGCGATGCGTTGCGACAGCGCGGCGACGATGCCGGTTGGCGCCAGATCGTCAACAGGGCCGCCGCACGTCGTTTCGACTGGCAGACGTCCGCTCGCCGCTATCTAACGGAGCTCTATCGCTCGTGAACCCCACCGATCCCCCCACCGATCCCCTTGCCGATTCCCCTGGCAATTCCCCTGGCAATTCCCCTGGCAATTCCCCTGGCAATTCCCCTGGCGATTCCCCTGGCGATTCCGCTAACGGGGCCCGTGCGGACCAGGACAGCAGCGCGCAGCTGACCTGGAGCGAGGTCGATGCCCTGTGCAACGCCCGTCACGGCTCGCCGTTCGCGGTGCTCGGGCCGCACGCGGTCGCCGGCGGCACCGTGGTGCGCACGTTGCAACCGCAGGCCGAGGCGGTCACGCTGATCGCCGAGGACGGGGCGCGCAGCCCGATGCAGCGTCAGCACGACAGCGCCCTGTTCGCGGTTCGGCTGGAGGCGGCGCCCGGCCGGTACCGTCTCGAGTTGTCCGAAACCGGCGGCACGCGCGAGATCGCCGATCCCTATTCGATCGACAGCGCGATCGGCGAACTGGACCGTCACCTGTTCGGCGAAGGCAACCACCAGGAACTGTGGCGGTTGCTCGGTTCGCACAAGACGACCCACGCGGGCCTGGAGGGCGTGCAGTTCGCCATCTGGGCGCCGAACGCGCAGCGGGTCAGCGTGGTCGGACCGTTCAACGACTGGGACGGGCGCCGGCACGTGATGCGTGCCCACCCGGGCAGCGGCCTGTGGGACATCTTCGTGCCGGAGCTGTCGGACGGCACCCTGTACAAGTACGAGTTGATCGGACCGGGCGGCGAGCTGCTGCCGCTGAAGAACGATCCGTACGCCACCTACTTCGAGCAGGCGCCGGGCAACGCCTCGATCGTGTTCGACAGCCGGTTCGCCTGGAGCGACGACGATTGGCTGGCCGCCAATCGCCACCGCGACCTGCGTTCGGCGCCGGTGTCGATCTACGAGGTGCACGCCGCCTCGTGGCGACGTCACGACGACGGTCGCCCGCTGTCCTGGCGGGAGATGGCGGACGAGCTGGTCGACTACGTGCTCGCGCAGGGCTTCACGCACGTCGAGCTGATGCCGATCACCGAGCACCCCTTCGACGGCTCCTGGGGCTACCAGCCGATCGGGATGTACGCCCCCACCTCCCGCTTCGGCAACCCGGACGACTTCCGCTGGTTCGTGGACAGCTGCCACAACAAGGGCATCGGGGTGATCATGGATTGGGTCCCGGCACACTTTCCGAGCGATGCCCACGGACTGGCCCAGTTCGACGGCACGCACCTGTACGAGCACGCCGATCCGCGCCAGGGCTTCCACCAGGACTGGAACACGCTGATCTTCAACTACGGGCGGCGCGAGGTGGTCAACTACCTGCTGTCCAACGCGGTCTACTGGATTCGCGAGTACCACCTGGACGGGCTACGCGTGGACGCGGTCGCCTCGATGCTCTACCTGGACTACTCGCGCAACGACGGCGAATGGGTGCCCAACCAGTTCGGCGGTCGCGAGAACCTAGAGGCGATCGACTTCCTCAAGCGCATGAACGAGCTGGTGCACCTGGAAGGCGGTACCACCTACGCCGAGGAATCGACCTCGTTCCCGCAGGTCAGCCGGCCCACCTTCGACGGCGGCCTGGGTTTCACCTTCAAGTGGAACATGGGCTGGATGCACGACATGCTCGAGTACATGAGCCGCGACCCTTCCTGGCGCAAGTACCACCACCACAACCTGACGTTCGGCATGCTGTACGCGTTCAGCGAGAACTTCGTGCTGCCGTTCAGTCACGACGAGGTGGTGCACGGCAAGGGCTCGATGATTGCCAAGATGCCGGGAGACGAGTGGCAGAAGTTCGCCAACCTGCGCGCCCTGTACGCGATGATGTGGACCTATCCGGGCAAGAAGCTGACCTTCATGGGCAGCGAGTTCGGTCAGTATCAGGAGTGGGCCTATGCCGGCTCGCTGCATTGGCACCTGCTCGATGAGGCACGCCACGGCGGGTTGTCCGATCTGGTCCGCCGGCTGAACGGTCTCTACCGTGACCACCCGGCATTGCATGCCCTGGACTGCGACGGCGCAGGCTTCGAGTGGATCGACTGCACCGATGCCGATCAGAGCGTGGTGTCCTGGTACCGCTACGACACCGATCGCTCCGACGGCATCATCACGGTCATGAACCTGACCCCGATGGTGCGCACCGGCTACCGCATCGGGGTCGACGAACCCGGGCGCTACACCGAGCTGCTCAACACCGACGACACGCGCTTCGGCGGCAGCGGCCAGAGCAGCGGCCGGAGCACCGTTCAGGTCGATGGATCGGCGTCCGGGGACGGAGCGGACGGCGCCGGGCTGGCCAGTGAGCCTGTCCCGGTGCACGAGCGCTCGCACTCGCTGTCACTGACCTTGCCGCCCCTGTCGGCCTTGGTGCTCAAGCTGGCCGACTGACGGTTCGGCGCCGGGCGGGTGGCGCCGCCGCGAGGCGGTGGGCTACACTCTGACGCCGTTCCGGTCCCGCCCTCGGCTGCCATGAAGACACTCGGCGTTCTGTTGCTGCTGGCCCTCGGCCTTGGCGCAGCGTTTTGGACCACGCAGCGCCCAGGACAGGGCGTCGAAGCCCTGCAGCAGGACGCGCAGCTGCTGCGCGAACGGGTGAACGGCGCGGTCGACGCCCTGCGGGGTCGCGTGCAGGCCACCTTGCCCGTCGAGGATCCGGCCGCCGCCACGGACTCGGCCGCCACCCAGGCACCGATCACCGACTCGGCGGTCGACTCGGCGACCACCGATGTGCTCGGCACACGGATCGATGCGCTGGAGAACGAGCTGACGCGCACGCTGAGCGTGGCCGAGTCCAGCTCGGTGCTCGACCGGCTGGACGCGCTGGACGCTCGGCTGGACGCCGCGGCCAGCCTTGCCGGGGCGCCGGACAGCGGTGCGGGCGAGCGTGCCACGCTTGCACAGATGGAACAGCGTCTGGCGGCGATCGATCCCACGACCCGACTCGATGCCCTCGATCAGCGGATCGACTCGGCGCTGGACTCGCTGACCTCGCTGAACGAACGGCTCGCGGCGCGCGAACAGGCCCAGGTCATCCATGCCGACCGGCAGTCGGCCGAGCAGGCGGCCCTGGCGCAGCGGCTGGACACCACCAATGCCCGGCTGGCAACGCTGGTGGCGGTGCCGCTCACCGACCCGACAGAAACCGACCCGGCGGGCGGGGTAGCCGACGGGGTGGCGGCCGACGGCGATGCACCGATCGATTCGCCGGCGGGTGCGCTGCCACGCGGCATCGATGCGGCCTTGGACGCTCGCCTGGTCGCGCTGGAGGAGGCGATGGCCGACGGTCGGGCTGCCGACACGCGCCAGAGTGCGGCGCTGTCACGCCTGGAGAGCGCGATCGATGCCCTGAGCACCGACAGCCGCGCGTTGTCGATCGACAGCGTCCAGCAACAGATCCGCGACCAGCTGTCGAGCCTGGACGCCGAGATGGCCGATTCGCCGGCCAGCGGCGATGTCCGCGAACTGACCGATTCGCTGGCCAGCACCCGACAGCGCCTGGGCGAGCTGGAGACCCAGGTGGAAGACCTGCCCGACTCCGCACGCGTCGGCGACCGGGTGCAGGAGAACCAGAGCGCGCTGCAGCAGCAGGTGGCCGCGCTGCAGGAACGCATCGAGCAACTGGGCGAGCGCGACGACCCGGCGCTGATCAGCGGTCTGGACGCGGTCCGGGCACAGGTCGATCAGCTGAGCGCCAGCGGCTTCGTCACCCAGGAGGAGCTGCGCCAGCAGGCCCAGGGCAAGCACGTCGAGTACAAGATCTATTTCGACAAGAATTCCATCCAGGTGAGCGACGAGGCGGCGCGTGTGCTCGATTCGTTCATCGCTCAGGAGACCAATCGCACCACCGGCGTCGCCATCTTCGGATTCACCGACCGGCAGGGGTCGGCGATCTACAACCAGCAACTGGCCCAGCGTCGCGCGGCCAGCGTGCGTTCCTACCTGATCCAGAACGGCTTCGACTACACCAAGATCGGCAATGTCGCCGGACTGGGCGAGGATGCGGCGGCGGCCCTGCTCGAGGACAACGAGGAGGACGCCCAGCAGCGGGTGGTCGTGCTGTTCGCCTCGCAGCTTTAGGGGCTTGCCATGGACGCCGACGCCCTGCTCTTGCTCCTCGAGCCGCACCCCGGCGATGCGTTGCTGGTGATCGATGTGCAGAACGACTTCTGCCCGGGGGGCGCGCTGGCGGTGCCGCGCGGTGACGAGGTGATCGAGCCGATCAACGCGATGATGGATGCGTTCGACATCGTGGTCATGACGCAGGACTGGCACCCCGCCGGGCACTCTTCGTTCGCCAGCGAGCATCCTGGGCACGCCCCGTTCGACAGCATCGACCTGGACTATGGGCCGCAGACGCTGTGGCCGGACCACTGCGTCCAAGGTTCGCCCGGCGCCGAATGGCATCCCGGCCTGTCCTGGGACCGGGCCCAGCTGATCGTGCGCAAGGGCTACCGACGTGCCATCGACAGCTATTCGGCGTTCTTCGAGAACGATCGGCGCACGCCGACCGGTCTGGTCGGCTACCTGCGGGAACGGCAGGCGAGGCGAGTCGTCTGCGTCGGTCTGGCGCTCGACTTCTGCGTACGCTTCTCCGCGGTGGACGCGCGGCGCGCCGGCTTCGACGCGGTGGTCTGCGAGCCGGCCTGCCGAGCCATCGACATGAACGGATCGCTGTCCGAGGCGCGGCGCGCGATGCACGACGCCGGCGTCGCGCTGTCGGGCACCCCCGACTCGGCCTGAGCCAGGCTGACCCAGCCTGGGCCGCCGCGCTCAGCCGCGCTGCAGCACCTGGGAGGTGCTGTCGGCCGGGTCCTGATCCGGGCCCGACGGCCGCTGACGTTCGCCCAGCGTGCGATAGGCCAGCGGCATCGCCCCCGGTTCGCCGGGGCGCACGCCCAGCCCGAGTTCGCCGCGACCATCCAGCACCACCGTGTCGCGACGCACCAGCACCGGTCGGGTGCGCGCGGCGCACAGCCAGGTACCGTTGGTGCTGGTGTCGGTCACCAGACACTGCCCGTGCGCGAACTCGATGAGCGCGTGCCGACGGCTGGCGTGATCGCTGTCGATCACGATGTCGCAATCCAGCGAGCGACCGATCAGGCAAGGGCCGGCCCCGGCGCCCAGTTGAAAGCGCCGTGTGCCGCTGCGCAGTTCGATCGATGCGGACGACGCGACCGGCTCCGCCTCGCGCCAGCCAGCGGCGATGGCGGTCTGCTGGCCGTCCGACGGTTGCCAGTCCACCCGCCACACCTCCAGCGGTTCGCTCACCCCCTTCACGCGGATGCGGTCCAGCGGCGAGGCCAGCAGCCGGTTGCGCTCGGACAGCGCGGCGATGCACTGTCCGGTGGCGGTGATCTCGTCGGTGCGCGCGAACGAGGCGATGCGCGCGGCGATGTTGACCGCGTGACCGTACACATCGCCGCCGTCCGGGATGACCTCGCCGACATGGAAGCCGACGCGCACCGACAAGGCGCTGCCACGGTGCTCGCGCTGGATCTCGCAGGCCGCCTGGATGGCGTCGTCGGCCCGCTCGAAGCTGGCGAGCGCCGCATCGCCGACGGTGCGCAGCAAGGTGCCGCCGGCGGCCTCGATGCAGCCACGCATCCGCCCCAGGCTGTCGGCCACCTGACGGTGCGCCTCGACGTCGCCGATGCGCTGGTACAACGCCGTGCTGTCGCCGATATCGGCGAACAGGATGACCAGGGTGCGAACCGCCTCTTTCATTCACCGTCCCCGCCGGGCTCTCGCAAGGCCACAGTATGCCGTTGCGCGGCCCCGCGTGCCGGTACCCCCACGCGGGAACCGCCGATCGCCACGGCGGCGGCGGCGGCGCGGTGCGAGCTGCTATCCTGACGCGTCAGCCACCCTGCCTGCCTTCATGCCCGCCAACGCGACCCGCATCGACGCCATCGATTTCCGCTCCACGGACGCCGAGACGCGCTTCGTGGCCTCGCTGCGCGACACCGGGTTCGGCGTGCTGACCCACCACCCGATCCAGGAACGCACGGTCAACGACATCTACCGTCGCTGGCACGACTTCTTCGCAGGCGACGCCAAGCAGGACTACCGTTTCGACCCGGAACGCTACGATGGCTTCTTCCCCGCCAGCGATGCCGAGATGGCCAAGGGCCGAAGCGTGCGCGACCTGAAGGAATACTTCCACTTCTACCCCTGGGGGCGCTGCCCGCCGGGGCTCAAGGCCGAGCTGGACGACTACTACGCGCGCACCGTCGAGTTCGCCAGCACGCTGCTCGGCTGGGTGGAACGCCAGACACCCGCCGAGGTCAGCAGCGGCTTCCACGAGCCGCTGTCGCAGATGATCCAGGGCAGCGAGCAGTCACTGCTGCGCATCCTGCACTACCCACCGATGGAGGAAACACCCGAGCCCGGCGCGGTGCGCGCCGCGGCCCACGAGGACATCAACCTGCTCACGGTGCTGCCGGCGGCCAACGAGCCCGGCCTGCAGGCCCGCACCACCGACGGGGAATGGATCGATGTGCCCTGCGATCACGGCTCGCTGATCATCAACATCGGCGACATGCTGCAGGAGGCCTCCGGTGGCCACTATCCGTCCACCACCCACCGAGTCATCAACCCGGACGGGGCCGACGTGTCGCGTGGACGCATCAGCATTCCGCTGTTCCTGCACCCGCGCCGCGAGGTACGCCTGTCCGAGCGGCACACCGCCGGCAGCTACCTGGACGAGCGCCTGGCCCAGCTTCGTGGCGAACACGCCGCCCCCCCTTCAGGAGAAGATGCATGAGTTCCCTCGCCCTGGTCACCGGCGCAGGATCGGGCATCGGGCGCGCCAGCGCCCGCGCGCTGGCCCGTGCCGGCTTTCACGTGGTGCTGACCGGCCGTACGCAGGCGTCGCTGGAGCAGACCCGCGACGGCGTCGACGATGCATCGCTGTCGGCGCGCCTGCAGCCGATGGTGGCCGATGTGTCCGACCCGGACAGCGTCGATGCGCTGTACGAGCGGTTGCGCGGCGAGCACGGTCGGCTGGACCTGTTGTTCAACAACGCCGGCACCAACGTGGCGCCGGCGCCGATCGACGAGATCAGCGTCGACGATTGGCGCCGCGTCATCGACGTCAACCTGCACGGTGCGTTCCTGGCCGCCCGCGGGGCGTTCGCGCTGATGCGCGGCCAGCAGCCGCAGGGCGGCCGGATCATCAACAACGGCTCGATCTCCGCCTACCTGCCCCGGCCCGGCTCGGTGCCCTACACCGTGTCCAAGCACGCCATCTCCGGGCTGACCCGGACGCTGTCGCTGGATGGGCGTCCGTTCGACATCGCCTGCGGACAGCTCGACATCGGCAACGCCGCCTCGGACATGACCGAAAAGATGGGCAGCGGCGTGCCGCAGGCCGACGGCAGCATCCGGCCCGAGCCCGTCATGGATGTGGCGCACGTGGCCGACGCCGTCGTCAACATGGCCTCGCTGCCACTGTCGGCCAACGTGCAGTTCATGACCATCATGGCGACCGCGATGCCGTTCGTGGGCCGCGGCTGAACGAATCGGGGCCGGCCCGACACGGGCCAGACGCGGGCCAGACGCGGGCCAGACGCGGGGCCGTGGAACGAGTCTCCCCCGCACCCCGCCCCGAACCGTCGCTCGACTACTTGAACAGACCCTTGGCCATCTCCAGCGCGCTGGTGGCCCCACCGAACTGATCGAGCAGCGATCCGCCCGAGCTGGCCTTGTCCATCAGCGACGGCAGCACGTCCTTGATGCGCTCGAGCGCCTCGGAGTTGTCCACGCCCATCGCCGACGCCGCGCTGGCGAGCTGGTCCTCGCCCAATGCACTGCGCAACTGATCGCCCGACACGTCCGCATTCGCTCCATCGCCCAGCCAGGACTGGACCTGCTCGCCCAGGCCGCCGGCCTGCAGCTTGCCGGCCAGCTCGCCCAGATCCAGCGCGCCTTCGCCACCGCCGGTCAATTTCGACAAGGCGTCCATGACGCCACCCGCCCCGCCACCGAGCTTGTCGGCCAACAGGTCCTTGCCCATCTGTGCGAAATCCATGGTCAGCGCTCCTCTGTCGTCGCATCAGGAACGCTGTCTGCGTCCCCGCTTCCGGTCGGTGACCGGCGGTCACCGCAAACCCGGCACCGCCCACGATATCACCGTGCGTCGCGCGACCGACGCGACGCGGCCTGCGCGGTCCGACCCGATCACGGTGAGCTGCGCAGGCTGGCGAGGACGCCGTCAGACGGGCGCCGGCAAGGCGCGCTCGATCAGGGTCAGCCAATACCGACAGCCGTGCGCGATGGCCTCGTCGTCGAAATCGTAGGCCGGATGGTGCAACGAGGCGCTGTCGCCGTTGCCCATGAAGATGAACGCCCCCGGACGCGCCTGCAGCAGGTACGAGAAGTCCTCGGCACCCATGCTCGGCGTGCGATCGTCATCGACCTGCGCCTCGCCGGCCACCGCCCGCGCCACGTCGGCGCAGAAGGCGCTCCTGGCAGCGTCGTTGACGGTCGGCGGGTAACCGTCCTCGTAGTCCAGCGAACCGGTGGCGCCGAACGAGGCGCAGATTCCTTCGGTCAATGCGCGTATCCGCTCCTTGCCCATCACCCGCACCGCCTCGTCGAACGCGCGCAGCGTGCCGCGCAGGTGAACCCGCTGCGGAATCACGTTGAACGCATCACCCTCGACGTTGACCGTGGTCACCGACACCACCAGCGGCTCGGTGGGGGCGACGCTGCGCGACACGATGCCCTGCAGCGCCAGCACCAGGTGCGCCGACACCACCACCGGATCGATGCAGTCGTGCGGCATGGCCGCATGCCCGCCCCGCCCCTCGATCACGATCTCGAACTGATCGGCGCAGGCCATCAGCGGCCCGGGGCGGATCGCGAAGCTGCCGATCGGCATGCCCGGCATGTTGTGCAGGCCGTAGACCTCGTCGATGCCGAAGCGCTGCATCAGACCGTCCTCGACCATCGCCAGCCCGCCCGCACCGCCCTCCTCGGCGGGCTGGAAGATCAACGCCACGCTGCCATGGAAGTCCCGATCGGCCGCCAGCGCGCGCGCCGCACCCAGCAGCATCGCGGTGTGCCCATCGTGTCCGCAGGCGTGCATGTGGCCGGGCGTCAGCGACGCCCACGGCGCTCCCGAGGCTTCGTTGATCGGCAGCGCGTCCATGTCGGCCCTGAGGCCGATCACGCGCCGCGTGTCCGGAGTGCTGTCGCCGTCGACGTGCCGTCCGTGAATCACGCCCACCACACCGGTGCGGCCGACACCGGTCACCACCTCGTCGCAACCGAACTCGGTCAGGCGCTCGGCCACGAAGGCGGCCGTGCCTTCGACCTCGTAACCGAGCTCGGGGTGACGGTGCAGGTGGCGGCGCCATTCGGCGATGTCGGCCAGGCCGTTGTCCCGCCGGTCGTCCGGCCGGTCGTCCAGCCGCTGGCCGCTGCGATCCGATGCGCTCACGAGGCTGCACTCCTGGCGGTGTCGGCGCGAGGATCGATGCCGCCGTTGGCCAGCGACCAGCCGATCGGATCGTTCAGGAACTGCTCGACGGCCTCATGCGTGCCCTCATCGAAGGCGCCGCTGGCACGGCTCTCGGCCAGCACGTCCCACCAGGTCGCCAGGTAATGCAGCTGCAGTCCCTCGCCCTGCAGCATGGCCGGTGTGTCCTCGAAGATGTCGTAGTAGAACACCACCAGGGTGTGCGCCACGCTGGCGCCGGCCTCGCGTATCGCTTCGGCGAAGCCGACCTTGCTGCCACCGTCGGTGGTCAGATCCTCGACCAGCAGCACTCGCTGCCCGTCGTGGATCGCGCCTTCGATGCGCGCATCGCGGCCGAAGCCCTTCGGCTTCTTCCTGACGTACTGCATCGGCAGTGCCAACCGCTCGGCGATCCAGGCGGCGAACGGAATGCCGGCGGTCTCGCCGCCGGCCACCGAATCGAACGCCTCGAAGCCGACGTCGCGCTGCAGCTTGGCCACCGCCATGTCCATCAGCGCACCGCGGATGCGCGGGTAGCTGATCAGCTTGCGACAATCGATGTACACCGGACTGGCCAGCCCGGAGGTGAAGCGGTAGGGCTCGTCGGCGCGAAAGTGCACGGCCTGGATCTCCAGCAGCATGCGCGCGGTCAGACGCGCAGCCTGTGCATCGTCGACGATCGGTCCGGTGGTCATGGCTGGCTCGGCTATTGGTATGGGGCTGGTGGGAGGGGCGGGATGACGGGCGTGGAACCGCGCTCAGGCGTCACTGGCCCGATCCAGCATGCCGGTCTCGCGGGTGGTTCGTGGCGGGGGCTCACTCTGGGTCAGCGCGATCAGCGTCGAGCCCAGCAGCAGCACCGATGCACCACCGATCTGCAGCGGGGTCAGCGCCGCGGCAATGCCGGGCGCCAGCCAGTTGATCGTGACCGCGGCCACCGGGAAGAACATCTCGGCGATCGCGGTGGTGCGCGCCGGCAGGCGCTGCATGCCCAGGTAATACAGGCCCATGCCACCCAATCCGGACAGCAGCACCATGATCAGCACCTTGGAGGCCACCGACACCTCGAAGGCCTGCAACGGTGCGCTGAACGCGAACAGGCAAGGGGTCAGCACCAGGAAGCCGCACAGGAATCGGCCGCCCATCAACTCCAGCGTCGAGTAACCGCGATTGCTCAGCTGCTTGCCGAAGACCGTCGATGCGCCCCAGGCGAGCACCGCGAACAGCGTGAAGGCGTAGCCGAGCAGACGCGCACGCGCCTCGCCATCGGTCCAGTTGTCGATCGACAGCGCCGGGGCGATGTCGCCCCAGGCGATCATCAGGCTGCCGAGGATGCACACCGCGAACAGTCCCAGGAAGCGCCGATCGATGCGCTCGCCCAGCAGCAGCGCGGCCAGCGACACCGCCACCACCGGCTGCAGCTTCTGGATCAGGATCACCACCGAGGGATTGATCAATCCGAACGCCTGCGTGAACGCCACGGTCCCCAGCGCCGACCCCAACCCACCGATCACCAGGAACGGACCCCAGTCGCGCCGCCGCGCCAGCAAGCGCGGCAGCAGCTTGCAAATCCACCAGCCCAACGCCAGCACCAGCAGCGCGTGTTCCAGCCAGACGATGGTCCAGGCACTGGTGCCGCCGAACAGCAGCGGGTAGCGGATCAGGGTGTCCAGCGCCCACAGCAGGCAGGCGCCGAAGATGAAGCCGACGCCGATCATGCCGCGCCGGTATCCAGGTCGCCGCGGGCGGCACCGCTGGCGAGCGCCCCGGTCGCCGCGGACGATGTCGCGTCCACCCGCCAGTGCAGCGGCACGCCGGGATCGAACGGCACGATGGTGTCATCGTGCAGCTGCACCGGCGCCTCGGCCTCCAGCGGCACCTCGTCGCGCCACAATCGCACCGTGCCTTCGTTCGGTGCCAGGCCGTAGCGCTTAGCACCGTTCAGCGACACGAACGCCTCCAGCCGGTGCAACGCGCCGGCCGCCTCGAACACCTGGGCAAGGCACGACAGCGTGACCGAGGCGTTGAACACGCCGGCGCAGCCGCAGGCGGACTCCTTGGCGCCGCGCGCATGCGGCGCGCTGTCGGTGCCCGAGAAGAAGCGTGCATCGCCGGAGGTGGCCGCCTCGACCAGCGCCAGTCGGTGGCGCTCGCGCTTGGCGATCGGCAGGCAGTAGTAGTGAGGGCGGATGCCGCCGACCAGCAGGTGATTGCGATTGATCATCAGATGGTGCGGCGTGATCGAGCCGTACAGGTTGTGCGGGGCAGCCTGGACCGCCGCCACCCCTTCGGCACTGGTCACGTGCTCCAGCGTGATCGACAACGACGGCAGACGCTGGCGCAGCGGTGCCAGCACGGTGTCCAGGAAGCGCGCCTCGCGATCGAAGATGTCGACCGCCGGGTCGGTCACCTCGCCGTGCACGCACAGCGGCACGCCGTGCTCGGCCATGGCCTCGAGCACCGGCATCACCGGCTCGATGTCGCTGACGCCGGCATCGCTGTTGGTGGTCGCGCCGGCCGGGTACAGCTTCACCGCCAAGGCGCTGCCGCGGCGCACCGCCTCGACCACCGCCGCCGGATCGCTGCGATCGGTCAGATAGAGTGTCATCAGCGGCGAAAAGCCGGTATCACCGCCCGCATGGCCCGCCGCCTCGACGGCCGCCAGGATGCGCGCCCGATAGGCATCGGCGGCGGCCGCGTCGGTGACCGGCGGCACCAGGTTGGGCATGATCAGCGCCCGCCCCAGGTGCATCGCGCTGGCCCCGACCACCGCCTGCAGCGTGGCGCCATCGCGCAGGTGCAGGTGCCAGTCGTCGGGCCGGCGGATGATCAGTTCCTTCACGGACAACCTCGCTTCTGGATGATGCGTTCGAACGCGCTCAGGGTCTCGTCCGAGACGTGATGCTCCACCCCTTCCGAATCGCGTTCGGCGGTCTGCTCGGACACCCCGATGGCCAGCAGGAAGCGGTAGACCAGATCGTGTCTGGCCCGCGCCGCGGTGGCCAACGCCTTGCCCTTGTCGGTCAGGAAGATCGCCCGGTACGGCTCGCTGGTCACGAAGCCGTCGCGCTGCAGTCGGGTGACCGTCTTGCCGGCGGTGGGCTGCGAGACGCCGAGCCGCTCGGCAAGCTCCACCAGGCGAGCCTCGCCGTTGCTGCTGATCAGATCGTCGATCAGCTCGACGTAGTCCTCGGTGCTCTCCATCGAGTGCGCCTGGCGCACGTGGCCGAACACTTCGGCCTGCGCATCGGGGTCCTCGGGCAGGCGATCGATGCGGTCGGGGTTCATGGAGCGGGCCGGTTGAGGAGGCCAAAGTATCGCACGTCGCCTTTTGCAATCTGGCGGTTGATATCGGACGGGCGATGTATAAGATAAGCCATGGCTAAATTTCGTTCATACACCCTGCTATCGCTCGTCGCAGGCACGCTGCTGTCCCTGTCGGCCCATCCGCTGCTGGCCGCCGACGGGCCTCGCGTGGTGACCACCTTCACGGTGCTGGCCGACATGGCCGAGAACGTGGCCGGCGACGCCGCCACCATCGTGTCGGTCACCAAGCCCGGCGCCGAGATCCACAACTACCAGCCCACCCCCAAGGACATCGCGGGTGCCCGCGATGCCGACCTGGTGCTCAGGAACGGCATGAACCTGGAACTGTGGTTCGAGAAGTTCCTGGAGCGGCTGGGCGATGTGCCCAGCGCCACGTTGTCCGACGGCGTGGAGCCGATCAACATCGGCGACGGCCCCTACGGCGGACAGCCCAACCCGCACGCCTGGATGAGCCCCGGCTCGGCGTTGATCTACGTGGACAACATCCGCGATGCGCTGATCGGCGTGGCACCCGAGCACGAGGGCGCCTACACCGCCAACGCCGAGGCCTACAAGCAGCAGATCTCGGACGCCCTCGGGCCGCTGCAGGCCGCGCTGGACGCGGTGCCCGAATCGGCCCGATGGCTGGTCAGCAGCGAAGGCGCGTTCAGCTACCTGGCGCGCGACCTGGGGCTGCGCGAGCTGTACCTGTGGCCGATCAACGCCGATGCGCAAGGCACCCCGCAGCAGGTGCGCCGCGTCATCGACACGGTGCGCGCCGAGGGCATTCCGGTGGTGTTCAGCGAGAGCACCGTGTCGTCCAAGCCTGCCGAGCAGGTGGCGCGCGAGACCGGTGCCGCCTACGGTGGCCAGCTGTACGTGGACTCGCTCAGCGAGGCGGACGGTCCGGTGCCCACCTACCTGGACCTGCTGCGCGTCACCGTGCAGACCATCGTCGACGGTCTGACCACCGCGACCGCCGAGCGGTGACCGGCACCCCCGGCAACGTCGCCGACACACCGGCGGACCGGCGCCGGGTACGCGAGCGCCAACGCGCGGCGGGCGGTTGCAACGGTCTGGTGGCCGAGGACGTCACGGTCACCTACCGCAACGGCAACGTGGCGCTGGACGGGGCCTCGTTCTGCATCCCCACCTCGACCATCTGCGCGCTGGTGGGCATCAACGGCTCGGGCAAGTCCACGCTGTTCAAGTCGATCATGGGCTTCGTGCCGCTGACACGTGGGCAGGTGCGCATCCTGGACCAGCCGGCCGGCCGGGCGCTGGGCAAGAACACCGTGGCCTACGTGCCGCAGAGCGAGGAGGTCGACTGGAACTTCCCGGTGCGCGTGGAGGATGTGGTGATGATGGGCCGCTACGGGCACATGAACTGGTTGCGCCGCCCCTCGGCAGAGGATCGACGCCGGGTGGACGACGCCTTGGCGCGAGTGCAGATGAGCGACTACCGCCATCGCCAGATCGGCGAACTGTCCGGTGGGCAGAAGAAGCGGGTGTTCCTGGCGCGCGCGCTGGCCCAGGAAGGCCAGGTGATCCTGCTGGACGAGCCGTTCACCGGCGTGGACGTGACCACCGAAGACGCCATCATCGCGCTGCTGCGCGAACTGCGCGACGAGGGTCGGGTGATCCTGGTATCGACCCACAACCTGGGTAGCGTGCCCTACTTCTGCGATCAGGTCGTGCTGGTGAACCGCACCGTGCTCGACCACGGCCACACCGAGACCATCTTCACCCAGGACAACCTGCAGGCCGCCTTCGGCGGCACGCTGCGCTTCCACGTGCTCGGTGGCAACGAGCTGCACGACGACGACGATCAGCGCCAGGTCACCGTCATCTCGGACGACGAGCGCCCGTTCGTGGTGTACGACGACGCGGCGGGACCGCCGGCATGACCCACGTCACGACCCACGTCACGACCCAGGCCATGACTCACGGCCTGACACGGCGCGTGATGCGACCTCGGCATCGATCGTGATCGACCTGCTGCTCGAGCCGTTCGGCTACGCGTACATGGTCAATGCCATGTGGGCCAGCGCGCTGGTCGGTGCGGTGTGCGCCTTCCTGTCCAGCTACCTGATGCTCAAGGGCTGGTCGCTGATCGGCGACGCCCTGTCGCACTCGGTGGTGCCGGGTGTGGCCGGCGCCTACATGCTGGGCATTCCCTACTCGCTGGGCGCCTTCATCTCCGGCGGCCTGGCGGCAGCCGCCATGCTGTTCATCTCGGCCCGCTCGGCACTGCGCAACGATGCGGTCATCGGGCTGATCTTCACCGGCTTCTTCGGTCTGGGCCTGTTCATGGCCTCGCTGTCGCCGACCTCGGTGGACATCCAGACCATCGTGTTCGGCAATATCCTGGCGATCACGCCGTTCGATTCGCTGCAGCTGCTGATCATCGGCGTGATCACGCTGATCGTACTCGGTTGCCTGTGGCGCGATCTGGTGGCGGTGTTCTTCGACGAACTTCACGCCCGCTCGATCGGGCTGCGCGTGAACGCGCTGAAGATCGTGTTCTTCACGCTGCTCTCGGCCGCTACCGTGGCCGCGCTGCAGACCGTGGGTGCCTTTCTGGTCATCGCGATGGTGGTGACCCCGGGCGCCACCGCCTACCTGCTGACCGATCGCTTCGGCCGCCTGATCCTGATCGCCATCGCCATCGGCGTGCTGACCAGCTTCCTGGGCACCTACCTGTCCTACTACGCCGATGGGGCGACCGGCGCGGTGATCGTGCTGCTGCAGAGTCTGACGTTCGGGTTGGCGTTCGTGTTCGCGCCGGTGCACGGCGTGCTGGCCGGGCGACGGCGGGCCAGCGAGCGGTTGGCCCGCACCGCCCGCCTGCAAGGATCTGCCCCTCCCGAGGCCTCCGCATGAGTCTGCTGAGCTGGCTGAGCGAACCGTTCTCGTTCGACTTCATGCGCCAGGCGTTGGTCATCGGTTTGCTGGTGGCCGCCGGTGCCGGCGCGCTGTCCTGCCTGCTGGTGCTCAAGGGCTGGTCGCTGATGGGCGATGCGGTCTCGCACGCCGTGCTGCCCGGCATCGTGCTGGCCTACCTGGCCGGGCTGCCGCTGCTGCTCGGCGCGTTCGCCACCGGACTGCTGTGCGCGGTGTCCACCGGCTGGCTGACCGAGAACAGCCGGCTGAAGGAGGACACGGTCATGGGCATCGTGTTCAGCGCGCTGTTCGCGCTGGGGGTCTTCCTGTTCACCAAGATCGAGACCGGGCTGCACCTGGACCATGTGCTGTTCGGCGACCTGCTGGGCGTGTCCTGGAAGGATGTCGGGCTGACGGCGACGCTGATCGTGCCGGCCTTCCTGGTCGTGGTGCTGAAACGGCGCGACCTGATGGTGTTCGCGTTCGATCCCCAGCACGCCGGCGTGGTCGGACTGCGCACCCGCTGGTTGCACTACGGTCTTCTCGCCCTGCTGTCGCTGGTGATCGTGGCGGCGATCGAGGCGGTCGGCATCATCCTGGTCATCGCGCTGCTGATCGCCCCGGGCGCCACCGGCTGGATGCTGACCCAGCGTTTCGACATCATGATGCTGCTGGCGATCGTGATGGCGCTGATCAGCACGGTGCTCGGCCTGTTCGCCAGCTACCACCTGGACGCCGCCCCGCCCCCCACCATCGTGGTGCTGATGACGCTGATGTTCCTGTTGTCCTTCCTGTTCGCGCCGCGGCGCGGGCTATTGCGAGCGAACGCACCCTCATCGGTCCACTCGTCCGTGCCGCGCCGCTGAACCGAACGGCGCCTGCGCGATCAACGCACCGCGCCACGTTCGCCACGACCGTCCGCCCGTGCCCGATCGCCTTGCACGATACGGGTGTAGCGAAGGTTGGCGTTCAGCAAGGCCGTGACGGCGCGGCGCAGGACGATGGCAGGCTTTCGAAACAGGGTCATGGATGTCTCCCGACGAGCGGGTCACGCCCGATGCGCAACCCTTCGACAACCAGTATCGGGATGGTGCAGCGCGGGTTCAAACAACCGATTCTAAGGTCTGCGAAAAGCTTGGCTACACGGTCGGCGCTCCCTAGCCGCTCAATACTCGCTCGGCCACACCGCCCGCGCGAACAGAGCGCCGTCCACGTTCAACGTCTGACCGCTGACGAACGCGAAGGCCGGACCGCACAGCACCACGATGGCGGCCGCCACATCCTCGACCTGGCCGACCCGGCCCAGCGGGGTCAGCGGCGACCAGCGTTCGGCGTAGCCGTCGGTCTCGAAGCGGGTGCGCTCGGTCTCTATCGCACCCGGAGCGATGCAATTGACCCGGATGCCGTGCGCACCGAGCTCCAGCGCCGCGCTCTTGGTCAGCATCTCCACCGCACCTTTCGAGACGGTGTAAGCCGACAGGTTCGGAAAGGCCAACGCATTGCAGCCGGAGCCCAGGTTGACGATGCTGCCGCCGCCGCCGACGGCCACGCGACGGCGCGCGAAGCGCTGGCAGGTCAGGTAGGGGCCCAGCACGTTGACCTGCACGGTGCGCGCCACCCCCTCGATATCGGCCTCCAGCATCGGCCCCCAGATCTGCATGGCCGCGTTGTTGATCAGGTGCCCGGCGGGCTTGCCGAACGCGGTGGCGATGCGATCCAGCGCGGCCTCGACATCGTCGGCATGGGTGACGTCGCCTTGCAGTACCAGCAGCCGCTCATCGTACTGCCGGACCAGATCGGTGGCCGGGCCGGACGCCGCCGTATCGACGATCGCGACCGGATGGCCCGCTGTCAGGAAAGCCTGCGCGGTGGCCAGGCCGATGCCCTGCTGGCCACCGGTGATCAGCACGGGCTCGTCAACGGACGACGGTGTCGAGCCCATGCCGATCGGCGCTCAATCGTAGATCGGGAAGCGATCGGTCAGCGCCACCACTTCGGCATGCACCGCCCTCTCCACATCGGCGTTGCCCTCCTCGCCGTTCTCGGCCAGCCCGTCGACGATGCGCAGCACCAGCTTGCCGACCTGCTCGAACTCCTCGGTGCGAAAGCCGCGCGTGGTCGCCGCCGGGGTGCCTAGGCGCACGCCCGAGGTCACGAACGGCGAGGCCGGATCGAACGGTACCGCGTTCTTGTTGCAGGTGATGCCGGCACGCCCCAGCGCCGCCTCGGTGGCCTTGCCGGTCACGCCCTTGCCCTGCAGGTCGACCAGCACCACGTGCGTATCCGTGCCGCCGGAAACGATGTCCAGACCGCCCTCGACCAGCGTGCTGGCCAGCGTGGCCGCGTTCGACACCACCTGCGCCACGTAGGACTGGAAGGCCGGTGACTGCGCCTCGCCGAACGCCACCGCCTTGGCGGCGATCACGTGCATCAGCGGACCGCCCTGCAGGCCGGGGAACACCGCCGAGTTGAACTTCTTGCCCAGCGCCTCGTCGCGCGACAGGATCATGCCGCCGCGCGGACCGCGCAGCGTCTTGTGGGTGGTGGTGGTGACCACGTGCGCATGCTCCAGCGGATTGGGGTGCACGCCACCGGCGACCAGGCCGGAGAAGTGCGCCATGTCGACCATGAACCAGGCGCCGACCTCGTCGGCGATGGCCCGGAAGCGGGCGAAGTCGATGGTGCGCGGGTAGGCCGAGCCGCCGGCGATGATCAGCGCCGGCTTGCACTCGCGCGCGGTGGCCTCGAGCGCCTCGTAGTCGATCAGGTGGGTGTCGCGATCGACCCCGTAGGTAACCGCATCGAACCACTTGCCGGACAGGTTGACCGGCGAGCCGTGCGTCAGGTGGCCACCGGCTGCCAGGTCCATGCCCATGAAGGTGTCGCCGGGCTTCAACAAGGCCAGGAACACCGCCTGGTTGGCCTGGGCGCCCGAGTGCGGCTGCACGTTGGCGTAGTCGCAGGCGTACAGGTCGCAGGCACGCTCGATGGCCAGCGCCTCGGCGGTATCGACGTGCTCGCAGCCGCCGTAGTAGCGCTTGCCGGGGTACCCTTCGGCGTACTTGTTGGTCATCACCGAGCCCTGCGCTTGCATCACCGCCTTGCTGACGATGTTCTCCGAGGCGATCAGCTCGATCTCGTGCCGTTGACGGCCGAGTTCGGCATCGATCGCGCCGGCGATGGCCGGGTCGGCCTGCGCCAGTTCGCCGTGGAAGAAGTCGTGCTCGTGAACCTCGGCGGCGCCGGGCGTCAGTCGGGCGGGTGTGCTCATGCGGGGCAGCTCTCGGTGCGATTCCAGGAAGATGGCCGGCGACGGCCTGGGCAGGCCGACCGTGCCCCACAGTCTACTCCCGCTGCCCCATGACGCTGAGCACCACCGACATCCAGCCGTTCGATCGCTTCGACGAGACGCGCGCCCGCGACGGCGCGCCGCGTCCGGGCTGGAACGGCGTGCTCGACTGGCTGGCCGACCTGCCTGCCGAGGCGCTCGGACAGCGGCGTCACGAGATCGACCGGCAGCTGCGCGCCAACGGGGTGGGCTTCAGCCCCGGCCGCGAGGATGCGCCCACCGGCCCGCTGGATGCGCGTCCCTGGCCGCTGGACATCGTGCCGATGGTCATCGAGACGCAGGACTGGATGCGTCTTCGCGCAGGCTTCCTGCAGCGCGCCCGCTTGATGGAGGCGTTGCTGGCGGACATCTACGGCGAGCAAAGGCTGCTGGCCGAGCGCGTGCTGCCGCCTTCGCTGGTGTTCGCGCACCCGAGCTACCTGCGCGATGCGGTCGGTCTGGAGGCTGCTCGGCAGCTGCCGCTGTACGGCATCGACGTGTCACGCTCGCCGTCCGGGGACTGGTACGTGGCCGACGACCTGGCGCAGTTCCCCGAGGGGCTGGGCTACACGCTGGAGAACCGCATGGTGCTCTCGCGCGTGCTGCCCCAACTGTTCCGCGATGCTCGCGTGCAGCGCCTGGCGCGCTACTTCCGGGCGATGCAGTCGCTGGTGTTCGACACGCTGGAACCGGATGCGCGCTGCGTGCTGCTCGGTCACGGTCCCGAGCATCCGCACTACTTCGAGGTGGCCTGGCTGGCCAAGTACCTGGGCTACACGCTGGTCGGGATCGGCGACCTGTCGGTGCGTGGCGAACGGGTGTTCCTGAAGACCGTGTCCGGCCTGCAACGGGTCAACGTCATCCTGCGCTTCATCCCCGACGGCTCGATCGATCCGCTGATCAGCGACAGCGTGCCGGGCGTCGGCCTGCCCGGATTGCTGCAGGCGGTGCGCGCCGGCGGGGTGCGCGTGGTCAACCCGCTGGGCGCCGGCGTGCTGGCCAACCCGGCACTGAACGCGTGGCTGCCCACGCTGTGCGAGGCCCTGCTGGGCGAGACGCTGCAGCTGCGCGGTGCACCGACCTACTGGCTGGGCGATCGCCACCAGCGCGAGCACGTGCTGGGCAAGCTGCCGCAACTGCTGTTTCGCGACATCGACGAACCGGGCGCGCTGGCGGACCCGAAACTGATGGGCCCGGCCGAACGGCTGCGCCTGGACATGCTGATCGATCGCGAACCCGAGCGCCTGGTCGCGCAGGAGCGCATCGACCGGTCGGTGGCGCCGGTGCAGGACGGGCAGGAGCAGATCCTGCGGCAGGTGACGGTGCGGCTGTACACCGCCAACGGCAACCAGGGCATCGGTGGCGATCGGCCGGCCGAGGTCCTGGCCGGTGGGCTGTGCCTGCTGGACAACGATGCCGGCGGACGGCGCCAGCGCTTCGACGAGCTGGACGGCAGCAAGGATGTCTGGGTGCTCTCGGATCACCCGGTCGGCAACGACACCCTGCTGTCGGATCGGGAAGGCGCCTACGACTACGCCATGCTGGAGGGCGAGCTGCCCAGCCGGGTGGCCGAGAACCTGTTCTGGATGGGGCGCAATGCCGAGCGGGTCGAGGCCGTCGCGCGGTTGCTGCGCGCGGTGTGCCGGGAGATGCAGGACGAGGACTCGCCGCTGGACCAGGACGGCGCCACCGCCTCGCTGGCCGCCCTGCTGCGTGCCACCTCCTCGACCACCGGTTGCAAGCCCGGCTTCGTGGGGCGCGGCGCGGCGCGGCGCCTCGTGCGACCGGACCGCGAGCTGCACTCGCTGCTGCACGAGGAGCAACGCGTCGGCACGCTGGCCAACATGCTGGTCAGCCTGCAGTTCAGCGCGAATGCCGTGCGCGACAGGGTCTCTCCTGAACTGCTGCTGGTGCTCAACGAGCTGACCGGACACCTGGCCACGCTGCGCGCCGCCGACCGGCGTCCGCAGATGGCGCGCCACCCCGAGGTGCTGATCGAGCGCACCGAGTTCCTGGACGCCCTGCTCGGCTCGCTGGCAGCCTTCGCCGGGCTGACGCACGAGAACTTCACCCGCGGCGATGGCTGGTCGTTCCTGATGCTCGGCCGGCGCATCGCGCGCGCCAAGCTCACCGCCACCGCAATCAACGCCATGATGGGCCACGATCGGGACGACAGCCGCCTGTTGGAGAGCCTGCTGCGCCTGTTCGACAGCCTGATGACCTATCGGGCCCGCTATCGCTCGCGCATCGATGCAAGGCTGGTGGTCCACCTGCTGGTGCTGGACGAGAGCAACCCGCGCTCGACCGCGTTCCAGTTCCGGAAGATCGACGATCTGGTGGCCCGCCTGCCCGGTGTGCGCGGGCACCGCGACAGCGGACCGCTGGCCCGCAAGGCCGGCACCGGCCTGAGCCGCGTCCGGCTGGCCGAGGCGGCCGGCCTGGTGACGGCGAACGCCGAGGCGCGCCAGTCGCTGTCGCGCTTCCTGGACGTGCTGGCGCGGCTGCCGGACGAGCTGGCCACCGTCCTGACCTCGCGCTACTTCACTCACGTGGAAGCGGTCAGCGAGGTCGACAAGACCCCCATGACCGACAACCTGGACGACGAGTGAGACCCGTCACATGAAACTTGCCGTCACCCACCGTACCGCGTTCACCTACGAACGCCCGGTCAGCCAGGCCGTGAACCAGCTGTGCCTGACCCCGCGCGACACCGACACCCAGACCTGCCTGCACTCGCGCGCCGAGATCGAGCCGCGCCCGGACACCCGCCAGCAAGCCGAGGATCGCTTCGGCAACGTGATCGTGCGCTTCGACATCGGCAAGCCGCACGATCGCTCGGTGATCACCGCAGTGTCGCTGCTGGAGACCGCCGACGAGCCGCCTTCGCTGATCCCGTCGGTACCGGTCGGCGAGGCTCGCGAAACGCTGTCGCGCAGCACCGGCGAGCAGATGCTGCTGGCCGAGGACTGCCTGCTGGCCTCGCGCTACATACCGGCCGGCGAGGTGGTCGATGCGCTGCTCAGCGAGCTGCCACCGCACGGTCACGACGTGCTCGGCTACGCCGAGGCGCTGATGCACCACATCTACCGCACCTTCGACTACGACCCGGCCTTCTCGAACGTGGCCACGCCGCTGTCCAAGGTCATGGCCGCCCGCAAGGGTGTCTGCCAGGACTTTGCGCACCTGGCGATCATGACCTGCCGGCGCGCCGGCATTCCGGCCCGCTACGTCAGCGGCTACCTGGAGACCATGCCGCCGCCGGGGGTGGCCAAGCTGCGTGGCGCGGACGCCTCGCACGCCTGGTTCTCGGTGTACGACTGCGCCGGACGCTGGTTCGACTTCGACCCGACCAACGACAAGCGCCCGGACGGTCAATACATCACCACTGCCTGGGGCCGGGATTACGGAGATGTCGCACCGCTGCGTGGAGTCGTCTACGGTGGCGGCAAGCACCGACTGGACGTCCAGGTGGACGTCGACCGGGTCACCCCGCCGGTCACGGTCGGTTGATCCGCTCCCGCCTCATCGACCCTTCCCCCCCCTTTTTCCGTTCGGCGGCGCAAGCCTGTCGTCCCCTCTAGAGAGCGCCCCATGAACGATTGGACGAACTACAGCAGCGTCACCTGGGACGAACTGCTGGACGGCGACGGCAAGCCGCGCCGCTGTGCGCAAGCGCTGACCGACTTCGTCGCAAGCCTGGGCAGCGAGGGGCAGATCGAGCGACGCGCCGCCGCCGATCGGGCGATCCGCCAGATGGGCATCACCTTCACGGTGTACTCGGACGAGGGCAACATCGATCGGGAGTGGCCGTTCGACATCATCCCGCGAGTGATCGATGGCCGCGAGTGGCGCCAGGTCGAACGCGGGCTGACCCAGCGGCTCGAGGCGCTGAACCTGTTCATCGACGACCTGTACAACGAGCAGCAGGTGCTCGAGGACGGCATCGTGCCGCGCGAGCTGATCGAGTCGTCGAAGAACTTCCTGCCGCAGTGCCGCGGGGTCAGGCCGCCGCACGGCGTGTGGGCGCACATCTGCGGATCCGACCTGGTGCGCGACGCCGCGGGCACGTTGTACGTGCTGGAAGACAACCTGCGCGTACCGTCCGGGGTCTCCTACATGCTGGAGAATCGCGAACTGATGAAGCGCACCTTGCCCGAGGTGTTCGACGCCTGTCGGGTGCGCCCGATCGACGGCTACCCCGGTGCGCTGCAGCGCATGCTGCAATCGCTCAGCCCCAGGCGCGAACCGGTGATCGGCGTGCTGACCCCCGGCATGTACAACAGCGCCTACTTCGAGCACGCCTTCCTGGCCCAGCAGATCGGCGGCGAGCTGGTCGAGGGGCGCGACCTGGTGGTCGAGAACGACATCGTCTACGTGCGCAACGTCGACGGGCTGCAGCGCCTGGACGTGCTGTACCGGCGCGTGGACGATGCCTTCATCGACCCCGAGGTGTTCCGCGAGGATTCCACGCTGGGCGTGGCCGGGCTGATGCGCGCCTGGAAGGCCGGCAACATCGCGATCGCCAACGCGCCGGGGGCCGGGGTTGCCGATGACAAGGTGGTGTACTCCTACGTGCCGGACCTGATCCGCTACTACCTGGACGAAGAGCCGAAGATCGCCAACGTGCCCACGTTCCGCTGCGAGGACGCCGAACAGCGCGCCCACGTGCTGGCCCACCTGCAGGAGCTGGTGGTCAAGCCCGCCAACGAGTCCGGCGGCTACGGCATGCTGATCGGCCCGCACAGCACCGCCGAGCAACGCGCGGCCATGCACGACAGCATCATCGCCGACCCACGCAACTGGATCGCGCAACCCACGCTGGCCATCTCGACCGCACCGACGTTGACCGACGAGGGCATCGAGGCGCGCCACGTGGACCTGCGCCCGTTCATCCTGCAAGGCGAGGACCTGCACGTCACCACCGGCGGCCTGACCCGCGTGGCGCTGGTCAAGGACTCGCTGGTGGTCAATTCGTCGCAGGGCGGCGGCAGCAAGGACACCTGGATCGTGGACGTCGATGACAGCGAGGCCATCGGGGATTCGCTGGACGATGACAGCGAGGACGCCGAGGCGCTGCCGGTGCGCACCCTGCCGCGTCGCGCCCGCAACGCCCGGGCCCGGCAACACAGCGGCGCCTTCGGCATGAGCCAGTCGATGGACGGGCCGAACGGCCGCATGACCCAGACGATGGGCCAGCCGTTGCCGGTGCTCGACCCCGAGACGCTGCCGTCCCAGCTGATGCTCTCGCGCACCGCCGAGAACATCTACTGGCTGGGCCGCTACCTGGAACGCGCCGAGTGCACCGCGCGGCTGATCGAGACTCACGGCCGCCTGCTGATGGACCTGCCCAAGGACAGCCGCTCGGGCGGCTGGCGATCCTTGATGGCGATCGGTGGCAGCGAGGCCCGCTTCGACGAGCTGCACGACGGCACCGACGAGCGGCGCGTGTGCCATTTCCTGATCGCCGAGCGCAAGCACGGCGGATCCCTGCTGAGCATGGGCGAGGCGATCCACATCAACCTGCGCGCGGTGCGCGACACGCTGCCGGCCGCGCTGTACGAGCGCATCAACGAGCTGTGCCTGATGCTGCGCGCCGAGGCACCGATCAGCGTCGACTCGCGGCGGCGCAGCGACTTCCTGGCGCGGGTGGAACACCAGCTGCTGGCCATCGCCGGCATGATCGACGGCAGCATGAGCCGCGATCGGGCCTGGCTGGTGATGCGCATGGGGTACCACCTCGAACGTGCCGACATGACCTCGCGGGTGCTGGACGTGCGCGCCCAGAACCTGCCCGCATCGGTCGAGGCGGCTGACGCGGCCGCGCTGGCCGAACGCGAGTGGGTGTCGGTGCTGCGTTCGCTGGTGGCGCTGCGCATGTACCGCCAGCACGTCAACCGACCGGTGCGCGGTAGCGACGTGCTGTCCTACCTGATGCTGGACGAGGACCTGCCGCGCGCCTACCGCTACTGCCTGGAGCGCCTGCAGTTCTGCCTGGGCAAGCTGGGGCACAACGAGCTACCGCTGCAGGCGGTGGATGCGCTGTTCGCCAAGATCGATCAGGCCGACATGCCGGCGCTGGCGCGCGACCTGCCGGCCCTGCACGCCTTCATCGACGAGCTGCAGATCGCGCTGTCCTCGCTGGGCGATGCCATCGCCACCGCCTACTTCCCGCCGGCCGATCCCGCGCCGGCTCCCGATGACGAGACCGACAACGGCCCCCACGCATGAGCATCCGCGTTGCGCTCGACCACACCACCCGCTACGTCTACGACCGGCCGGTCACGCTCACCCCGCACGTGGTGCGGCTGCGACCGGCGGCGCACTGCCGCACCCCGATCGTCAGCTACTCGCTGAACATCGAGCCTGCCAACCACTTCATCAACTGGCAGCAGGATCCGTTCGGCAACTGGCTGGCCCGGCTGGTGTTCCCGGAACCGGTCAAGGAGCTGAGCGTGGCGGTGGACCTGGTCTGCGACCTGACCGTGATTAACCCGTTCGACTTCTTCGTCGAGGACTCGGCCGAGCGCTTCCCGTTCGACTACGACGCCACCACACGCGCCGAGCTGGCCCCCTACCTGGCCGTGCCGCCGGCCGGCGAGCGGTTGCAGGCCTGGTTGGGCGCGCATCGACCCGACGGCATGAAGATCATCGATGCGCTGGTGGCGATCAACCAGGCGCTGCAGGGCGACATCCACTATCGGGTGCGCATGGAGCCGGGCGTGCAGGACAGCGAGGACACGCTGGCACTGGCATCGGGCTCGTGTCGCGACTCGGGCTGGCTGCTGGTGGAGATCCTGCGCCACTACGGGCTGGCCGCGCGCTTCGTGTCCGGCTACCTGGTGCAGCTGGTGCCGGACATCAAGTCGGTGGACGGCCCGGTCGGCACGCTGGAGGACTTCACCGACCTGCACGCCTGGGCCGAGGTCTATCTGCCCGGTGCCGGCTGGGTGGGACTGGACCCCACCTCCGGGCTGTTCGCCGGCGAAGGCCACATCCCGCTGGCCTGTACCCCCCAGCCGGGCAGTGCGGCACCGATCGCCGGCATGGCCAGCGCACCGGCCAGCGATTTCCACTTTCACAACCGGGTGATGCGCATCGACGAGCGCCCGCGCGTCACGCTGCCGTACGACGAGCCGACCTGGCAGCGCGTGCTGACGCTCGGCCAGGCGGTCGATGAGCGCATCCGGGGCCACGGCCTGGACCTGACCATGGGCGGCGAGCCCACCTTCGTGTCCAGCGAGGACTTCGAGTCCCCGCAATGGAACGACGCCGCGCTGGGTCCGCACAAGCTGGAGCGCGCCACCGCCCTGCACGCCCGCCTGGTGAAGGCCTTCGCCCCCGGTGGACTGGCAAGCTTCGCCCAGGGCAAGTGGTACCCCGGCGAGCCCACGCCGCGCTGGGCACTGGTGTGCCACTGGCGCGACGACGGCCAGCCGCTGACCGGCGAGGATCCGCCGTTCGTGCTGCCCGGTGAGGCCTCTCACGACGTGACCGATGCCGAGCGCCTGATGGCCACGCTGATCGATGCGCTGGGCGTGGGCGGCGACGGCCTGCGCGCCCTGTACGAGGATCCGCTGGACTCGCTGCACCTGGAGAGCCTGCTGCCGGACTCGGCCTCGCTGGCCGAGCTGGACCTGTCCAGCAGTCGCTCGCGCGCCGCACTGGTGGCGCGCCTGGAACGCGGCATCGACCGACCGGTCGGCTACCTGATACCGCTGGAGCACGATGCCGGTCGCTGGCAGAGCGGCACCTGGCCGCTGCGCCGCGCCGAGGTGTTCCTGGCGCCGGGCGATTCGCCGGCCGGGTTGCGCCTGCCGTTGGATTCGCTGCCCGAGGACGAGGCGGTGGACGCCGAGGCGCGATCGCTGCAGGCGGACAGCTTCGACCCTCACGCCCCGCTGCCGAAGGCCGGTTCGAGCGAGGTGTCCGCCGATCCATCGATGGCCGATCATCTGGTGCGCACCGCGCTGGTGGTCGAGCCGCGCGACGGCTCGCTGTACGTGTTCATGCCGCCGCTGCGCACCGCGGCCGCCTGGGTCGAGCTGATCGGTGCGCTGGAGCGCGCGGCGCGCCAGGCCGGCGTGCGACTGGTGCTCGAAGGCTACGAGCCGCCGCACGACATGCGGCTGCGTTCCTTCCGGCTGACCCCGGATCCGGGGGTGATCGAGGTCAACATCCATCCCAGCCACTCGTTCGACGAGCTGGTGGAGCGCACCGAGACGCTGTACGAGGCGGCCCGCCACTGCAAGCTGACGGCCGAGAAGTTCATGGTCGACGGTCGTCACACCGGCACCGGCGGCGGCAACCACGTCACCCTGGGTGGCCCCACACCGGGTCAGAGCCCGTTCCTGAAGCGGCCCGAACTGCTCGGCAGCCTGATCACCTGGTGGCAGCACCACCCCAGCCTGTCGTACCTGTTCTCCGGGCTGTTCGTCGGCCCGACCAGCCAGGCGCCGCGCATCGACGAGGCGCGCGTGGAGTCCTTGTACGAGTTGGAGATGGCCCTGGCCCGGCTACCGTCCGGCGAGGAGGATCGACCGTGGCTGGTCGATCGGCTGCTGCGCAACCTGCTGATCGATCTGACCGGCAACACCCACCGCGCCGAGATCTGCATCGACAAGCTGTACTCGCCCACCGGGGCGACCGGGCGACTGGGCATCGTAGAGCTGCGCGCGTTCGAGATGCCACCGCACGCGCGCATGGCGATCGTGCAGGCGCTGCTGGTGCGCTGCCTGCTGGCGCGCTTCGCCGATGAGCCGTACTCGGCCCCATTGATCCGTTGGGGGACACAGTTGCACGATCGTTTCATGTTGCCGCACTTCCTGTGGGCCGACATCGTCGAGGTGATCGATGACCTGCGCCGCCACGGCATGCCGTTCGAGGCCGACTGGCTGGACGCCTTCTGGGAGTTCCGCTTCCCGGTCTACGGCACGCGCGTCATCGACGGCATCACGCTGGAGCTGCGCGCAGCCATCGAGCCGTGGCACGTGCTGGGCGAGGAGGCCACCGCCGGTGGCATGTCGCGTTACGTGGACTCCTCGATGGAGCGGCTGCAGATCAAGGTCACCGGGCTGACCGAATCGCGGCACATGATCACCTGCAACGGCCGGGCGTTGCCGCTGCGCCCCACCGGCACGCACGGCGAGTACGTGGTCGGGGTGCGCTACCGCGCCTGGGCCCCCCCGTTCTCCCTGCACCCGGACCTGCCGGTGGACGTGCCGTTGATGTTCGACATCGTCGACACCTGGAACAACCGCAGCCTGGGCGGCTGCTCGTACCACGTGTCGGACCCCGGTGGTCGCAGCTACGATGACGTGCCGGTCAACGCCAATGTCGCCGAGGCACGCCGACTCAGCCGCTTCGAGCCGGACCACCACCACGTGCCCGAGACCACCATCGCGGTGCCGGTCGCACCGGGCAGCAGCGGCGTGCGCTTCCAGGACATCGCCGCCAGCGACGCCCCGCCGGTGTTCGAGCCGATCAGCACCTCGAGCGAGTACCCGCTCACCGCCGACCTGCGCAGCTTGCAGCGAGATCGGTACCGGGGCGGGTGAACGCGGCAGCATCGCCGCATCGGCAGCGCGTCGATTCGGCGGCGGCGGTCGCCGCCGCGCGGGCAGCGGACGGTCGCAACGTGCTGCACACGCTCGAGCAGCGTGGCGGGGCGAAGATCCGACTGCCGCGACCCGCCGGTTCGGCGCTGGAGGCGGTGCTGATCAACACCGCCGGAGGCTTGACCGGCGGGGACCGGATCGACTGGCAGGCCGAGGCGATGCCCGGTGCGCAGCTGTCGCTCAGCACCGCCGCCTCCGAGAAGCTCTACCGAAGCGACGGCGAGGCGGCGCAGCAGGCCACCCGTCTCCGGGTCGGGGACGGCGCACGGCTGGACTGGTTGCCGCAGGAGACCATCGTGTTCGATGGCGCGCGGCTGGATCGCCGCCTGGAGGTCGAGCTGCACGAGGGCGGCACGCTGCTGGCGATGGAGTCCCTGCTGTTCGGGCGCCGGGCGATGGGCGAGCAGGTCAGCCGAGGCCGGCTGCGAGACCACTGGCGCATCCGCCGCGGCGGCAAGCTGCTGCACGCCGAGGCGCTGGACATCGATGCCGCGATCGATCTGGTCGACGCGTCACCGGCAGGGTTCGGTGATCGAACGCCGCCTTGGCGCGCGCTGCTGAGCGCCGTGCTGTGCGTGCCCGATACGCGCCAGGTCGAGCGCCTGCACGATCGGGTGCGCGCGACCCTGGATGATGCGGCGCTGCGGGCCAGTGCCAGCGTGCTGCCGCAACGACTGGTGCTGCGCGCGCTGGCACCCGACGGGCACGCGCTCAGGCGCGGCATCCTGCCGGCGCTGCGCCTGATGGCGCAGGGTGAAATGCCGCGGGTCTGGTACGTGTGACGGCGCCGTCGCCTACGACGGCACGGCGCGCTACGGCCCCGAATCCAGCGGGTTGACGTAGCCGACCTGCTCGAACCGCCCGAAATCCCGGTCCGCGCTCGCGATGGTGGCGCCGTTTTCGATGGCCAAGGCGGCGATATGGGCATCCGTGGTGAGATTGCCCGCGGCACCGGTACGGGACACGAGCGCCGAGAACACCGCCCAATGATTCGACCCGGGAACCAGCAACGACACGTGCGCCTGGTCCAGCCAGTCGCCGATGTAACCCGTCGCCTGATCGATGGTCAGGGGGCGAGGCAGAAGCCCTGTTCGCGTGGTGATGCGAACGAACGCGAGCGCGACCACCCAAGGAATGCCCACCGCCGTGACATCCGAAAGCAGTGTCTCCCACCAGCGCCGAGCGTCGGCATGCCGGGGATCGTCGCGATTGATCGCGTAGATCAGCAGATTGGCATCGACGATGATCAACGTCCGGAGCGCATCCGGGCGACGAGGGCGGCGTCCTCCAGCTCATCGGCCAGGGCCAGGGCCTTGACGACATCGACATCCGAGGCCGGAACACCGAGCGAGACGGTCTTCACCCGATACCGGCGCGCAGGCTTTTCCTGGACCAGAGCCGCCAGACCCGCCCGTAACGCATCGTTGGTCAACTGCTTGACCGACGTACCGCGGGCCAGGGCCAGATGCCGGAGCTGCCGATCGATCGCGTCGTCCAGCGTCAAGGTGGTCCGCTTGGGCATGAGGTGATGTTTTGATGCACAGTTCGATGCATCATAGCATCACGCAGCTCGGCGGCCATCCAAGCCGGTCGGTACCGTGCGAGATGTCGCGGATCCGGTACGTGTGGCAACCGGCCCTGTACCCTTGAGGCGTCCCTGCGCGTGCGTCCCTTCGAATGATCCTCAGCTATGCCGGTCCGGACCTGTCGGCCGGCCGCCGTGCACTGGTGCGCAGCATCGAGCGGCTTACCGGTGGCAGCACATTCGGTCAGGCGCACGCGCGCTACGAACGCGCACGCCACGACCCGCACGACACCCAACCGTTCAACACTCGCGCCACCACCGCGCTGCGATTGGATCTGCAACCGCATTTTCAGGTGCCGGTGCCGGCCGAGGGCGGTCTGCTGCTGGTCGCCAACCACCCGATGGGCCCGCTGGACGGCCTGGCGATTGCCGCCAGCATCGAGTCGGTGCGACAGGACGTGCGCACCGTCATCTGGGACACCATCGATATCCCGCCCCACGCCAGAGCGCACTTCCTGCCGCTGGACCTGAGCGACACCACCGTGCGCGCGCGGCGTCAGAACGTGCGCATGCGCCGCGAGACCATCGGCCACCTGAGCGCTGGCGGCGCGGTGCTGCTGTTTCCGGCCGGCGCCGCCGAGATAACCCGCCACCCGTTCGCCACCCCCGAGGAGGCACCGTGGACACCGCTGGCGCTGCACCTGGCACGAGCCGCCGGCGTGCCGGTGCTGCCGGTCAACGTGCAGGCGCACAACTCGCGACTGTTTCACGTCGCCTCGCACCTGGGCAGCACGGCGCGGCGGGCGCTCTACATCCGCGAGTCCACCCGACGCATCGGTGGCACCATCGCGCTGCAGTTCGGTGCACCCTGCTCCCTGGCCGAGCTGGACGCGATGCACGATGCCGACGACGCGTCGCGCACGCGCGATTCGATGGAACCCGCCGATGCGAAACGGCTCGCCCGGTTGCGGGATCAGGCGCTGACCGCCCGGTTGCGCGCAATGACGCTGGCGCTGGGCGAGCGCCCCTGACGCGCCCTGACGCGCCCCTGACGCGCCCTGGAATGCGCCCTGGAATGCGCCATGACATGCGCAAGGCGCGGCCGCCGGCGCCGGTGTCCCAGGACGCAGCCTGACGCACCATGCCGGTGCACCGCCACCACCGCCACGCCGCCCGGCCAGCTTTGCTAGGCTCGGCCGCCTGACACACGGGTCGGCACAGGCCAGCACAGGGCAGCTCCATGCAACTTACCCCGCGCGAAAAGGACAAGCTGCTGGTGGCGATGGCCGCCGAGGTGGCGCGCAAGCGCCTGGCCCGTGGCGTCAAGCTCAACCACCCCGAGGCGATCGCGCTGATCAGCGACTTCGTGGTCGAGGGCGCGCGCGACGGTCGAGCGGTCAGCGAGCTGATGAGCAGCGGTGCAACGGTCATCACCCGCGATCAGGTCATGGACGGCATCGCCGAGATGATCCCCGAGATCCAGGTCGAGGCCACCTTTCCGGACGGCACCAAGCTGGTGACCGTGCACCAGCCGATCCGCTGATCGCGCCCATCGACTCGTAACATGACAACCATGACACCTGGTGAGATCCTGGTCGCCGAAGGCGACATCACGCTGAACGAAGGTCGCGACACGCTGACCCTGCATGTGAAGAACACCGGCGATCGACCGGTGCAGGTCGGCAGTCACTATCACTTCGCCGAGAGCAATCCCGGCCTGGCGTTCGATCGGGACGCGGCGCGCGGCCATCGGCTGGACATCGCCGCCGGCACCGCGGTGCGCTTCGAGCCCGGTCAGGGCCGCGATGTGCAACTGGTGGCCTTCGTCGGCCAGCGACGCGTCATCGGCTTTCGCGGCGAGACCATGGGCACCCTGGCGGAGCCTTCGTCGTGAGCGTGCGCATCGCTCGCCAAGCCTACGCCGACATGTACGGGCCGACCACCGGGGACCGGGTGCGCCTGGCCGACACCGAGCTGTTCATCGAGGTCGAGCGGGATCTGACCACCTACGGCGAGGAGGTCAAGTTCGGTGGCGGCAAGGTCATCCGCGACGGCATGGGCCAGTCGCAGGCCAGCCGCGACCAGGGCGCGGTCGACACGGTCATCACCAACGCGCTGATCGTCGATCACACCGGCATCTACAAGGCCGACGTGGGACTTCGCGACGGGCGCATCCACGCCATCGGCAAGGCCGGCAACCCGGACGTGCAACCGGGCGTGGACATCGTCATCGGACCGGGCACCGAGGCGATCGCCGGCGAGGGGCGCATCCTGAGCGCCGGCGGCTTCGACAGCCACATCCACTGGATCTGCCCGCAGCAGGTGGACGATGCGCTGATGTCGGGCGTGACCACCATGCTGGGCGGCGGCACCGGCCCGGCACACGGCACGCTGGCCACCACCTGCACACCCGGCCCCTGGCACCTTGCGCGCATGCTGCAGGCGGCCGAGGCGTTGCCGATGAACCTGGCCTTCTCGGGCAAGGGCAATGCCTCCGAGCCTGCGGCCCTGGAGGAGATGGTGAAGGGCGGCGCCTGCGCGTTGAAGCTGCACGAGGACTGGGGCACCACGCCGGCGGCCATCGACTGCTGCCTGCGAGTGGCCGATGCGATGGATGTGCAGGTGATGATCCACACCGACACGCTGAACGAGTCCGGCTTCGTCGAATCCACCGTGGCGGCGATCGACGGGCGCACCATCCACGCCTTTCACACCGAAGGGGCCGGCGGCGGTCACGCACCGGACATCATCACGGTGTGCGCGCACCCCAACGTGCTGCCCTCCTCCACCAACCCGACCCGCCCCTACACCGTCAACACCATCGACGAGCACCTGGACATGCTGATGGTGTGCCACCACCTGGACGCCGGCATTCCCGAGGACATCGCCTTCGCCGAGAGCCGCATCAGGAAGGAGACGATCGCCGCCGAGGACATCCTGCACGACCTGGGCGCGTTCTCGATCATCGCCTCGGACAGCCAGGCGATGGGCCGGGTGGGCGAGGTGCTGATCCGCACCTGGCAGACCGCCGACAAGATGAAACGCCAGCGTGGGCGCCTGGCCGGCGAGACCGGTGACAACGACAACCTGCGCGTGCGCCGCTACATCGCCAAGTACACCATCAACCCGGCCATCGCCCACGGCATGAGCGCGCACATCGGCTCGATCGAGGTCGGCAAGCGCGCCGATTTGTGCCTGTGGCACCCGGCCTTCTTCGGCGTCAAGCCCGAGATGGTGCTGCTGGGCGGCAGCATCGTCGCCGCCGCCATGGGCGACCCGAACGCCTCGATTCCCACCCCGCAGCCGGTGCACATGCGGCCGATGTTCGCATCGCTCGGCCCGGCGCTGCGCGCCAGCGCGGCCACGTTCGTCTCGCAGGCAGCGCTCGACGATGGCCTGGGCCAGCGGCTGGGCCTGCAGCGCGAGCTGATCGCGGTCGCCAACACCCGCTCGGGCATCGGCAAGCGTGACATGATCCTCAACGACGCCATGCCGCACGTCGAGGTCGATCCGGAGACCTACGACGTGCGCGCCGATGGCGAACTGCTGGTGTGCGAGCCGGCCGATGTGCTGCCGATGGCGCAGCGTTACTTCCTGTTCTGATCGACCCTCACCCGCGACCCGCTCATGCCCACTTGCCAGCACGTCATCGAGGCGGCAGCCGCCGATGGTCAGCACGTCGCCGACACCATCACGCTGGACGAGACCGATCGACGCCGGCGCCGCTTGCTGCTCGAAAGCGATGGCGGCATCGAGATCATGCTGGACCTGCCGGCGGTACGGCTGCTGCGCGACGGCGATCTGCTGGTGCTGGACGATGAACGCCTGGTTCGCGTGGCGGCCCAGGGCGAGGCACTCTACGAGGTGCGGGGCAGCGACGATCGCGCCATGCTCACGCTGGTGTGGCACATCGGCAATCGCCATCTGCCGACCCAGGTCTGCACGGATCATGTGCGCATCCGCGCCGATCCGGTGATCCGCACGATGTTGCTGCAGCTGGGGGCCCGCATCAGCGAGGTGCAGGCCGGGTTCGACCCGGAGGGCGGCGCGTACGGAGGCGCTGGAGGACATGACCCCGGGCACGACCACGGGCACGATCACGGACAGGGACACGAACACGACCCGGCTCACGCGCACTCGGACGACCGGGCCGGCGAGCGGGGTGCCGATGCACCGTCGATGACACGCCGTCAGCCGGGCGGCAGTCGATCCCGGGCCCGCAGGCTTTGAGCGCGCCGGTCCTGCCCGAGGCGCAGGCCGCGCAGCGACTGCAATTGTGGTTCTCCCCGGCGATGCCGACCGGTGCGTTCAGTCACGGGCACGGCATCGAGGCGGCGATCGACGAGGGGGACATTCGCGACGCCGACTCCTTGCGACGATGGCTGGACGGCGTGCTGGCGCGCGGGGCGGGACGCAACGAGGCGGTCCTGATCTGCGCGGCCTGGCGGGCGACGCACGGTGCGCCGTCCGACGCCGATGACGGAGCCCCGTTCGAGGCGCTGGTCGAGATCGATGCACTGGTCCAGATCGATGCACTGGCACGGGCGCTGTGCGCCGGCGCCGAACGGCTGCGCGAGACGCTGTCGCAGGGACGTGCCTTCGCCGATGCCGTGGCGGCCTGGCCTTCGGTACCCGGCTGCCCGCCACTTCGCGACTTCAGCCTACCGGTGGTGATCGGTGCCGCCTCGGCGGCGCATGCGCTGCCGCTGGCAGCGACGTTGGTGGCCGCGCTGCAGGCCTTCATCACCAACCTGGCGTGGATCGCGGCGCGACTGTTGCCGCTGGGCCAGGGTTCAACGCTCGGTGTCGTTGCCGCGCTGGAGCCGGTGGTGCGGCGCGTGGCACGGCGCGCACTCGACACCGATCCGAGCGACCCTTTCGCGCTGGGCGGCAGCGTGATGCTCGCCGACCTGGCATCACTGCGTCACGAGACGCAGCGCTCGCGCATCTGCCTGACATGATCGCCCCATGAGCCGCGCGGCGCCCTCGCGCGACGACTCGGCCCGCATCGCCCTGGTGGGCGCCGGGTTGATCGGCCGGATCCATCTGAAGTCGCTGCGCGCCTGCCACATCGCCCGGCCGGTCGCGTTGGTGGACCCGGATCCGGAGGCGCGCCGGTTGGCGGCCGAGTACAACGTTACGCACTACAAGTCGCTCGAGCTGATGCTGGACAGCATGCGTCCGGATGGCGCGATCATCGCCACGCCGAACGCGCTGCACGTCGCCCAGGCGATGAGCTGCCTGCAGCGTCGCGTGCCGATCCTTCTGGAAAAGCCGGTCGCGCCGACGCTTTCGCAGGCCGAGCCGCTGCGCCGGCTGGCCGACGACAACGGCACGCCGGTGCTGGTCGGGCACCACCGCGCCCACAGTCCGATCATGCAGCAGGCCGTCCGGCTGATTCAGGAAGGTGGCCTGGGCCGCGTGGTGGCCATCACCGGCTCGGCCGCGTTCTACAAGCCCGATGACTATTTCAACGCCGCTCCCTGGCGGCGTGCCGAGGGCGGCGGACCGGTGCTGATCAACCTGATCCACGACATCCACGCCTACCGCAGCCTGTGCGGCGAGATCGACGCGGTGCAGGCCATGAGTTCCTGCGCGGTGCGCGCGCACGATGTCGAGGACAGCGTGACCATCAACCTGCGCTTCGCCAACGGCGCGCTGGGCAATTTCCTGCTCAGCGACACCGCTGCCACCACCCACAGCTGGGAGCAGACCAGCGGCGAGAATCCGGCCTACGCCAACGATCCCGGCGCGGACTGCTACCTGGTGAGCGGCACCCGCGGCAGCCTGTCGATTCCCTCGTTGACCTGGCGACACTGCGCCACGGACGAGCAGCCATCCTGGTGGCGCGCCCTGTCGTCGCACCGGCTGCCGATCGACCGGCTGGATCCGATCGAGCGCCAACTGACACACTTCGTGGCCGTGATCCGCGGCGAGTGCGAGCCGCTGGTGACCCTGAACGACGGGCTGGCCAACCTGTCGGTGATCGAGGCGGTGCTGGCAGCCGCCGCGACCAACGGCACGGTCACCCCGACTTCCCTGGATGCAACGACCTCATGCACGCTATTGAACGCCCCGACCTCGCCAACCTGAACGGTCCGCTGCGCGTGGGCATCGGTGGCCCGGTCGGCACCGGCAAGACCACGCTGACCGCCCGGCTGTGCGAGGCCCTGCGCGACCGCTGCTCGATCGGCGTGGTCACCAACGACATCTACACGCGTGAGGACGCCGAGGCGCTGGTGCGCCTGCAGGCCCTGCCCTCCGAACGCATCGTCGGGGTGGAGACCGGCGGCTGTCCGCACACCGCGATCCGCGAGGACGCCTCGATCAACCTGCGCGCGATCGAGCGTCTGCGCGAGCGCATCCCCGACCTGGATCTGGTACTGATCGAATCCGGCGGCGACAATCTGGCCGCCACCTTCTCGCCGGAACTGGCCGACCTGACCGTCTACGTGGTGTCGGTGTGTCAGGGCGAGGACATCCCGCGCAAGGGCGGACCGGCGATCACCCGCTCGGACCTGCTGGTGATCAACAAGACCGAACTGGCCCCGCACGTGGACGTCGACCTGACGACCATGCGCCAGGACGCCTGCAGGGCCCGCCCCGAGCGGGCCACGCTGTTCACCGACCTGCGCAGCGGCGCCGGCGTGGACGAGGTGGTCGAGTTCATCGTCCGCCACGGCGGGCTGTCCACGGCGTCGGTCACCGCCTCGACCGTGGCGCCCGGGTAGACTGGCGCGCATGACCGACGCACTGATCGCCCACGACATCCACAAGCGCTTCGGCGAGCTCGAGGTACTGCGCGGAATCTCGCTGAGCGCCGCCCAGGGCGAGGTCATCTCGGTGATCGGCAGCTCCGGGTCGGGCAAGAGCACCTTGCTGCGCTGCCTGAACTTCCTGGAGATTCCGACCAGCGGCACCGTCACGCTGGGCGACGACTCGGTGCAGCTGCGCGCCGGCCATCGCGGCACCTTGGGCAGTGCCGACAAGCGGCGGGTGCAGCGCATGCGCAGCCAGCTGGGCATGGTGTTCCAGGGCTTCAACCTGTGGTCTCACCTGACGGTGCTGCAGAACGTCATGGCCGGCCCGCTCAAGGTTCAGGGCCGAACCCGCCACGAGGTGCACGAGGAGGCCATGGCCCTGCTCGAGCGGGTGGGCATCGCCCAGAAGCACGCCAGCTACCCCAGCGACCTGTCCGGTGGCCAGCAGCAGCGTGTCGCCATCGCCCGCGCGCTGGCCATGCGTCCGCGCGTGCTGCTGTTCGACGAGCCGACCTCGGCGCTGGACCCCGAGCTGGTGGGCGAGGTGCTGCGGGTGATGGGCGACCTGGCCGCCGAAGGTCGCACCATGATCGTGGTGACCCACGAGATGGGCTTCGCCCGCGAAGTGTCGCAGCGCGTGGTCTTCCTGCACGAAGGCCGCATCGAGGAACAAGGGTCACCGGCGAAGGTGTTCGGTGATCCGGACTCGGAACGCTGCCGAGGGTTCTTGGCCAGCGTGCTGTAGCGCATCGACCGTTCGATATACCGAGCTGGCAACTATGCGTGGGACGTCCAGATTGGCTTCGGAGCGTGCATGAGGACTGTTATCGATCCCGGCGATCCCGTTCCGTTTCGGAACTGGTCGAACCGGTGGCGCCTTCGGCGGTTCGTGCGCGCGCAGCATCGTCGCGACCGGACACGCCAGCAGATGCTGGGTTTCGACACGTTCGCGGAGGACTGGGCGCGGCTGATGGCTCGCCCGCCTCCAGCGGCGACCCGCCCGGTGCGCACCGTCTGGATGCTCTGGCTTCAGGGAGAACAATCGGCCCCGGCGCTCGTGAGAGCTTGCATGGACAGCTGGCGCGAGCACAATCCGGGCTGGACTGTTCGCGTCCTCGATGCGGAGGCCGCGCAAGCTCTCGTGCAACTGCCAGATCTGCCGCGCCACACCAGCCCGAACCACGCCGCCAACCTCATCCGCCTGCGACTGCTATGCCGCCATGGCGGCGTATGGAGTGACGCGACCAACCTGTGTCGCAGGCCGCTCGATGACTGGATCGACCGGGCCGCAGCCACCGGGTTCTTCGCCTTTGCCCGCCCACAACCGGTGCGCGCGCTTGCCAACTGGTTCATCGCCGCACAACCCGGACACCCACTGCTCGAAGCCTGGAGCGTCTGGAGCGAGGCCTACGTCTTGTCGGGCCGGAAGGTGGACAGCTACTTCTGGTCGCATCACACGTTCGACTGGTTGCTCGAAACGTCGCCGCAACTCGGAGCCGCCTGGCAGGATGTTCCGAGCGTTTCGGCACGTGGCCCGCATATCCTCCAGCGTCTTCTAGACGGACACGTCACGCCCGAGGATGAAGCGTTTCGCGAAACCTTCGCCCAGACACCGCTGTTCAAACTCAACTGGAAGAAGGGCTATACCTGCTCGAGCGTCGCACAGGCGATTCGACAAACCCTGTCGCGTTGAGCGCCTCCGCGGCGCTCTGGTCGCGCTCGCCGAGCAGCGGAAGGATGCCGGCGCGCTCGCTGCCCGCGGTCTCGAGGCGTGGCCCGTCGACCGGCAATCCGTGACCATCAGCCGGAGCTCGGAACGGCTTGCTCGGCCGCCAGCGCGCCGAAGAACCGGAGCGTCTGCGCCACGTGCTCGGCCCAGTACGCCCACTCGTGCCCCCCGGGAAACTCCGCGTAGCCGTGTGCCACGCCCGCCGCTTCCAGCTCCCGGTGCAGACGCCGGTTCCCCTCGATCAGTGGATCGTCCACACCGCAGTCGAAGCGAAAGGGCGGAAGCCGGTCGCGGTTCCGCTTCAACGCGTCGATGACCTCGGGCGTCGCGTCGGCGAGGTCGTAGGAGTCCAGAGGTTCCTCGACGAAGGAAGCCATCTCCGCGAAGCGGGTGATGGACGAGTGACCGGCGAATCCGGCGTATCGTTCCGGATGCAGTGCGGCGAGCCGCAACGCTCCGTAGCCGCCCATCGACAGCCCGGCCAGGAACCTCGGTGCCGTGGCGGCCGTCGGCAGCTCCGCCTGCAGCAGCGCGGCGGGCACGTCGTCGACGATCCACGAGGCGTAGTCGGCATCGGCGTGCCGCCGGTAGCCGGTCCCGTCGAAGCGGCCCCCGTCCCCGGGCATCGCGAGCATCATCGGCGGGATGTCGCCGGCTTCGACGAGGGCTGCCGCCGTTCGGTGCGCTCCCGCCTTGCCGGCCCAGATCCAGTGGCTGCCGTACACCCCGTGCAGCAGGGTCACCACCGGCAGTGCGGCGTTGGCAGGCGTACCGGGCGGCACGAACACGGTGATGTCGCCGCGACCACGGAGATGCGGGGTGCTGACGGTGACTTGGCGAAGGCCGTCCCGCTCGAAGGCCGGGTCGGAGAGCTCGAGCGTGCGGAAGGTCGACATGGCGTCGTTCAATCGTCGAACAGGATGACGCCCTTGGCGATCTCGCCGGACCGCATGGCGGCGAAGGCATCATCGAGCTGGTCGAGTCGGTAGCTGCGGCTCACCAGCTCCTCCAGTTTCAGCGCCTCGGCGTCGTGGAGCTCGAGTAGCCGCGGCAGGTCGATCGACGGATCGCACCCGCCGTAGAGGGGGTTGCGGTACGTCTTGTCCCACTCGAACAGGCGCATGTCCATGACGATCTCCTCCTCGATACCCGAGGCCTGCACGGCGATGCCGCCGTTGCGGATCATCGCCAGTGGAGCCATGCCCAGGGCCGGCACGGCGGTGCACTCCACGGCCACGTCCGCCCCGCTGCCATCGAACAGCTCGCGCACCTTCGCGGCCACTGCCGCGAGCCCTTCGTCGTCGCGAGAGGCCCGGATGACGTCGGTGGCTCCCAGGCTGCGGGCCATCTCTAGACGCGTGTCGAAGAGATCCACCGCCACCACGCGGGATGCCCCGGCGATACGGCAGCCCTGCACCGCCGACAACCCGACGCCGCCGCAGCCGAGCACGACGCAGCGGTCACCCGGTCGCACCTCCCCCGCGTGCACCGCCGAGCCGAAACCGGTCATGACGCCGCAGCCGACGATGCTCGCCGCCGCCCAGGAGATGCTCGACGCCTCCGGGATCTTCACCACCGCCGCCTCCTTCACCACCGTGCGTGCCGCCATCGTTCCGAGGTGAAACGAGCGACGCAGCGGCACGCCGTCGAGCCGGGTGGACGCGGCGTGGGCGGCACCGGCAGTCTCCGAACCCGACCGCGCCGTCACCTCGTTGTTCACCTCGCACAGGTTGCGGTGGCCACGCGTGCAGGCACCGCAGCCGCCGCAGGGAATGGCCCAGTTCAGCAGGACCCGGTCCCCGATCGCCACCGCCGACACGCCTGCCCCGACACCCGCCACCACGCCCGCCCCCTCGTGCCCGAGCACATGCGGATGACCCCAGGTGAGCGAGTCGAAGTCGGTGTGGCAAATCCCCGACGCTCTCAGGTTCACCGCCACCTCGCCGGGGCCGGGCGGACCGACCTCGATCGCCTGGAGCGCGTGAGCCCCGCGTCCGTCGGTGACGAGAGCGGGGACGGTTTCGGCTTGGTCGGACGGCTTCATCGCTCGAGCAGGCGAAGCCGTCGGCGATGCCACGTTTTCAAAGACGCAACTCCGACGCGGGGTCGAACAAACTGATCTTGCTCATGTCGATCTCGAAGTCCATCGAGCTGCCCGGCGCAGGCGCCTCGTCCGGCTCGCACACGATGATCGCGTCCTGTCCCGCGATCTTGGTCATGAGAATGGTCTCGGACCCGGTCGGCTCGTCCAGCTCGATCGATGCCGGCACGACGACGGCCGCGTTCCCCTTGCGAGCGGCCCGTCCCTCGTGAGCCGGCGTGAAGTACTCGGGCCGGACGCCAAAGGACACGGGTTGCCCGTCGGTCAGCTGCCGAGCTCTACCCGGCGGCAAGGGCAGCACGGTGCCGTCGCCGCCGTCGAGGGCAAGACCGAAGCCGCTGCCCGACGACACGACCCTGGCCGAGAGGAAGTTCATGTTCGGCAGGCCCATGAAGCCTGCGACGAAGACGTTGCTCGGTGTCTCGTAGATCTCCTTCGGAGTGGCGTACTGCTGAAGCACGCCGCCGTACATCACAGCGATGCGGGTGGCGAGCGTCATCGCCTCTATCTGGTCATGGGTCACGTAGACCGTCGTGCGGCCCACGCTCTGGTGCAGCCTCTTGATCTCGCCGCGCATCTCGACCCGGAGCTTGGCGTCGAGATTGGACAAGGGCTCATCGAAGAGGAACAGCTTCGGATCGCGCACCAGGGCGCGACCCATCGCGACCCGCTGGCGCTGACCGCCCGACAGCTGGCCGGGCTTGCGATCGAGCAGGGGCTCGATCTGCAGCATCGACGCCACCCGGGAAACCGTTTCCTTCTGGATCCTGCGATCGACGTTGCGGCATTCCATGCCGAAGGTCATGTTCTGGCGCACCGTCATCGTCGGGTAGAGCGCGTAGGACTGGAACACCATGGCGATGTCGCGATCCTTCGGCGCCTCGTCGTTGACGACCCTGTCGTCGATCCTCAGCTCCCCGGACGTGACGCTCTCGAGGCCCGCGATGATCGACAGCAGCGTCGATTTCCCGCAACCGGACGGACCGACGAGGGCGACGAACTCCCCGGAGTCCGCCTCGAGGTTGATGTCGCTGAGGACTTCGACCGAACCGTAGCTCTTGCGCAGGTTGGTGATCCGCAGAGATGACATGACGGCTTCCCCTATTTGACCGCACCGGAGGTCAACCCCCGGACGAAGTACTTGCCACCGATGATGTAGATGAACAACGGTGGCAGCGCGGCGAAGATGACGGAGGCGGCCTCGACGTTGTAATGCCGCTCGCCGGTACCCGAGCCGGAAAAGGCCACGATGGCCGACGTGATGGGCTGGTTGGAGCCTGATGTGAGCACGGCGCCGTACAGGAACTCGTTCCAGATGCCGGTGAACTGCCAGATCACGCACACGATGAGGATGGGCGGCGAGAGCGGCAGCATGATGCGCCGGAAGATCCGCCAGAACCCCGCGCCATCGATGCGGGCCGCCTTGATCAGGTCATCCGGCACGGCCACGAAGTAGTTGCGGCAGAACAGGGTGGTGAAGCTGACCCCCTGGACCGTGTGCACCAGGACCAGGCCGGCGAGCGAGTTCGACAGGCCGAGCTTTCCCAGGACGAACGCCCAGGGCAGCAGCGTCATCTGAGCGGGAAGAAAGACGCCCAGGGTGATCAGGCCGAACACCCAGGTGTCGTACCGGAAGCGGTACTTCGACAACGCGTACCCGTTCACCACACCGAAGGCGGTCGACAGGATCGTGGCCGGCACCGTCATGATCAGCGTGTTGTTGAAGTAGCGCGACACCCCCTCGCAGCTTCCACCGAGACAGAACGTGCCCCAGGCTTGTGCCCAGTAGCGCCAGCTCATCGCCTCGGGGCCCGAGATGAATCCCTCCCGCACGATCTCCGCCAGCGGCCGGTAGCTGTTCATCAGGATGATGAGCAGCGGCGACAGGTAGAGCAGCGCGAAGAAACCGAGCAGCGCGTAGACGATGGTTCTGGCGCGAAGCTGCCGCGAGCGGCTGCCCGTCGCCAGGGGATCGAAGGCTTGCTGTGCGATCTCAGCCATGAGCTGCCCCCTGTATCCGATTGCGCCAGCTCATCCAGACGAGGTAGGGCACGAGCACGATCGCGAGCGCCGCGAGGATCATCACCGCCGCCGCCGCACCCTGGGCGATCTGGCCGCGTTCGAACATCAGGTCGTAGACGACGATGGCCGGGACGGTGGTCGCGACGCCGGGCCCACCCTGGGTCAATGCCACGACCAGGTCATACGTCTTGATCGCGAACTGCAGCAGCACCACCGTCACCGCGACGAAGATCGGCCATATCGTCGGCAGCACGACCTTTCGGTAGATGCGCGGCATCGAGGCGCCATCGATCTGCGCCGCCTTGACCAAATCGCCGTCGACGGAGCGCAGTCCGGCGAGGATCAGGGCCATCGCGAAGCCGGACGCGTGCCATATCCCCGTGAACACCACGACGTAGAGGGCCATGTCCCGATCGGTGATCCAGTCGAAGTTGGCGCTCAGCCACCCCATGTCGTTCAGCGCACGCTCCACTCCGGTCTGCGGATGGAAGATCCATCGCCAGACGGTGCCGGTCACGATGAAGGAGATCGCGAGGGGGTACAGGAAGATCGTGCGCCAGACGGACTCGAAGCGAACGCGCTGGTCGATCAGGATCGCCAGCAACGTCCCGACGAAGAGCGATCCGAGCACGTAGAGCGCACCGAACAGGAACAGGTTCTGGTAGGCGACGATCCAGCGCTTGCTCTGCCACAACGCCGCGT
>Ga0209303_1000037_pt1 | contig 176414 bp, 166 predicted proteins | sample SidtaG_3_FD_187449 | JGI IMG/M metagenome (GOLD analysis project Ga0209303, IMG submission 187449) | Marine algal microbial communities from Sidmouth, United Kingdom - Sidmouth_Asex1 metaG (SPAdes) (version 2) | ecosystem: Host-associated > Algae > Red algae > Unclassified | place: Sidmouth...
TGATGTTGCTGGAGTGCGCGACGTATCCGGCTCAGACGGTGTGCTCGCGGGCCGAGCGGTCGTCTGGTGGTGGGGCGCCGAGAGTCTGAGCCGTGATGTTGCTGGAGTGCGCGACGTATCCGGCTCAGACGGTGTGGCGCGGGCCGAGAGGTCGTCAGTCGAGGCGCATCGAGTCGTCGACGGTGTCGGTGCCGAGCGCTCGCTGCAACTGGGCTTCGCCGAGTGCGGTGAAGGTGGCGGTCGACTCGACGCGCACCACACCCTTGAGGTTCATCACCCGGGCGGCGGTGAAGATCTCGCTGTCGGTCTGCTCGACGATCTCGGCTTCGACCACGTGCGGCTTGTCGACGTAGACGGCGCGCTGGAACTTCGTGGTCGTCTCGGACGTGACCGCCCACTGGCGACCGATCGCGATGCATGCCCACGCCATCGCCTCGTCGAGCACCGCGAGGGTGACACCGCCGTGCAGCATCGTCGGTGCCCCGCTGAACGCGTCGGAGAGTTCGAAGTCGGCGACGATCAGATCACGATCGGTGTCGTGGAAGAACGGGATGCGGAGGCCGGCATCGTTGTTCTGCTCGCAGACGAAGCAGTTCGTCTCGTAACCGAGGTCGTCGTTGTGCAATCGAATCCGAGCCACGCACCGAACGGTAGGCGATCGGTCGGCGTGTGGTGGACCGGGCCGGGTCGGTCGACGAACGTGTCGCACTGGATCCATCCGCTTTCGGCTCGGGGTCTGGCTCGGGCTCGGGGTCCGCTGACTCGGGGTCCGCTTTCGGCTCGGGGTCTGGCTCGGGCTCGGGCTCAGCTTCCGGCTCGGGGTCTGCTTCGGGCTCGGGCTCAACATGGCCTGGGGCTTGCGTTCGGCTCTCGGAGGGGCCTGCGGCGAGACTGCGGCGATGGCCGATCCGATCGAAGCGACCGACGAACTCCGCACCGTCATGGCCGACCGGCTCGCCCGTCATGATCGCCTCGAGCTGCCGCTCGACGGTCGGCGACACGCAGCCGTCGCAATTCTGGTCGTGCCTTCGGAGGTCGGATCCGACAGCGTCGACCATCACGCGTTCTCCGACGCCGACATGGACGTGATCCCGGGAGGAGCCGACGGGTTCGACGGGCGGATGGCCGACGTGGCGGGCGGTGCGTCGTTCGTCCTCTGCCGGCGGAGTGCAGGGCTGAACTCCCACGCCTCGCAGTGGGCGCTCCCGGGCGGACGCCTCGACTCCGGCGAGACCGTGATCGACGCAGGGCTGCGCGAGACGTGGGAGGAAGTCGGCGTGCGCCTCGACCAGACGCACGTGTTGGGCGTGCTCGACGACTACGCCACGCGATCGGGATACGTCATGACACCGGTCGTCGTCTGGGGTGGACCCGAGGTCGAGCTGGTGCCGAACCCCGATGAGGTGCTCGCGGTCTATCGCATCGGTCTGCACGAGTTGACCCGTGACGATTCGCCGCGTTTCGTCGAGATCCCCGAGAGCGACCGACCCGTCGTGCAGGTTCCACTCGGTGGCGACCTCATCCACGCTCCGACGGGAGCGGTGCTCGTCAACTTCCGATGGGTGTGTCTCGACGGCCGGGCGAGTGCCGATGCGAGGGTCGACGAGTTCGAGCAACCGGTTTTCGCCTGGGGCTAGACCGCGACGTCATCACGCGTCGATCGGTCCGATGTCGCAGTCGGAGGTGACGCCATCGAGCACCCGTGCATCGGCCGAGTGGGGTGGGGACCGACGACATGTTGACCTGTCGAGAGACGCATACGTGAGGGGACAGACCCTTCACGTATGGACCGGACGGGAGACGCATACGTGAGGGGACAGACCCTTCACGTATGGGCCGGGTGGTGTGGCCGAAGTGAGTGAGGGGTCAGGGCCGTGACGGGTGGGTCAGCGGCCGGAGTGGCCGAAGCCGCCGCCGCGATCGTCGCCGTCGAGATCGTCGGTGACCTGCCACTCGACGTGCTCGACGGCCTGGATCACGAGTTGAGCGATGCGGTCGCCGCGCTCGATGGCGTAGTCGGTGTCGGGGTCGGTGTTGACGAGGATGACCTTGATCTCGCCGCGATATGCAGCGTCGATGAGACCAGGAGCATTGACGACGCTGATCCCGTGCTTCAGCGCCAGCCCACTGCGCGGCAGGACGAACCCGCCGTAGCCCGTGGGAATCGCGATCGAGATGCCGGTCGGTACGAGCCCACGGCCTCCGCCGGACGACAGCGTCATGCCCTCGCGGGCGTACAGGTCGAGCCCGGCATCGCCGTCATGGGCGTATTCGGGGAGCGGGAGTTCGGCGTCGAGTCGAATGATCGGGATCGGGAGCGTCACCCGCTCGACGTTAGCCATCAGCCACTTCGGGACGTTCGTGCCGCGCCAGCCCCTTCGGCGCGAACATGCGACCTGGGACCTTGCCTGGCGCAGCGCCAGCTCACATGTTCGGCTTGATGTGTGCCCGCCAGCACCCGAGGGCCGTCGGCCGTATGCTCGCGACATGATGCGGAGCCGGGGACTGCAATGACTGCGCCCCAACGTCCACCGTCGGTGGACACGCTCGCTCGGTCGCTGACCGACACCGGCCTCCCGCACCCCGTCCTCGTCGACATCGCACGTGCGGCCATCGCTGCCGACGACGTCGACAGCGCATTCGATCGTGCGACAGCGTTCCGACGTTCGCTCCTCACCGACGTGATCAACGCGACCGGCGTGCTGCTCCACACCAACCTCGGCCGCGCGCCACTCGCTCACTCGCAGCAGGCCAGGGCGCAGACCGTCGAGTTCGACCTGTCGACCGGCGAGCGAGGTTCGCGCCAGACGTCAGTCGGCCAACTCTTCGCCCGCCTCGTCGGGGCCGAGGACGCGATGGTCGTCAACAACAACGCGGCGGCCGTGCTGCTCGTGTTGGCTGCGCTCGCCGAGGGTCGCGGCGTTCCGGTCAGCCGCGGTGAGAGCGTCGAGATCGGCGGCTCGTTTCGCGTCCCCGAGGTGATGGAACAGTCGGGATGTCGTCTGGTCGACGTCGGCACGACCAACCGCACTCGATTGTCGGACTACGAGAAGGCGATCGTCGACGCGCGCCACGACGTGGCGATGGTGATGAAGGTGCATCCGAGCAATTACCGCGTCGAGGGTTTCATCGAGGAGACTTCGATCGCCGAACTCGCGACCTTGAGTGTGCCGGTCATGGCCGACATCGGCAGCGGCCTGCTCGACAGCAACGTGCCGTGGTTGCAGGGCGCGCCGCCGGCGTGGCTCGCCGGTGAGCCCGCAGCCGTGCAGGCGATCGCCGATGGAGCCGACGTGATCACGTTTTCGGGCGACAAACTCCTCGGGGGTCCGCAGGCGGGCATCATCGCCGGGCGCGCCGACCTGATCGCGCTCTGCAAGCGGCATCCGCTGGCCCGAGCGCTCCGCCCAGGGGGCTTGGTGTTGCGGTCGTTGCAGGACACGGCGCTCACTTATCTCGACAAGCGTGCGGCCACCGACATCTCGTTCTGGCGGATGGTCGGCCGGAGTCAGAAAGAACTGCGCGAGACGGCCGACTCGATTCGCCAACAGTTGATCGACTCGCACGGCGTCGATGGCGCGCGGGTGTCGGTCGAGCAGATGGACGCACTCCCCGGCGCAGGTTCGGCCCCCGGGGTCACGATGCCGTCGTGTGGGCTCGTCGTGGAAGGTGACCTCCTGGCGGCGCTGCGCGACGCACCCACGCCGATCATCGCTCGCACACGCGACGGCCAGACCTCCCTCGACCTGCGCGGTGTCGAACCGAGCGATCACGTGGCGCTCGTCGACGCGCTCGCCTCGGCACTCGCATGAGTCGTCGCTCATGACCGTCGTCGCCACCGCCGGCCACGTCGACCACGGCAAGTCGTCGCTCGTCCTCGCCCTCACCGGAACCGATCCCGATCGGTTCGAGGAGGAGAAGCGCCGCGGCCTCACCATCGACCTCGGCTTCGCCCACACGACGCTGCCGTCGGGCGCCGAACTGAGCTTCATCGACGTCCCCGGCCACGTGAAGTTCCTGCGCAACATGCTCGCCGGGGTCGGCGGCGTCAACGCGTGCGTGTTCGTCGTCGCGGCGACCGAGGGGTGGAAGCCGCAGTCGGAGGAGCATCTGCGCATCCTCGAACTGCTCGGCATCGAGTTCGGGATCATCGCCCTCACCAAGGTCGACCTCGTCGACGACGACCTGCTCGAGTTGGCGGAGATGGACGTCGCCGATCACGTCGAGGGCACCTTCCTCGCGGGTGCGCCGGTCGTCCCTGTCGCGTCGGTCGACGGGCAGGGTGTCGACGAGATGCGGGTGGCGCTCGACGAACTGATCGCACGGGCTGGCGCAGCCGCCGACCGTCAGCGGCCCCGGCTGTGGATCGACCGCGTCTTCGCCGCCAAGGGCAGTGGAACGGTGGCGACGGGCACGCTCGTGGGCGGTTCGCTCACCGCCGATCAGTCGGTGCACATCGCCCCGGGTGGTCACGATGCGCGGATCCGGTCGATCCAGACCGCCGGCCAGACGGTCGACCACATCGGCCCCGGCAATCGCGTGGCGGTCAATCTCGGCGGCGTCGACCACGGCGACCTCGAGCGCGGTCATGCGATCGTCGAGTCGGATCGATGGCATCTGACCGATCGGCTCGATGCGTCGCTCGACGTCCTCGCGTCGCTCGACCACGACGTGTCACGACGTGGTGCATACGTCGCGTATCTCGGGGCGGGCGAGCATTCGGTGAAGCTGCGGGTGCTCGGCGTCGAGGCATTGTCGCCGGGGTCGACCGGATCGATCCGTCTGTTTCTTCCGCAGATGCTCCCGCTCCTGCCCGGTGATCGATTCATCTTGCGTGAATCGGGTCGGGACGAGACGGTGGGCGGCGGCGAGATCCTCGACATCGCGCCGGTGCTGCGTGCCTCACGAGCGGCACCCGACCGGACGATCGAGCGAGTGGTGCGTGAGCGCGAGTGGGTGACCGCCACCGAGTTGGAGCGGTTGACGGGCGAGGTCGTCGAGCCGACCCTCGGCGAGTGGGTGACCACCCCCGAGGCTCTCGCCGCGACGGTGGCGACCGTCATGGAGCGCGTCGCCGAGGCCGGGGCGACGGGGATCGACCTGGCCGCGTTCGACGATCGTGAGCGCGCTGCGATCGGATCGACCGACGAGATCGTGGTCGACAACGGGTTGGTGCTCCCCGCGGATGCGGTCGACCCGTACGTCGACCACCCGTTCCTCGACGAGTTGCTGGCGGCCGGGTTCATGCCGCCGTCGGCCGACGACGTGGATCGCAACGACATCCGCGAACTCGCGCGTCGTGGGCACATCATCCAGCGCGACGGGGTCGTGTTCCACTCTCAGACGATCGATGCAGCAGCGCAGGTGGCAGCCGAGTTGCTCGTCGAACACACCGACGGCTTCACCGTGGCTCAGTTCCGTGACGTCACCGGCGCGAGCCGCAAGTTCGTGTTGCCGCTCGTGACCGAACTCGACAAGCGTGGAATCACCCGTCGACGTGACGACGTCCGCATCGGCGGGGCCCGCCTCCCGACCCTCTGACGTGTTGACCCGATCCGGGGAGGTCGCGCCTCGCATGGCGCAGCGCCAGCTCACATGTTCGCCCCGCCCGCCCGGGTCCGAACGATCGGTGTCAGGCACCAGTCGTCCGGAACCGGGGTTGGGGGTATTTGGGGGGATCAGTCGGCGAGGGCGAGGCGTTCGACGGCGCGGCGTTCCCGGCCGGTCTGGCCGCCCCAGATGCCGTAGCGCTCGTCGTGGGTGATGGCGTGGTCGAGGCAGTCGCTCTTGACCGGGCACGATGCGCACACGGCCTTGGCGCGTGACTCGCGCAGTCGCTTGGCGCGCCGGTCCTCGGTGTGCACCGGCGGGTAGAAGGCGGTGCTCATCTCACCGGAGCAGGCAGCGAACCGCTGCCACCCCTCGGCGTTGTCCTGCTGCACGATGTTCTGCTGGAGGCTGCTCATTGACGTTCCTCTGGTCGGCGGGAAGACCTCGTCCCTGACCACCACCCTAGGTGGTCACCCAGACGCCGTCAATGAGAATTGTTGTCGTGCGCGCTGACAGTGGTTGTGCGGCGACTCACCGGGCGTCGTCGGGGGCCGATCCGGGACTCGCCGAGGCGTCGGCTCCGACCTCGCCGATCGCGTCGACGAGACCGTCGCTCGGGTCACCGTCGCCGTCTTTGTTGCGCATCTCGCGATAGTCGCGGGCAGCACCTTCGAGCGGCTCGACCTCGAGGGTCACGCCGTCGATCGCTGCCACACGCACGCGGTCGCCCGCCTTCACCGGAGTCGCTCGGTTGGTCAGTGCGCGCCAGCGACCGTCGCCGACCTCGACGATCCCCTCGGGGTCGACGTCGGTGACCACGGTGCCCTCTTCGCCGATCATCCATTCGCGTCCGATCGTCGGTGTGGCGAATCGGGTGCGGACCATGTTGGGCATTCCGACGATGAAGGTGAGCGTGATGCCGCCGATGCCGGCGAGCAGCGAGATCCACGGAGGCCGCAGGCTCGCTCCCGGGAGGCTCTCGAACAAGAAGAGGCTGCCGATGATCGTGCCGACGATGCCGACACCCGTCCAGAAACGTGGGATGCCGACCTGGACGTCGACGGCGAACGCAAGCATCGAGACGATGATCACCACCAGCGCCCACGTGCGCGTCGGCAACACCGACAGGCCGGTCGACGCGAGTACCAGGCACAACGCTCCGAAGAACGCGGCGAGGCCGACACCGGCCGTGTAGAACTCGAACACGATCAGCGCCAGGCCGGTGAGGAGCAGCAGGTAGGCGACCGGCGGGCTGGCGACCGTGTGGAACAGCTGGTCGATCAGCGAGAGCTTCGAGAAGCGGACGGTCGACGTGGTGTCGTTGCGACCTTGGCCGTCGTCGAGCACCACGAACTCGGTGGTCTCGAGGGTGACGCCGTCGACCTCGCGACCGTCGAGGACCTGGATCATGCTGGTGATCGTGGGCACTCCTTCGTCGGTGATCTCGGTGAACACTTCGAGCGCACGGGATTCGGTGAGGTCGAGCGATCCGTTGCGCATCCGGTCTTGCGCGGCGCCGCCGAAATCGACCGTCGCGTTGTTCGGTGTCAGCGGAGCACCGACGTAGCCCACCCGCGCGCCGGGAGCCATCCCGGTGATGTCGGCGACGGCCAGCAACTGAGCCGCCTCGCCGTAGAGGCGCGCCCCGTTCGGGCCGACCCAGATCGCCACCGGGATCGGCGCGTCGGCAACGTCTTCGAGTAGGTCTTCGATGTCGTCGCTCGACACGACCGTGCCACGCGAGTTCATCTGGAGGACGAGGGCCTGCACCCCGTCGGCTTCCGCCTTGTCGATCGCGCTGCGGATCGAATCGAGGAGAATGGGGTCGACGAGGCCGCTGACCTGCACGACGTCGACGACGAGATCGGGCGTGTCGGCGTCGTCTTGCGCCGCAGCCGGTCCGCCGAGGGTGACGAGACCGGCCAAGGTGACGAGCACGGCGATCGCTAGTCTTCGCACAAGTGCCTCCGGTGAGCGAGAACCCCTTGCGGTTGCTGACCGCCGCCAGCGTCGTGGTCGTCGCTGGCAAGGGGGGAGTGGGGAAGACAACGGTAACGGCAGTCATCGCTCGTGCGGCAAGTCGTGCCGGTCTGCGCGTGCTCGCCCTCGAACTCGACGGAAAGCCGACGCTGGCCGAACTCCTGCCGGAGCGACCGGGAGAATCGTTGCGAGTGGAACATCTGTCGGCGCCCGACCTCCTCGAGGAGTATCTCAACGAGCACGGTTTCAAGCGGGTGGCCAAGCGCCTCAACCGCACGGGCGTGATCGACATGATCGGAACGGCGGCGCCGGGCATCGACGACATCGTCGTGCTCGGCAAGGTCAAGCAGTTCGAACGCTCGGGTGACTATGACCTCGTCGTCGTCGACGGGCCCGCTGCGGGGCACGCGGTGACGTTTCTCACATCGGCGTCGGGGCTGGCCGATGCCGTGCGCGGCGGGCCGATCAAGTCGCAGTCCGACGATGTGCTCGAACTCCTCTCCGATGCCGCGCGATGCATGGCGGTGCTCGTCACGTTGCCCGAGACGACGCCGGTCAACGAGACGATCGAGACGGCGTACGCACTGGAGGACGATGTCGGGATCCGGCTCGGCCCGGTGGTGGTCAACGGTGTCGACGACGGCGCGGAGATGCCGTCGATGACCGCGGTGAAGAAGATGACCAAGGGAATCGACCGTGCGATGCGGGCGGCTCTCACCGAGGCGGCCGACTACCGCCGTCACCGACGCGAGATGGAAACGGGCGCGATCGAGCGGTTGTCGACCGAACTGCCGCTCGGCTACGTCAACCTCCCGGCGCTCCCGGTCGCCGGCCTCGTGCCCGCCGACATCGACGCTCTCGCCGACCGCCTGCTCACCGACCATCCCCTCACCGACCGCCTGCTCACCGGCCATCCCCTCACCGATGAGGCCGGTTCGTGAGCGCACCGGTCGCCGACTCGATGGCGGCGCTGATCGAGGCCTCCGACGTGGTGGTGTGCTGCGGCTCCGGCGGGGTCGGCAAGACCACGACTGCCGCCGTGCTCGGACTCGAAGCCGCGCGCCGTGGGCGACGGGTGGTCGTCGTGACGATCGACCCCGCTCGCCGCCTCGCCGACGCGCTCGGCATGGCCGACGGGCTGTCGTCGGAACCGCAGCGCATCGATGTCGACCCGGCCGCCGACGGATCGTCGGACGCCGGCGAACTGTCGGCGATGATGCTCGACACGGCGGTCACGTTCGACGGGTTGGTCAGAAAGCACGCCGACGACGACGAGCAGGTCGAACGGATCCTGAACAACCCCTTCTACCGCAACATGGCGAGCGCGATGAGCGGCACGCAGGAGTACATGGCGGCCGAGACGCTGCACGCGCTGCACCACGACGACCGCTTCGACCTCGTCATCGTCGACACGCCACCGAGCCGCAACGCCCTTGATTTCCTCGATGCGCCCGGCGTGCTGTCGCGCTTCCTCGATCATCGGATCTTCAAGCTGGCGATGCTGCCGACCCGCAGCGGGCTGAAGGTGTTCGGCGCCGCGGCGCAACCGATTTTCCGTGCGATCGGCAAGGTCGTGGGCTCCGACGTGCTCGCCGACTCACTCGCCTTCTTCCAGGCGTTCTCGGGGATGGAATCGGGGTTCCGCGACCGGGCCGACGACGTCGTCGCGCTGTTGCGCGCCGAGCGCACCTCGTTCGTCGTGGTCGCGTCGCCGCGTCGCGACACGATCACCGAGGCGGTCTGGTTCGCCCAGCAACTGCGCGAGCAGGGCGTCGGAGTGGCGGCGTCGATCGTCAACCGGCTGCTGCCGAGTTTCGGGTCCGACGAGGTGGCGCAGCCCGACGACGCCGACGGCCCGGAGGCGGTGCTCTGGCAGAACCTCGCCGAACTGCGCGCCGTGCGAGCTGCCGAACTCGACGCGCTGGCTCCGCTCGCCGAGTTGACCGAACCGGCACCGGTCGCGCTGCTGCCGCTGTTGGAACGCGATGTCCACGACATCGAGGCGCTCGACGAGATCGCTCGCCATCTCTTCGCCTCCGACTCGGCCGGGTAGCGTTGCGGCGTGCACATCCTGCTTGCCACCGATGCCGACTGGATCGTCGACGAGGTCACCAATGCTCTCGGCGGGCCCGACGACACGTTCACCGTGTGCCGTGAGGGACGCGTCGTCTCCGATCAGGTCGCCGAGCGCGAACCCGACCTCGCGATCCTCGACATGCAGATCGGTTCGATGGGCGGCATGGCCGTCACGATGTCGCTGCGGCTCGACGAGTCGGGCGGGATACTGCCGCACGTGCCGGTGCTGATGCTCGTCGACCGGCGTGCCGACCTGCACCTCGCTCGACGCAGTGGCGCCGAGGGCTGGCTGATCAAGCCGCTCGACTCGCTGCGCCTCAAACGGGCGGCGAAGGCGATCATCGGGGGCGGCGTCTACACCGAGGGCCTGGCTGCCGACGCGGCGCCGGTCGAACCGATGATCGAACTCGGTGACTCGGACGCAGAGGCTGTTGTCGATGCTGCGGCAGGTGTATCGGCCGAGGAAGAAACCGTCGACGCGGGATAGCATCGACGGTCGCTACGGGGTGTAGCGCAGCTTGGTAGCGCGCCACGTTCGGGACGTGGAGGCCGGGAGTTCAAATCTCCCCACCCCGACCAGGAAGCTCCAGAGTGTGGACCTCGCCGGTCTGCCCGCTGGGGCTTTCTCCGTTTTCCGTTGCGTTTCGCGCGACCGTCAGACGGTCAGTGTCGGAAGGAGGGCAGCGGCCACGTCGGCGGGGGCTTCCTCGTGGCTGAAGAGTCCGGCACCGGGGATCTCGACGAGGTCGGCGTTCGGGAAGTCCTTCACCATCCGTCGAGCGGTCGCGACGGGGAAAAACCGATCCTCAGCGCCCCACACGAGCCGGACCGGGACATCGATCTTCGCCTGGACCTCCTCGAGTCGATCGACGTCGTCGAAGTCGAAGCTGCGTAGGAGCTTGATCGAAGCCGCCAGCACCTCGTCACCCCGACTGAGCGGGTCGAGGAAGAACTCGTCGAACTCGCCGTCGAGGTGCGTCCGATCGGCGAACGTGTCGCCGAGCAGGAACTTCGTCCGGCGCACGGCGGGCTTGCCGGCGATCCATCCGAATGCCGCCCCGAAACCGGGGAGCTTGCCGCCCCGCACGAAGCTCGTGAACCGCCACGTGAGACCGCTCGACGTCTCGGTGTCGATGAGGCCCATCGCCCGGAGTCGGCCGTCGCCCGCCATCGCATGACGCGAGATGAGGCCACCGCTGTCGTGGCCGACGAGCGCGACACTGTCGAGCCCGAGCTGGTCGACGGTCGTGCGGACGCTTGCGATGTGGTTGCGGATCGACAGGTCGGTGCTCTCGTCGTACCGGCTCGACCCGGCCCCCGGGAGGTCGATGACGTGGCAGGTCACGTGGTCGACCATGTGAGGAAGAAGCCGCCGGAACGTGGCGCCGTGGACGGGCCAGCCGTGGACGAACAGGACGTCGGGCCCGGATCCGACCACTCGGTGGGCGACGGCACCGCAGCCAGGACCCATGTCGAGCATCTGATGAGGTGCGGAGCGGAACAGGTCGGATGCGGCGGTCTCGGTGAGCATGAGGAGCCTCTCGGTCGGTGTGTAGTGATCACTACACACACTAGATGTAGCGACGACTACAATCAAGCGCGAATGGGTCGTCGACACACGAGGGACGAGATCCTGGCCGGAGCCGTCGAGGTCGCGTTCCGAGACAGCCTCAGCGAGTTGTCGTTCGGGCGCGTCGCGAGACACCTCGGCATCAACGACCGCACCGTCGTCTACTACTTCCCGACGAAAGACGCCCTCGTGTCCGACGTGCTGATGGCGATGGGGATGCAACTGCAGGCCACGCTCGCTCCTGCATTCGGGTCGCGTGCGACGAACCACGTCGACCTGCTCCGTCAGGCGTGGCCGATCCTGGCCACCGAGGACGCCGACCCGATCTTCGCCCTCTTCTTCGAAGCCAACGGACTGGCGGTGACGGGTCGGGAGCCGTACGCATCGCTGATGGGTGGCCTGGTCGAGATGTGGATCGAGTGGGTCACCGAGTTCGTCGACGGCGACGAAGAACACCGTCGCGGCGAAGCTGAGACCGCCATCGCCCTCATCGACGGGCTCCTTCTCGTACGCCTGCTCGCCGGACCCGATGTCGCCGAGCGCGCCGTCCGCCGATTGGGCATCGTCGGGGGCTGAACACGCGATCGGTCGTTCGATCCGGCATCGGCGTCGGCATCGGCATCCGGCATCGTGACTGCTCTCGTATTCTGGAGGAATGGAACTCGCCGCACTCCAAGACGTCATCGAACGCACCTACGGGGATCGCGATCGTGAGCGAGGCGTGCCGGCGACCGTCGCGTGGTTGGCCGAGGAGATCGGCGAGCTTGCTCAGGCCGTGCGAAAGGGAACCCGAGACGAACAGTTGCACGAGTTCGGCGATGTCATCGCGTGGGTTGCGACACTTGCGAATCACCAGGGAATCGACTTGGATCAAGCGGTTGCGCGGTTCGCACTAGGGTGCCCGAAATGCGAGTCCCTTCCCTGCGTGTGCTGATTTTCGGCGGTGCCGTCGGTGTCTCTGAGTGCACGCCCCACCCGTACAGCGGTCAGAATCTCGCGACTTTCCGCCCCCGAGAGGCGTCCTGTTCCCGATGAGTGATTGGCCCGAACCGACCGCCGATGAGCGCACCGCAGCCGCTCCCGCACCCGCCGACAAGCTGGTGCCTGAGTGGAAGGTCGCCGGTGACGATCAGATCGTCGTCGTCGGCGTTGCCGTCTTCCTGTTGTTGCTGGGTGGCCTCGGCATCAGCCGCTGGATGGGAGGCGACGACGACGCGGTCGAGGAGATCGCCGTCGAGCAGGACAACGGAAGCAACGAGGACGACGAGCCGGTCGTGACCGAGCCGGAAGTCGCCCCCGTCGTTGCCGAGCCGGAACCCACCCCCACCACGGAGGCCCCTCCCGCCACGACAGAACCCGAGCCGGAGCCCGAGCCCGAGCCCGAGCCCGAGCCGGTCGACCTCACCCCCGCCGTTGCGGCGTCGGTCGCCAGCTTCGGTCAGGTCGTCGGAGTCGCCGACGGCTCCACGGCAGTCCTGACGGGCTTCGTCGACACCGACGATCAGTCGGTCGAGGCCGAGGCGAACGCCGGAGCCGTCGAGGGCATCACCGATGTCGACAACCAACTCGCAACCATCGCTCCCGCACTCGAACGCACTGTCGTCCCGTACCCGGGCGCAATGGCGGCAGTCACCGACGGCAATGTCGTGCTGACCGGGTTCGTCGACACCGAGGTGCGTTCCGATGCGGCCGAAGACGCGGCATCGATGATCGACGGTGTGCTGTCGGTCGACAACCAACTGGTCCCGCTGCAACCCGATGTGATCGCAGCATTGGAAGCCGCCGGCGTCTCCGATGCCGATGCCGACGTCGAACTGCTCTCGGCCACGGCACGCGGTGAACTCGCTTCGGAAGACGACCGGGCAGCAGCACTCGACGCGGTGGCGGCAGTCCCCGGCGTCGTGAGCGTGAACGACGAGTTGACGGTTGCAGGCCCCTCGGTCAGCGTGTCGCTCAACGAACTGGTCGAACTCGAGCCGGTGCAGTTCGCCCCGGGCTCGGCAGTGGTCCTCGAATCGAGCTTCGGAACGCTGGAGCGTGCGGCGGGGATCATCCTCGACGCCGGTGTCGACGGGACGATCGACGTGCAGGGCTACACCGACGTGCGTGGCAGTGACGAGGACAACCTCGCACTCAGCGAGCAGCGTGCGGCTGCGGTCGTCGACTTCCTGGTCGAGGCCGGTGTGCCGTCGGAGCAGCTGACGAGCCAGGGCTTCGGCGAGACGACACAGTTCGCCGAGGGCGACGCCCCGGCCGACTACGCCGCCAACCGGCGAGTGCTCTTCGTCCTCAACGAGTAACAGGTTTCGGGTGGTCGCCGCCGAATCGGTCGGCGATCACCCGAGGAGTGGCAGGCGATGACGGCGGCGTCGTCGCTTGCCCACCTGGGTGGTGAGTCCGGCTGCGGACCGGGACGCCACCCGGAAGAAGGACGGATCCGATTGCGGATCGGCACCGTCCACGGATGTTCCCCGTACTTGACGGGACGGGGATCTCCGACACCAGTGCGGTGAGCGACGACGGGGTCGCCACTGCACTGCCACGGGCGACTCGCGCAAGCGGGTCGCCCGAAGGCGTGTACGAGCTTCGGGTGCAGCTGCCGGTGCCGCCTGGCGGCGTCGTGCGATCCGGGTTTCGGAACGCCGGTTCAGCGTGACGCGGCGACGAGCTCGGCGATCTGGAGAGCGTTGAGCGCGGCGCCTTTGCGCAGGTTGTCGTTGCTCAAGAAGAGAGCGAGGCCGCGGCCGTCGGGAACCCCTTCGTCGCGACGGATGCGCCCGACATAGGTCGGGTCCTGGCCGGCGGCTTGGAGCGGAGTCGGGATGTCGCTGAGCTCGACGCCGGGTGCCGCACTCAGCACCTCCGTCGCTCGTTCGACGCTGATCGGCTGCGCGAACTCGGCATTGATCGACAGCGAGTGGCCGGTGAAGACCGGGACGCGCACGCACGTTCCCGACACGAGCAGTTCGGGGATGTCGAGGATCTTGCGGCTCTCGTTGCGGAGCTTCTGTTCCTCGTCGGTTTCGAAGCTGTCGTCGTCGACGATGGCGCCGCACATCGGCACAGCGTTGAAGGCGATGGGGCGAGCGAACTTGGCGGGCTCGCCGAAGTCGAGCGCCGAGCCGTCGTGGGTGAGCTGATCGGCCTGATCGATGACCTTGCGCGCCTGCGCGTGCAACTCCTCGACGCCAGCGAGCCCGGATCCCGACGTGGCCTGGAAGGTCGACGCCACCAGTCGGGTCAGCTGCGCTTCGTCGTGGAGCGGCTTGAGGGCCGGCATGGCGGCCATCGTCGTGCAGTTCGGGTTGGCGATGATGCCCTTGGGCGTCTGGTCGATCAGGTGACCGTTCACTTCGGGGACGATCAGCGGCACCTCGGGGTCGAGGCGGAACGCAGACGAGTTGTCGATGACGAGCACTCCGGCATCGGCGAACTTCGGCGCGAGTGCACGCGAGCTGGTGGCACCTGCTGAGAAGAGGGCGATGTCGAGGCCCGACACGTCGGCGGTCTCGGCGTTCTCGACCGTGATCTGACCGTCGCCCCACGGGAGGGTGCTCCCGGCCGAGCGAGCGGATGCGAAGAACCGCAGTTCGGCGACGGGGAAATCGCGCTCGGCGAGCAGGCGGCGCATGACGCCGCCGACCTGACCCGTGGCTCCGACGACTCCGACGCGCAGTCCGTTCGATGATGCGTTCGACATGACGAAAAGCCTACGCGCCCGGGTTGGCACGCGCGCCGAAGGTTTGCACCGGACACCTGACGGTCGGGCTCGATCTGGGGAGGTCGCGCCTCGTCTGGCGCGGCGCCAGCTCACATGTTCGGGTCCTGTGGGTCGGGCCGGTGGGTCGGGTCGCGGGTCGGGTCGCGGGACGGTCGCGGGTCGATGGGTGTCGGACACCTGATGGTGGAGCTCGATCTGGGGAGGTCGCGCCTCGTCTGGCGCAGCGCCAGCTCACATGTTCGGGTCCGGTGGAGCGGTGTTCGGCGGGTTGGGGTGCGAGCTGGCAGAATCGAGAGGTGAGTCGTCGAAGCCAATTCGTTCCGTGGGCCACCGCCGGCCGTGTCACCGAGCGTCAGGGCAGCGCCGACGAGGTCGTCCAGGCAACAGGATGGGTCTTCAACAACGAGACCGGATCGAGCCTCACACTCGAACAGTTCGTGTCCACCGGCGACCAGGAAGTGGCGTCGTACCTCACCATCTTCGGTCTGCGCGATCCCGACACCGACAAGAAGACGCTCGTCGAGATCGGCTGCGGCATCGGGCGGATGACCTGCGCGTTCACCCGTGAGTTCGGGAACGTGGTCGCCTGCGACCTCGACGCCGGGTTCCTCGAACGTTGCCACGAGACGGTGGCTCGCTTCGGCAAGAAGGACCACCTGCAGACGCTGCACGTCGCCGACGGACGCTCTCTCGATCTCGCGCCGGACTCAGCCGACATGGCGTTCAGCTACATCACGCTCCAACACTGCGACCCGAACGATGCTCTCGACCTGTCGGCCGAAGCCGTGCGCGTCGTGAAGCCGGGCGGCAAGGTCGTCCTGAACTATCGAAGTCGCGCGAACTTCGACACCGTGATCCTGCCGTTGGGCGCATGCATGCGGGCGCTGTTCAGAGTGCCCGGCCTCGGCGGCTGGCTGTCGAGCCAGCGCATGTTCGCCCGCCTGGGATGGCAGGCCAACCGCCTGCAGCCCGACGAGATCATCGGCCCGCTGTCGCCGCTGCTCCGTGACATCGAGATCTGGCGGAGTCCGAAGAGCCGCACGTCGGGGTACAAGGCGAGCATCAAAGAGTTCGACGGCATCAACAAGCACCACTACTGGATCATCGCCACCACCCGCTGACACCTGGCCGCGCAGGGTCGGTGCCGAACATGTGAGCTGGTGCTGCGCCGGACGAGGCGCGGCCTCCCCAGATCGAGTCAGTCCGGGCGGCGCTGGGCGAACCCAACCATCGGGTGTCTGACACCTGGCCGCGCAGGGTCGGTGCCGAACATGTGAGCTGGCGCTGCGCCGGACGAGGCGCGGCCTCCCGAGATCGAGTCAGTCCGGGCGGCGCTGGGCCGGGTTCGGGGGTGGCGGTTGGCGCCGATTCTTGCGCCCCGGGAGGAGTCGTCGGCTGGCACTCCCGGTCCGCCGAGCGGCACCGAACGCCCACCGACCGGTCTCGGCCGCGCGACCGGCGACGAGGCCCGCGCTGTCACGCCAGCTCGGGAGGTCGCCGTGTTTGAGGTGAGCGAGGTCGAGGCTGCGCTGACGGGCGAACATCGCCGTCGCAGCGTGGATCTGTTCGACATGGCGGATCAGCCGACCTCGCTGGAGGACCTCCAACCCCTCGAGCCCCGTCGGTTCCATCAGCGCGTTCATCATCTCGACGAGGTCGTTGACCAGGAGCTGGTCTTCGGCGCGGTGCAGCGCGAGGCTCGAGTCCATGTCGGCGAGCACGGCGTCGAGGTGGCCGGGCTCGGTACGCACGACCCGGTCGAGGCGGAGTCGTTGCCAGCCGGCGAGATTGTGCTCCGACGTGGCGAGCAGTCCGAGCGCGTCGGCGAGGTTTGCGTCGATCAACTTCTCGGCTGCGTCGACACGGCTGCGCACCATCCGACCCGGCTCGGTGAGGCCCATCCGCGATCGGATGAAGAACCGGGTCCGTTCCAGGCCACTGACGATGTGAGGGTGCAGGTGGGCGATCGCCATCCAGTCGGTGTCGCCCAGGCCCTGACCGTTCGGATCGTCGATCATCGCGAGGCGTTCGGTGATGACGCGGTGGTGGCCGAGCACTTCGCCGACCTGCCCGCTCCGGACGAGGTCGCGCAATTCGTCGAGGCGGTTCTCCACACGCTCGACAGCGTCGGCCAGATTCTTGATCGACGCATGGAGGGCGAGGCCGACGGCGGCGGTCTGGAGTTGGATCACGTCGGCACCCGACGGGATCGGCAGCCAGTCGAGGTGTGCGCCACCCTCGGCGCCGGGAGACAGGCTGCGGAAGAAACCGTCGCCAGCGGCGATCAGGTCGTTGTCGCGGAGGAGCTCCATGGCGCGCTGCGGGAACTGGAAGACAGCGGGCTGGCCTTCGCCGACACCAGGGAGTGCATCGACGCCCGACCCGAGCGCCGAGGCGAGTTGAGCGGCTTGCGCAAGCCGGGGCGAACCGAGGATGGTCTGTGCTCGTTCGACGAACTCTTCGATCGCCGACTGAGGTCCCTGGATCGCGACGATGCCGTCGCCGCGCGCTGTCATCAGCAACTGCTCGACCGCTTCGTCGGCCGGGTCGAGGACCGGCTCGGTTTCGACGTGGGGGCCATCGTCACTCATCGGCCGCGACCGTACCCGAGCCGGTGGGGTCAGGCGACGGCGCCTGCGGCTCGCAACGCAGCGGCGTCGAGACCCAGGTCGGTGAGGATGTCGTCGGTGTGCTGTCCGACGGCGGGCGCCACGCAGCCCATCCGCTGCGGCGTCTCGGAGAATCTGGCGGCTGCGCGCGGCTCGCGAATCGTTCCGGCCAAGGGGTGCTGGCGAGTGACGAAGACATCGTTGTGGATCACTTGCGGATCGGTGGGCAGGTCTTCGAGCGTGCGGATCGCCGACGACGGAACATCGTGCTCGGCCGAGCCTGCGACGAAGTCGTCGAGGCCACGTTCGGCAGCGGCTTCGGCGATCGCCGCCACCATGTCACCGGAGTTGGCGATGCGCGTCGGCGTGTCGGCGAACCGGGGATCGTCAGCGATGTCGGGCCGTCCGAGAGCGTTGCACAGTCCGGTGAACTCGGAGTCGGTCACCGCCGAGCACGCTGCGAAGCCGTCGGCGAATCGAGTCACGCCGTAGTTGGCGGCGATGGTCGGCGACCGAGTGGTGTCGTCGTCGAGGAGTGCCGCGTCCATCGCCGAGTCGGGCCACATGAATGCGATCGCGGTGTCGAGCATCGCGACTTCGAGGTGTTGGCCACGGGCGCGTCCGGTGGCGCGGGCGAACAGTGCCGCAGTGATCGCCTGCGCCACCGTGTACGCCGTCGTCTTGTCGCAGAGCAGGGTCCGGAAGAGTTGCGGCTCACCGGTCGCAGGATCGGTCTGGACGCTGGCGAGACCCGATGCGCCCTGGATCACGTTGTCGTACACCCGGCGGCCGCTGTTCGGTCCGTCGGCGCCGTAACCCGAGATCGACGCATAGATCAGGTCGGGATTGAGCTCTCTCAGTTGGTCGTAGCCGAGCCCGAGACGGGCCATCGCTCCGGGACGGAAGTTCTGGATCACGACGTCGGCATCGCTGACCAACTGCTCGACGACGTCGAGCCCGTCGGCGTGTTTGAGGTTCACGACGATCGATCGCTTTCCCCGGTTGTTGTTCGCGAAGATCCCCGTCATCCCATTTTTCTGTGTCCCGAGGTAACGCATGATGTCGCCCAGGCCCGGTGACTCGATCTTGATCACCTCGGCGCCCTGATCGGCCAGTTGCATCGCAGCGAGCGGTCCGGAGATCATCACCGAGAAATCGAGGATCTTGACCCCTGAGAGTGGCCCGGCTGGATCGTTCGTCGCGTCGGTCATGGACCATCGTCGCGCCTGCGCCCACCCGTGCGACGAGGCGAAGCGCTGACCGCTCGATTCCTCGCCGCCGCAGTGCTGTGTGAAGGTGTCGGGATGGGATACGAGTGTTTCGACGTGGAGATCGCCGACAAGGTCGGCCACATCAAGATGATCCGGCCGGCGAAGGCCAATTCGATGGTGCCGTCGTTCTGGGCCGACCTGCCGGTGATCGTCGACGAGATGTCGGAATCGGGGTCGGTGCGCGCAGTGGTGCTGTCGGCCGAGGGGAAGCACTTCTGCTCGGGCATGGATCTGTCGGTGTTCGCAGCGGGCGACAACGGACTCGGTTCGGGTTCCTCCGGTGAGTCGGCGGGGCATCGCAGCCGTCGGAACGAGAGATTCCGGTCGACGGCGCTCACCCTCCAGGACACCTTTACGTCACTCGAACGGGCCCGCATGCCGGTGCTGTGCGCGATCCAGGGGGCATGCGTGGGTGGTGCGATCGACATGGTCACCGCTGCCGACATGCGCTACGCCACCGCCGACGCGTTCTTCTCGATCGCCGAGATCAACATCGGGATGACCGCCGACGTCGGCACGCTGCAACGGATGCCGAAGCTCGTTCCCGAGGGCATCGTGCGCGAACTCGCGTACACCGGGCGCAAGTGGACGGTGACCGAGGCGCTGGCGGCCGGTTTCGTCAATCGTGTGTTCGACGATCACGGCGTGCTGCTCGACGGCGTCCACGCGATCGCCGCCGAGATCGCCTCGAAGAGCCCGATGGCGGTGTGGGGGACGAAGCAGACGATGCACTACACGCGCGATCACTCGGTCGCCGATGGCCTCGAGTTCATCGCGAACTGGAACGCCGCGATGTTCGACACCGACGACATGGGCGAAGCCGCTGCGGCCCAGATGGAAGGCCGCCCCGCCGACTTCCCCGATCTCTGGTCCCAGAGCAGCGGCCTCTGACGCCTGCTGGGTCGGGCCCGGTGCGGGTGGAGGTGCGGCCCACAGCGCGAGGTGTGAGCTGTCGGTAGCGAATCTTCGGTCGCAGACTCACAGTTCGCAGGTTTCTCGGGCCGGCTGGGCGAGGTGTGAGCGGTCGGTGGGGGTTTCCCGGGCGCAGATTCACAGTCTTGGCGTCGGGACTCGTTGGGGTGACAGTCAGGCTGGTCTCGTCGCTCGATCGGGTTGGTCGGATGATCGGTGAGCCCTCGGCTGCGCGTCCCCGGTCGGAGGTTCACATTTCGAGAACGCGACTCCCTCGCCGGGTGATGTGTGAGCCGTCGGCGGCGATATTCCGGTCGGCGGCTCAGACTTCGCGGCGAGCCGGGTCAGCGATTGGTGCCGATGATCTGGACCTCGTCGACGACGTAGCTGATCGAGGTCGGGCGATCGACGACGCCGAGCGAGCCGCCGCCCCCATCGGACAATCGGTAGGTGACGTCGTAGTTGGCGGTGATCGAGATTTTGTAGGGGCTGCCCTCGGGTGAGGGTTGGGTGTAGGTGTGTCCGCAGGGGCCTTGGTCGGGGTTGTTCGAGCCGTCGGGGTAGGGCGTGCCGGTGCCGGTGCATTGTTGGGTGGTGCCGGGGACGCCGTAGTCGACGTCGAAGTTGGTGAGGGTGGCGGTTGCTTCGGCCCAGACGGGTCCGTCGGTGAGGCGGTCGGAGATGATGCCGGGGTCGTCGATGGCGACCCAGAGTCCGAGGTTGGCGAATGATCCGACGCTGGGGTCGGGCGAGATGTTGGGTTCGGGGAGTGGGAGGGTTCGTTCGAGTTCTTGGCGCAAGGCGGGCAGGAGGCTGGCGGCGGTGAGGCCTGTCGAGACCCAGATGAGTCCGTCGGCGCAGTCGGCGCCCGATCGGAAGAAGAGTTTCAGGTCGGGTTCGTCGTCGGGGCCGGCACGGAACGCGGTCCCGGTGGAGTCGATCCGTTCGACCCCGCCAGTGACGATCAACACTATTGCTGCGGTGTCGGGCGAACCGACACCCAGACGAAATGTGGAGTAGGTGCAGTCGATCGGAGACCCGAATGACCTTTCCGACGACCCGGGCCGGTACGTGCCGATGCGATAGCCGGCCGGAGTTGCATCCCCTTCTCCTACTGGCAGTTGAGCGAAAGATTCTGCGGAAAGCGCGAAGACAACGGCAACCACGGTCGTGACGAATCGTCTCAGGTGGTGCATTCAGTTCCCTCAAACGTGTCGAGGGCAAGTCGACCGAAAATCTTCAGCTGACCCTGGCCGTCCGACCGAAGCTGTACCTCCGAGATCACGGATTGAACATTGTCGAATACTGTGGACTCCGTTGCTGTATCGACAGTGATATCGGTTCTCGTCGCGCAGACGACGATGGTGATGGCGCTTCCGTCGGCTGTGGCAGCGAATCCCGAGACGAACTTGAGGTTCTGTGTGTTGTCGCCTCGATCGACGTTCCGGAGGTTTCTGTCGTTCACCTGATTGAGGTCCGTGTTGAAGATCTCGAGCGATTCCGGGAGGAAGAACTCTTCCAGGGCGTCTCGGCGTTCTTGGTTGGTGGGGTCGCGGTAGGCCTCGTTGAGCGCAAGCCAACCCTGGCGGTAGACCTCGAACGCTTCGGCGTAGAACACGTCTGCTTCGGGCGTCGGGGGCGGGCCTGAAACGGGTGGCTGCTCCTGTGGTGCCGTTGTGGTGGGCGGGACCGTGGTAGTCGAGGGTGGGACCGTCGTCGTGGTCGTCGTCGTGGACGTCGACGTCGTGGTGGTGGTGGCGGGTGGTTCGGTGGAGGGTGGGGCGGTTTCGGGGACCGGGCCCTCCGTCGTGGCCGGGGAGGTGTCGCTTCCACCCGAGCAGGCGACGACAGCCAACACCAGGATCACGAGCGGCCCTCCACGCCTCATGGGCGCACAGTAGACGCGCGTTTCGTTCTGGTCGTTGTCGGCGATGGCCACGAGTGGTCACTGGGTTGTGAGCTGACCGCGGAGGAAATCAACAATTCGTGGACGTTCGACAGGACGGCGCGGCCCGCCGGATTGCGGACCGCCCTGCTGGGTAGCGTCGCAGGCATGACCGATGAGACGCTCGTGCCGATCGACGCACGCGTCCGTCGCCAATGGCAGATCGAGTCCATTCTCGGCACGGTTCCACTGACGATCGGCGTCGTCATCCTCGGTGTCGTCCTTCCCGTGCCGACGGTGCTCGGCGTAGTCGGTGCCATCGCAATCGGGCTGGTGTTCATCGTCGGTGGACTGGCGCTCGTCGGCGTCCGCTATCGGCACTGGCGCTATGCCCTCGGCGACGACGTGCTCGTGCTGCAACACGGCGTCTGGCAACGTCGCCTCTCGATGACCCCGTACTTCCGGGTTCAGAACGTCGACGTGATCGACGGACCGCTCGAACGCCGCCTCGGCCTGAAGCGACTCACCATCTCGACCGCATCGGCCGCCACCGACGCGTCGATCCCCGGGCTCGACAGCGACGAAGCCGATCGCCTCCGCACCCGGATCTTGGAGCGAGCTGGACGTGACGCCGCCGTTTGACCCACCCACGCCTGGCCCCGCCCCTCCCGACGATGACCAGACCGGGCCCGCGCCGACCGGCGACTTCGCGCCGCCCAACCCCGCGCCAACCGGCGACCCTGCACCGACCGACTCCGCATCGACCTCGGTTCCGTCCCTCGGATCACCTCTCACCGACGTGGCGATCAACGAAACAACACCCGGCGCACTCGGGAGTGACGGGTGGCGGCGCCGGCATCCGACTTCACCTCTCATCAACACGATCGACAACGTGTACCGATCGATTCGCCAGGGCTGGGCCGTGATCATCGTGCTCGCACTGCGCGGCCCGGTCGTCTTCGTCAGCGGCGTCGCCGTCATCCTTGCCGCTCTCGCAGCCTGGACGGTCGTGTCGCACCTCCGCTTCCAGTACCGGCTGGTCGGGTCAGAACTCCAGGTTCGGTCCGGGGTCTTCACGCACCAGACCAGAACACTGCCGGTCGATCGCGTCCAACAGGTCAGCCTCAACCAGAAGCTGCGCCACCAGGTCTTCAACGTCGTCGATGTCGGAATCGAATCGGCCGGCGGAGGTGACGAAGCCGAGATCCGACTCAGCGTGCTGACCGAGGCCGAAGCCGAGGCGATCCGCACCCGGCTCACCGTCGCTCGACAGCGGGCCACACCGCTCGAACCCGGCACTCCGCTCCCTCCGCCCACGCTGGCGGTCGAGCCGACACTGCTCTACCAGCAGCCGACGCGCGCACTCGTCAAGTGGTCGCTGGCGAACAGCCCCTTCCTGCTCGTCGCCGTCCTGGCCCCACTGCTCGGAACGGCGGGCGGCCTCGTCGAGGACCAGATCTTCGATCGGTTCCCGTCGTCGATCGTCGGCGCCCTCGTGGCGATCGCGTTCGTCGCGGCGATCGTCCTGGCGGCGGCCACGGCGCTGAACGTCGTCCGCTATCACGACCTCCGACTCACTCAATCCGACGACGAACTCCGCCTCCGCTACGGACTGTTCACGCGCCAGCAGGTCGACGTCCCGAAGGAGCGGATCCAGGTCCTCGTCGAGAACCTCACGGTGCCCGGACGCATCGCCGGGGTGGTCGGCGTGACTGCCCACAATGCGTCGGGCACCACGGGCGGAACGAACACCTACCTCCCCGCCGTGCCGCAGGCCGATCATCACGACGTCAGCGATCTCCTGGTCCCCGGCCTCGCGCTGCGGGCGCCGATCCTGCGTCACCCCGCTGCTGCGTTGGCTCGGTCCGTGATCCGGCGGGTCGTACCGATGGCGATCGTCGCTGCCGCCGTGATCGGCCTCACCCGGAGTCCGTGGGCTTTGCTGACCCTCGTGCTTCCCGTCGTCGCGGCCGGATTCGGATGGCGGGCGTGGATCGTCCTCGGGCACGCCGAGACGTCCGATGTCGTGATCGGTCGTGCCGGTGTGTGGGGTGAGTCGACCAGCTTCGTGCGGCGTGATCGGGTGCAGAGCGCGTCGATGTCGGCGACGTGGACACAACGGCGTCGGCGGCTGGCGACGCTGCAGATCGATGTCGCACAACCGCTCGGATCGGTCTCGATCATCGACATGGCCGAGTCCGACGCTCGGCGCCTGTTGATCGAGATCACCGAGCCGCCGACCCAATCCGCATCGACCGATACCGCCGAGATCGGCGCCACGTCGGACAGCGCGCCGAGCTGAGGTTCGACCTGAGCGCGCGGTGCCACGAGCGGTATGCCCGGCCCGGCGTGGGTCAGGCGTTGGTCGTCGCGGCGACCGACTCGTACAGGTTGTAGATCAGCGACGCACCGAGCACGCCTCCGATCAACATGATCACGCGGCTGGCCTTGTTGACGCCGTTGCGCCACACGAAAGCGGCGATGACGCACGAGACGAGAGTGACGACCAGGAATCCGATATCGCTCGTGAACGCGATGTCCCACAGCTTCGTCGCCTGGACATCGCCGGGGAAGAGTTGGTTGTCGGTCTGGTTGAACGTGTTCCACGCGAGCCACCCGAACCAGAATGCGCCGAGCGAGACGGCTGCGATGGCAACGCGGTTGGTGTCGAGGTTGATCAGCGCAACGAGCGCGATCGTGGCGACGATCACAGCGGTGCCTGTCTGATACCCGTTGCTGGTGAGTGCGTCCCACAGCCCTGACACGACGTCGCCGACATTTCCGGCCGGCGACTCCACGATGGTCGTCGTGGTGGTCGTGGTCTCGGTCGTCTCGACGGTGGTGGTCGGCGGGGCGCCGTCGGGGACCGTCGTCGTGGGCGTCGTGGTGTCGGGAGCACCTGCCAGGCCACGGACGGCGCCGATGACACGCGTGGCGACGACGGTTGACGCGAGGGCGAACACGGACATCAGCCAATCCTGACACGCGATTCGCCGACGAACAGGGACCATCCGGTCGCGGTCCGTGACGATCGCGATCTCGGCCGCTCTCTGCGACAGGTTGTCCGGGCCGGGCCGGGCCGGGGCGGGGCGGGGCGGCCGGCCTGACGGGATCGGGCCGCCTCAGAGGTAGCCAGCCGAAACGCCCCGGTCGGAATCGACACCGAGCACGGCCGGGATCCCGCCTTCGGCCGCCATCAGTTCGGCCAGTGTCATCGAGCGGCTCGGGAGGTCGCCCGAGCGCGCGTCGACCTCGGCCTGGGTGAACGGCGCGAATTCGACCGACGCAAGACATCGACCGGGTCGACGGACCGCCGGGTGAAGCGACGACAGCGACGCATTGGTGGTGAACAGCAAGACGACGTTCATCTCCTGGCCGATCAGACCGTCGCTCACGTTGAGGAGGCGACTGAGCTGTCCCGAGCTTCCCGCCGCCGACGAGCCGATGAGCAGGTGGTCGCAGTCTTCGATCACGATCATCTTCCAACGTAGGGAGCCGTGGTTCGGCACAGAGCGTCGGTCGACCGGGGCGTCGTCGATCGGACCCGACGTGAGGACCTCCATCAGATACGTCGCGCTGGCGAAGAACGTGTCGGGGTCGATGATCAACTCGACGTCGCACCACGCGCTCCACTCCCGCGCCAGCGTGCGGATGGCGGTGGTCTTGCCGGTGCCGGGTGGGCCATGCCAGACCATGACCGACCCGCCGGTGGGTCGGTCGAGCGACATGAGCGTGTCGAGCGTCGGGCGCGTGGCGATCGGGAAGTTGGTGCTCACGTCGCACCAGGACTCGAAGTCGTGGGTGACGAATGTCGCTTCGGGGCCGAAGCGGGCCATGGTCCACGACCGCATCTTCGTGGAGGTCGGCGAGGGGTCCTCGGGTGCGTTCGAGCGGAGCAGTGTCTCCCACGCGTCGAGCGAGTCGACGTCAGGGGCGGCCAGGTTGAGCGCGGTGCGGCCCTCCGTCAAGTAGGCGAGCACGGCGACCCGGACGTCGGAGTTGCGTGCCGTGTCGCGTGCCAGCAGGAACGCCGTCGACCCGTGGGTGCTGCGGTCGAAGCGGACCAGGTCGAGACCGAACTCCACGAGGTCGTCCACGGTGAGCGAGTACGACAGCGTGAACTGAGCCGTCATCGGCAGCGTGCCGTCGGCGACGAGTTGACGTTGAGCCACCGCTGCCTGCCCGCCGGGTGAGGTCGACTCGTCCATCGTACACACGGTGGGCAGCGCAGGCGCGCCGAACGAGGCGCGGTCGTCGTTCTCCGGTTCCGTCTGGTCGAGCATCGAGGTGTTCATGGGGTCGTCCATCTTGGCTGGTCGGCTGGCGCCCTTCACCAGAGGTTTCGCGCCGGTTGGAGCCGCCGCTCGGGAGTTACTTCGTGAGGAGGGTGAGGTGGACGTCCGCGGACTTGCCGGGGGTCAGACCTTCGGCGGTGCGCACGGCCTTCTTGACCGGCAGCACGTAGGTGGCCTCTTCCTTGCTCGGGAAGATCGACGTCTGCCAGGTCGTCGACCCGATCGTGACCTCCACGCGCAACGAACCGAACCCTGCCGCGCGGCGACCGAATTGCTCCTCGATGTCGTCGGCCATGTCGTTCGGGACCGACAGGAAGAACCATGAGGTCTTCGACGTCCACTCCCAGAGTTCGGCGGAGAAGTCGAACGTGGGGTCGCTCACAGGTCACCTCGATCGCGACGCCGAGCCAGGTTGGGCGTGCGGCCCCGCCAGGACGATCTGACGGTGCGCCAGAGGGCCACCAGCAGCGCGCCGACGACCGTGACGACGACGAGGACGGTGGTGGCGGTGCGGTACGAGAGGTCGAACACCGTGGCCACGATCGCGGCGACGATCACCCAGGGGATGAACCAGAGCAGCGCGCGCGACGCGTCTTCCACGGAGTCGATCGCCCACCCCCGCAACGAGCCGTCGTTCGGTTCCGATCCTCTGAACATGGCCCTCCAGTCTGTCACCGAGGGCGCCGAGGGTCCGACGAACCCTCGGTTCGAACATGTGAGCCGGCGATTCGCCGTGTGTAGCACGGGCTCCGAGATCGGCACTGCGACGTGACCTGAGAACTCCGATACACCCCCTGAGTACGTTGGCGAGGGTGGACACGCAACTCGATTCGGCACCGGCGAGGCCGTTTCTCGGCGCGTACGCCGCCAAGCAGTGTCCGTACCGACTGTTCCGGGAGAACGACCCGTTCGAAGCGGCGGTGGCGACCGAACCCGACGAGTCGCTTCAGAAGCTGTTCGACGACGGCATCGATTTCGAAGCAGCGATGGTCGCCGAGATCCTCGCGCTCCACGGCGACGATGCGGTCACGATCCCGGGCCGCTCCGAGGCCACTCACGACGAACGTCGTGCTGCCACCGACGCTGCGCTCGCAGCACGTGCTCCGATCATCCTCGGGGCGCTCATGCAGCCCGACGTGGACGGTCGGCGGATGGCCGAGATCGACCTCATCGTCGCCACAGGCCGCACGACCGAGGCCGGCAAGGCCGAGTACCTCCCGGTCGACGTCAAGTCTCATCGGTGCACCGTCAACACCGACGACACCGAACCCCATCGGCTCGTCGCGGGCCTGTCCGACCTGGTGTCGAGCGCGAACGAGCGGTCGTCGCCGTTGACCGATTCCCCTCTCGATGCGCTGGGCGCCGTCGGACCGGCGAGCAACGACACGTCAGCCCTCGCCGGTGTCGAGCCGCGGTATCGCGAGGACGACTGTCTGCAGTTGGCGCACTACCACCGGCTGTTGCAGGCACACGGGCATGCCGAACCCGACGGCGACGAGGTGTGGGGCGGCATCCTCGGCCGTGAGGAGTGTGTTGCCTGGTTCGACCTGCAGCGGCCCGCGTTCACGACTCTCACGCCTCAGGAGTTCGACGACGACGGCGTAGCGAGGATCGCGTTTCACCAGCGGAACCGCTCGACCAAGCGCACCGCTCTCGATCGATACGACTTCGAGTTCGGCTTCCGTCTCCGCGTCATCGATGCCGCTCGCGAGCGCACATCGCCCGACGAGCCTCCGATCGTCCACCCCGTTGCGGTCAAGGAGTGCGACGGATGTGTCTGGCGCGATCCGTGCCGGAGCGACCTCGAAGCGTCTGGTGACGTCAGCCTCGTGAAGTCGGTCCAGTACCCGCAGTGGCGAGTCCACCGGTTCATGGGAAATCCGACCGTCGAATCCCTCGCGTCTCTCGATCTGACCACTGCCCGGACGATGAACGAGTTGACGAAACTGCAATTGGCCGCCGCGCGTCGATGGGCCGCGGATGCCGACCCCGCGAAGTTGGTCGCCGAGAGCACATGGCCTCGACTCGCCGCCGCAGGCGTCACCACGGCTGCGGCGCTCGACTCGCTCGACCCAGCGACGCTCGCCTACGCCGACTCTCCCATCACCAGCTCGGCGCTCGTCAAACAGATCAAGGAGTCGCACTGCGCGCTCGCCGGTCGGCCGCTCATCGATCCCGATTGGAATCCAGCCAGCATCCCGCGCGGTGACGTCGAGATCGATCTCGATCTCGAGAACGAGGCATTCGTCTACCTCTGGGGAGCGCGCTTGTCGGTGGTGCCCGAGCACTGGCCCGAGGCGGCGGGGACCTACGTCTCCTACGCGACGTTCGACCCTGTCGTCGGCGTCGAGCAGGGCTGGCAGCGCGAAGCCGAGCTGGTGCGCGACCTCTGGGCATGGCTCGCTGACATCATTCGTCGTGCCGACGCCGAGGGGCTCGCCGTGCGGATCTACGGTTATGCAGCAGGGTCGGTGGAGGGTGCGCAACTTCGCAACATCGTCGATCGGGCGGCCGTTTCCGGTCTTCCGTCGCGCCGCGACGTCGACGCGCTGATCGAGTCGGAGATGTGGGTCGACCTTCTTCCACTGATGCAGCGCAAGTACTGGAGCAATGACGGGCACGGCCTCAAGGTGATGGCCGTGGCTGCGGGCTTCGCATGGCGCGACGACGCCCCCGGCGGGTTCGCGAGCATGGCGTGGTACGAGCAGACCGTCAGCACCGACGACCCCACTGAGCGATCGGCGAACATCCGACGCATCCTCGAATACAACGAAGACGACTGCGCCGCCACTGCTGCGCTGCGTTGAGTCGCGCTCGTTGCCGAGGCGTCAGGTGGTTGTGCGCGCGTCGAGGACCGCGACGCCGTCGCCGGTGAGGTCGGCGGTCGTGTCTCGACCCAGCATCGCCATCAGGATCGCCTCGGCCGGGCCCTTGACTTCGGCGCCGGCTCCCGCCGACCAGTCCATGTCGGTTGCCTCGAACGACAACCCGTCGAGCGACCCCTTCTTGAGGATGACGTTTGCCTTCTTGTCGGTGGTCAGGAAGCGCAGCGCCGACTCGACCAGGTTGCTCGACGGAGCGCCTGGCAGGTCGAGTGCCCGCCGCACGTCTTGGGTGTGCACGACGGCATCGGTCGCCGTCAACTCGCCGGGAAAGCCGGGGAGCGCCGACTTCTTCGCAGCGTTGTCGCGAAGCGCAGCGACCAGTTCGGTCATCGGGCGCTCGGCCAACGACTGCGCCATCTTCGTCGACGCCTTGTCGAAGTTGCCCAGAGCCGTGGCCATGTTCAGCATGAATTTCGGAAGCGGCAAGAGGATGAACGTGGCGAGGTGCCCCGTCACATCGTGAACCGACCATCCCTCGCACAACGACGGTGCGTTGATCTGCTCCGGGCTCAACCCATCGACCACGTCGGCGAACTCCCGCCGGGCCTGCGCTGCCAGTTCCCATCCCTCGCTCATGGGCCCGATTCTGCCACCCGAGCCTCCGTCAGGCGCTCATGACGGTGATCGACCCGTCGCTCGCACGGCGTACGTGAGGGGACAGACCCTTCACGAACGGTCAGGTGGTGATCTTGAGGTGCTCGAGGCCGCGCAGGTTGATGCGGCCGTTCCACTCGGGTTCGCCGACGACATGGGCGTCGGGGAAGCGACGCACGAACTCGCCGATCGCCACCTCGCCTTCCAGCCGAGCAAGGGCCGCTCCGAGGCAGTAGCGCTGGCCACCGCCGAACGAGAGTTGCTTCGACGCTCCCTCGCGTCGCAGGTCGAGTTGGTCGGCGGTGGGACCCCACATGTCGGGGTCTCGGTTGGCCGACGCAAGCCCCATCATCATGAAGTGGTGCTTCGGGATGGTCTCGTTGCCCACCTCGATGTCTTCGACCGTGACGCGACGCGAGTACTGCACGGGCGACGCGAAACGCAGCAGCTCCTCGACGGCGTTCGGTCCGACCGACGGGTCGTCGCGCCAGATCTCAGCCTGATCGGGGTGCCGCATCATCTCGTACACGCCGAGGCTCAGCAGGTTCATCGTCGTCTCGTGACCGGCCGAGAAGATCAACTCGGCCTGGTCGCAGATCTCCTGCGTGGTCATCTGGTCGCCGTCTTCCTGCGCGCGGATCATGCCGCTGAGCACGTCGTCGCCGAGGTCCGATCGCTTCTGCTCGACGATGATCCGGAGCCGCTCGTGCATGTCGAGTTCGGCGCGCACCGCAGCGTGCGCCTCCTCGTCGCTCATGATCGGGTCGAGTGTCTTGGCGAGCGCCGACGACCACGTGGCCATCTGGTCCTTCTCGTCATCGGGGACACCGAGCATCTGCGCGACCGTGTCGGCGGGGAGCCGGTACGCGAGTTCGGTCACGATGTCACCCGAGCCACGATCTTCGATGGCATCGAAGATCTCTCTCACTCGCTGCTCGACGTAGGGGCGCATCGCCGAGACGGTCGTGGGTGTGAAGGCCTTCATCACGAGGCGCTTGAGGCGCGTGTGGTCGGGCGGGTCGATGGCGAGGAGCGAGGTCGACACGTCGCCCTCTGGCCCGTACGCGGCAGTGATGGTCGCTTCGCGATCTTCGTCGACGAACTCGACCATGTTGACGTCGACACTCAACGACGGATCGCGCAGCAGGCGGGCGACGTCGGCGTAGCGGAAGACGAACCAGCGAGCGCCGAGCGAAAGGTGGACCGGTTCGAGCCGGCGCATCTCGTCGTAGTGCGGCCATGGGTTCTCCATGTATCCGTCCTGGAACGGGTTGTAGAACGGTGGCTCGATGTCGTCCATCACCCGACCCTATGTCGACTTGCATGGCGGGGACCGGGTGCGGGTCAGCGGACGGTGACGTCGAGCCGGTCGAGGCCGCGCAGGTTGATCCGGCCGTTCCACCGAGGCTCACCCGAGATCGCAGCGTCGGGGAAACGACGCAGGAATCGCCCGATGGCCGACTGCCCTTCGAGCCGGGCGAGCGATGCGCCGAGGCAGTAGTGCGAGCCGCCGCCGAACGACATGTGCTGGCCGACCCCGGCCCGACGCACGTCGAGTTGCCCGGCGTCGTCGCCCCACTTGGCCGGATCGTGGTTCGCCGACGCCAAGACGGGCATGACGAACGACCCCTTCTCGATCGTGTTGCCGCCGATCTCGATGTCGGCGAGCGTGACGCGACGTGACATCTGGACCGGCGACACGAACCGTAGGAGTTCGTCGACGGCGTTCACGTCGAGCGACGGGTCGTCACGCAAGATCGCTGCCTGCTCGGGGTTACGCAGCATCTCGTAGATGCCGGTGCCGATCAGGTTGACGGTCGTCTCGTGACCGGCGACGAACAGCAACTGCACCTGGTCACGCAGTTCCTGGGGTGTGAGGCGGTCGCCGTCCTCCTCGGCTTGGATCAGCGCGGTGAGCAGATCGTCGGCTGGGTGGGCGCGCTTCCAGACGATGATCTCGGCGAGCAGATCGCGCATGGCGAACTCGGCGTCGGCGGCTGCCTGGATCTCCTCGTCGGAGATGATCGGATCGAGCGTCTTCACCAGCGCCGACGACCACACGGCGATCTGATCACGGTCACCGTCGGGGAGGCCGAGCATCTGGGAGATCACGTCGAACGGCAGCGGGAAAGCGAGTTCGCTCACGATCTCGGCGGTACCCCGCTCGTCCATCGCGTCGAGAGCGGTGTCGACGAGGTCGTCGATCATCGGCCGGAGTGCGGCAATCGTCGACGGGGTGAAGGCCTTGCTGACGAGGCGTCGGAGACGAGTGTGGTCGGGAGCGTCTCGCCCGAGCATCGAGGTGGTGCGCTCAGCGTCGGGACCGAAGGCCTCTTCGAAAGCGGCGAGACGATCTTCGTTGTGGATCAGCACGTTGGCATCGTCGACGCTCAGCGACGGATCGCGCAGCAGTGCCGTCACGTCGGCGTAACTGAACAGGAACCAGTGCTCGACCAGCGAGTGGTGCACGGGGTCGTGCTCACGCATCTCGGCGAAGTGCGGCCACGGATCGCCGGCGTAGGCCTCGTCGAGCGGGTTGAAGAAGACCGGCTGCATGTCCGTCATGTCGACCACCCTAGCCGAAGGATTGGAACGGTGTTCCGATCAGTGCATCGACGACGATCGGGTGACGTGGATCCAGCGTGTGAACCCGCGCCGCTTGAGCACGGTGTGCACCGCGTCGACCCGGTGACCCGCTGCGACGAGCCAATCGCTCAGGTCGTGCGGGGCGACGTAGACGCCGACGGGTGCCATCGACGCACCCCGTTCGAGGATCGAGCGGACGGTTGCCTCGTCGCTGTCGATCGCGTGGCCGTAGGGGAGGTCGGTGACGACGGCGTCGGCGGTGTACGCGGTCGTGCGCGAGTCGGCGCGATCCACGTGGGCCTCGTACCCGAAGTGCGCCAGGTTCTCGCGCGTCATCCCAGCCATCGCCGCCTTCCAGTCGACGCCGATCGCGCCGAGCCCGAGGGCGGCCGCTTCGAGCACGATCGAGCCGGCGCCGCAGCACGGGTCGATGATCGACGTCGCCTCGGGCACGAGGTTGACCAGCGCTCGCGAGAAGCGCGGGTCGAGCGACGACGACGTGGTCCACGGCTTCGATTCGTGTGCCCGGTAGCCCGCGTCGGTGTGCGCGACCACCTCACCGAACGACACTCCGGCGGCGCTCGATGTCACCAGGAACCGGTGCATCGGGTCACGCAGGTCGGGTCCGAATGCGATGACGTCGGCCAGCCGCGTAGCCACCTCGGGCGAGCCGAGGCCGAGGCGCGACGACGGGTCGTGGACGTCGATCCGGAAGCGGTCGGCGTCGAAATCGGTGACAGCGACGTCGTCCACGAGGGCGTCGAGCGACTCGGCGTGAGCGATCACCCGGACGCCGGTCTGGACGTACGCCGCTCGTTCCACCAGATGCAGACGTCCGGCCGATGCGCCTCCGGCGATCCCGTCGTCGTCGGGGACGGCGCCGACGAGCGCATCACACTCGGCGGAGATCAGGCCGTGGGCGGCAACCCGTGCACAGATCGCCAGCGACTCCGGGCGGACGACGGGCGGCACCGACCGGACGCTACCGGTGCGGCCCCACGAGTAACGGTCGGGGTCAGACCCTGAACGTTACGGGTCTGGCACCTGGTGTTACCCGAGTAACGGTTGGGGTCAGACCCTGAACGTTACGGGTCTGGCACCTGGTGTTACCCGAGTCGCTGCGACCGCGGCTGCGCGGTCAGGCCGCTGGCGTGGCGGTTCGGACGAACCAGGCAGCGAGCACCTCGTCGGCCAGCGGTTCGGCGATGAACTCGCCCGGCGCCAGGAGGAACAAGACGCTGTCGTCGACCCAGAGAACACCGGCGGCGCCGATCTGCACCGCCGACACATCGACCGGGAGCACGACGGGTTCGGTGTCGCTTTCGGTCAGCGTGTCAGGGTCGAAGAAGCGCAACGTCGTCTCGACCGGGTCCTGGATCGCCACGACAACTTCGCCGGCATCGGACGATCCGGCGAAGCTGGCCGACACACCCAGGTTGGCGTCGGCGCCGTCGATCATGACCGATGCCGTCTCGACGAGCGTCGTCGCATCGTGTGTGGTGATCGCGTACTGGCTGTCCTGCGAACGAATCATGGCGACGGTCTCGTCGTCGACCCACTCCAGATCGAACACGCTGCTGTATCGGGCGTCGGCATCCTGATTGAGTGGAACCCCGACGCCGTTGCCGCCGACACCGGTCACCGATAAGAACTGGTCGTTCGCCGTCGCGACCCGGGTGCCGTCCGGGCTGAGGGCGGGGTCGTAGCCGAACCCGACATCGATCGAATCGCCGTCGTCCCCGGCGGCCAGCACGACCCCTGCGACCGGTTCGCAACACTCGCTGTAGACGACCGCACCGTTCACGACTCCGGCGATGTCGTCGACGACGTTCGGTCCGGGACCCTCGTCGACCGCATCGCGCGGGTCGGGGTTGTCGACCAACCGCTCCACGCTGTCGGCCCGTCCGTCGAGGATCTGCTCGTGGAGTTCGAGGTCGCCGTCGGTCCGGAGGATGAACAGGTCGTCATCGCCCAGTTCGTACGGTCCGGTCGGGAAGATCATCGACGTCTCGATCGGCTCGATCGGCGCGATCGTCGTCGTGGTCACCTCGGGAGCCATGTCCACGACCGGTTCGGTCGTTGCAGTGGGGTCGATCGGCGCCAGTCCGGTGTCCTCGCCGAGGCTGGTGTCGACCCCGGTGTCGGTGGGTTCGATGGCAGGATCGGTCTGGCCGGGAGTCGCCGTGGTGGGTGCTTCGACCACCGGCGCATCGGTCGACGACGACGAGTCCGAACCCGAACCGCATCCGGCGGCGATGACGAGGAGCGCAGCGAGAGCGGTGGCGACAGACGACGACCCGCGTGAGACCACGTTTCCAGTCATACCCCGACTCGGACGCTCGTTCACGTCAGCACCGGCAACAGGCCGATCCAGGCCCCGGCGGCTGGCTCCGGTCACTGGCGTTCGGGGAGCGGTGCGCTGTAGTCGGCGGCCGAATCGAGCCCGAATGCCGTATGCAGCGCGCGTGCAGCGAGTTCCATCTGGCCCGACGGGATGATGATCGAGACGCGGATCGTCGACGTCGAGATCATCTGGATGTTCACGTCGTGGTCGGCCAGGACTCGGAACATCTTGGCGGCGATGCCGGGCGACGACTTCATGCCGGCGCCGACGAGGCTGACCTTGGCGATGTCGTCGTCGTGAGTGACCGAGGTGGCGCCGATCTCGTCGGCGACACGCTGCACGATCGACTCGGACTGGCTCAGGTCGGCCATCGGCATCGTGAAGCTGATGTCGGTCGTGCCCTCGGTCGACGTGTTCTGCACGATCATGTCGACGTTGACGTTCGCCTCGGCCAGCGGTTCGAACAGCGCCGCGGAGATGCCGGGCTTGTCGGGCACACCGAGCACGGTGACCTTGGCCTCGGTCATGTCGGTGACGACACCGGAGATGATCGGATCTTCCACTGAGGGCTCCTCGTTGCTGACCCACGTCCCCTGTTCCCACGTGAACGCGGAACGGACGTGGAGGGGGACGTCATGGTTGCGGGCGAACTCGACCGATCGCATCGCCAAGACCTTCGAGCCGGCGCCTGCCATCTCGAGCATCTCGTCGAAGTGGACCTTGTGCAGCTTGCGCGCCCGCGGGACGATGCGGGGGTCGGCGGTGAACACGCCGGTCACGTCGGTGTAGATCTCGCACGAGTCGGCGTTCATCGCGCCGGCGAGCGCCGAGGCGGTGAGGTCGGAGGCACCACGACCCATCGTGGTGATCTCCTTGGCGGTGCTCACCCCTTGGAACCCGGCGATGACGGCGACCTTGCCGTCGGCGATCGACGCTCTCACCCGGTCACCCTTGACCTCGATGATCTTGGCCTTGCGGTGAGCCGTGTCGGTGATGATGCCGACCTGGCTGCCGGTGAAGCTGATCGCGTCGATGCCTCGCTCGTGGAGTGCCATCGTGACCAGCGCAGCGGTCTGACGTTCGCCGGTCGTGAGCAGCATGTCCATCTCGCGACCGGACTGATTCTTCGACACCTGGTCGGCCAACGAGATGAGATTGTCGGTGGCCTTGCCCATCGCCGACACGACGACGATCACGTCGTCGCCTCGACGCCTCGTGATCGCGATGTTGTCGGCGACTGCCTTGATGCGATCGGGGTCGGCGACCGACGTGCCGCCGTACTTCTGAACGATCAGTCCCACGGGTACGGGATCCTAGCGACGACCGCAGCCACCGCTCCGGTCGCTTGATCGGTGATCGATTCAGGCGCCCTTGACGACGTGCTCGACGACCTCGAACGACATCAGGTCGGCACCCTGGGCGACCGGCTTGCGCGCCTGCTCACCGTCGGACGTCGAGTTGCCGTCGGCCTGGCCGGAGCCGTGACCCTTCGCGAAGTCCTGGCTGTCCATCCACGCCTGGAAATGGGCCTCGGTCGCCCAGCGCGTGTACACGAAATAGCGACTCTCACCTCCCTCGTGATCTGGCGTCGGACGCAGCAACTGGAAGTCTTCGAATCCGTCGAAGGCCTCGACCATCTTCGCTCGTCCGGCGAAGCGCCCTTCGAGCTGTGGGCCCATGCCCTCGGGAATCGTGATGGCGTTGATCTTGACGACACTCATGACCACAGTGTGTCCGGCGCAGGCGGCATCGACACCTCGGACGGCGCCGTGACCGACGACGTGGGGCTCACGCCGGATTTGAGCTCGGCGGGGGTCCACGTGCCGCACTCGGGGGTCGTGAAGACACCTGCGGTGGCCGGTGTGAGGGAGAGGAACTGCTCCCCAGCGTTCTCGTCGGTCACCTCGATGAATCCGAGAACCGATCCGAACGAACCGTCGAAGCTCTCCAGGACGAAGACCAGGCACCCGTCGCTCGCCGTCGTCGAGTAGGAACCGATCGCGATGTCTTGGTCGACGACGTACATGCCGGCGCCGAACGACGTGGCGGGCGATGAACTGGGCTGGTACGGGCGGATGTTCGGACACGAACTCGAATAGCCGAACTCGATGTCGGTCGGGCGGATGTCGACGATGAGGCGTGTGCCCGGGCCGGCGGCACCACTCGACCCGACGACGGGCGTGTCGGCGCCCGAGACGAAGGGCTGTTCGTACCGGCCGAACCCACACGTCTCGGGTGCGGACGGCATCTCGTAGCGTCCCGGCTGGAGATCTTCGGGGATCAGTGCGACGAAGCCGGGCTCCGACGTGATCGACGAGTCGAGCCGTTGCTCGTTGGGCGGGCACCCTTCGCCACCGAGACCCGAGTCGGGGCCGACGAGGTACCCGGCGACGTCGATGATCAGGTGGGTCGCGCTCGAGTTGTAGATGCAGACGAGTCCGTCGCCACCGACTCGGGCGACGACCGCGTTCGCGATGTTTCGACCGGAATCGAAGTTCAGGTTCGAGGCGTTCGGGCGCTCCGAGCCGCGCGGGTGGACCGTGACGAACCCGCGATCCTGTGCTTGGACGGCGGTCACGTTCAAGATCACTCCGGTCGCCCCGGCGGGAACATCACCGCGGTCGGCGACCGGGAGCACCAGTGTCTCGCCGCCGTTGCGCATGCCGATCTCGCTCCAGAATCCGTCGACGGTCTGGCCGGTCAGGCGGGTGTCGGCGATGCGTTGCGGCTCGGCGAGCGGCACGTATGTGTCGGTCGCGAGTGTGCCGGCCACGTCGACGACGACGTCGCTGGCTGCTGAGGTGAACACACACACATCTCCACCGGCGCTGATGCCGGCGACGACGGCGTTGGCGATCGCTTGGCCGGCGCGGTAGTTGAGGTTCGACGCCGTGGGCACGTCCCCGCACGGGAAGACCGTGAAGAACCCGTTGGTCTCGGGTCGGACAGCCGTCACGTTGAGAACGACGGTGGCAGCGTCCACCGGAACGCCCGATCGGCCGGCGACCGGGATCGTGAGAGTCGAACCCGCGGGCTGCGGCCCGGTGCCTTCGATCAGTTCGTCGAAGGTCTGGCCGCCCCCCGAGCGCGTGTCGGCAAAGCGTCGCGGCGGGACGAGCCCGGCGAAGGCGTCCTCCGGCATCGTGCCGGCGACGTCGACGATCAGATGCGTGTTGCCCGACGTGTAGAGGCAGGCCTGGCCGCTCTCGTCGAGCGTCGCGAAGACCGTGTTGGCGATGTTCTGGCCCGTGCGGTAGTTGAGGTTGGACGAGTTCGGCCGGTCACCACACGGGAACACGGTGAAGAATCCGCCCTCGGTCGGGCTGGCGGCGGTGACGTTGAGGACGACGCTCGTCGCCTTCGCCGGGACGCCGGCTCGACCACCGATCTGGATCGTGAGCGTGCTGTCCGCGGCGAGCCGGTCGATCTTCTCGAGCGTGCCGTCGACGGTCTCTCCGCCGGGACGTGAGTCGACGATCCGCTGCGGTGAATCGAGCGGTTCGTACGGCGCGGCCTGGACCACTCCGGACACTCCGATCGGAGACACGATTCCGACGGCCACGGAACTGGCGGTCATCGCGAGAGCGACGGCGCAACGGACGGCAAACGAGCGAGAACGCATCGCCGGACGGTAGTACGTGCCGCAAGATCGTCATCATTCCGTTGCGTGTGCAAGCTGTGCGATGGCGCCGATGGCATCGAAGACGTCGACGAAGCGAGTGGTGAGCGGCGAGAGTCCGAGGCGCACGACGTCCGGGTCGCGCTTGTCGACGATGATGCGTTCGGCCGCCAATGTCTGCTGGATTCGCTCGGCGTCGGGGTGGATGATCGACACGTGGCCGCCGCTCGACGACGGTGGCCGTTTCGTGGTGCAGACGAGACCGAACTGCTCGGTCAGGTCGATCGCGAAGTTGCTGACCGCCGCGCCCTTCTCGGCGATTGCGTCGATGCCCGCCTCGGCGATGATCGAGATGCCGGCCCGCACGGCGGTGAGAGCGAGGACACTCGGCGTCCCGTTCATCATCCGTGCGATGCCGGGGCGGGGGCTGAACGGCGCGTCCATCGTGAACTGGTCGCGTTGGCCGAACCATCCCCAGATCGGTTGGGTCAGCCGGTCGTGCAGGGTCGACCGCACGTAGCTGAACGCCGGCGCTCCGGGCCCGCCGTTCAAGAACTTGTAGGTGCAGCCGACCGCCAGGTCGACACCGGCCGCGCGGACGTCGAACGGGACGATGCCGACGGCGTGGGAGCAGTCCCACACGGTGATCGCTCCGGCGCGTCGGGCGCGGTCCGTTTCGTCGGCGAGGTCGTGGAGGCGTGCGGTTCGGTAGTCGACCAGCGAGCGCACCACCACGTCCACTCGATCCAGATCGGTGAGCCCGCTGCGCACTTCGACGTCGGGGCGCATCCGTGCGATGCCGTCCACCACGTACCGATCGGTCGGGAACTCGGAGTCGTCGACGGCGATCAAGCGCGGCCCATCGCCGACCGTGCCGCCATCGCCGACCGTGCCGCCGTCTCCGCCGTCTGTGCCGCCGAGGTCGAGGGCCGCGTTGATTGCCTGGAAGAGACAGACGGTCGTCGACTCGTTGACCACGACCTCGCCCGGCCCGGCACCGATCAGAGGCGCCAGTTCGTCGCCGACGGTGAGCGGCAGGTCCAGCCAACCGTGTTCCCACCACGACCTGATCAGGTCGCTGGCCCACTCCTGTTCCAGGACGTGGCGGACTGCGTCGAGTGTCCGTTTCGGCGTCATCCCGAGCGAGTTGCCGTCGAGGTAGACCAGTCCGGGGTCGTCGATCACGAACTCGTCGCGCCACCCCGACAGAGCATCGACAGCATCTCGCGCAAGAGCGTCGGACCGATCGATCGTCATCTCCCCATCACACCACACGAGCACCGAGCCATCTCGCTACGGGTCAGACCCTCACCGAGACGGGTCTGTCATTGCGGGTCCGGCCTCTGGTGCGACGCGACGAAGCTGGCGTGACGAACGTGACCGGCGTTGGTGAACTCGGCGATGTCGACGTCGATGCGCAGTTCGGGACGGACCCAGTGCGCAGTCCTTCGCACGGCGGGCGGGAACTCGCTGTGGTCGTCGAACGGCGACGATTCGACCGCGATCGCGCGGAGACGCTGGGTCAACGTTTCGAGCGTCGATTGATCGAAGCCGGTGCCGACGCCACCGGCGAACCGGACCGCACCCGGCACCCCGAGCGGCTCGACGAGCGCTCGCCGGACGGGGTCGGCACCGGCAGCCGCGGCATCGATCCCGACGAGCAACGACCCGAAGGTGGAGGCACGGTTGCCCGAACCGGACGTGTAGCCACCGACGACCAACTCGACCCGATGCCGATTCTTGATCTTCAGCCAATCCCGACTGCGTGACCCCGGCGAGTAGGCCGAGTCGATGCGCTTGGCGATGATCCCCTCCAGGCCCTGCTCGAGGGTCGCAGCCAGTAGGTCGGCGCCGTCACCGAGCGAGTGCGCCGGCACCTGCCAGTTCGTCGCCGGCTCGACGAGGTCGGTGAGCAGGCGACGCCGATCGACGTAGGGAAGCGGCGTTGCGTCGACGTCGCCGATCTGCAACACGTCGAAGATCTGGAACACCGCCGGATGCCGACCGGGGTCGGCCCTCTTCTGCACCAGTCCGAAGTCGGGTCGTCCGTCGTCGCCGATCACCGTCATCTCACCGTCGAGAATCACCGGCGTTCCTCCGCTGGCGCCGGCGATGCCGTGCACGTCGGGCCAGCGCTCGGTCGTGTCGTGCCCCGCCGTGCTCTGGAACCGCACCCGGCCGTCGCCGAGGTGGGCGATCGTGCGATGCCCGTCCCACTTGATCTCGAACGCCCAACCCGTGCCGTTCGACGGCAGCGAACCCATCGTCGCCTTCATCGGGGCGACGGGGAACGACAATCGGCTCACGACGATCGTGGAACGCGGCTCGACAGCACGCCGTCGGCTTCGAGCCGATCGAGTCGCTCGTCGTCGTACCCGAGCATCTCGGCGAGCACCGTCCGGTTGTCTTCGCCACGGAACTTCGGCACGCCCGACACGGCGACGTCGGGAGCACCGCTGAAACGCCACGGCACGTTCGGCAGCCGGATCGTCCCGCCCGACCGGTCGTCGACCTCGACGATCGATCCCCGTTCCCGAGCCCAGTCGGTGTCGGCGAGTTCGCCCGGTTGACGCACGCGCCCGACGGCCAGGCCGTACTCCGCGAACGTCGCCTCGAAGGCCTCGGCATCGGGAATCGTCGCGGCGAACTCGGCGAGTACGTCTCGGATCGCGTCGTAGTCGGCCATCCGCGAGGCGACGTCGACGAAGCGCGGGTCGTCGATCACGTCGGGTCGACCGGCCGCGCGCATGAAGAGTTCGAAGCTGCCGCGCTCGGCCGGGTGACCGCTGACGATGACCGACTCCCCGTTCGCCACTTCGAGAACCACGTAGTCGCCGGGCTGGAAACTGCGGATCCAGTTCGGGTCATCGGCGCCATCCCAGAGCACGTCGTGTTGGTGCTCGTTGACGTAGAGCATCGTCTCGGCCATGGACACGTCGATGGCCTGTCCGCGGCCGGTCTTCTCTCGCTGGTAGAGCGCGGCGAGCACGGCTGCTGCCGCCTCCATCCCCGAGTAGACGTCGGCGTGGCTGTGTGGGTCCTTCGAGTACTGGCCGTCGCGTGCGTTTCCCTGCGAGGCGATGATCCCGCTCTCGGCTTCGACGACGGGTGCGAACGCCCGGCGCCCGACCCACGGACCGGTCTGGCCGTACCCCGAGATCGACGCGAACACGAGGTGGGGGTTGGCGGACAGGAGGTCGTCGCTCGACAGACCGAACCGGGCCATCACACCGGGGCGGAAGTTCTCGACGAGGACGTCGGCGCGACCGGCCAGCGAGCGGACGATGTCGGCGCCGGCCTCGGTGGTGAGATCGATGCTGAGGTTGCGCTTGCCGGTGTTCTGCTGCGCGAAATAGCTGGCGATGCCGCCGTGGCGCGGCGTGGAGAACCGGGTGAGGTCACCGGCGGGCGGCTCGACCTTGATCACGTCGGCTCCCATGTCGGCGAGCATCCGGGTGCAGTGCGGGCCCGACAGCACGCGCGTGAGGTCGATCACCACGATGCCGTCGAGCGGACGCTGCGTGCCGGAGATCGAGGTGTCGTTCACCCCGCCATCGTTGCCGCCAACACGCCACCCCCGCAATCCGAACACATACGTGAAGGGTCTGTCCCCTCACGTACGGATCGTCGACGGGCGGGCACGTGGAGAAGGGCGAGACCTCCACGAACAGAGTCCTGACGTATACGTGAGGGGACAGACCCTCCACGAACAGACTCCTTGCGCATACGTGAGGGGACAGACCCTTCACGTATGGGGAGCGGGCAGACTGAGGGGATGACGACATCACTGGACGGCCGGATCGCGCTCGTGACGGGTGGAGGTTCGGGGATCGGGTTGGGCTGCGCACGAGCGTTGCTCGCCGACGGCGCGTCGGTGGTACTTGCCGCTCGCGACGTCGATCGGCTCGACTCGGCCGCCGATGCACTGCGTGCGGAGATGTCCGACGCCGTCGTCGCCACGGTTGCCTGCGACGTGACCGACGAAGCCAGCGTCGAGGCCGCCTGCGGGTTCGCGGCCGAGCACGACGGCGACTTCTCGATCCTCGTCGCGAACGCCGGCTTCGGCTCGGCTGCACCGTTCACCGACACGTCGTTGGCCGACTGGAGTTCGGTGCTCGACACGAACCTCACCGGCGCGTTCCTCACGATGAAGCACGCCGTGCCGCACCTCGTCGCTGCCGGCGGAGGGTCGATCGTCGCGATGTCGTCGATCGCTGCAGTCGAGACGCACCGCTTCATGTCGCCGTATGCGGTGTCGAAAGCGGGCCTCGAGATGCTCGTCCGTCAGGTCGCCGACGAGATGGGTCCGTCGGGCGTGCGGGCCAACGCCGTGCGACCCGGGCTCGTGCCGACCGACGCCACCGAGGCGATGCTCGCCATGCCGGCCGTCGTCGCCGACTACATGTCGCAGATGCCGCTCGGGCGGACCGGCACGGTCGACGACATCGCCGCGCTCGTCAGGTTCCTCTCCGGACCGGAGAGTTCGTGGATCACCGGAACGTGCATCAGCGCCGACGGTGGTCACCATCTTCGGCGAGGCCCGAATCTCGACGCGTGACGGGAGCGACACGCGGATCGTCGAGGCCTCCGGTACCGTCGATCACTCGCTGGTCGATCTGACCGGTGGGCGCTGATCGGAATCTCTGCTCCGGCCGTAGCGCTGTGTGATGCAGAACCGAAAGCAGTTCCCCCATGACCTCCACCATCGACGCGTCGCCTGACGCCTCGTTCTCCGACCTCGGTCTCCCCGACGCGATGGTCCACGCACTCGATCGCCTCGGCATGTCGAGCCCTTTCGCCATCCAGGCCGCTGTCATCCCTGACGCTCTCGACGGTCGTGACATCGCCGGCCGTGCCCCCACCGGCTCCGGCAAGACCCTCGGTTTCGGACTGCCGCTCGTCGCCGGCCTGAGCAAGGCGAAGTCGAAGCGCCCGGTTGCGCTCGTGCTCGCTCCGACCCGCGAACTCGCCGAGCAGATCATGTCGGAGCTCACGCCGTTCACGAAGGCGATGCGCTTTCATGCCACGTCGATCTACGGCGGCGTCGGCTACGGCAACCAGAAGAACGCCCTCAACAAGGGAACCGAACTCGTCGTCGCCTGCCCGGGCCGCCTCGAAGACCTCATGCAGATGGGCGCCATCGACCTCGCCGACGTGTCCACCGTCGTCGTCGACGAAGCCGACCAGATGGCCGACATGGGGTTCCTCCCTGCCGTACGTCGCATCGTCGGCGCGACCCGCTCCGACCGTCAGGTGCTGCTCTTCTCGGCGACGCTCGACGGCCCGGTCGCCAAGTTGATCAAGGACTTCCAGCACGATCCGGTGCGCCACGAGGTCGGTCCGAAGGGACCCGACATCCACGCCGCGCATCACGTCTTCTGGCAGATGGATCGCGCCGATCGCAACCGCAACACGGCCGACGTCATCGAGACCTGTGGCCCGACGATCGTGTTCACCCGGACGAGACACGGTGCCGATCGACTCGCCAAGCAACTCGGCAAGCTCGGTGTCGGTGCGCAGCCGATCCACGGCGGCCGCAGCCAGAACCAGCGCGACCGTGCGCTCGACGCGTTCAAGCAGGGCAAGGCCGCTGCGTTGATCGCCACCGACGTGGCCGCCCGCGGTATCCACGTCGACGGCGTGTCGGCCGTCATCCACTACGACCCGCCGGCCGACGGCGCCACGTACCACCACCGCTCGGGCCGCACGGCGCGCGCCGGAGCCACCGGCATCGTCGTGTCGCTGGTCGAGCCCGGTACGTCGAAGGACGTCCGCAAGCTCCAGAAGGAAGTCGGCATCCAGGTCGACGTGACCGACCCGGATCTCGCCGATCTCGAAGTCGTCGCGCTGCTCGACGAAGCACCCGAGAACGAGCGCACGCCCGACGCTGTCGCGGCCATCCGCCAGGATCCCGCAACCGGTCGCACGAAGAAGGCGGATGCCCCGACTCCGAGCAACCCGACTCCGAGCAAGGAGCGCGCCGAGAGCACGGCGCCCGTTCCGAACGGTCATCAGCTCGGCACGGTCAAGTTCTTCAACGCCGGGCGTGGCTACGGGTTCATCCATCGCGACGGCGGCGGTGACGACGACCTGTTCGTCCACTTCTCCCAGATCGAAACCGAGGGATTCAAGACCCTCGACGAGAACGACCGCGTGTCGTTCTCGGTCGGCCAGGGCAAGAAGGGTGACGAAGCGCAGCACGTCCGTGTCCGCTGACCCACCCCGTCGCAGACCCGTGTCGCCGAGCGCCGACCGGGTGAGCGATACGGTCGTTGCGTGCATGACGACCGTGAGCTCGCCGAGCGGCGCATCGATCGCGACCTGTGGGAGCGCGTCCTGCCACTCGTCCACGCCGACCGAGCGTCGATGTCGATCGAGGCAGGGCCGTCGCCCGGCGAACTGACGCCATTCGTCGCGGGTTCCGAGTGGGGAGCGCCGTGGCAGACCACGTGGTTCCGCTTCTCCGCCGACGTGCCAGCGGGCTGGGACGACCGCCCGGGAACCCGAGTCGAGGCGGTCGTCGACCTCGGCTTCACGCTCGCCCAGGCCGGGTTCCAGGCCGAGGGCCTCGTCGTCTCTCGCACCGATGGGACGCCGGTGCAGGGAATCCATCCGGATCGAACCTGTGTGGTGATCGAGGCCGACGAGCTGGCGACAGGTCGGGTCGTACTGCTCGTCGAGGCGGCATCGAACCCCACCTTCGTGCAGTTCGCACCGTCCTCCGAGGGGCTGCCCGAGACTGCGTCCGCCGACCCGATCTACCGATTCCGCACGGCCGACCTGGTGCTCGTCGACCTCGAGACCGAGGCACTGGTCCACGACCTCGACGTGCTCGACGACACGATGCGGTCGCTCGCGCTCGCCGACCCGCGTCGGGCCAAGATACGCCGGTCGATCATCATCGCACTCGATGCGCTGCCCGAGGTCGACGATGCCCGCCGTGCCCTCGCGACGCACCTCCGTCCGATCACTCTCGACGGCGATGTCGATGGCGGTGGCGATGGCGACGTCCATGGCCATGCGGGCGACGCTCGACGCCACCGGATCATCGCGACCGGCCACGCACACATCGACACCGCATGGCTCTGGCCGATCCGCGAGACCATCCGCAAGTGCACGCGCACGTTCGCGTCGGCCGTTGGTCTGATGGACGACGATCCGACGTTCCGGTTCACCTGCTCGCAGGCCCAGCAGTACGCGTGGATCGAAGAGAGCCAACCGGCGTTGTTCGACAAGATCGTCGCCGCAGCCGCTCGCGGCCAGTGGTTGCCGGTCGGCGGGATGTGGGTCGAATCCGACATGAACCTGCCGTCAGGCGAGAGCCTCGCCCGCCAGATCGTGCACGGTCAGCGCTACTTCACCGACAGGTTCGGTGCACCGTGCCGCGAGATGTGGATCCCCGACGTGTTCGGGTATCCGGCCGGCCTCCCGCAGCTGTTCGTGGCGGGCGGGATGGACCGCTTCGTGACGCAGAAGCTGTCGTGGAACAAGCAGAATCGCTTCCCGCATCACACGTTTCGCTGGGAGGGGCTCGACGGCACGAGCGTCCTCACGCACTTCCCACCCGTCGACACGTACAACGCTCAGATCCGTCCGAGCGAGATCGCCCATTCGATCCGGAACTTCCGCGAGCACGCGTGGAGCGATGTGTCGCTGATGCCGTTCGGACACGGCGACGGCGGCGGCGGTCCGACCCGCGAGATGCTCGAACGTGCTCGGCGCATCGCCGACGTCGACCCATCGGTGAGCCTCGAGATCGGTTCGGTCGACGACTTCTTCACCGCCGTGGAGGACGAGGCGGTCCGAGGAGCGCCCGTGCCGGTGTGGCGGGGCGAGCTGTACTTCGAGACCCATCGGGGCACCCTCACGAGCCAACTGCGGACGAAGATCGGCAATCGACGCTGTGAGCGCCTGCTCGTCGAGGCCGAACTCTGGGAGGCCGCACTCGCCGTTGCCGGCACCACCGGCACCGCCACCGCCACCGGCAGTGAGGCGTCGGCACTCGGGGGATCTGCCGACGAGCTGATGACGCTCGACGAGGCCTGGAAGCAGCTGCTCACACAGCAGTTCCACGACATCTTGCCGGGCTCGTCGATCGCCTGGGTCCACCGCGATGCGGAGGAGACGTTCGAACGTGTGGCGCGCGAGGTGACTCGCCGGATCGATCGGTCCCTCGCCGGTCTGGCGCGCAGCCGCCCAGCGCTGGCGAACCCGTCAGGAGTTGCGATCAGCGGCGTCGTCGTGGTGGCGGACGGCGGAGCGGTCGCCGACGAGGATCGCCTCGCATCGAGCGGACGAGCGCCGCAGCACGTCCAGCGACTCGCCGACGACTCGGTCGCATTCGCCGCAGAGGTCCCGGCGTTCGGGATCGCACCGATCGACCCGCAGCCGGTGACCGACCGCGTCGTACTGACCGACTGCTCGATGACGAACGGTCAGCTCTGTGTGCGGTGGAACAAGCATGGTGACATCACGTCGATCATCGACACGGTCGCGCGGCGCGAGATCGTCCCTCCGGGAGCGCTGCTCGCCGCGATCGAACTCGCCCCCGATCGGCCCGTGGAGTACGACGCGTGGGACCTCGAATCGTGGACTCGCGAACATGCATGCACCGTCACCGGCGGAGCGGTGTCCATCGTGGAGAAGGGACCGCTCGTCGGTCGGGTCAGGGTCGTCCGGCGCCTCGGACCGTCGGCGGTGACCTCGACCTACGAACTGCGGGCGGGCTCCCGACAGCTCGATGTGCACCTCGACATCGATTGGCATCACGACGAGCACCTCCTGTCGATGGCGTTCCCGCTCGACGTCCGTGCCGACACCGCTGCGTGCGATGTCCAATTCGGAGTGACACACTGCCCGACGCACCCGTCGTCGCCGTGGGACGCGTCCAAGTTCGAGGTGTGCGCGCACCGCTACGTCAGCGTCGCCGAGCCGTCGTTCGGCGTCGCTGTGCTGAACAACGGCCGGTACGGCCACGCCGTCTTCGACCGCGCGATTCGTGTGAGCCTGGCTCGGGCGGCCAAGTACCCCGACCCCGATGCCGACCACGGTCGACACGAGGTCCGGCTCGCCGTCCGGCCACACGACGGCGACCTCGGCGACGTGCGAGCGGCCGCTGAGCTCTTCAACCGGCCGCTCCGCACGATCGGCGGTTCCGGGCAGGATCGTGAGTCGTCGCCGATCGTCGAGATCGTCGGTGCCACCGGGACGCCTGCGCACGGTGTCGAGGTCGATGCGATCAAGTTGGCCGACGACGAGAGCGGCCACCTGATCGTCCGTCTCCACGAAGCCGTCGGCGACAGGACGAGGATGACGCTGCGCGCTCCCACTCGCATCGGCGCGGCGTGGCGGTGCGACCTGATGGAAGCCGAACAGCGTGGCGAGGAGGTCGGTGACGGCGTGCTCGCGATCGAACTCCGACCGTTCGAGATCGTCACGCTGCGCCTCGCCCTCGCCCCCGACTGGGACGGTCGAACGTAACGGCCCGGGTCAGACCCCAGACGTTACGGGTCTGGCACCTGGCGTTACCGGTAACGGCCCGGGTCAGACCCCAAACGTTACTCAGGCGCAGTGGCGGAGGGCGGCGGCTGTGTAGAGAGCGATGCCGGTGGTCATCGCCGACTCGTCGAAGTGGACCCGATTCGAGTGGTTGGGTGCGACCGTCGACAGGTCGACCCCGAGCGGCGTGGCACCGAGGAACACCATCGCGCCGGGTCGCTCGTTGAGCACGTAGCTCCAGTCCTCGGCACCCATCACGGGGTTCGGCAGCTCGATCGCTGCTGGCGCCACCTCGCGCGCCAGGCCGAGTGAGAAGTCGGCGAACTCGTCGTGGTTGGTGGTCACGGGGTAGCCGTAGTCGATCGTCGCCTCGGCGCCGCACCCGTGCGCGGCGGCGATGCCGTCGGCGACTCGCTTGACGTTGTCGTGGACCTTCGACCGAGTGGCTTCGCTGACCGCTCGGATCGTCCCCAATATCGAAGCCGTCTCGGGGATGACGTTGTTGGTCGTGCCGGCGTGGATCGACGTGATGGTGAGCACGGCGGGGTCGAACGCATCGATCGAGCGCGTGATCATGGTGTTCAGTGCGGTGACGATCTCACAGGCGACCGGCACCGGGTCGAGCGTTCGGTGGGGTTCGGAGGCATGGCCGCCCTTGCCGGTGACCTCGATGCGGATGACGTCGGCCGATGCCATCACGGCCCCGCGTCGCGTCGACACCCAGCCGGTCGGCATCGCCGAGGTCATGTGGATCGCGAACGCCCCGTCGACCGGCGACTCGGTGCCGTCGGCGAGCGGCGGCACGTCGAGCAGACCTTCCTCGAGCATGTGCTTCGCGCCGTGGTGACCCTCCTCGCCGGGCTGGAACATGAACAGCACCCGCCCGGAGATCTCGTCGCGCCGCTCGCTCAGCACGCGAGCCGCCGTCGACAGCATGGCGGTGTGCGTGTCGTGACCGCAGGCGTGCATGCACCCGTCGACCTTCGACGAGAAGTCGACCTCGGTGTCTTCGGGCATCGGCAGCGCGTCCATGTCGCCGCGCAGCAGGATCGTCGGGCCCGGCTTGCCACCGTCGAGCAGCGCGGTCACGCCGCTGGTGGTCGTGTGCAGCGTGACGTCGAGCGGGAGGTCTTCGATCGAGGCCAGCACTTCGTCGCGGGTGCGCGGCAACTCGTTACCCAGTTCGGGCCACTCGTGAAGTCGACGACGCATCGCCACCGCCCGGTCGAGATACTCGGCTGCGTGCTCTCGAACCGATTCGATCATCGGATCGACGGGCTGGTCGGCAGATTCGTCGGTGCGGGAGTCGGACATGGGCCGATGGTACCGACCCGTGATTTCCCGTCGGGTGCCGGGGCGACCCAGTGGAACGGTGGAGCACGCTCCGCATCACCGCCATCCGCAACCACCCCGTCGTCAGCGACGGACAGGAGGAGACATCATGACCACAGTTTCGGCAGACATCGAAGAGCTCGAGCGCTTCGGCAAGACGATGAAGGACCAGATCGACAAGGTCGAGCAGTTGACCAAGGAGGTCGACGGTTCGCTCGGCTCACTCGTGTGGACCGGCCCGGCCCGGGACCGGTTCCAGGGCGAGTGGGACACGAATTTCAAGTCGGCCCTCGGCAAGCTCAGCTCCGCACTCGCCGAAGCCGGCGCCGATTGCCAGGCGCGAGCGCAAGGCACACGCCAGGTGCTCGGACTCGGCTGAGACTCGGCTGAGACTCGGCCGAGACTCGGCCGAAGCTCGGTCGCGCCTCCACGAGACCCCCGGTGATCCGGCTCGCACCCGTGCGAGCCGGATCGTCGCGTTCGTAGCCTGATCCGATGCGACGAATCGACGACTTCGACATCGTGGCCTTCGACGCCGACGACACTCTCTGGAAGAGCGAAGACGGTTTCCAGGCTGCCGAGGCGCGCTTCGCCGAACTCGTCGGTCCGTTCGCGCCCGCCGGAGTCGACGTGCTCGATGCGCTCCACGCCGTCGAACGACTCGACATCGCGAGCCAGGGCTACGGGGTCAAGGCGTTCACGCTGTCGATGGTGCGCGCTGCGATCTCGATGACCGACGGAGCTGTCCCGACCGACGTGATCCGACAGTTGGTCGACCTCGGTACCGCCATGCTCGTCGAGCCGGTCGAACTGCTCGCGCACGTCCCGCAGGTGCTCGAACGCGTCGGCCGCGAGATCCGCATCGTGCTCATCACGAAGGGTGACCTGGTTCACCAGACGCGCAAGGTCACCACGTCAGGGCTCGAGCACCATTTCAGCGACGTCGAGATCGTTCTCGAGAAGGATCCGCCCGCATACGCCAAGCTGATCGACCGGTTCGGCGTCGCCCCCGAGCGGTTCTGCATGGTCGGCAACTCGGTGAAGAGCGACGTGCTGCCGGTGATGGCGCTCGGCGGCCACGCGGTCCACGTTCCGTACCACCTCACCTGGGACCTCGAAGTCGTCGACGATCACCGCGAGGACGTGATGGAGTTGGCCTCGCTCTCCGATCTCCCTGCCTGGCTCGGGCTCGACTGAGGCTCAGAGTCGACGGAGTTGGACCTTGTCGACGCGATGGTCTTTGCGCTTGCGCAGGATCAGCGACGCCCGATCACGGGTGGGCGCGATGTTCTCGCGCAGATTGACGCCGTTGATCTCGTTCCAGATCGACCGGGCGGTGTCGACGGCCTGCTCGTCGGTCAGTCCCGCGTAGTTGCTGAAGAAGCTGTCGGGGTTCTGGAAGACCGACTCGCGCAGCGTCAGGAACCGCTCGACGTACCACTGCTCGATGTCGCTCTCGTGCGCGTCGATGTAGATCGAGAAGTCGAAGTAATCGCTGACGAACTCGGTCGCTGCCTCGCCGGTCTGCAACACGTTGAGGCCTTCGATGATCACGATGTCGGGCTGCTCGATCACGACCTTCTCGTCGTCGACGATGTCGTACACGACGTGGCTGTAGACCGGTGCTTCGACGTGGGTGCGGCCGCTCTTGATCTCACGTAGGACCTTCAACAGGGAGCGCGTGTCGTACGACTCGGGAAACCCCTTGCGACCCATCAGCCCGCGTTGGTGCAGCACCTCGTTCGGGTGGAGGAATCCGTCGGTCGTGATGAGGTCGACTTTCGGGTGGTCGGGCCACTGGGCGAGGAGGGCTTGGAGGATGCGAGCGAACGTGCTCTTGCCGACGGCCACCGACCCGGCGACGCCGATGATGTACGGGACCTTCGGAGCCACGGCGCCGAGGAACGTGGCTGACACCTTGTGGAGGTCCTGCGTGGCGCTCACGTACAGGTTGAGCAAACGGCTCAACGGGAGGTAGATCGTGGCCACCTCGTCGAGGTCGATGCGCTCGTTGATGCCGCGCAGTCGATCGAGTTCGGGCTCGCCCAGCGTGAGCGGTGTGGCCGCGCGGAGCGCCGCCCACGTGTTGCGATCGAAGGCGAGGTGTCGCGAGTCGTCGACGGATTCGGTTGACGGGGGCGTCGACTGCGGCGCGTCGGTCACTCCGGAAACTGTAGACGGTCGACCCACCGTCGTAGCCTTCCGCCATGGCGACTGCCGACCCCGATCGCAAACAGCGGGGTGCGTGGTTCACGCCGGACCATCTGGTCTCGCTCGTGGTCGATGCGGTGGTCGACGCCGAGTTCGTGGCGTCGCGACCCGGGCGCCGAGTCCGCGTTCTCGACCCGGCGTGTGGCGACGGGCGGTTCCTGGCGGCGGCCGCCGACGCAATCCGTGCGGCCGGTGGCGAGGCGGAACTGTTCGGTGTCGACGTCGATGGTGCAGCGGTGGCCGACGCCCGAGCCCGCCTCGGTCGGGCCGGGCACACCGGCGCCGATCTCGTCGTCGAGGATGCGTTGACGTCACCGTTTCTCGACCGCCGGCGCGGTGCGGTCGATCTCGTGATCGGGAACCCGCCCTACCTGTCGCAGATGGCTGCGTCGACGACGCGCGGCGGCGCGAGTCGCCACGGCGGAGGGCCGTACGCCGATGCCGCCGTCGAGTTCCTGTCACTCGGAGCCGACCTGGTCGACCCCCGTGGCGGCCGGCTCGCATTCGTCCTCCCGCAGTCGATCCTGTCGGTGCGCGACGCCGGACCGGTGCGCGAGCGGATCGATCGTGCAGCGACGATGTTCTGGTCGTCGTGGACGGGTGAGCGCGACTTCGACGCCGAGGTCGTGACGTGTGCGCTCGCGTTCCAGTTCGACAGAGACGACCCCGTCGCGTCCTCGGGCTCGGCGTCGACCCCGTTCGCCGGATCGTGGTCGCACGTCGTGACGCAACGGATCGGCGTACCGCCGGTGCCCGCTGCGCTCGACGACCCGAACCCGCCTCGGGGCCGACTCGGCGACCGGGTGACACTCAACGCGAACTTCCGCGACGAGTATTACGGGATGGTCCCCGCCGTCGGTGACCACGACGACGGCCCGCCGCTGATCACGAGTGGGCTGATCGACCCGGGCCGCTCGCTGTGGGGAGAGGTGCCCGTCAAGTTCGCGAAGCAACGCTTCGCCGCACCGCGGATCGACCTCGACCTCCTCGACGACAAGATGTCGAGGTGGGCATCGAAGCGTCTGGTCCCGAAGGTGCTGGTCGCCAATCAGACGGCGATCATCGAGGCAGTCGCCGACGCCGATGGCGACTGGCTGCCGGGCGTTCCGGTCGTGGGTGTCTACCCGCACGACCCGGCCGACGTGTGGCCGGTCGCGGCGCTCCTCACCTCGCCATCGGTCTCGGTCTGGGCCTGGCATCGACGTGGCGGCACCGGGTTGTCGCCCACGACGATCCGCATCGGCCCGACCATGCTCGCCGAACTCGCGTGGCCGAGTGGTTCACTCGACGATGCCGTCGCAGCGTTGCGTTCGGGCGACGCGGTCGAGTGTGCTCGATCGGTCGATGCGGCCTACGGAGTGGCGGGCGATGACGCCGACGTGGCGATGCGGTGGTGGATGGAGCGGCTCGAACAAATCGAACGGCGACGACGCTGAGACCGTCAGCTGATCCGGACGCGACGCAGCAACGGCAGTTCGCGCCAACCGTTCCATCCCGGCGACCCGGCGATCATCCAGAGCAGGGCGAGCCCCGCGAGTTCGGAGATGTGAGCCGCTTCGGCCACGGGGCTGCGGTCGCCGTCGAGCAGGTCGAATCCGGTGCTCGCGACCATCGTGATCACCAGCGCAGCGACGAACGGCAACATCCCGAACGACCGATGCGGCCGCCACGCGACATAGGCGAACCCGATCGCCAGAGCGACTCCGAAGGCACCGAGGTGACGAGCGAGGTGAGTCTCGGCACCTTCGGCCTCGCCGAACACGAGGGCCGCGATGTTCTGGACGAAGAGCACGACGGCCACCCACATCAGCGCCGGTCGCATCCATCCGCCGCGCCCGAGCACCGCCGGCCGAGCCCGCTCCGTCACGCTCGTCACGAGATCGGGGATCGGCTCGGCGGGCCGGAGACGGACGCGCCGATCAACGAGGTGCAACCGCTCGGCGAGGGCCTCACATGTGACGCACCCGTCGACGTGGGCGTCGAGTCGAGCTCGCTCCAGCACGGTGGTCTCTCCGTCGGCGTCGGCCGACATCAGCTCGAACGAATCGTCGCACGACAGTGGTTCGGGGCCGGGCTGATCGGTGAAATCGTTCACGAAACAAGAGGTCGGCCCTCCAACCGATTCGGTTCCGTCGGTGCGAGAATGTTCTCGAAATGGACCATCTGACCCGGCTTCTCTGCGATGCGCGAGACGGTGATCGTGACGCGCTCGAACGCTTCGTCGCCGAAACGCAGGGCGACGTCTGGCGGCTCTGCCGGTACCTCGGCGACACCCGTGACGCCGACGATCTCGCTCAGCAGACCTACGAGCGGGCGATCGGGTCAGTGCACCGCTATCGGGCGGAGGGTCCGGCTCGCGGGTGGCTGCTCACCATCGCACGACGTGTCTGTGTCGATCACACCCGGAGTGCCCAACGTCGTCGTCGGCGAGACGCCGCTGTGATGTCCGACTCGACCATCGGCGACGGGACCGGCGTGTTCACCACCCCGGACGGCGCCGATCACGTCGCGCTCGATGAGATGCTCTCGACCCTCGGCGATGACCGCAAGGCGGCATTCGTCCTCACGCAGGTGCTCGGCATGCACTACGACGAAGCAGCCGAGGTTCTCGGCTGCCCGGTCGGCACGATTCGGTCGCGCGTGTCACGAGCCCGCCTCGACCTCGTCGAGATGATGTCCGATCCGGCCGACGTGTCGGACGACCCTTCGGCGCTGCGCACGACGGGAACCGACGGCCACTCGCCGACGACCTGAACAGCGTGCGAGTCCACTCACTCACATCGTCTGCTGCGCGCTACGCGCTGGCTGGCGCCGCGACCATCCTGCTGGCATTCGGCGCCACGGCGTGTGGTGCAGAGTCGAGCAACCTCTCGGAGGTGGCGCAGCGTGGCAAGAGCACGGCCAGCAGCGCCGGATGTGCGTCGTGTCACGGTGCGAACGGCCAGGGTGGCATCGGTCCGTCGTGGATCGACCTCGCTGGCTCCGACGTCGAGTTGAAGGTCGACGGTGGGGGCACCGAGACGGTCGTCGCCGATCGCGCCTACCTACTGCGATCGATCCTCGACCCGTCCGCCGAAGAGGTCGCCGGATACGAGCTGAAGATGCCGTCGAACGGCCTCACGGAAGATCAGGCGGCCGACGTGGTGTCCTACATCGAGGAGTTGACCAGTGTTCCGACGACCTGATCGCAGCGGATCGTCGCTCAGGGGCCGAACGTCGGCGATGGCCGTCGTCGGTGCGCTCACACTCGTCGCATGCGGCTCGGACGGGTCGAGCGACGAGGCGCTGTCGGGCGTCGTGTTCGATCCGGCACCGGTGGTGAGCGGTGTGGCGTTGCCGTCGCTGACCAGCCCGGGCGCCGACGTCGAGTTCGCCGCCGACCCCGGCGACGTCATGGTCGTCTACTTCGGTTTCACCAACTGCCCGGACGTCTGCCCCACCACCCTGTTCGACCTCACCGTCGCGCTCCGTCTGCTCGACGAGGACGAACCCGGCTCGAGTGACCGTGTGGAGACCGTGATGGTCACCGTCGACCCCGAACGCGACCTCGACGTCCTTCCCGGGTACATCCGCAGCTTCGTCGGTGACGCCGAAGCTGCCGGGACGCTCGACGACGATCTGCTGCAGGCCGCCGCCGAGCCGTTCGGGGTGACCTACGACGTGCGCACGCTCGACGACGGGACGATCGAAGTCGATCACTCGCCGTTCCTGTATGCCGTCGACTCGGATGGTGGACTGCTGCTCAGCTGGCAGTTCGGGGCCGAGAAGGAAGTCATCGCGGCCGACTTGAAGATCCTCCTCGATCGCATCGACGACGAGGCCGAGAACGGTGCGGTCGGATGAGGCGGGTTGCTCGTACCGCTCTCCTCGGTGCGTCGATCGCGCTCAGTGCGGCCGCATGCAGCGGTGGCGACTCGGGCCCCGGTTTCGAGACCACCGAGGGGGTTGCCTCGGCAACGTACGAGTTCACGATCCCCGAGGGGGCCGGCGATGCGCTGCGCGCCGGGACCCCGCTCGAGATCCTTCCTGCCGAACTCGTGACGACGGTCGGCGAGACGATCCGCATCGTCAACGAAGACGGCACCGGCCACAACGTCGGGCCGTGGTTCGTACCGGCGAACACCGAGATCAACCAGTCGTTTACGGATCCGGGCACGTTCGAGGGTGTCTGCACGGTGCACCCGAGCGGCGAACTCGTGCTCATCGTCGAAGAAGCCTGATGCGCTCGTCGCTCCGTCGCATGGTTGCGGCGTTGGCCGCGACCTGCGTTGCGGCGATCGTCGCAGTGCTCGGCGTGGGAGCCACGGCGTTCGCCGACCCGGCCGGGCCGACCGACTACCGGAGCGAGATCACGAGCATCGAACCCGCCACGCCGACGATCGAGGTCGAGGTTCTCGGCGGCGACTCGTTCGTCCAGTTGAAGGTCGATCCCGGAACCGAGGTGACGGTGATCGGCTACCGAGGTGAGGAGTACCTCTGGTTCCAGCCCGACGGCAGCGTCCTCGAGAACCAGAACTCGCCGAGCACGTACACGAACGACGACCGCTACGGCGGCGGCGAGATCCCGGCGAACGCGACACCCGACGCCGATCCCGACTGGGAGCGAGTCGCGAGCGGTGGTCAGTTCTCGTGGCACGACCACCGGGCGCACTGGATGCAGACGATCCGGCCCGCAGGTGCGCAGGCGGGTGACCAGATCCTCGAAGACCGGGTGCTCCTCGTCGTGGACGGTGTCGACGTCGACGTGACCGTGATCAGCACCTGGCTGGCCGAGCCGTCGCCACTGCCGGCGATCGGTGGCGTCGCCGTGGGTCTCGCGGCCGCTGCGAGTGGATGGGTGTTCCGTCGATCGCATCGTCGGTGGGCCTGGGTGGCAGCTCCGGTGTCGGCCCTCGCGCTCGCCGTCGGCCTCGCCCAGTACCTGGCGCTGCCGTCCGAGACCGGACCGCGACTGGTCTGGTGGCTGTTCCCGGCTGTCGCCGTGGTGGCGGTCGTGGTCGGTGCCGTGGCCGACCGTCAGGGCCGTACGTTCGTGGCGATGGCCTCGGTCCTCGTCGCCGGTGTGCAGTTGGCGATGTGGGGCTTCGTGAAGCGTGACGGGATCACGGCCGCAATCGTCCCGACCGACGCCCCGGGCTGGCTCGACCGCCTCACGACCGCCGCTGCACTCGTCGGCGGACTGGGCTTCACCGCCCTCGCACTCGTCGCCCTCTTCGACCAGCCCTCACAGCCGGCCCCCGACCCGTCCTGAAGAGGGTCAGCGGTTCCAGGGGGCGGTGGGGCTGACTGCGCCGTCGCCGCCGGTGAGCACGTCGGGCTCGCCCTCGGTCACGAGCAACGTGTGCTCGAACTGGGCGGTGCGCTTGCCGTCAGAGGTGACGGCGGTCCAGTCGTCGTCCCAGATCTTGTAGTTGATCGACCCGAGGGTGATCATCGGCTCGATCGTGAATGTCATCCCGGGGCGCATGACGACGCTGGCGCGGCTGTCGTAGTAGTGCAGCACCTGGATGTCGGTGTGGAACTGTTCGCCGATGCCGTGGCCGACGAAGGCCTTGACGATGCCGTACTTGTACTGCTTGGCGTGATCTTCGATCGCCCGACCGATGTCGCTGAGCGGGCGTCCGGCCTTGGCGGCCTCGATGCCGTGCCACATGCACTCTTCGGTCACCTTCACCAGTTGGCGGCTCTCGGGGTCGACGTCGCCGACGAAGAACGTGGCGTTGGTGTCGCCGTGCACGCCGCCGATCCAGCCGGTCACGTCGATGTTGCAGATGTCGCCGTCGTGGAGTGGCCGCGAGTCGGGGATGCCGTGACAGATCACTTCGTTGATCGAGGTGCAGCACGCTTTTGGATATCCGTGGTAGTTGATGGTGGACGGGTACGCACCGAGTTCGATGAAGCGCTCGTGGACGAAGAGGTCGATCTCCTCGGTGGTCACGCCCGGAGCGACCATCTCGCCGGCTTCACGCAGAACGGTCGAGGCGACCTTGCCGCTGCGGCGCATCGCTTCGATGATCTCCGGCGACTTGACCGAGCCTTCGTCCCACGCCTGGTACTCGCCGGTTTCGGCATAGGGCGGCGCGGCGATGTGGGCCGGCACCGACCGCATCGGGGTGACCTCGCCCTGCAGGACGCGGCCCTCTGACTTCTTGTGGCACCGCTTGTACTTGCGTCCGCTGCCGCACCAGCACGGTTCGTTCGCCTGAGGGAGGGTGACAGGAGCGGTCGCGATGCTCATGGTTCGAGGATACGGCGCGCGATCGTCATCGACAGGACGGTGCTGTGCGGTGGCGGCGCGTTCAGCCCGCCACGCCGGTCGCATCGGGGAGCGACCAGAGCAGGTTCTCGAGCAGCAGACGCTCGTTCGGGTTGCGTTCGAGGGATTCGAGTGCGCCGTGGATGCGGTGCACCGCACCGGCGCACCCGTCGATGTCGGTCGCCGTCCCCTTCGTCAGTGCATCGCGATACGTGGACGCCATCGTGGAGAGTCCGGCGCGCAATTCGTCGGTGCGTTGGCGCCGCAGTTCGCGCTTGTGCAGGTCTTCCAACTGCTTCTTGCCGCTCCCGCGCTCGCCGAACTCCTTGATGCGCGCCGTCAGTTCCTCGGCGTCGGATTCCTGCCGTTTCTTGAGTGGCTCGGCGGCCTGGTCGATCATCGTGAGAAGTTCGGCAGCGAGGCCGAGAGCGATGGTTCCGGTGCCGTCGAGGCGCGTCGGCGCCTGGATGAAGGCGGTGCGTCGCTCGGCCACGCCGGGGTCGTTCGCGAGAAGTCGGGCGCGGTCGAGGTCGCCGAGCGCCGCCTTCGACGCTGCCTGCGCCTCGACCGGGCCGACGCCCTCGGTGAGGAGGCGGGCGGCGATCACACCGTCGGCGATCGCACGAAAGTCGATCCGGGCGCAGCGCGAGGAGATCGTGATCAGTTCGTGGGGCACGAAGTCGGCGCAGATGATGAACATCGTCGATGCCGGCGGCTCCTCGATCGTCTTGAGCATCAGCGCGGCGCCCTCGGGGCGCAGCAGGTGGAACTCGTCGAGGATGAGGACCTTGCGATCGCCTTCGGTCGGGGCGAGCGACGACACCCGGACGATCTCGCGCGCCTGATCGGCCGAAATGGACGGCCCGGTGCGCCGGACCTCGCGGACGTCGGGATGCTCGCCGCGCAGTGCGAGACGGGCGTCGCGCTGCTCCGATTCGTGACCTCTGCTGATCACCCGGGCGGCGAACGCGCGGGCGGCCTCGTACTTCGTCGAACCGGGAGGACCGACGAAGAGATACGCGTGAACGGGGCCGTGCTCGGCTGCGGCATCGAGTTGCTCGACCGCCACCTTCTGACCGACGACGTCGTCCCAGACCGAACTCATCGAACGCCCATGCGTCGCACGGGCCGGGTGGAGCGTGGCACGTCGTCTGGTTCCTACTGGTACGAGATCAGGATGGGGGATGGTTCGTCGTTCACCGTTTGGGCGGGCGTGGGGGTGGGGCGGTCCTCGTCGTAGAAGTTCTTCCAGCCGGTGACGGCGCCCGGGGGCAGGTCGCGCACCATTCGTTCGTAGGAGTTGCGCTTGTTGGCGAGTGGGCCGAACCCGTCCATGTGCATGACCACGCGCACGTTGTCGGTCTGGCGGATCTGCGACTTGTTGGTGACCATCGCCGGGACGAACTGGTGGATGACCAGCATCTTCGGCGGGAGGCCCCGACGTTCGATGACGTCATCGAGGTACTCGATCGTCCGGTTGACCTCGGGCGCGTCGACGGTGCCGATGCGCCCGCCTCCGGGCCGTCCCGGAGCGTTGAAGCGCCACTCGGGATCGAGCGCCATGTGCGTGTTCGGGAAGCGCCAGAGGTCTTCGTACTCTCGTGCCTGCTGGTCGAAGGTGGAGCGTCCGGTCTGCAGGTCGAACAGCACCTGGATGCCGTTGTCGATCGCCGCGTCGATGTGTGGGCGGAAGCGATCGGCGGAGAACTCGTTGGAATAGTCGCCGTCGCCGCCTGCGTCGGCGGCGGCAACCGATGCGATGATCTCGAACATCGGCACGACGGGTCGCCCCAGCCCGGCGTAGGTGTCGGCGACGGCGCGTGCGCGATCGACGGCTCCTTGGACGGAGAATTCGCCGAGGACACCAAGCGTTCTCGATCCGGGGAAGCCGTAGAGAGCGACGTAACGGACCGTCGGGTCGTATCCGCCGGTGGGAACGGGAACCTCGACGCGGGTCGCTGTGGCGCTGGCGCGAGCCGTCTCGTCGATCGAGTCGAGTGCGATCGCCGGCGACGACGAGCCGAGCGCAGCGGCGGTGGCCACTCCCGTTGCGCCGAGCAGGAGCGAGCGGCGGCTGAGCCCGGCGTCGGGCGTGGTGGCCGCTGGAACGATCGCAGGATCGTCGGTGGGTTCGTTCACGTGGGTCGTTCGTCCGATCAATTGGCAAGGCAGGCGAGAATGATGTCTCGGCGCGCACGATACCCGGAGGTCGTGAGATGGATCCTGTCACGTGCGAAGGCACCGGGGGTCGCGAGCGCCCGGTGTCGCCATGGACAGACTTCGATGCTGTCGAAGCGGGCGGTGATGTTGCCGAGGCCGGCGTTGAAGTTCGCGGTGCGCTGCGAGATCGCCTCGACCGAGACGTCGATCCACACGATGACATTGGTCGGGTCGATCTCGAAGATCGCCTGATTGATGCGTTCGATCTCGTTCTCGGCGCCCGCCACGGTCGACCCTGCGTTTCCGAACAGGTCATTCGTGCCGAGCCCGACGAACACGACGTCGGCGTCACGAATCGCCGAGCGATTCGATCGGATGATCGCGATGCCTTCGGCCATGGTCCGACCCGAGCGAGCGCTGATCAGGGTGGTGGCCTGGCCCTGGTCGGGCAGGCGGTTCTGGATGGTGTCGTCGCCGAGGATGCTCGCCGAGGTCACGCCGACGGTCAGGCTGTCGCCCACGATCGCCACGACGTCTCTCGGGGGGATCTGCGGGTCGATGCGCTCGGCAGTGGCGCAGCAGACTGCGGGAACGTCGACTCGGTCGACGACGGCGAGGGGAGTTGCCTCGACCGGCATCGTGGACACCACCATGGTCATGGTCGACCCGACGGCGGCGAGGCCCGCTGCGACGAGAGCGCCGGCGGCGCGCCGAGGACGACGGCAGGCCGGGGTCATCGGGGTCATCGGGTGACGTCGTGGTCGGTGAGTGCTCGTTCGATCTGCGCCGACACCTCCGAAATGGACCCAACGGCGGCGACGGTGATCCAGCGACCGGGGTCGGCTGCGGCCATCGTGCGGAATCCGTCGATGACGCGCTCATGAAACTCGCGTCCCGCTGCCTCGAACCGGTCGAGGTGGCGGCGGGACATGCGCTCGGCGATCACGTCGTCGGGGGTGTCGACGAACACGACCACGTGGGGCCACAGCCCGCCGGTCGCCCACTCGTTGATCTGTCGGACCTGGTCGAGGGGGAGGCCTCGGCCGTATCCCTGATACGCGAGGGTCGAGTAGACCGAGCGATCGCTCACGACGGTGCGGCCCGAGTCGAGTGCGGGCCGGACGACTTCGTCGAGGTGCTGTGCACGGTCGGCGGCGGCGATGAGCGCCTCGGCCCGCTCCGACATGTGGTCGATCGAAGTGTCGTGGAGGATCTCCCGCAGGCGGGCTCCGATCGGCGTGCCGCCGGTCTCGCGTGTCAAGACGGCGCCGAGCCGTTCGGCGCAGCGGGCGGCCTGGGTCGACTTGCCACACCCTTCGGCACCCTCGAACGCGATGTAGGTGGGCGTCTGAGGCACGCCCGAGAGGCTAGTGAGGCCCTCGGTCACACCGGTGGCACGCACGTTCGGTCACACGGCCCCAACGTAGAAATCTCGTCAGCGCCCTTGACCACGGGCTATTCACTGTGTGTATAGTGTGAGCATGTCAACGGGACACGTACTCATGGGGCTCCTCGCCGCAGGTGATCATCATGGCTACGACCTCAAGCGCGAACACGACGAGCGATTCGCCGGCGCCCGCCCGCTGGCGTTCGGCCAGGTGTACGCCACGCTCGATCGGTTGAAGAAGAAGTCGTGGGTCGCTCCGGTCGAGGTCGAGCGGGTCGACGGGCCCGATCGCACCGTCTTCCGGTTGACCCCCGAGGGCCGTGCGGAACTGGATTCGTGGCTCTCGCAGATCGAAGAACCGGCCCCGCACGTCTCCAACCCGCTCGCTGTGAAGGCGACCATCGCCCTTCTCGTCGGTGACCGTGAGCAGGCCGCGTGCTACCTGTCGGAACAGCGTGCCGCCCACCTGGAGCGGATGCGCCACTACACCCGGCTCAAGACCGAGCCGGAGACCTCACTTCCCGAGGTCCTCTCCGCCGACTACGCCCTCGCCCATCTCGATGCCGACCTTCAGTGGCTCGACCTGGCCCTCGAGCGGATCACCGCCTTCCACGCCGCCGTCACCGGCGACCGCGCGCTCTCCGCCGACACGACCATCAACCCCTCGTCGTCGATCCCGATGACGGACAACCAGAAATGAGTGAAGACATGAACAACCTGATCCCGAGCCCGGAGGTCCACGAGACCGATGGTCGGTCGGCGCCAACGGTGCTGACCGCTCGCTCGGTCGTCTACTCCTACGGCAACACGCCCGCCCTGCGCGGCGTGTCGATGGACCTGCGTCGCGGCGAGATCCTCGCTGTCACGGGACCCTCCGGCTCAGGCAAGTCCACGTTGATGCTCTGCCTCGCCGGCATTCTCGCCGCCGACGCGGGCGACGTCACCTACGACGGACGCCGCATCTCCGAGGAGGACGAAGCGCAGCGCTCCAAGCTGCGCCGCACCGACTTCGGTGTGCTCTTCCAGTTCGGCCAACTCGTGCCCGAACTCACCGCCGCCGAGAACGTGGCGCTCCCGCTGCTGCTCGGCGGGACCAAGCGTGCTGCCGCCATCACGGCGGCGACCACCTGGCTCGATCGCTTCGGCGTCGCCGACCTGGCCGGATCTCGGCCGCCCGAGATGTCGGGTGGCCAAGGCCAACGTGTCGCCACCGCCCGGGCGATGGTCACCGAGCCGTCCGTCCTCTTCGCCGACGAGCCGACCGGTGCACTCGATGCTCTGTCGGGCGAGCAGGTGATGACGCAGATGGTCCGGGTCGCACGCGACGCCGGCACGAGCGTCGTCATCATCACCCACGACGCGAAGGTCGCTGCATACGGCGACCGCGAGATCGTCGTCCGTGACGGCATGATCGAAGCGAGCCGTTCGTGAACGCCGCCGCCACCATCGCCGCAGAGTCCGACGTCGTCGAGTCCGACGGACCCGGGATCATGGCGCTGCTCCGGCTCGCTGCGAGCGGCGGTCGATCTGACCGCCTGCGCATCGCCCTCACCGCCGTCGGAGCGGCCGCCGCGACGGTCATCCTGCTCGCCGGGGCCGCCGTCGCCTTCATCTCCGACGGCGACGGACCGTACGCACTCGACGTGCTCGACCAGCCCGGTCTCCGGCCCGGCGTCATGATCTCGATGCTGATGCTCTGCGTCCCGGTTCTCGTCTTCGTCGGGCTCTGCACCCGGGTCGGTGCGCCGGCTCGTGACCGTCGCCTCGCCATGTTCCGCATGGCCGGCGCGACCCCGTCGGAGACCACCCGGATCGCCGCCTACGAGACCGGCATCGCAGCATTGATCGGTTCGGTCCTCGGCACGATCGTCTTCCACGTCGGGCGGCTCCCGCTCGACTCGACTCGCTTCGGCGAGTACACCGAACAGTTGGGCAACGGGAACACGCAGGCCAAGGACGGCCAGGTCCGGCTGCTGCCGACCGACGTGTCGATCCCGATCTGGGCCGTGGTCGGCCTCGTCGCGCTGATCACCATCGGCTCGACCGTGGCGAGTTCGCTGGCGCTCCGCAAGATCCGCATCAGCCCCTTCGGCGTCACGCGCACCGCACCGCCGAAGCCGCCGAGGCGGTCCGCTGCACTGATGTTCGTCGTCGGGACCGGCGGCCTGGTGGCGCTGGGCATCGTGGCCCGATCGTCGGAGGAGATCAATCTGGTCCTCGCCCTGGTCGCCTTCGTCCTCTTCGTCGTCTGCGTGGCAGGCCTGCTGACGGGGAGTGCTGCGATCTCGGCATCCGTCGGTGGGTTCCTGGCCCCACGGGTGGGTCGACCCGACCTGCTCATCGCCTCTCGCCGGATGATCGCGGCGCCGTACACGTCGAGCAAGGCAACGGCCTCGGTCCTCCTCGCCGTGATCTTCGGAGCGGCGATCCAGGCGACTCGGAGCAACTTCGTGTTGCTCGACGACGGCTTCGACTCCTTCTACGCCGACACGTTCCAACTGCTCGACGGCGTGCTGATCGTGGCGGTCGTGCTGGCCACTGCGAACCTGCTCGTGACGAACGCCGAGGCGATCGTCGAGCGTCGCCGGACGCTCGCTGCGCTCACGGCGAGCGGGACGCCCAAGCCCGTGCTCGCCCGGGCCGTGCTGATGGAGACGCTGGTGCCGCTGGTCCCGTCGGTGTTGCTCGCCGCCACCGCCGGCGTGCTCGCTGCCCGATCCTTCTTCGGGACGAGCGTCGAGACCTCCGTCCTGGCAGAAGGCGCACGGGAATCGGAGATGGTCACCTTCGCCGTTCCGATCCCGTGGGAGCGGCTGGCCGTCTTGACCGGCGGGACGATCGCGATCTCGATGGCGATCACCGCTCTGTCGCTCGTGCTCCTCGGACGCAGCACCCGCCCCAGCGAGCTGCGCGCCGCCGCCTGACCCCGCCATACGCCACGGGTCTGTCCCCTCACGTATGCCGGTGTATACGTGACGGGACAGACCCCTCACGTATGCCGGTGTATACGTGACGGGACAGACCCCTCACGTATGCCGGTGTATACGTGACGGGACAGACCCCTCACGTATGCACGTATGTCAGTCGCTGAGGTCGGTGATCTCGACGGCTTTCTTGGCGGCGGCCTTCTTGGTCGCCGTCTTCTTCTTCGCTGCCGACTTCTTCTTCGCTCCGGTCTTCTTGGCGGCGCTCTTCTTCTTGGCCGCGGCCTTCTTCTTGGTCGCCTTGGCCTTCTTGGCGCCCTTGCCACCCTTGGCGATGATGGCTTCGCGACGGATCGCGAGCAGCTCGAAGGCACGCTCGGAGGTGATCTCCTCGAGGCGGTCGCCCTTGCCGAGCGATGCGTTGGTCTCGCCGTCGGTGATGTAGACCCCGAAGCGGCCGTCCTTGGCGACGACCGGCTTCTCGCTCACCGGGTCGGCTTCGAACTCGCGCAGCGGCTTGGCGGGCTGGCGGCCACCGCGCTTGTACACCTTGGGCTCGCTGAAGATCTTGGTCGCCTCGTCGAGCGTGATCGTGAAGATCTGCTCTTCGGAATCGATGTTGCGGTAGTCCTTGTCCTTGCGGACATAGGGCCCGTACCGACCGTTGTCGGCCAAGATCGGCTCGTTGTCGGTCGGGTCGTCGCCGACGTGGCGGGGAAGCGACAGCAGCTTCTCGGCGTCGTCCATCGTGATGGTCTCGAACACCATGTCGGACAGCAGCGACGACATCTTCGGCTTCTCGAGGCCGGGTGGCGGGTTGTCGTGGTCGCCCCACTGCACGTACGGGCCGAAGCGCCCGTTCTTCGCGAAGACGGGCAGCCCGTCGAGTTCGCCGATCGGATCGTCGCCCTTCGGCGCGTTGAGGAACTCGATCGCCTTGGCGACAGTGAGCTCGTCGGGGGCCATGTCGTCGGGGAGGCCGGCGGTGTCTTCGCCGCGCTTGACATACGGTCCGTAGCGGCCGGGCTTGACGACGATCAGCTCACCGTTCTCGTCGTTGCCGAGCGGGAACGTGTTGATCTCGGCGGCGTCGATGTGGTCGAGGTTCTCTTCCACGAGTCGCTTGAGGCCGAGCAGGGCGTCATTCGCGTCTCCTCCGGCTTCGGCTGTGATCGAGGGGACGTCCTGGTCGTCGGTCTTGCCGTAGTAGAAGCGGGTGAGCCACTGCGCCTTCTGGCGGTCACCGCGCTGGATCGCGTCGAGGTCTTCCTCGGTCGAGGCGGTGAAGTCGTAGTCGACGAGCGCTTCGAAGTGCTCTTCGAGGAGCCGGATCACGGCGAACGCGGTCCACGTGGGAACGAGCGCCTGACCCTTCTTCCACACGTAGCCGCGGTCCTGGACAGTCTGGATGATCGACGCCCACGTAGAGGGTCGACCGATGGTCAACTCTTCGAGCTTCTTGACGAGCGACGCTTCGGAGTAGCGCGCCGGCGGCGACGTGCTGTGCCCGACCGGCGTGATCGTCTCGACGGGAACGGTGTCGCCGACCGTGAGCGGGGGAAGAAGTGCTTCGGAGTCGGCAGCGTCGTCACCGCGCTCCTCCTTCGAGGCCACGTAGACCGCGCGGTAGCCGGGGAAGGTGATCGTGGTGCCCGACGCAGAGAACTCGCACTCGACGATCTCACCGGTGGTGCGGTCGGTCGCCGGAGCGGTGAGGCGCACGCTGACCGTCACACCCGTGGCGTCGGCCATCTGCGAGGCGAGGGTGCGCTGCCAGATGAGTCGGTAGAGCGCGAGTTCCTGGCTGTTGACCTCGCCGGCGACCACGTCGGGCGAGCGGTACGGCGTGGTCGGGCGGATCGCCTCGTGTGCGTCTTGGCCCTTCGACTTCTTCTTGTACTGCTTCGGTGCCGCGTTGAGGTATTTCGACCCGTACTCGCTCGTGACGGCGTCGCGCGTCGCAGCCATGGCCTCGTCGGAGAGGATCACGTCGTCGGAACGCATGTAGGTGATGAAGCCGCGCTCGTACAGACCCTGCGCCACACGCATCACCTGCGACGATGACAGGCGCAGCTTGCGGCCACCCTCCTGCTGGAGTGTGGACGTCATGAACGGTGCCTTCGGCGACGACCGGTAGGGCTTCTCCTCGACCGACGACACCGTAAAGGTGGAGTCGCCGAGGCTGTCGGCGAGCCCGGTGGCGCGCGCCTCGTTCAGCACGGTGACGGTGTCTTTTGCGGCGCCCTTCGCGTCGAAGTCCTTGCCGGTTGCGACCCGTTCTCCGGCGACCGACAGCAGCTTCGCGTCGAACGACGGGCTGCTCGCGGTGACGACGTCGATGTCCCAGTAGTCGGCTGTGATGTACGCGATCCGTTCGCGTTCGCGTTGGACGATGAGCCGGACGGTGGGCGACTGGACGCGGCCCGCCGAGAGGCCGCGGTTGACGCGTCGCCACAGGACGGGGCTGACCTCGTAGCCGTAGAGGCGATCGAGGATGCGACGGGTCTCGGCGGCGTCGACCATCCCGTAGTCGATGCCGCGCGGGTTGGCGACGGCGTGGTCGATGGCGGTCTTGGTGATCTCGTGGAAGACCATCCGCTTCACGGGGACCTTCGGCTTGAGGTACTCCAGGAGGTGCCACGAGATGGCTTCGCCCTCGCGATCCTCATCCGTTGCGAGATAGAGCTCCGAGGCGTCTTTCAGTGCCGCCTTGAGTTCCTTCACCACGGTCTTGCCGCGGTCGGTCAGCTCGTAGGTCGGCTTGAAACCGTTCTCGGTGTCGATGTTCAGGCCCTTGGACGGGAGGTCGGAAACGTGGCCCACCGAGGCGCGCACGTCGTAATCGCTCCCGAGCAACTTCGTGAGTGTTTTCGCTTTGGCCGGGGATTCGACGACGACGAGTGGCTTGGACATCAGGGCCTTTCGCTACGGGATCGTGCACTGGTTTGTCAAGCCGGTGGAGGCCAGCTCGAAACGCAGTGTGCCGGGTCGCGTCGTGTTTTCGCGCGAACGGTCGGTCGCGGAAGTCGGCGACCGGGAGGGGCGTAAGGTCGCGGAGGTGGCGGAGCGGGACGACATCTGGAGGCCGGACTACGACGGTCCTCCGCCCGTGTCGGGGTCCGTCGCGTTCGCACCCCGGGTCGTCGAGGAAACCGCCGGATCCACCGGCAGGGATGCTGTGCATCTCGCGACCGAGGCTGGTGGGACCGTCGGGCCGGTGGGCGGTGCTGACGCCGAGAGGCGATTCGACCGTGAGGCGAATCCACCGGCGGGGGCCACGTTCGATGGCCGGCCGGACGGCCACTCCGACCACGCAATGGTCGGTTCGTCGCGTCGGTGGTCGGTCGAACAGGTCGTGGCGATCGTCGCCGTGCTCGCCATGTCGATCGCGGCTGTCGCGGTGGTGCTCGGCGATTCGGGGCTCGCGTCGCGGGCGGCGTCGGATGCCGGCGACGTTGGCGAGATCACCTCGCGGACGAGTTTGTCGGGCTTCGCCACGCCGTTCGACGGTGCTGACTTCCGAAGCCTCCCCACGGCGGTCGAACCGCTGTGGAGAACGCAGTTTCCGCCGCTCTCCGTCGACGGCGGACAGAACGGGATCACATGGATCGAGGCGGTCGACAGCGACCACGTCGTCATCGGGATGGGTGACAGCCGATCTGAGTCGTCGTCGGTGGTGCGCGTCGTCGACGCCAGAACCGGCGAGCTCTTGTGGACGCAACAGTTCGAGTCTCGCATCGATTGGGTCGACGTCGTGGCGGCCATCGACGACGTGTTGGTCCTGTCCGCCGAGGGCTCCGTGTCTGCCTACGCTCTCGCCGACGGATCGCTGCGATGGGGGTATGCGCTCCTCGAGTTCGACGGCGTGCCGGCGACGATCGAACGACTTGCCGGGACCGATTACCTGCTGCTCACCGGGGCGGGTCCGAGCCGATCGCTCGGCGTGGTCGATCCACGCGACGGCAGATCGGTGTCGTCGTTCGAGGGCGAACTGCTGGGTTCCGACGGGACCGGACGGTGGTACGTGCGGCGCGGGGACAAGATCAAGTTCCTGGACTTCAACGACCCGATCGGTGGGATCGCCGACTTCGGCTTGGCAGCGACGGTCGATGGCGATCGGACCGACTTCGCGGCGATCGTCGACCGCCGTCTCGTCGTCGGTCTCGACGACGAACTGGCCCACGGACCCCTCACCGATTCCCGGGGCCGCCTCGCACAGTCCGGTGGCTTCACGCCGCTGCTGAGTCAGGGCGACGCACCGGCCGGCGTCCCCATCGTGCAGACCGTCTTCCCGCTCGGCGGGCCGACGTTTGCGGCGGCCGGGGGCGGAGTCGTCACTGGAGCCGAGTTCGTGGGTGACGACGTGGAGTTCGGTTGGAGCCGTGATGGCGTCGTGGCGTCCAGTTACCCGACCCGGCGCGGCAACATGCTGCTGCTGTCGACGAACGGCGGAGCCGGGCAGACGCTCGTCGACGGTCGCACGGGTGACACGATCACGACGATCACGATGACGACCGGGGCGCTCGATGTGTTCGACGTCGTCGGCGATGGAGTCGTCGTGCGTCGACCGACTCGGGATGGGACCTCGATCGTCGGGCTCGACCTCGACGGCGAGGTCGTGTGGTCGCTCGACGGAGCGGGGCCGGTTTCGGTGGGAGACGGCATCGTCCTGCGCCCCGAGGTCCTGCCCAACGGCTCCTTCACCGTCACCGCCTTCGGCTGACCGGTGTGTCGATCGTGGCCGTACGCCTGCCGTGCAACCGGCGTCGGGGCGACCTGGCCCGGTCGTTCATCGGACGAGCGGTTTCGGCGTCGGGAGTAGGTTGCGGAGTCGGATGACGGGCGACGAGGTGCGTGAGGACGACGCGGAGGTGTCGGTGCGCGAGTCGCCGGATCCGAGCCCGTGGTCTCCTGAGTCCGACGCTCGGTTCGATCATCGCCCGATCGCCATCCCGTCTGCTGCGGATCAGGCGGTCCATCCTGCACGGTCACCGGCGACTGCCCTTGACGACGGCCGGCGGCCCAGGAGGATCCCCGCTGTCGTCGCCGCCGTCGCCGCCGTCGCCGTCGTCATCGTCGGCGTGTTGATCGTCACGCGGTTGTCCGGGCCGACGGGAACGGCGGCGCCGAGTCGGTCGTCGGTCGATCGGATCGGTTCGGTCTCCGATGTCGAGCCCCTCGTGGTCGAACCCTTCGCAGGTGCCGACCCCCGACGGCTACCGCCGTCCATCACACCGCAATGGGAACAGTCGCTCACCGAGGTCCAGGCCTCGGCGGATTCCTCGGTGTTCGTCGACGGCACCGACGTGTACGCGGTGTTCGACGCCGTCGACGAGAATTCCACCGAGACGCCGCCCCGGTCGGTCGTGCATGCGTTCGATGCAGCGACCGGCGCAGTGCGGTGGCAGGTGTCGATCGACTCGGGCGCCCGAGCGTTGTCGGTACTCGGGGTCCTCGACGGCGTGCTCGTGATCGAACGCCTCGACACGGGCAACCGCTCGGTGCTGGGCATCGATGTCAACGGCGGAGACGGCGTGCGGTGGGAGCGTGCCACCGCCGATCCCGGCATCCATGTGGTCCTGGAGGGGACGCCGGTGCTGGCCCGGGTGTCGTTCACGGTGAACGCCCGGCTGACCTTCATCGACCCCAGGACCGGCGACGAGGTCGGACGCCTTCCGGGGCGCCTCGTCGCCACCGACTTCGTCGGGACCTGGTACGTCCGCAACGCCGATCAGGTGTCTCGCCTCGACCTCGCCGATGGCTGGCAGCCGCCGACTCTCCTCGGAACGGTCTGGAACGACGACGACGAAGTGGTGAGCGTCGTCGACGGTCGACTGATGGTGATCGACGACGGGTTCGTCGAGGTCCTCGACGACGACGGACAGCAGAAGCGCTCGGCAACGCTCGGCGTCGGCTCGGGTGGATTCGCCGGGCTCGACTCGGCGCCGGTCTTCCTGCGGCTGTCACCGATGGCTGACGAGTCGCTCATCATGTCGGCGGACGCGACGGTCTACGGGGCAGCTCTGCTCGACGACGGCGACCTCGACGTCCGATGGCGGGCCGCCGGCACACCGGTCGCCACCCGGCCGTCCGACCGCGGGCTGTTGCTCCTCGTCGCACGCGACGGCGACGAGGAGCAGAGCGTCGTCGACGGCTCGACCGGACGTGAGGTCGCGGCCGTCCCGGATGTGGTCGGTGCGCGCGAATCACTCGTGATGGTCGGCAACGGCGTCGTGCTGAAGCAGCGTGCGTCGTTCGGATTCGAGCGGGTCGCTCTCGACCTCGACGGCAACGTCCTCTGGACGCTGGTCGGCGACGGACCCATCAGCATCGGCGACGGCGTGGTCGTCACCTACGGCCCGACCGACGACGGCGTCGTCCTCACCACGTACACCTGACGGCGCTGCACTTCTCAATACGAGTCTGACCTGTCATGACACGGCGTCGTCCCCACCGCTGACACCTGTCGTGTGGCAATCGGGGTCACAGCCGTTCCGGCACGGCGGGCGTGGCGACGCGCTGGAGTAGGTTCGATGCCGATGGCCGACGACCGGAGTGCCCTGCAGCGACTCGGATGGTCGAACGCCTTCGAGGCGGCGTGGGACGACCTCGGCCGACCCGGCGAGCCCGCTCGGGTGACCCGCCTCGACCGCGGCTGGTCGACCGCGGCACGTACGCTCGAACAGGCGACCGGAGTCGACGAGCCGGTCCGGTTGCGCAACATCGGCGCCGATGTGGCGGTCGGCGACTGGATCGTGCCGAGCGACGACGGCGAGCGTGTCGAGCACGTGCTCGAACGCACATCGGGTTTCACGCGACGAGCATCGTTCGACGGGATGCGGGCCGTGTCGCACACGCTCGCGGCGAACATCGATGTCGTGTTCCTCGTCCACGCCCTCGGGTCGCCTCCGAGCCCGCGTCGACTCGAACGAGAACTCGTCCTCGCCTTCGACTCGGGGGCCGAGCCGATCGTGGTCCTCACGAAGACCGACCTCGTCGACGACCCCGAGCCGGTGCGCGTCGCCCTCGCCGAGGTCGCGCTCGGTGTGCCGGTGCTGTTGGCGAGCGGGATCAGCGGCGACGGGATCGATGCGATCCGCAGTCACGCGGCCGGCAATCGGACCCTCGCCTTCCTCGGAGCGTCCGGCGTGGGCAAGTCGACGCTCGTCAACGGCCTCGTCGGCAACGCGCTGCTCGCCACCTCCGAGGTGCGCGAGGGCGATCAGCGCGGGCGCCACACGACGGTCGCCGCCGAACTGGTCCCGATGGTCGACGAGGGCTGGCTGATCGACACTCCGGGCGTGCGCGCCGTGAGCCTGTGGCTGTCGGGCAACGGCATCGAGCGGGCCTTCGCCGACGTGTTCGACCTCATGGACGGCTGCCGATTTCGCGACTGCAAACACGACCAGGAGCCCGGGTGCGCGGTGCAGCAGGCGATTGCCGACAGCGACCTCGACCCCGTCCGGCTCACCGCGCTCGAAGCGTTGATCGACGAGGAGGAAGCGCTCGAGAAGGAGCAGAAGGCGCGCACGAAGGCTGCCGATCGGCGCTCGAAGGACAAGCGTCGCCCGGAAGCCGCCGAGTACGACGGCATGCGCGACTGAGGCCGACCGAGCACGTCATCGGCTCGAGTCCTACAGTCCGACCCATGGCGAAGCGTGGTCGTAAGGAACTGGAAGCGGCGGGCGGTCGCGGGGCGACGGCGCCCAACGGCAAGCCGGTCGAGTCGGTGTGGGACTTCCCCCGCCCACCGGACGTCGACCCGGTCGACTGGCGGATCCGGGTGGTCCACGCGGGCGTGACGATCGTCGACGCGCCACGAGCGGTGCGGGTGCTCGAAACGAGTCAGGCGCCTGCGTACTACGTGTCCGACGAGTTCGTCGACGTCGAGAAGTTGGCAGCGACGTCACGTCGCTCGATGTGTGAGTGGAAAGGCTCGGCCAGCTACGCCGATGTCGCGATCGAGGGCGGCCGGCCGGCCCGCGAGGCCTGCTGGACCTATCGGGACCCGACCGCCCGGTTCGAGCCGATCCGTGACCACTGGGCGTTCTACGCGCAGGCGATCGACGAGTGCTGGGTCGACGACGAGCGGGTCGACCCGAACGACGGCAGCTTCTACGGAGGATGGATCACGAACAACGTGACCGGCCCGTACAAGGGCGCCGCCGGCACGATGTTCTGGTGACTCCGATGGAGATCGGTGTCTGACACCGATCTCCACGCTGGTAACGCCAGGGGTCTGACCCCCGGCGTTACTCAGAGGTTGGAGAGAGACCAGCCGACACCGTTCTCGTCGATCCGACGCCAGAAGTTGGTGACCACGACGGCCGGGATCGGCAGCGGTCCGTAGATGTGCGGGAAGAGCGTGTCGACCCCGGGAGCCGGGGCTTCCCACCGGATCTCGGAGGGGACCTTGCGCTGGTCGATCGTGAGCAGGACGAGTTCGTCGACGTCGTCGTAGAAGCGGTTGGCCGTCTCCTCGACCTGCGCACGCGTCGAGAGATGGATGAAGCCGACCTCGTCGAGCGTTTGGCCGCGCGTCGACATCGTGTACTGACCCGTCTGGAATGCAGCTGCCCAGTCGTCGGGCATCGCCGCGTGGAAGAGAGGCTGGTCGAGGTCGTTCTGGGCGTCGCTCACGGTCAGAGCGTGCCGTCGTCGAGGAGGCGTCGCACCTCGACGGCTCGTTCGCGAACGGCCGGAAGGTCGGAGAGTTGCTCGGACGCACGTACCTGGCGGGCGATGCGCGGGTTCTTCACGAAGCGGTCGTGGTGGCGTGCGAGGAAGTCCCAGTAGAGGGTGGTGAACGGGCAGGCGTCGTCGCCGGTGCGCTTCTTGCGGTCGAAGCGGCAGTTCGTGCAGTAGTCGCTCATCTTGTCGATGTAGTTGCCGCCGGCGGCGTAGGGCTTGGTCGCCATCTTCCCGCCGTCGGCCCACTGGCTCATGCCGATCACGTTCGGCAGCATCACCCATTCGGCGCCGTCGATGAAGTTCGACCACATCCACTCGGTCGTCGCCCACGGGTCGACGCCGTGCAGCATCGACAGGTTGCCGAGCACCATCAGGCGCTGGATGTGATGGTTGTACGCCTTGTCGTGGAGCGTCGAGATGCAGTTCGACACGCAGTTCATCTCCGTCTCGGCGGCACCGGTGAACGCTGGAGGGACCGGCCGGTCGGCGCCGAGCGCGTTCGCCGATCGGTAGTCGGGCATCCACAGCCAGTAGACGCCCCAGACGTACTCACGCCAGCCGATCACCTGGCGGATGAAGCCTTCCGCAGAGTTGATGGGGACGTCGCCCTGGTCGTACGCCTCCTGCACGGCGTCGCACACTTCCTCGGGGAGGAGCAGCCCGATGTTCATGTACGGCGAGAGCACGGAGTGGGCGAGGTGCCACGACCGCTCGACCATCGCGTCCTCGTGCGGGCCGAAGTCGGACAGGACGTCGTCGACGAAGTGACGCAATCGGCTGAGTGCGGCGCGTCGCGACGTGGCCCAGGTGCCGTCGGGCTCGGCGCCCCACAGGTCGACGCCGGCATCGGATGCCGCCTGTTCCAGATCGGCGATGACCTGGCGATCGAGGTCGTCGAGCGTCGAGGTCTGGGGGTCGACCCACGGGTTGGCATCACCCTTCGGTGGAGGCTCGCGGTTCTCGTCGTCGAAGTTCCAGCGGCCCCCGGTCGGTTCGCCGTCGGGATCGATCAGGTACTCGAGTCGCTTGCGTTGCCAACGGTAGAAGTCCTCCATCTTGAACGACTTGCGACCGTCGGCCCACTCGGCGAATTCGTCGTAGTGGCACAAGAATTGGTTGGACCGCGCAATCGTGATGTCGAGGTCGCGGAGCATCTCGAGGCCGTCCCAGCTGGCTGGCTCGGTCGCGATGACCTCGGTGGGGGAGAACTCGTCGACGTGCTCGTGGAAGCCGGCGCGCAGCGAGTCGGCGCGGCGATGGTCGACCTCGAAACCGGCGTTCTCGAGTTCGGCGGCGAACCGTCGCATCGACGCGATGACGAAATGGGCGCGCTGGCGATGCCACCGTTTCGACGCGAGTTTGGCGAGTGACTCGACGAGCAGGATGCGATGCGTCGCCGGATCGGCGTCGGCCAGCGCACCGATCCGGCGGTTGAGTTGATCGCCGAGCACCCAGATCGTCTGCACGACCCGAGAGTGTCGACTCCCTCCACCCCGTGCCAACTCCTTCCGCCGAACAATGGGTGTCACGAACAATGGGTGTCACGAACAATGGGTGTCAGACACCCATCGACCTGAATCGGTACATCGGGTGTGAGACACCCATTGTTCAGCACCGTTCGCGACGGTCGGGTCAGGGTGGCTCGATGGCCATGGTGGCGGTTGCGGTATGGGTCACCGGGCCGATGGCGGCACCGATGATGGCGACATCGGTCGGGTCGACGTACGTGACGGTGACCGAAACGGTGCGGCCGTCCGACGAGACGCTGACGTCGAGCGGCAACGCGACGGCTCGTCGCGCCGCAGCACCCGCCGAGGTGCCTGACAGCGCCGACACCGCGGCGGCTCGTGCGCCTTCGCGTGCAGCGAGTTCGACGGCGACCTCGTTGCGGATCGACACGCCGAGCTGGGCAATCGCCAGCATCGCGATCACGATCAGCGGGAGCGCGACGGCGAACTCGACGGCAGCCTGGCCGCGCTCTCGCTCGCTGCGCGCCGAGTGATCGACGTGTCGATCCGCAGGCACGGTCAGACCTTGTCGGTGACCGAGTCGATGACCCGACCGAACAGTCGGCTGATCTTGGCGGCGCCGCCGCCCGCAGTCGCCCACGCGACGACAAGCAGCGCAACCAGTGCGGCGGCGAGCAACACGAGTGCGTACTCGGTCGTCGCCTGGCCGCGATCACCCTGCAGCGCCGACCTGCGGCTGTCGACGATGCCGGCGACCGCTTGGGCCAGACGTTGCTGGAGGAGGTCGCCGGTCTGGTGCACGGAGATGGCGAGGAGGAGAAGTGGAGTGGTGTCGATCATGGCGGTTCCTGACTCTGGAGTTGTGTGGGGACGTGACGTCGAGGGGTCCCGCACGGGACGAGTGACGGCTCAGAAGCCGGTGGTGTCGAGCGATGCCAGCGCCGCGAGGACTGCCGGCACGATCGCGACCAGCACGAACGACGGGAGCGTGCAGACGACGAGCGGAAACGACATCCGCACGGGCAACTTGCGAGCATCGGCCTCGGCGTGACGGCGCCGACGTTCTCGGACGTCGATCGACAACTGCTCGAGGGCGCGCGCGATGGGGGTGCCGTAGCGCTCGGCCATCGACAACGTGTCGGCGACGGTTGCAGCGCCGTGGCCGAGCAACTCGGGAAGGGCATCGAGGGCGTCGGCGAGGGTGGACCCGCGCGTCGTGCGGTGGTGGACCTCGACGAACGCCGGCCGGGTCGGTGTGGGCGCCCGGGTCTGCAGGATCTCGATCGCCTGGTGAGGCGTCATCCCGGCCTGGACGACGAGGATCAGCATCTCGATCGCATCGGGAAGAGCAGCGTCGATCGCCGATCTTCGGGACCGAGCGTCGACGATCATGCGTAGTCGCGGCCACGCCAGGATCGAAGCCACGCCCACGGCGACCATCAGTGGCCCTGCGACGAAGAAGACTGCGACGAGGCCTGCGATGGCGGCCGCCGCCCGCCGGACCCGACGCTCGGAGCCAGGTCGGCTCACAGTGGCGCCGGAGGTCGGCGTGGTCGTCGGGCCGTCGATCACCGATCGTGGCTGGGGCCTGCCGGTGGCGCCGAACATCAGCATCACGACCAGCGACGAGAGGACAGCGGCCGTCATCGCCGGCTCCCCGGGGCGCTGACGATCCGACGCATCCACCACGCGCCCAACGCATTGAGGCCCAGACCGATGGTCAGAACCGCAGCGCCGGACGGCTGGGTGACGATCGATCGGACGTCGGCATCGGTACCGAGCAGCAGTGCGAGGACGGCGAGTGGGACGGTGGTGAGGACGCGCGCCGAGAGAGCGGCCTGGGCGCTCTGCGCGCCGCGCTCGAGGTCGTCGGATGCGCGTTGGCGCATCGTTCCGGCGAATCGGTCGAGCGGCGCTGCGGCGCTCCCACCGAGCATCGAGACCGCCCCGAGAACCGCCGACATCGTCGCCAACAGCTCGATCCGGTCGGGGCCTCGAGCCCGATCGCCGGTAGCGAGTTCGTCGGACCACTCGTCGCATGCGTCGCCGACCGTCGCGCCACGGTGGAGCCAGTGGCGAAGTGGGGCGGTGTGGTCGATCAGCGCCGGATCGTCGGGCAGGACCTCGGCGAGTGCGGCGCGCAGGGTCGACCCGTGGCGGAGGCTGCGCGACAGGTCGTCGGCCCACGACGCGAGTGCCGACGGGCTCACCGCTGTCGGCACGCGGCGCCCCGGCAGGGCCTGGATCGGGTGGGCGCCGAAGAGGTGACGGCGGGTGCGGGGACCGGCGCCGACTCGGGCGTGTGCGTCGAGCGGATCGGGTCGACGCACGACCGGGCGACCGGTGATGCCGAGCATCACGACGAGTGCGGCGAACCCGGTGGCGAGCGCGGCCGTCATCGTCGGCTCCGTGCCAGCGGTGCCGAACGGACGAAGCGGTCGTCGTCGAGCGCTCCGAGTTCTCGGATGCCCGGTTCGCCCGACGTCTCGGGAATCACCACTTCGCAGATCGACACGATGCGCCGACGACCGTCGACCCGACCGACCTGGACCACGACGTCGATGGAACGTGCGAGTTGCTGGCGGACTGCCGCCAACGGCCATTGCGGGGCCGACTGCAGCACGAGCGACTCGAGCCGGAGGAGCGCATCGAGTGGGCTGTTGGCGTGACACGTCGAGAACGAACCGTCGTGGCCCGTGTTCATCGCCTGCACCAGCGCCAAGCACTCCGACGAACGGACTTCTCCGACCACCAATCGGTCGGGTCGCAGCCGCAGCGCCGTGCGGACGAGGTCGGAGAGGGTGACCATCTCCACTCCTTCGGCTGATGCCGGGCGGGCCTCGAAGCGCACCACGTGCGGCGCGTCGCACGGCAGTTCGGTGGTGTCTTCGAGCACCAGGATTCGCTCGGCGTCGTGGACGCGATCGACCATGGCTGCGAGCAGTGAGGTCTTGCCCGACGACGTGGCGCCACAGACGACCACGTTGCACCGCCCGTCGACGATCTCGTCGACCAGTGCCGCGCCGGTGGCATCGGTGAAGTCGGTGAGCGGGCGGACGGCCGCAGCGAAGCGCCGGATCGACAACGACGACCCACCGACGGCGACGGGCGACACCACGGCGCACACTCGCGACCCGTCGGCGAGGCGGGCGTCGACGATCGGTGTGGTGCGATCGACGCGCCGCCCGATCGGCGCCAGGATCCGCTCGATCACCTGGTCCACCGTCGTTCCGGTGAGGGCGCCTGCGGGCACGAGGCGGCCGTCGCGATCGATCCAGATCTGGTCGCCGTTGACCAAGACCTCGTCGATGTCGGGATCGGCGACGAGCGTGTCGAGTTGGCCGAGTCCCGCCATCCGAGCAACCGCCGAGCGCTGGATCTCGCGTCGTTCGCTCGCCGTGCTCAACGGGCTGAGACGTCGGATCGCCGCGATGACCAACTCGTCGAGGTCGCCCGATTCGGATCGGACCGACGTACAGACAGCGTCGACGAGCGCCGCTTGAGCTGTCATGCCGCCACCTTCGACAGATGACGGTTCAAGAGACGGGGAAGGCGCCCCGCCAGCAGGAGACCGGAGTCGACCGACCTCGCGATGCGGAGATCCCACGGGATGCTCACGATGACCGGCGCGCCCACGGAACTCTCGATGTCGCGGACTGCGAGACCGCGTCCGGGTTCGTCGACGAGGACGACACCGGTCGGCCGGAACGACAGATGCGCCGCCCGTCGCAACGAGAGGTAGCAGGCCCGCGTGACCAACCATCGCGTCGGACACCGTTCGGCGAAGGACGGAGGGATCGGCGACGTGCCGGCGTCGACCACCACCGAACCACCTGCATCGTGTGCCCAGCGCAACAACCACAGGGCGAGCTGCTCCCACCGTTCGTCGGCCACCACCGGCAGCGCTCGGGACCCGACGAACGAGCCGGGCGAACGTGCCACGATCAGGTGACACGACGGGGTCACCTCGATCAACAGGTCATCGAGATGATCGGCGGGCGCCTCACTCGTCAACCAATCGAGGACACCCGGGCGATCGGACTCGTCGAGACCGAGGACGAGCGCTGCTTCGCCTTCGAGGTCGACGAGGAGCGCAGGCCCGTGCCCGCCGACGGCACGGCCGCATGCGACGACGGTGGTGCCGCTTCCGCCTTTGGCGGCATGGCAGAGCGTGATCATGAGTTCCTCCGATGGGCCGGGCCGCCGTGGCGGACGTCGGTACGGGAGGGAGTCGGTGCGGGGAAGGTACCGGTGGTCCTGATCGCGCGCAACGATCGCGCATCGCCCGTCCCGAGCAGCAGGAACCGGCCGCAGGTCGTGACGAAATCCAGACGCGATCCAGACGCAATCCAGACGCAACCCAGAACGGATCCAGACGTAATCCAGAACCGAACCAGACGAAAAGCAGACGAAATCCAGAACCGATCCAGAAGGAAGCCAGACCAGAAACTTGAGTACCCACGCGTGCGCGGGCGGCCGTTCCGGTGGCATCATCGTGACGTGGCGGAAGTGAACACGGTGCACACTGGCTCGGCCGTGCCTGCGCGCCCGTCGACGCCGATCGCCCTCGTCGTCACGTTGCTCGTCACTCTGCTGATCCCGTCGATCGTCGTCGGTTTGGCCAGCGGATCGGTTGCGGCAGCACCCAGGGTGGACGTGAGTGAACGGATCCTCGACACTCGCGCCAACGGCTCGACGGTCGACACCCGCTACCAGGGAATCGGCGCAACACAGCCCGGCGACAGGATCTTCCTCGACGTGGCCGGCCGTGCCGGAATTCCGGCGGGGACGACGGCTGCCGCTCTCAACATCACTGTCGTCCGTGGACGTTCGGCCGGGTACGTGTCGGTCGACGACTGCAGCTCGCCGATCCCCAGCACGTCGACGATCAACTTCCGCGCCGGCCAGACCATCGCGAACCTGGCGGTCACCCGCCTCACCGACGAGGGCCTCGTCTGCATCTACAGCAGCGGTGTGAGCGATCTCGTGGTCGACGTCAACGCGACGTTCGGCGCTGCAGACTTCGTCGCAGTCGACCCGACCCGGCTCCTCGACACTCGCTCCGACGACTCGGCACCCGACGGCAGCTTCATCCCGGCCGGCCCGATCCAGGGAGGGAAGTCGGAGCGCGTCCACGTGGTCGGTCGGCCCGGCATCCCCGGGAACGTGCGCCAGATCGTCGTCAACATCACGGCGGCATCGCCCACCGGTCGGGGCTACTTCACCGTGCATCCGTGCGGTCAGTCGGTGCCGAACACGTCGAATCTCAACTTCGCGGCGAACCGCAACGTCGCTCGCCTCTCGGTGGTCGAAGTGGGCGCCGACGGGTCGTTCTGCCTGGCATCGAGCCGGCGAAGCCACGCGATCGTCGACATCTTCGGCTACTTCTCCGGCTCGGCGTTCATCGCCGTCGACCCCGCACGACTGGTCGAGACGCGCTCGACCGGCACGACCGACGACGGAATCCAGCAGGGCGTCGGCCGCCTGATCGCCGGCGAGACCCTCGAAGTCGCGATCGCCGGCCGTGCGGGTGTCCCGAGCAATGCCGGCTCGGTCATGTTGCAGATCACTGCGACCGACCAGTCGGCTGCCGGCTTCGTGACCGTCCACCCGTCGGGCAGGTCACGTCCGACCGTGTCGAACCTCAACCACGAGCCCGGTGTCGCCGTCGGGAACACGGCCATCGTCCAACTCGGCGCGAACGGCAACGTCTGTCTGTTCAGCGAGCGGTCGGTCCACATGATCGTCGATGTGGTCGGCTACTTCGCCGGCCCGCCCTCCACGGGTGTTGACAAGCCGTGTGAGAACACGGTGAGCGAGGGCGGCGAATACGCACTCCCCGGGCGCGGCCCGGTGTCGGCGGATCGGATCCTGATCGAAAATGACGACCGATCCGTTCCGGCGGCCGACGGCACCGGCAACTTCCGGCTCGTCTGCGGCTACTCGCACATGTCCTACAACGACCCGATCGTGGCGCCCGGTGAGCCTGGTCGCTCACACCTGCACACCTTCTTCGGGAACACCGGAGCCGATGCCGACTCGACCTATGACTCGCTGCGCACCACCGGAAACAGCACGTGCGACGGCGGCACCGCCAACCGCTCGGCGTATTGGATCCCGTCACTGCTCGAAGGCGCCGCTCCCGTCGTCCCGAAGCTGATGTTCGTGTACTACAAGTCGGGCTATCGCGGCGTCGCCCCGTTCGAGATCAACAACGTGCCCGACGGGCTGCGGATGATCGCCGGCAGTTCGCGCTCTCGCAACGGGCAGTCGAGCGAGATCGTGTCGTGGTCGTGTGAATCGGGCGGCTCATCGGAGTTCGTGCAGACGATTCCGAACTGTCAGCCCGGCGGCGAACTGCGCCTCACGATCACGTTCCCGCAGTGCTGGAACGGTCAGGACCTCGACTCGATCGACCATCAGTCCCATCTCGCGTACCCCGGTGCCGGTCCGCAGTTCGGGCAGGGATGTCCGTCGTCGCATCCGGTCGCCATCCCGGTGATCTCGACGCATGTGATCTGGGACGTGCCGGCCAGCGGGACGAGCGGCTTGTTCCTGTCGTCCGACGCCCAGGTCGGGGCGGCGCCCGGCGCATCGGCGCACGCCGACTTCTACGAAGCCTGGGATCCGACGATCCGCGACGCCATGACCGAGAACTGCATTCGCGGCGCCCTCGACTGCGGCGTACGCGGGCTGGGCGACGGCCGCTCGCTGGCGATCCTGGCGAACGTGCGGGGTCTCCCGTCGGCGAAGCCCGTCGACGGGAAGGCTGAAACCGGCCTCTTTCCCGTTCACCGCAAGCTCGGCTCCGGCGACGACGCCTACGTCTGCTCCCTGCTCTGACGGCGCAGTGACCGTCGGTGTCCGACACCGATCGACGCGCTCCGATCGACGCGCTCTGATCGACGCGCTGGTCAGCCGAGGAGCCAGCGACCGATGCGGGCCCGGCCCTGTGCGTCGCCTGCGGGGACGATGCGGAGGTCGGCCAGGCGTTGCAGCACCGACTCGGCGAACACGTCGGCGATCGCGTCGGCAGCCATCGGTTCGCCCGACTCGTCGGTGGCGAGCACGGCCTTGGTGACGTGGTCGAGGTGACGCCGGGAGACCGGTGTGCCGGCAGCTCGGGCCCGGTCTCGCGCCGACCGGGTGAGGCGGTTGACCATCTGCGTCGAGGGTGACCCGGACCCCGCTCGACGCCAGGCCTCGGCAAGGTGTTCGAACGTGCGGTGCCACTGCTCTGTCTCGATGACGGGGAAGCTGCTGTCGACCCGGTGCAGGCGGCGCGCTTCGTCGGGGATCGTCGACTCGATCTCCGACTCGTGGGTCGCTTCGGCATCTGACGGCGACCCGGCGTCGGTCGACCGGAGCTCGGTCGGCGGATCGTCGAGAGTGGTCCCGACCGTCGATCGGCTCGCTGCCCGTCCGGACGTCGGATCGGTGCGTGGTGGGTCGGACGGCGGGGCCGCGCCGTCCGGGTCGGTCGCCGGCAAGAGGTAGGCCTGGCGACCACCGCTGATCTCGCCGTCGGGGATGGCTGCGCGCACGAACCGTTTGAAGGTGCGGAAGCCGAACCACTCGTCGCTGACCTCGGCGCCGAACTCGTTCTGCAGCGCCCACGCCAGCGCCGACAGCTCCAGTGGTTCGTCGAGCGACCGCCAACGTTCGCGCACGATGTCGGCAGCGTCGGCGCCGGGCCCCGTGTCGAGAGTGTCGGCACTCGGCTCCTCGATCTGACCGGCGGTCTCGGCGACGACCTCCTCGTCGATGCGATCGAGTTCGTTGCGCAGGTCTTCGGCGATGTCGTCGAGCGTCGACAACAGGTCGGCCATCCGCGCGCTGAGCACCTCGACGAGGGTCGGCAACTCACCCGCCTTGCTGTAGGTGTCTTCGTGAGTGAGCTCGCCCCAACTGTCTTGCAGCAAGGTGCGGACCTGCAGTTCGCAGGTGATCGGTCGACCGTCGAGGTGCACGTTCAAGTTGACGTGCCACCCGCGATAGCCCGACTCCTTGGGCGTCTCGACGTAGTCGCGTTCCGACGAGCGGTCGATGCCGAGTGGCCGCTTCTTCCCTGCGGTCGACGGGAGGCGCTCGAGTTCGACCTGCACCATCTCGAGGTCGCGCAGGTTGGTACACGTGAGGCGCATGCCGATGAGGTCGTCGATCACGCTGGCGATGTCGTCGACCGTCTCGAGTTGTGAGCGGTAGCGGGGCTGGTTGACCTTGCGCCAGGTGCGCCGCTTCGACTTCACACGTCCCGAGATGCTGCGGATCCGAGCGAGGTCGCGGTCGGAGAGGCCGTCATCGAGTTCGCGCTGCAGCGCGTCCATCGCTCGGTCGAGCGCCGGTTCGAGGACGTCGATCCGGTACGCGTCGTACCACGCGCCGAACTCGGCGTAGCCGAAGGTGTCGCCGTTCCCCATGGCGCCGACACTAGGAGTCGACGGTCGCGTGCGAGGCGATGCGCACGAGTGTGCGGCGACCAACGCTCGGCCGAGCGACGTGGGCCGGCGGGTGGTGGCGAGCTTGAGTTGCGGTCGATTCGTTCCGATGAACAGGGGATTCGCATTCCGGAGGACCCATGACCATCACGCACACTCTTCACCGCCGTCGTACGTCGACCGGCCGAGCGCTCGCACGAGTCGCCGCTGTCGTGGCGATGTTGTCGTTGGTCGCGGGCTGCGCCTCGGGCGACGGTGAGTCGGCGTCGCTCGCCGACGAGCCGGTCGCGGCGGCGATCGACGGTCCCGCGGTCGCAGAGGCGTCGGCGTCCGATCCCGCGTCGGACGCAGCGGTGGGTGTCGAGTTGGGTGCCGAGCCGATGGTCGCCGAGCCGACGACGCCCGAGCCGGTGTCTGAGGCGGTGCCCGAGCCGGTTCCTCAGCCGGTGCCTGCGGTGACCGACGAGTTGGCGGCGTTCGGTGAGGTCAACGCTGAACTGTTGGGCGAATGGGGTGGTGTCCTCGAGTCGTTCGGCGCGGAGGCCATGACCTACCTCGCCGATGTGTCGGAGGCGCCGTCGGCAGATGCTGCGTTCGACCTGTCGACGCAGGTCATCGAGGCGGTCGGCCCCGACACGACCGATGCCGGGATGATCATGATCCGCGACTTCGCTGGAGGGATGGCCGAAGCGCTCGACTTGTCGAAGTCCGGTGATCAAGACGGTGCGCTGACGACGTTCATCGAACTGCAGTCGCAGTCCGAGACGTTCGTTGCCCTCGTCGACCAGATGTCGGCCTGAGACCACATCCCGACCTGGTGCCGTCGAGGCTCTGAGCCGCATCGGTCCCGGGTACCGGGATGAACTCACCTCAGAGTGCGGGCTTCGGACGTCGCAGGTAGCGTCCACCTGGCGCTACCGGGAGGTGTCTGGGTACCTGGTGGGCTCCGCCGCCTTCAAAGCGGTTGGGATGGGCGATCCCCATCCGGCGGGTTCGATTCCCGTCCACCTCCGCCAATTCATTCGTGCCTGTCGTGAGCCAAAGCTTCTGCGCACCGGGTTGCCGAGATGGGCAACCGACCTCTCCGACCGGTGCCCGATGGCGGATCAGGCGAGCGTGATGGTCCAAACGAGGCTCTGGCGGTTGTACGTGCCGCCTGCGAGGATCGCGCCGTCGACGACGATGGCGTCGTCCACCCCGATGCTCGATCCGGTCGGTGCGCCGTCGAGTTCGATCATCGCCGTCGAGCCGTCGTCGAAAAATTCCCACACCGCCAGCGTCGAAGCGAGCAGGTCGCGCCGGGTGCCGACGATCAGCGTGCGACCGTCGATCTCGACGACCTCGCTGATGCTCGGGTACAGCTCGTCGAACACCACGGCAGTGCGATCGAACTCGGTCCCGCCGGTCGACGTGTACCGGAAGAACGCACCCTCCTCCCGGGTGTACACCTCGACAGCGTCGGTGCTGCTACGTAGACGCGCGACAGAGCTCGCGGAACGGGGACGACTCTCCGCAGACCGTCGCCGTCGCGATCGCAGAACCTTCGGTTGCTCTCGATGTCTCCGAGGGCCGAGACGCGTTCATCACTCTGCTGCCGGAACTGGGCGTGATGGTTTGTCGTCGAGAATCGCATCGCAGACGATCGGGTAGACATCCAGCATGGACTCGATGCCGATCACGAACGCTGGCCCACGATGGCGTTAGGTGGTGTCGGTCGCTTGTCGAGTTGGGTGGCGCGCAGCCTGGGCCAAGCCGCCGACGAGGGTGGTGATCTCCTGCGTGGTGTGTGGGGCGACGACGATCCCGACGGCGTCGAACTCGATCCGCTCCCTGTCGTCGACGATCCCGAACTCGACGAACTCGACGACCCGGCAAACGACGCCGATGTTGCAATCGACGACGGCGACGACGGACGCCTCGCCGAACTGCTCCGCAAGCTCGACCCGGCGCCGCCTCTGCCGCTCGTCGAGCCGTTCAGCGCGGGGCTCGGTCCGCTTCTCGGGCGATGGATCGACATCGAGCCCGACGGTGTGCTCGCCGACTCGAGGGCGAAGCGGGTGATCGACCTGATCGGAAGTCGTTTCACCATCATCGTCTCGGTCGACGCGGTCACGGTTACCGGCCTCTTCCGGACACGGGAGACGCCGTGGTCGAAGGTGCAGGAGGTCCGCCTCGAGGATCGCTACGAACTGTTCTCGCGTCGAGTGATGGCCGGAACTGTGGCGATGCTGCTCGGCCGGGGGCGACTGCCGATTCCCGGTCTCGGCTGGCTGCTCCGCGGCGTGATCGGTCTGATGGAGAACCTCATCCCGCGCGCCTGGCGTGACTCGATGCGTCACGAGTCGGGCGAGGCGCTCGCCTCGATCCGCCGGTCGTTCTCACGCGACGTCGAGTTGGCAGGTCCCCTCGCGCTGGTCGCCTTCCTGAGCGAAGGACTGACCGCAGCAGTCGCCGACGTCGCCGACCGCAACGATGTCCTCACCCGCCCCTGACCGCACTCGCGCCGACGCTGCGCTGTCGGGTCCGTGGCACAATCGCCGCCGTGCGGGTCGCGACGTGGAATCTGGAGTGGGCGAAGCCCGGCAGCCGGCGCCACCAGCGATGTCTCGAGCAGCTCGAGTCCGTCGATGCCGACGTCGTGGTGACGACCGAGCACTCGCTGACCGACTGGGAGGCGTACCCACATCGCGTCGACGCCGGTACCGATTGGGGCTACCCGATCGTCGATGGTCGCCGAAAGGTGATCGCCTGGTCGCGCGCCCCCGTGACCGCCCCGGTCACCGCATGGTCGAACGAGATCGACGGTCACCGTCTGACCGACCATTCCGGCGTCGCCGTCGACCTATCGTTCGTCGACTGAAGCTCGGCTGTCGACCGGCGAGGCGCACCTCGTGCTTCTGTCCACTTTTGGGTTCGGATTCCGGATCTGCGAGGGGACGGCGTTGCGGCGGGTGGGTCCGGCGTCGGGTCAGTCGGTGGGGGTGCGGGTCATCGATGTCAATCGGGCGCAGAACTCGTCCGACAAGTCGGTCAGGACGGGGTGATCGGCGGCAACGAGGTGTCCGTCGCCGGGGTCGACCTGAGTGAACCAGAACGCGAGTCGAGCCTCCGCTCCCAGGTCGCCCTGCGGATCGATCTCGTCGAGGCTCTTCAGCAGGTGGACGAGTTCGAGGATGCCGTCGTCGTCGGCCCATTCCGCCAGGAGTGCGTGACGGAGCGTGTCGGCGTCGCGATTGGTGGCCCCTGCGGACTTCGCGATGAGCCGGAAGGTGCCGCGAGATGTCGGAGCATCGGCGCCGATTGCTTCGCTCGGAATCGTTGACGTCATCCGACGAGTCTCGCCGCTGTCGCCGATGAACCCACTGGCCGCGTGTCTGAGCCGCCGTGCCGCCGGAATCCGGGACGGATCCGGCTCAGTCTGGCGGAGTTGTCTGGCGGTGCGTCAGGTCGCCGAGCGCGCGGACGTGCAGATCGGGTTGGTGCAGTCGGACGAACGACACGGCCGATTGGCGCGGTGTCGGCGCGTGCGTTCGTTGGCGAACCCGATGACGCAGGTGTCGATTTCGCAGTCGTGCGATCCACACGCGAGGCCGACTCGGTGCTTCTCGTCCTGACGGCGGCGCACGAGGTCGGCGTCCTCGCGAAGCGCTCGACGGTCGATCGCAGGCGGCGTGCTCGGCGGGGAAGCGGCCGCCGGAGCTTGCGTGCGAGCCGTCACGCAGACCTCGAGCGTGCAGCTGCTGCGACCACATGGCGTGTTCTTCGAGTGAAGTCGAGCCTGCGCCTCGGCCTGACGCTGCGTCTTCTTCTCGCGCCGACGTTCCCGCAGCGGGGCACACACGACGCAACCACGCTTCTTGCAGATCCGGCCCCGATCGTGGGCGATCTCTTGCAAGCTCTGCGTGGCGAGCAACGGATCGGCGCCGTACGCGCGCAGGGCGTCGTCGACGTCGTCCCCGTCGTCGCGATTCGATTTGCGGAAGTCCGGATACTCACCCATCACGTGGAGTATCGCCCGCTTTCGTCCTGAACTGCGTGCGTCCGTCGTCCAGCACGAGTGGGCAGACCGACGACGACCGGCAAGGCTGTCGGTGATGACCTGCTCGACCCGGCGAAGGGCCCACCTCGCGGCGGTGCTCGTCGGCGCGCTCCTCGCAGCCGCGTGCGGAATCGGTCCGGACGACGAGATGGCAACCGACGCGTCGGCTGCTCCCGCAACCATCCCGCCGGATCGGCGTGCGTCGACGACCGTTGCCGACCACAGAACAGATCCCGACGCAGTCGATTCCGAGCGCCACGACCCCGACCCCACCGGCACCGACCCGACCGGCGCCGTCCCCACCGGCGCCGACCGAGAGACGGACACCGACGACATCACGATCGACAGAAACAGCAACGACACAGCGACCGACAGCACCCTCGTCGCTGCTTCCGACACCATCGTCTCGGACGACGCGATGACCAGGGCCACCGACACCGAGGACGACACCATGACGAACGAGCCCGCACCGACCACAGCTGCGCCGGTTCTGTCCGCCGACGGGGCAGGAAACCGGCGTCCAGTCGGGACGGGGTCGGGGTGCCGACGGATCTTCGACTTCGACGACGACACCGCCCGCGGCGGGCCGATCTGGGTGGTCGTGAACGACGGCGTGATGGGTGGTCGCTCGAACGGCGTGATCGGCTACGACGGCTCGACGATGCGGTTCTCCGGCACGGTGGTGACGGACGGTGGGGGATTCACGTCGGTGCGCCGCTCGCTCGACGGTGGCGAGATGGCCGGCACGACGAGCGTGTCGATGCGTGTCCGAGCCGACGACCGGGTGTACGGGCTGACGCTCGAAGACGACGCCCGGATCGACGGCCGGTCGGTCTCGCACCGGGCCGACCTCGACACGTCGGGCGACCCCGACGCCGATGGCTGGGTGGTGGTGACGCTCGACTACGCCGAGCTCCAGCCGTCGATCTTCGGCCGTTCGGTCGACGCGCCGCCGTTCGACCCCGCCGTCGCCCGGGAATTCGGCATCATCATCGCCGACGCCACCGACGGCGAGTTCTCTCTCGACGTCGACTGGATCGACGCATGCGAGTGAGGCCGCAACTCAGTCGGCCGTGATCGGCCGCTCGCACAGGGCGCAGTTCGTGCCGACCGGTGCCGAGACGAAGCAGTCGGGACAGAGTGCGTGGTCGACGATCGGGTCGGCGGCGGTGGATCCGGTCGACGAGCCGCCTCCCGAGAAGCCGTCGAACTGGTGCCGCCACAGACCGCCGTCATCGACGAACTGCGACTCGGACGCCTTTTCGACCGTCGTCAGGAAACCGGTGTTGACGTAGCAGCCGACCGAGCCCGTCCCGTCGGCGAACAGCACGGCGACGTACTGGTCGAGGTGGAACACCTCCTGCACCGGTCCGCGCATCTCGTCCATCGCACTGACGATGTCGATCACGGTCTGCTTGTCCGCGGCGCGGCCGTTGTAGGAGCCCCAATGGTCGATGGCGTCGGCGACGTCGGCCTGGTGGTAGCAGCGGGACCCGTGTTTGTTGGGATCGAATGCCTCGTCGTCGGGCTTCGTTTCTCCGGTATGTGTGTTGACGATGTGTTCGCCTCTGCGGGGTTCGTTCACTGTGGATTCCTTCGATGGCTGTCGACTGGTGCGATGTGTTGGATCGTGGCACACGAACGAAGCTGGACGCGGATGCACGGTGCGGCTTCGAGCTGGAGGCGTGTCGAGCGCGCACGCGCCCGGTCGTCGAGCGAGCCGTCTGAGCAGAACACCGCGACGCGTACACCCGGTGCGGGCGCCGCACGAACTCGTATCGTGCCCCGCCATGACATCCGCCAGCGGCCTGACCGTCACGCACACGAGCACGGTCACTCCCGACCAGATCGATCACCTGGGTCACATGAACGTCCGCTACTACGGCGTCAACGCGTGCTCGGCCACTCGCTCGCTCGTGGGTGCCGCCCCGATCGTCGACATGTACACCCGCCACCATCGCGAGCAGTTGGTCGGCGCCGAACTCGAGGTGCGCAGCGGCCTCCTCGACGTCGACGACAGGACCGTCCGGCTGTACCACGAACTCGCCAACACCGACACCGGCGACGTCGCCGCCACCTTCGTTTACCGAGCCCGACCCGAGTCGGCCCCGAGCGGCACGGCGCCCGACGAGACCCGGTCGATCGAGGGTGTGGAAACGGTCGAGATCCCCGTACATGGCCAGCCGCGCAGCATCGACCTGGCGTCGGTCATGGCTCGCCCTTCTCTCGCCGACGTCCGCCGACTCGACCTCGCTCTGCGCGCCCCGCGCACGATCGACGAGTCCGACGAGGCCGCCATCGGATCGAGCAGCCGGACCGTCGGACCCGACATGGCGGCGATGCTGTTCTGGGGAGGCGACCCTGTCGACGGCTCCGGCGGCGAACTCCTGCACACCGGGCCGAATGGCGAACAGATCGGTTGGGCCACGATGGAGACCCGCGTGGTGATCGACCGCTTCCCGACCGTCGGGACCCGGATCCAGTCGTTCTGCGCGACGACGGCGATCGGCGACAAGACCACCCAGCAGGCGATGTGGGTGTACGACCTCGATTCAGCGAGTGGCGCAGGCGCACTCCTCGGATCGTTCGACGTGGTGTCGGTCGTGTTCGACGTCGGAGCCCGGCGTGCCATGTCGATCCCCCCGGAGATGCGTTCTCATCACGAATCATTGCTGCACCCGGAGCTCGCCGCCCGACCTCGATGAGACCTCCTCGGGCGATCGTCGCTAGGTTCGCGTCCATGCCAGCACTCGAATCCACCGTGGACATGTACGACCTCCGGATGTCGGAGAAGGTCCGTCCGCTCTACGACGCCGTGAAGAAGTTCATCAAGGACGAGGTCGAGCCGATGTCGGCCGAGTTCTTCCGCCTCGGCGAGGACCGTGCCGACCGCTGGTCGTACGCTCCCGGCCAGCTCGAACTGCTCCAGACCGTCAAGGACAAGGCCAAGGAGAATGGCCTCTGGAACTTCTTCCTCCCCGATGCCGAGACGGGCGAAGGCCTGTCGAACCTCGACTACGCCTACATCGCAATCGAGTTGGGCAAGAACCCGCTCGCATCGGAGTCGATGAACTGTGCGGCCCCCGACACCGGCAACATGGAAGTGCTCGAACGTGTAGGCACCGACGCACAGAAGGAGGAGTGGCTCACGCCGCTCCTGGCCGGCGAGATCCGCTCGGCGTACGCGATGACCGAGCCGGACGTCGCCTCGTCCGACGCCAAGAACGTGGCGTGCAAGGCCGAGCGTGACGGCGACGAATGGCTGATCAACGGTGAGAAGTTCTACATCTCCGGCGCCGGCGACCCCCGCTGCAAGATCATGATCACCATGGTCCAGACGAGCGAGGAAGGCCCGGCGCACATGCGTCAGAGCCAGATTCTCGTCCCGATCGACACGCCCGGTGTGCAGATCCTCGGCCCGATGCACGTGTTCGGCAAGGACGATGCCCCGCACGGCCACATGCACATCAAGTTCGACAACGTGCGCGTCCCGTACGAGAACGTGCTGCTCGGCGAGGGGCGCGGCTTCGAGATCAGCCAGGTCCGACTCGGCCCGGGCCGTATCCACCACTGCATGCGCTCCATCGGCCAGGCCGAGAAGGCGCTCGAGATGATGGTGTCGCGAGGCCTCACCCGTGACGCCTTCGGCAAGCCGCTCGCCAAGCTGGGCGGGAACACCGAGATGATCGCCAAGGCGAGGATCGAGATCGAGTCGATGCGCCGCATGGTGCTCACCGCTGCGAAGGCGATGGACGCACTCGGCAATTCCGAAGCTCGCGTGTGGGTCAGCGCCGTCAAGGCGATGGTGCCGATCCGCGTCTGCGAGATCATCGACCAGGCCATCCAGATGCACGGCGCCACCGGCGTCTCGCAGTGGACTCCGCTCGCCGACATGTATGCCAGCCAGCGCACGTTGCGTCTCGCCGACGGCCCCGACGAAGTCCACTGGATGGTCGTCGGACGGTCCGAGGTCAACAAGGGCGAAGATGCAGCGGCCAGCTACGACCCGAAGAACGCCTACCTCACGCGCACCGACTCGATGCCCGAAGGTGCGTTCTCCGGGCCCGCCTGATCACGCTGCACAACGGCCAGCAGGCCGTCAGAAGAGTCCGAGATGCCCGCCGAGTGATTGGCGGGCATCGTCGCGTCCGGGGCCGGACCGCCCGAGTCGTCGTCGTCCGGGGTGTCCAAGAGGCCACCAGGCGGTGGCATGAGCGTGTGCCAAAGAAGTGACATCACTACCGTCAGTGGGGGAGAAGTCCATTGTTTCGGGAGAACAATTGGCAATCGTGCTGAAGCTTGATCAAGTTCTCACTCTGAGCGATCGATACACATCAAACGATCCGATCCAGATGCAGGGAGGGGCGCCGATGCCCACGAAGATTCAGACCACCACGATCCACCAGATCTCACAGCGCAGCCGCCGGACTCGCGCACTCGCCGCCGTCGTGGCCGTCGGGTCTGCCGTCGCCGCGTTCGGCATCACGTCCGGCACGATCGGAGCAGCATCGGAGGCACACGGCACGTTCGTCGCCAGCGAGGTCGAGGTCTTCGTCGGCATCGAGCCGCTGCGCCTCCTCGACACCCGCAACGGCATCGGTGCCACCGAATCCGGGCCCTTCACCGCCGGCGAGACCCGCACGATCCAGGTCGCCGGCCTCGGGGAGATCCCGCTCGAGGCCTCGAGCGTCGCGCTCAACACGACGCTGCCGATGTCGTCGTCCGAGTCGTCGTTCATCACGGTGTGGCCCTCGGACTCCACGCGTCCGAACGCGTCGGCGAACAACGCGACCCCTGGCCAGGCCGTCCCCAACTTCGCGACGTCGGGCCTCGGGTCCAACGGCGCGGTCGACGTCTTCAACGAGAAAGGTCGCACGCACATCGTCGTCGACGCCGTCGGCTTCTACGTTCCGCTCAGCACCGTCGAGGGCTTCAGCGCTGCGAGCAACGACTCCGGTGGCTCGCTCGAATCCGGCAACGGCGCACCGTCGTCGTTCATCGGCGACGACGGCGACTTCTACCTCGACGAGTCGACCGGTGACATGTACGGCCCGAAGACCGACGGCGCCTGGGGCGAACCTCCCCACAACCTGAACCCCGAGATCATCGAAGTCACGGAGGTCACCGAGGTCACCGAAGTCACGGAGGTCACGGAAGTCACGGAGGTCACGGAGGTCACGGAACTCACCGAGGTCACCGAAGTCACGGAAGTCACCGAGGTCACGCAGATCATCGATGGCGGCCCGCACATGATCGGAGCCAATGGTCCTCCCTCCGACGACACCGGCGACGTGGGCGACACCTACTTCGACACTCAGGCGCTCGTCGTCTACGGGCCCAAAACCGACGACGGTTGGGGCGATCCCTCGCCGCTCGGCCGCGACGGCACCGGCATCGCGTTCATCAAGGACGACGGCGCACCCGCCTCCGGTCTCGGAGACGACGGCGACATGTACCTCGACACCGCAGCAACGGAGCTGTACGGCCCCAAGACCGACGGCGACTGGGGTGACCCGTCGCCGCTCGGCGCCGACGGTGCCGGCATCTCGTTCTACAAGGGCGCAGGCTTCCCTGGCGCCGGCCTCGGTGTCGACGGTGACATGTTCCTGGACACGTCGACGACCGAGTTGTACGGCCCGAAGGTCGATGGCGACTGGGGCACCGGTGTCCCGGTCGGCCCGGACGGTGTCGGTGTCAGCTTCTTGAACGGCGACGGCGCTCCCGCTGCCGGACTCGGTGTCGACGGCGACACGTACCTGGACGCCGCCACCCTCGAGCTGTACGGCCCGAAGGTCGGCGGTGACTGGGGTGATGGTGCGCCAATCGGTCCCGACGGTGTCGGCATCACGTTCCGGACGGGCGACGGCGCACCGACTGCCGGCCTCGGTGTCGACGGCGACACGTACCTCGACGGAACGACGATGGAGTTGTACGGCCCCAAGACCGAGGGCGACTGGGGCGAGGCGTCCCCGATCGGTCCCGACGGTGTGGGCATCACCTTCCTGAGCGGCGACGGTGCTCCCGGCGTGGCCGTCGGTGTCGACGGCGACACGTATCTCGACACGCTGACGATGGAGCTGTACGGCCCGAAGGTCGACGGTGACTGGGGCGACGGAGTACGGATCGGTCCCGACGGAATCGGTTCGCAGTTCGTGAGCGGCGGCGGGGCACCCACTCCCGGTGTCGGCAACGACGGCGACACGTACCTGAACACGGTCACGATGGAGTTGTACGGCCCGAAGGTCGGCGGCGCCTGGGGTGACCCGACGTCGATCGGTCCCGACGGCGTGGGCATCGGGTTCCACACCGGCACCGGAACGCCGGTTGGGGCGCTCGGCGTCGACGGCGACATGTACCTCGACACCTCGTCGACGGTCCTGTTCGGCCCGAAGACCGGCGGTGATTGGGGTGTCGGGAGCCCGATCGGTCCCGACGGCATCGGGTCGGAGTTCACGATCGGCGACGGAGAACCGGCCGCCGGCGACGGCAACGACGGCGACACGTACTTCGACACGACCACGATGATCATCTACGGTCCGAAGGCGGGCGGCAGCTGGGGATCAGGTGTCCAGATCGCTGCACCTACTCCTGCTGCCGGCTCGGCGCTGATGGCTCGCAGCGACGGTGGCCTGGTGTCGATCGACCTCGCGATCGGCGAAGCGACGATCCCGTTCCAACAGGACGTGGCGTCGGTCGGCGACGCAGTGGTCCGAGTCGATGACGACACCTTCGAGTTCGACACGGCCGGCACGTACACGATCGACTTCGAACTGTCGACCATCTCGGCGGCACTCCTCGGTGAGATCGAGATCCGAGTCGGTGGCGTCGAGGTCGACTCGTGTGAACTGCTGGCGGTCGATGTTGCGGCGACCGGCAGGATCCTGGTCCACGCCGATGCCGATGACACGCTCGAGTTCGTGCGCACCGGCATCAGCGTTGGCGTCGGCGTCACGGTCGACAGCTCGGTCTTGGTCGAGTTGGTCGCAGCCGACTGATGGTCGGCACGGCTGCTGCTCGCAGCCAGATCTGAGCGTGCGAACGTGCCCTTCGGCTTCGGTCGGAGGGCACGCCCGCGACCGGCGCTGGCGCGGTCGTCACACGATCGTGACGAAACTTCCGGTCCGCAGCCTGCGTCCTTCATGTGTCATGAGTTCCTCGATCGCCGCCACACTCACTCTCGTTCCCGCTCCGCTGCGCCGGACTGGACGTCGGATCAGCCGCATCCTGCGAGTCGAGACGGAGCCCGACACCGAGTTCGACCTCGTGACCGGTCTCCTGAAACGCGAGGTGTTCGTCGAGCGCGCCGCCCGGTTCGTCGAGCGAGCCGCCGCGGACGGTCGAGAGGTGGCCATCGTGTCGGTCTTCGTCCACGACATCGACGTTCCCGACTGTGGGTACGCCGAGGCCGAACGCAACCTGCTCCTGCGGGTGATCGCAACCGAACTGCACGACGTGGTCTCTCCCGAGGACGAAGTGGGTCGGGTCGGGCTCGCCGAGATGATGATCGTGACGATGGTCGATTCGAGCGGGAATGCTGCCCGACGGATGACCAGCGCCCGGCGTCACTTCGACATGGCGCTGTCGGCTCTGCCGAGTGCGACCGAGGCCGGCTACGACGTCGGACATGCGATGGTCTGCGGCCGTTCGGTCGGCGTGGATCAGCTCATCGACGAGTCACGTCGACATCGACTCTCGAACGTCGCCTGAGCGAACGGCCCGCGTCAGGTCGGACAGCGACTGATCCCGGATCGGGGATCAGACATCGGCGGGTTCAGACGGCGAGCAGATCTCGGGCGCCGGTATCGCTCGACGGGTGACGCAGCTTGCTCATCGCCCGAGCTTCGATCTGGCGGATGCGCTCGCGCGTCAGGCTGAAGTGGTCGCCCACCTCCTCGAGCGTGCGGGGCTCCCCGCGATCGAGGCCGAAGCGCAGCTTGAGGATCTCGCGTTCGCGCTCGTCGAGCGGCGCGAGCAGGCGGCTGATCTCGTCGGGCAGCAGCGCGGTGGCAGCCACTTCGAACGGAGACTCGGCCGAGCGGTCTTCGACGACGTCGCCGAGTTCGGCGTCGCCGTCTTCGCGCAGCGGCTCGGACAGCGAGAGCGGCTCGGCGGCGAAGCGCAGCGCCTCGGTCACCTTGTCTTCGGGCATCTCCACTTCCTTGGCCAGCTCTGACAGCGTGGCGGGGCGACCGAACTTGAGCTCGAGCCGGGAGCGGGCTTTCTGCAGGCGGGCGAGCGTGTCGCCGGCGTGCACCGGGAGGCGGATCGTGCGGCCGGTGTTGGCGATACCGCGGGTGATCGCCTGGCGGATCCACCACGTCGCGTAGGTGGAGAACTTGAAACCCTTGCGCCAGTCGAACTTCTCGACGGCGTGCATGAGGCCGAGGTTGCCCTCTTGGATCAGGTCGAGGAGCGGAAGACCTGATGCCTGGTACTTCTTGGCGATCGACACGACGAGGCGCAGGTTCGACTGGACGAACTGGCGCTCAGCCTCTTCTCCCTTGCGGGCAGTGCGGCGGTACTCGCGCTTCTTCGCTGGAGTGAGGTCGGTGTCGGCGTCGAGCAAGGCGATTGCTTCGTTGCCGGCCTCGATGGCCTTGGCGAGACGAACCTCGTCATCCTTCGTGAGCAGTGTGTACTGCCCGATGTCGGTGAGGTACAGACGGACGAGGTCCTCGTCGTCCCGTTCGACTCGATCTTTTGCCACCAGCGACTCTCCTTCGATTCGTTGAATGCAACGCCTCGGGCCGCTTCCTCTTCGCCGTGGTCGGCATCGGGTCGGAGAAGTTCTCCGGATCCGAGTGCACCCTCGGTGTTTGTGGTAGTGCAGCGAGACGACGGTCACGATACCGAGGCGCGTGGGCGCCTCAACTCGCGAACGTGACGCCGGCCGTCGGTATCGCCGGTCCAGATGATGAGATGAGGAGTATCGGAATGGCAGATGATCAAGTTGTTGGCAAGACGAGCGACGAAATTGGCACGGAGAGCGAGATCGAGTTGGCGATCGTCACGCTCCGCTTCGATTCGACCGATCCGGCGGCACTTCACTCCGTCCTGTCGAAATACGTGGTGATGACGCGCATGGAACCGGGGTGTCGCAACGTCGACCTGTGCGTGAACGTCGCGTCGCCCACTCGGATGCTCGTCGTACAGAAGTGGGATGATGCGAGTGCCCAACGTGCCCATTTCGACTCCGAACTGATGGTCGAGATGGCCCAGTCGTGCAACGGCATCCTCGCCTCCGCCCCCGAGATCGAACTGTGGGACGGCTTGAGCGCCCACGATCTCCGGTAGTCATCGCCTGAGCTGTGACGTCTGCTCGCAGGCGGATGATCGGCGATGACGCAACACCGGGTCGCTGGCGCCCCCGGCGTGGTCTGGGACGATGGGTGTCAGACACCCGACGTACTGAACGGAGCGCCGACGGGGCGCGAGACGGAGCGCGAGACGGGGCGCGGGCCGGGGTTTTGCGGGGACCGATAGACTGAGCGGACCATGTCGAATCCATTCTTCAACGAAAAGCGGATGAGCGAAGATGCCAATGGTTGGGCTGCGCCCACCAGCTCGGCTGCCGTCGCCGCCAAGCCCGGCTTCCCGGCCCCCGGATCGCCGCTCAACCAGCCGATGAACGACGGCCCCACCAGCGAGTGGAAGGGCGCCATGACGATCAACGGCGTCATCACCGCGGCGGGCGTCTTGTTCGTGCTGCTCCTCGGCGCCGCCACGTTCGGCTGGGTCTCGTCGACGGTCAACCTCGACGGCAGCTTCTCGATGCCGCCGTTCGCGATGGTCGGCATCATCGTCGGCTTCGTCGCCGTCATCGCTGCCTACTTCAAGCCCCAGTTCGCGAAGATCCTCGGGCCCGTCTACTCGATCTCCTACGGCTACGCCGTGGGAGCGATCTCTCGTGCATACGAGACGTACCAGAGCGGCATCGTGCTGCAGGCAGCCGGCGCCACGATCGCTGTCTTCTTCGCCATGCTCGTCATGTACCGCACCGGGATCATCAAGGTCACGCCGGGCTTCCGCAAGATCATCGTCGGAGCGACCATGGGCATCATGGCGCTCTACCTCGTGTCGTTCGTGATGAACATGTTCACCGATGGCGGCATTGCCTTCATCAACTCGCCGAGCCTGTTCGGCATCGGCTTCTCGGTGTTCGTGTGCGGTCTCGCCGCGATGAACCTGGCGCTCGACTTCGACCTGATCGAGCGTGGTGTCGCCACCAAGATGTCGAAGGACTACGAGTGGGTCGCTGCTCTCGGTCTGCTCGTCACGATCGTCTGGCTGTACCTCGAGATCTTGCGCCTGCTCTCCAAGCTCAACCGTCGGTGAGCCTCAGCTGGCGACTCGCCGAGGCCGTTGCGACCTCGGCGCTCGCCGGGGCTCTCGGTGGTGCCGTCGGCACGCTCGTCGGCCTGACGATCCCGGCGACGGTGGTCGCAGGCGCCAATGGCGCGATCGGCGGATGGCGCGGCACGTATGCGTGGCGTCGCCCGGCGGGGCTCGCTGCGTTCACGCTCGACTCGACGTGGTCGCTGCCGATGACGGGTGCCGGCCTCTTCGCCAACACGGTTGCGCTGCTGCAGCGTGACGCCGGCTACGTGCCGGAGTTGTCGCATCGCCAGAACCGTCACGTGCACCGCCGCGGGTTCATGCCGCGCAAGGGGTTCGCGATCACGCTCGGCCCGGTCATCGGTGGGGCGGGCGACGTGGTGGGCGATTCGTCGCGTCAGGTCCGCCGTCGACGTCTCATCACCGATCACGAAGACGTCCACTGCTGGCAGGCCCGCTGGCTCGGCCCGGCGTTCCCGGTGCTGTACGTCGGCTGGACGCTGCTCGGCGGCGCGGCGGGCATGGTCATCTGGCTCGTGGCCAAGCGGGATCAGCATTTCACGAAGGTCGTCGAGTCATCGGCCTACTACCTGAACCCGCTCGAGTGGTGGGCCTACAGCCGGGACGGTCACTGGCCACCGGCGGGCAAGGTCGCCGACTTCGGGTGGAAGAAGCCCTGCTGTCGCCCACTCGCTCTCGTCCGCCGCTGACATCTCGGACCGGCCCGTCTCATGACGGGTCAGACTCGTAGTGAGAGGAGGGCGTCGCGGAGGGCGGTGTCGAATTCGGCGGGGGCTTCCTGTTGAGTCCAGTGGCCCGGCCCGTCGATCATGAACGTGCCACGGAAGTCGGGGAGCAACAGCTTCATCGAGTCGACGTACTCCATGCGGTGCGCGATCACCATGTCGTTCGACCCGCCGATGAAGGCGCACGGCATCGGCGGCGCGGGGAGGTCGCGCGTCAATTCCCAATCGGCATCGAGGTTCCGATACCAACTGATCGGGCCGAAGAAGCCGCTCGTCGTGAACTGTTCGACGTAGCGGTCGAAGTCGGCGGGAGCGAGCCAATCGGGGAGGTCGTCAGGAAGGTCACGGGGCCCGAACCAGGCGTCGAGCAGCCCGGTGCCCTCGAGTGGTGGGAGTTCGTCGGGTGGGGTCGGCGGTTGGGCCATCTCGCCCGAGCCACCCCAGATGACGGTGCGCAGTGTGCGGGCGACGTCGGCGTCGAGTTCGGCTTCGACCGGCCCGACCTCCTGGAAGTACAGCATGTAGAAGAATCGGTCGCCGTACGTGGCACGGAACAGTTCGGTCGGCTGCATCGGCCACGGCGTGTACGGCACGCTGACGTTGACCACACCGTTGACCCGGTCGGGGTGGAAGCGTGCGAGGTCCCACACGACGAGCGCACCCCAGTCATGGCCGACGAAGGTGGCGGTGGCCACATCCGCGTCGTCGAGCAGCGCGACGAGATCGGCCGACAACCGGTCGCTGCGGTACGCCTCGACCTCACGGGGTGCCGACGACCATGCGTATCCGCGCTGGTCGGGAGCGAGCACACGCCAACCGGAGTCGACCAGCGGCTCGATCTGGTGCCGCCACGAGTGCGAACTCTCGGGCCAGCCGTGGCACAACACGATGACGGGCGCACCGACCTCGCCGGCGTCGACGAGATCGATCTCGATCCCCCCGAACTCGGTCGAGGTGTGGACGCGACGCTGTTCGATCCGCATCACGTCATCGTCGCGCACGTGACGCAGCGAGTCGGTGGTCAAGCGGTCGGGAACTCGGACCAGCCGAGGTCGTCAGCCGCCCACAGCCGGTCGAATGCGACGTCGACATCGTCGGAGAAGCCGAACCGGTTGCGGAAGTCGTAGCGATACCGCTGCGGGGTCGGCTCGAGCCCGAGTCGGCTGAGGCGGCCGGCGCAGTAGGCGTCCCACGCGCTGTTCTGAGCGTTGGTGAGTTCGCGATCGCCCGGCACACCGTCGAAGTCGGGGCGGGTCCGATCGCGCGCCCGCAGCAGGGCCATCCCGAGCGACAGCCGCGCTCGTGGCTCGCTGAAGGTCGTCAGGCGCTTCGTGTTCTCGAGCGCACCGCTCTCGATGCGCACGACGATCGTCGTGTCGGATGAGATCTCGCCGTCGAACTCGGCCGACGACTTGCCGAGCGGCGTGGTCTCGTCGACCTCGACTCGGATCGGGTGGGTGATGTCGAGTCGTTGGGCAAGCTGCGAGACGATCGTCGCGATGACCGACGAGTCGTAGCTCACGAGCGTGAACGTCTCGGGCTCGACCGTGACGTGTGCGGTCGACGACGGGACGCTCATGGCGTCAGACACCGGCGGCGTCGTGCGCCGCTCGGACCGCGGCCTTGCGTTCTTCGAGGGCGTCGTGGTCGAGTTCGGCGATCGTGTCGACTTCGTCGTCGGTGAAACCGGCGAGCTCACGAAAGCGTCGGGCCAGGCCGATCGGGCTGTCGTCGGTGTCGCCGCGAGCGCCGCCGAAGCTGAACAGCTTGTCGACGACCTGTTGGAACTCGAGCGCGCGGGCCCGTCGGTCCGGGTCTTTCTCGGTCACCTTGCGTAGCCAGTCGGAGCCCATCTTCACGTGGGTGACCTCGTCGGCGAGCATCCAGTCCTCGCAGAACTCGAGGAACGGGTCGCCGGCCAACTGGCCGAACTCCTTCATCTGGGTGAACACGTCGATTGCGAGGCCTTCGAGCGCACGGTTGACGCCGGCAAGACGCAGCACGGGGTCGTTCGAGCAGGCGGCCTCGAACAGCACGGTGTTCTCCTGGAACTCGCCGATCTCGGTGCCCATCCAGTCCGAGAGCTTGGCGCTGATCTCCACATGGCGGGCTTCGTCCCACGCCTGGCGAGCCATGTCGAGCTTGAGTTCGAAGGGGATGGTGTCGCCCGAGCCGTCGCCGGCCTCGAAGTCGTGTGCGGTGCGCCCGGCGCCTTCGAGCGCCTGGATCTCCCCGACCATGATCCCGTGCATGAGTGAACGAGCTGCGGCCGATGCGTCGTGGCGGTCGGGCGTGAGTCGGTTGGACGCTCCTCGGCTCTTCGCCGACGATCGCATGTTGACGGCGGTGCGTGTGTCGGCGAGCCGCTTGGCCATGTTCGTCTGGACGAATCGTTCGTCGCGAGCGAGGTCCTCGACGGGGAAGAACTGGCGCATCGTCGTCTCCTTCGGTCGGTGCGAGTCGGCGCTGATGCCGTCTCGCGGTGGCCGGGCAACACGGTGTGCCGACCGACACGGCAGACGATAACGCCGATCGAGTGATCCGTCACGACCGGGCACCGCGCGACGCAGTCGAGGCCTCCGGCCACCAGGCCGGGGCGCGTCCGGCGTGGGCCCCGGCCTCATCCGATCGAACCGGGCCCGGCGATACCTCCGGCATCGACCATGATCGCTTCGAGACGAGCCTGGTGTGCAGCTGCCCGTTCGACGTGTTCGGGTGTCGTGATGAGCGACTGCAGCATCAGTTCGCCGTCGCGCCAGTCGTCGAACTCGTCCTGCAACGCGAACTTCAACGTGCGGATCGTCGGTGCGTCGGTGATCTCGCTCGTGTTGTTCATGTGGAACGTGTACGTCGCGACGAAGCGTGGGATGAGCACCCGGTAGACGCCGACGAGCTTCTCGATCGTGAGATCGGCAGCCTCGGGTTCGGTCATCGCCTCGAAGAATCGGACGATGGCGTCGTTCGCCGGGACCGTGAGGCGCTCGGGCTTCATCTCGCGCAGCTCGGGCAGCCGCTTGTGCCACAGCTCGGCGTGCCAGGCGTGGTGGTAGCAGTGCGTTCCGAGGCGGAGCTTGATGTCGAGTTCGGGCACCGTGGCGACCCACCCGCCGAGCGCTTCGAACAGCTTCGTCTCGGCCCACTTGTAGTTGCCGACGCGACGAGCGGTCTCGGCGACGTCGAACGCGCCCGGCAGGTCGCGTCGATCCCACGGCGCGAACGGAGGGCGGGCCCCGGAGGCCGGGGTGCTGGCGGACGAGTCGGTGTCGGTCATCATCGCTGACGTTAGATGCTGAAGGCTCGCCCCGACTCAGCTGAGGCGACCGAGCTGCGGCTCGCCGACGTCAGGATGGTGATCGGCTCGCCGACGTCAGGATGGTGATCGGCTCGCCGACGTCAAGATGGTGATCGGCTCGCCGACCACGCGGCCTCGGCCATGCCCATGTCGGTGGCGGGCTCACCGTCGGCGATGTACTCGAGCAACATCGCCCGCCACGGACCGTGCGCGTCGAGCTTGCCGAGGATCGCGCTGATGCCCCAGATCACCCGGTCGAGGATCACGAAACTGGGCGGCATGTTGAGCTGTTCGATGACCGGGCCGTGCGGACCCTGCACGTCGAAGATCGTCGCCAGCGTGTCGCGCATCCATTCGCGGGTGAAGGTGAACTCGTCGCTGAGATACGGCGTGTACGGGCTCGACACGTAGTCGTAGACCAACTGCGGGGCCAGGCCGTGGCCGCGTCGGAGAAAGCCGGAGTGCTCCATGCGGCGCACCAGCAACTCGGGGTCGCGATCGACGATGATCGCGTCCATCGCAGGCTTCAGGGTCTCCCACTCGTTCGGTGCCCAGCGCTTCACGAGGCCGTAGTCGAGGAAGCTGACACTGCCGTCGTGGTGGAACCTGTAGTTGCCGGGGTGCGGGTCGCCGTTGAAGATCCCGTACCGGTGGATGGCGTTCTGGGCGAAGCGCCACACCACCTCGGCCGAGCGCTGCTTGGTGTCGTGCGAGGCCTCCTCGCGGAACTGGTCGAAGGAGAGCCCGTCGATCCACTCGGTGGTGAGGAGTCGCTCGGTCGAGAACTCGGGGACCAACTCGGGCACACGCACCCACGGGTGACCGGCGAAGCGTTCGTGGAATTCGACGACGTTCGAGGCTTCGAGTCGGTAGTCGAGCTCTTCGCGCATCCGACCCCGAAGCTCGTCGACCAACCCCTTCGCGTCGAGGCCCTTGAGCATCATCGACGAGAACATCGCATACATCACCTCGGCGGCATCGAGGTCGCTTTCGATCGCGTCGTGCACGCCGGGGTACTGGACCTTGACTGCGACGTCGCGGCCGTCGGGCGTGACCGCCCGATGCACCTGCCCGATCGACGCGGCGGCGACGGGCATGTCGGTCCAGTCGAGAAACAGTCGCTCGGGCGCAGCGCCGAGGTCGCCGCGCACCACGTCGGCGGCGAGGCTCGGCGCCATCGGTGCGGCGTCGGCCTGCAGCGTGGCGAGCGCATCCTGGGCCTCGTCGGGCAGCGCTTCGAAGATGAAGCTGATGAGCTGGCCCGCCTTCATCAGGACGCCCTTCATCTCGCCGAGTTCCTTCGCGACGTCTTCGGCGGTGCGGATCGCGAACTGTTCGTCGAGTTCGGCGCGACGCTCCTCGGCGCCGCCGAACCCGCGCACGCGGGTCACCGCGAAGCGAGCCGAGTTGCGCGCCGACAGCTTCCACACTTTCACCGAGCGCCCGAACCGGCTGGTCAGCGGTGCAGCTGCCCTCGAGCCGGCTTTCTGGGTGGCTGTCGCAAGCCCGATCGCGAGAGCGGCGATCGACGCGACCTGCGCGGCCGACTTCTTCCCCATCGACTCAGCCCTGCGGAACCTGTCGAGCGGTCGGGTCGATGATCATGACGTCGTCAGGGATCGCAGCCCCGGTCGTCTCGTCGGTCCAGTACGTGCCCTCGGCGAGGCGGGCGAGTGCGGTCTCGACGGCGGCGAAGTCGGACTCGATCGCGTCCAGGTCGATCGCGTGCGAGGCGATCGCTTCGGGAGTCGGCGCCGGAGCCACATCGTGTTCAGACGTCGCGGATGGGTCGAAGGCGTCGGTCACGCTTCGACGTTACTCGCCAGCCGCCGATCGTGACCGGACACGCAGCGATGGGCACCCGTCTCGACATGGCGTTAGCCTGAGAAGGTGCCCGTGGAGAACGTCATGTCGAATGCGCAGACGTCGCCACTGTTGGCCCTCGCGTCGAGCGAATCCGATCGGGCCCGCATCGAATCGGCGATGCACGACGCCGTCGTCACCTCCGACGAGTACCTGACCGAGATCGCCTCGCACCTCATCGTGGCGGGCGGCAAGCGGCTTCGACCGGTGTTGTCGACCGTCGCGGCGCAGGTGAACGGCGACGATGCCTCAGTCGATGTCGTGCGCGGTGGCGTGTCGTGCGAACTGGTGCACCTCGGTTCGCTCTACCACGACGACGTGATGGACGAGGCCGACACGCGCCGTGGCGTCGACACGGTCAATGCGAAGTGGGGCAACCTGCAGGCGATCCTCGCCGGTGACTTCCTGCTGTCGCGTGCGTCGGAGATCGCGGCGTCGCTCGGAACCGAGGTCGCCGGGCTGTTGGCCCGCACCATCGGGTGGTTGTGCGAAGGCCAGATCGCCGAGCTGCGCCACACCTACGACGTCGGTCGCCCGGAAGAGAGCTACTACACGTCGATCCACGGCAAGACCGCATCGCTCTACGGCACCGCGGCGCGCATCGGTGGGATCGTCGCCGGCCACGACCAGGAAACGATTGATGCGCTCACCGAGTACGGCAATGCCTACGGCATGGTCTTCCAGATCGTCGACGACATCCTCGACGTCACCGCCACCGACGAACAGCTCGGCAAGCCGGCGGGCCACGACATGGTGGAGGGCGTCTACACGCTTCCCGTGATCCGCACGATGGGACTCGGAACCCCGGCTGCGGCCGACCTGACGGAGCTGCTCGGGAACGCGCTCGACGCCGATGGTCAGCGTGCCGCGATCTCGATCGTCCGGTCGAACGAGGGTGTCGCGTCGGCAGCGGCGACCGCACAGGAGTACGTCGATCGGGCCACGGCGGCCTGCTCGGGTTTCGCCGACACACCGGCGACCGCAGCCCTGCTGGCTGCCCCGGCCAGCCTGCTCGAGAACGTCTCGATCCCCGTCACCTGACCCGGTCCGAGCGCTTCGCGCAGGCCATGGTGGGGAACCGGTCGGCAACGCGCAACACTGACGACGTATGCACGTGATCATCGTGGGCGCCGGCGAAGTCGGTCGCTACCTCGCACAGCGTCTGGGCGCCGAAGGCAACGACATCGTCATCGTCGAGCAGGACGAGGCCGTTGCCGCGTCGATCGCCGACGAACTCGACGTGCAGGTGATCGTGGGCAGCGCGACGTCGCCATCGGTCCTCGATGCGGCGGGGGTGAGAAAGGCCCATCTGCTCGCCGGTGTCACCCAGAACGACGAGGTCAATTTCATCGCGTCGCTGCTGGCGAAGGAGGCGGGTGTCGCGCAGACCGTTGCGCGCATCCAGACCGAAGAACTCCGCGGACCGGCCGGCAAGACGCTGCGCGCTGCGATGCGCGCCGACCTGATCATCGACCCCGACGCCGACACCGCCGACGAGATCATGGAGCTGTCGCGGGTGTCGGGTGCCGACGAGGTGTACCGGATGTCGGACGGTGACCTGCTGGTCATCGGCGCCGTGATCGCCGAGGGCTCGGCGCTCGGTGGCAGCACGCTCGCCGAGATCGGCCAGTCGTACAAGAAGGGGTGGCCCTTCCTCTTCGGTGCGCTCACGCGTGACGGCGAGACCGTGATCCCGCGCGGTGATCAACGACTGGAAGTGGGCGATCACGTGCGCGTCCTCACGACCCGCGAGACCCGTGACGAACTGCTCGAACTGCTCGGCGCGAAGCATCGTCGCCCGAAGCGCGTGATGGTCCTCGGTGGCGGCGCCGTCGGGTCGCGCGTGGCGCAGCGTCTCACGCAGGAGGGCTCGGACGTGGTGCTCGTCGAACACGACATCGACCGGGCGAAGCTACTCAGTGAGCGGATGCCCTACGTCACGATCGTCAACGGCGACATCGAGGACGTCGACCTGCTCAACGAGGAGTCGATCACCCGGATGGACCTCGTGATCGCAGCCACCGGTGACGACGCCGCCAACGTTCTCGCCTGCGCGTTCGCCGCTGCCGAGCGACGCACGTTCACCGTTGCGGTGCTGCACCGCCTGGCGCTGTTGCCGCTGGTCCGCCAGTTCGGGATCGACGCGGCGCTGAGCCCGCGTACGGCGTCGGCCAACGCGGTGCTGCGCCACGTGCGAGGTGGAACGGCGTCGGTCGCCACGTTCCTGGAGAGCGACATCGAAGTCGACGAGTTCCTCATCGAGGAGGGCGCCGCCGCCGATGGTGTGCGCGTCGCCGACCTGCACCTGCCGCACTCGATCGTGCTCGGTGCGGTCATCCGCCCGGGCAAGTCGGGTCAGATCGTGCGCGGTGCGACGACTCTTCACGCCGGTGACAACGTGGTCGTGTTCGCGCGTCCTGATTCGATCCCCTCGCTGACCAAGGCATTCTCCGCGTGATCGACCGATCGGGCCTGCGCATGCCCGACGTCGATCCGCGATCGATCGGTGATGCCCGCACGTCGGTGTTCGGGAGCCGCGGCGAGAAGCTGATCACGCAGAATCGCCGACCGTCGCTGACGCTCCACATCGTCGGGCTGACGCTTGCGGTCGTCGGCGTCGGCATCGTCGTCAGCGGAGTGGTCGACCTCGTCGATTCGGGGCCTGACACGGTCGCACTGCTCGTGGCAGGAGTCGTGACGGCGGTCGTCGGTTTCGCGCTGTGGCGTTCGACGATCACGCCCAAGCACATCCGGGTCCTCGACGTGTTCACCGCGGTGAGCCTCACCTGGGTGGTCATCGCCTTCGTCGGGGCGCTTCCGTACTTCATCACCGGCCACTTCGCTCACTTCGACGACGCGATCTTCGAGTCGATCTCGGGCTTCACGACCACCGGTGCGACGGTCACCGCCGACATCGAGGCGACCGGTCGTGGCTTGCTGTTCTGGCGGTCGACCACGCAGTGGATGGGCGGGATGGGCGTCATCGTACTCGTCGTCGCCGTGCTGCCGACGGTCGGTTCGGGTGGCATGAGCCTGATGCAGGCCGAGGCCCCCGGCCCGACCGGCGAGCGCCTCACGCCGCGGGTGCGCGAGACGGCGCGCCGGCTGTGGGCGGTCTACATCGGCCTGACGCTCGTGCTCGGTGGTGCCTACCTGGCGGCCGGGATGAGCCTGTACGACGCGGTGAGCCACAGCTTCACGACGGTGTCGACGGGCGGCTTCTCGCCGCATCAGGCGTCGATGGGGCACTTCGATTCGGTGGCGATCCAGTGGATCGCGATCGTCGGGATGTTCCTCGCCGGCGGCAGCTTCACGCTGTACTACCGGGCGATTCGTCGCGACCCGAAGCCGCTGCTGCGTTCGACCGAGTTCAGGGTGTACACGCTGTACGTGCTGGCCGTCACGGCGTGGGCATACCTGACGGCCGGGAACGGTGAGGGCGTGTCATCAGGATTTCGTGACACGCTGTTCACGGCGTTGTCGACGATCACCACGACGGGGTACGTCACCACCGAGTACGGAGCGTGGAGCCCCACCGCGCAGTCGTTCCTGCTGCTGGCGTTGCCGATCGGGGCGATGGCGGGGTCGACAGCGGGCGGCATCAAGATCGTGCGTGTGATGGCGGCGTCGAGCTTCGCTCACCGCGAGTCGCTGCGCCACCTGCACCCGCGTCTCGTGCGCCCGGTCCGGGTGGGGAACGGGATGCTGTCCGACGACGTGGCCGGCAAGGTCGTCGGGTTCTTGATGCTCGCGCTCGTCATCTTCGGTGGCGGCGCTCTGGCCATCGCGGCGACCGGGCCCGACCTCATCACTGCCTTCTCTGCGTCGGCGACGTCGCTCGGCAACGTCGGCCCCGGCCTCGGCGATCTCGACCACGGCGGCGACTTTCTCGCCATCCCGCGCATCGGGCGCGTGATCGCGATGCTGCAGATGTTGCTCGGCCGTCTCGAGATCTACCCCGTGATCCTCGCCCTCTCGGTCATCACGCTCCGCCTTCCACGCCCCGGCCAACAGTTCCGCCGCCCCGAGTAACGCCCCGGGTCAGACCCCAAACGTTACGGTCGAGTGAGTCGCGGACCGGGTCTGGCCCAAGGCGTCATCGGTCGAGGCGGTGGGTGTCGTGGGCCCACATGGCGATCTCGACGCGATTGCGGACGCCGAGCTTCGTCGACAGGCTCGCCACATGCGTCTTCACGGTGCTGAGGCTGATGTGGAGGTCGTCGGCGATCTCGGCGTTCGTCCTCCCGGCCGCCACGCGCCGGACGACGTCTTCTTCGCGCTCGGTCAGAGCTGACGCCGGCTCTGCGGCCGTGGTCGACGCACCCGAGTCGGCGAAGTGGGTGAGCAGACGGGCCGTCACGCTCGGAGCGATCAGCGCATCGCCGGCGGCCGCAGCCTCGATCGCCTGAACGAGCAGGTCGGACCCCGCATCCTTCAGCAGGAAACCACGCGCTCCGGCGCGCAGCGCGCCGTGCACGTACTCGTCGAGATCGAATGTGGTGATCACGACCACGGCGAACGGATCGCTCACCTCCGGTCCGGCCAGGAGCCGGGTCGCCTCGATCCCGTCGAGGCGCGGCATGCGGATGTCGAGCAGGCACACGTCGGGTCGGAGGCGCTGCGCCGCCTCGACCGCGGCGCGCCCGTCGGCGACCTGAGCGACCACCTCGATCCCGTCCTGCGCGTCGAGGATCATCCCGAGTCCGGTACGGACGAGATCCTGATCGTCGGCGATCAGCACACGGAGCGGACCGCTCACCGCCGGCCTCCGAGCGGGATGACCGCGACGACACGCCAGCCGCCGTCGGGACGCGGACCGGCATCGAGGGTGCCGCCGAGCAGTTCTGCTCGCTCGGTCATCCCGATCACACCGAACCCGCTCGCCCTTGACGCCGACCGCTGGCCGACCCCGTCGTCGTCGACCGTGAGGCGCACGACGTGATCGTCGCCGTCGACGCACACATCGACCCGAGTCGCATCGAACGCATGCCGACGCGCGTTGGTGATCGACTCCTGCGCCACTCGGAACAGCGCACCGCCGACAGCGTCACCCACGCGACCGACGCTGTTCGCATCGAGACGAATGTCGACGCGGACCCGAGGCCCGTCGCTCTCGGGCGCGTCGGCGAAGCCAGCGATGTCGGCGAGTCCCGACGACGGAGCGAACTCGGCCGACACCGCCGAGGTCGACGTCTCGCGCAACGTCCCGACGATCGAGCGCATCTCGGCCAACGTGCGTGATGCCTCCGACTCGATCACGGCCAACACGTCGAGCGCAGCGCGCGGGTCGTGTGCTCCGATTGCACGACCGGCCTGCGCCTGCACGGCGATCGCCGAGACGTGGTGGGCGACGGTGTCGTGCAGTTCACGAGCGAGGAACTCCCGCTCGCGGGCCTTCACCTCGTCACGCGTTCGTTCGCGTCGCTGCACCAGATGGCGGACCTCGGCGCCGAGCACGGCGGGGAAGAGCAGGACGATCCCACCGGCGATCGCGTCGACCACTCCGGTCCAGGAGGTGAGGAGGCTCGACGCGAAGGCGAGCCCCATCACTCCGAGCCCTCGTGCGCAGTCCCGGCCCGACGCCCATCGGAACAGCGCGTACACATGGATGAGGAGGAACGCCGACGTGTACGCCTCGACCGGTCGACCTTCGATCAGCCGTGCGAGTTGGTCGAGCACGATGAACGCGCCCATCGCGACCGCCGTCATCGCCAGCGGATGGGTGCGTCGCCAGAGCAACGTGAGCCCGAGGAGCAACACAGCGATCGTCGACCACGGCGACCACACCATCGACTCGCGCACGACGCCTTCGATCACCGTCGCCACCGTCAGCGCACCGACGAGCGCCGCGTCGCGCCAGACCCGGCGAGGCGGATCGGGCACGGCTGGCTCCGCGAGCAACGTGGCGAGCAGGCGGTCCGACATGGCTCCAATGTAGAAGTCGGGCCGCCACCGTGAATCGGCCGAAAGGACCATCCGTTCCCGGCTGATCGGCCACCGTCGAACCGTCCGTCATCCCGATGCCGCCACCGGTGCGGATGACGACGATGAACAGCGTCACGCACGCCGCTCACCGGAGGAACCCATGTCCCATCTACTCGCTCGCCTTGGATCATCTGCCGCACGCCACCCCTGGCGCGTCATCACCGTCTGGCTGGTGGTCGCCGTCGTCGTCGTCGGATCGTCGGCCGCATTCGGACGTGAACTGACCGACTCGTTCTCGGTGCCAGGTGTCGACTCCGAGATCGCCCTCGACCTCCTCGAAGCAGCCGGCTCCGATCAGGCGGGCCTCACGTCGAACGTCGTCGTCGCCGCCCTCGGCGACACCGACCAACTCGTCGGGACGCCGGCCGCAGCCGAACTGCTGTCCGACCTGCGCATCGAACTGCTCGCTCTCCCCAACGTCGTCACCGTCACCGACCCGGGCGCCGCACTCGCGTCTCTCGACCTGGACGCCGCCGTGGCATCGGGGTCGGTGTCACCCGACGGTCGAGTCGCCGTTCTGACCGTGAGCTACCCGGTCATCGAAGAACTCGGTCGCAGCGACCTGGAGCGACTCGTCGAGGTCGTCGACGGCGTTCCCGAAGCATCCGGCTTCCAGGTCGAAGCCGGCGGCGAGCTGTTCTTCGCGTTCGGTGAGCCCGAGACGGGAGCCGCCGAGATGATCGGCATCGTCATCGCGATGATCGTCCTGCTCGTCGCGTTCGGGTCGGTGATCGCGATGGGCCTCCCGATCGGAATGGCTCTTTTCGGCCTCGCGATCGGAGCGAGCTCGATGTCGCTCGTCACCTACCTCATCGACGTTCCGAGCTGGGCCCCACAGATCGGCAGCATGATCGGGCTGGGCGTCGGCATCGACTACGCACTCTTCCTCGTCACCCGACACCGGGAGTTCCTCGCGAGCGGTCTCGACGTCGTCGACGCGGCGGGCCGTGCGGTGGCGATCGCCGGCCAGGCCGTGATCTTTGCCGGAGGGACCGTCGTCATCGCGATCCTCGGCCTCGGTGTCGCCGGCGTGCCGTTCATGACGGCGGGCGGTGTGGCCATCTCGGTCATCGTGCTCATCATGATCGTGGCGTCGGTGACGCTGCTCCCCGCCTTCCTGGGTGTCGCCGGGACGAACATCGACCGCTTCGGGCTGCATCGCCGCGGATTTCAGGGGGACGGTCTGCACCGACACGACCGGTCGGCAGTGAGCGATGGGTGGCAGCGCTGGGGCCGCCACGTCGCCGGCCACGCATGGCCGTATGCGATCGGCGTGACGGCGCTCCTCCTTGCCCTCACCGCCCCGGTGCTCGCGCTCGATCTCGGATTCCCCGACGACGGAACCCAGCCCGAGACCACCACCCAGCGACGGGCGTACGATCTTCTCGCCGACGGCTTCGGCCCCGGGGTGAACGGGCCGCTCGTGATCGCCGTCGACCTGTCAGGCGACACCGCAGCCGCCGACCAACTGCTCGACGCGATCGCCGCCGACCCGGGCATCGCCTCGGTCGGCCCCGCTCAGGTCGTCCCCGACACAGGCGTCGCCACCATCGTGGCGCAGCCGATGACGGCGCCCCAGGACGACGCCACGTTCGACACGGTGCGCCGCCTCCGATCCGATGTGTTCCCCGAGGTGCTCGCGTCGAGCCCCGCCACCGCGCACGTCGGCGGCGCCACTGCGAACTTCGGCGACGTCGCCGGCCGGGTGTCGGATCGACTTCCCGTCTTCATCGCAGCGGTGATCGCACTGTCGTTCCTGCTGCTGATGCTGCTCTTCCGATCGGTCGTCGTCCCGCTCAAGGCCGCGCTGCTCAACCTGCTCAGCATCGGTGCCTCGTACGGCGTGCTCGTCGCCGTGTTCCAGTGGGGATGGGGGAAGGAGCTGATCGGCCTCGAGACAACCGTGCCCGTCGTGTCGTTCATCCCCATGTTCCTGTTCGCGATCCTGTTCGGGCTGTCGATGGACTACGAGGTGTTTCTGCTGTCGCGGGTGCGCGAGCACTATGTGGCGACGGGCGACAACGACGGCGCCGTGGTCCACGGCCTCGCCACCACGGCGCGGGTGATCACGTCGGCGGCGCTGATCATGGTGTCGGTGTTCGGCGGTTTCGTGTTCGGCAGCGACCCGACGACGAAGATGTTCGGCCTCGGTCTCGCCGTGGCGATCCTCGTCGACGCCACGATCGTGCGCGTCGTCCTGGTCCCGGCGACGATGAAGCTGCTCGGAGACGCCAACTGGTGGCTCCCGGCATGGCTCGACCGCATCCTTCCGCACGTCGACATCGACGGAGCGCCGAGTCCGGCTGGACCGGTCCTCGCACCGTCGCGAGTTCTTCGGACCGACGGACGGTCGTTCGACGAGCGGGCGCGTTGACCGACGGAGCCGTCGACGATGGTCAGTGTCGGACGACTCGTGCGACGGGGGCGAAGAGAAGCGCCACGAACGCCGTCATCTCGACTCGGCCGGCGAGCATCACCATCGACAGGGTCGCCTTGGTCGCAGCGTCGGAGTCGGCGTCGACCAGCCCCGAGGAGAGGCCGGCGTTCGAGGCGGCGCTGAGAGTCTCGAAGACGACGTCGTCGAGCGGGCGAAGCGGATGGTGAGCGGCGACGATGAGCGAGGCCACGAGAACGACCACCACCCATGTCGTGGCGATTGCACCGGCGCCCATCATTCGGTGTTGCGCCACGTCGGCCTCGACACGCTCGCCGTCCCACCGGTAGTCGGTGCTCGCTTCGGGCGAAGCGTCACCGGGCAGCCAACGAGCGGCGGCCTTCACGAGCCAGGCAGCACGCGCCACCTTCAGTCCGCCGGCGGTCGAACCGGCTGCTCCTCCGATGAACATCGACAACATGGTCAGCGCTCCGAGCGCCGGGATCGCGCGGAAGCTCGAACCCGTCGAGAAGCCGGCGGTCGTGGATGCCGACACCGAGTTGAAGATCACGTCACCGATCGCCACCCCCGGTGACACGAGCAGCGCAGTCGCGGCGATACCCACCGTGAACGAGGCGCTGTACCGGACCTGCGTACGTCGCCACAACGGGACGCCGCTGCGATGCGAACGATCCCAGATCGTGCCGAAGCTGGTCGCCGCCGCCAACACGGAGACGGCGAGGACGATGCGAGCAGGTGCCGGCATCGTCGATGCACTGTCGCTCGTCACGCTGAACCCGCCGGTCGCAGCAGCGGTCATCGCGTGATTCAACGCGTGCCAGACCGGCTCGCCCGCAGCGAGCAGTCCGACGGCAGCTACTGCGGTGATGGTCGCCAGGATGGCGACCAACCGACGGACGATCCCGACTGCTCCCGAGCCGGGTGCATCGGCCCATACCGACTCGACCAGTGCGTCGTGATCCCCCGACGGCTCCGCCAGCATCGCCGCGAACCCCACCACTCCGATCGCTCCGATCCACTGCAGCACACTGCGCCACCACTGCAACCACGGATCGGCAGCGGCGGAGTCGCCGAGCATCGACAGACCCGTCGTCGACACCCCGGACACCGATTCGAAAGCGGCCGACCACAGATCGCTCAGCTCTGGTGCCCCGCCCGATTCCGGAGCCACGAACACCGCTGCGAATGTGGTCGCCGACATCACCACTGCGATCAGGATCCACACGACTGCCACGAGCGACAGACGCGCCACGGTCGTGACATCGCCGAGAGGTTCGAGTTGTCGTCGCCCGAAGAAGCTCGCCAGGCCGGTCACGAGGGCGACGACGGCGAACGACGAAGCCACCGACCATTCGCTCGTTGCGAGGGCGACGGGCACGACGGTCGTCGCCGCCACCGCCGGGATGCCCAACGAGCTCACCAGGACTCTGAACATCTCGTCGTCGATTCTGTCGGTTGCGGCCGGTGGTCACGCGGCCGGTGGTCACACTGCCACACTCGGGTGTCGGGCAGCGGTGGCACTCGATCCGGCCGCCGGAGGATCCGTGCCACGCGCACACCAGCGACGCGCAGTTCGATGATGTCGATGGCCGCCCCTGCGCCAGGCCGGACGGAGTGCGGGCGAGAAGCTCCTCACCCAGTTCGCATCACTCGTCGGAGGAGATGGTGAAGGCCTCGTGACGAGCATCCTCGAGCGCAGCCTCGATCATCTCGATGTGAATTCCGGTGGCGTCGCGAGCGAGGTCGATCTGGCCGGTGATCGTGTCGTCGACGACCTCGGTCGACACGGTCAACGACTGCCACAGCTGTGCGCGGACCGTCGCAGCGGCCAACAGCGCCTCGAACTCCACGATGCGACTCAGAGACGAGTAGCCGAACAACGATCCGTTCAGCTTGAGCCGACCCAATCGTTCGCCGATGCGAGCAGCCAACGGCTTCAACGGGTTGGCCGTCTCCCCGATCGACCCGAGCGCGCCACGCACCGTCTCTTCGTGGATGGCGAGGTCGTCGACGAGCAGGGTCAGCATCGGAGCGAACGACGTCGACGCGTTCGCCTTGCGCGAGCGGAGTGCGAGTTCTCGTTCGCCGGCGATGACGGCGAGGTGGTCGTCCAAGTAGATCGCGAGGCGGTCGTGGGGATCGGCGGAGACGTTGAACAGCATGACCCCGAGTACCCGGAACCGACCGGAATGATCGTGTGACCCGTGACGAGTGTCGCGAATCCGGCGTACGCAGATCGCCCACCGAATATTCGGGGAATTTCTTGCCAGGTCCGGGGTAATCGAACAACGTGTCGCAGCTTCCGTCGCATCCGCTCCACGTCGCCTTGATCGGGCCGTCCCGTTTCGGAATCGGTGAACCCTTTGCCGGTGGGCTCGAGGCGCATACTGCCGCCGTCGTCAGGATGCTGCACTCTCGAGGCCATCGCGTCACGGTCTTCGCCGGTCCGGAAGGCGAGATGCAACAGCTCCCTGTACGAGTGACGCCGATCGTCTCGCGGCGATTCGACGACGAGTTCACCGGTCGGCGCGACACCTCCCAGCCTGCGGGGTACAGCCGACACGAAGCCGACCGGTACCGGTCGACCCTCGAGCGGGTGCGCCTCCTTCCCGACGTCGATCTCATCCACAACAACTCGCTGCATCCCGCAGTCGTCGACGCCGACCCCGGCGACGGGTCGTTCGTCCATGTCGTCCACTGCCCGCCCTTCCCCGAACTCGAAGCCGCTCATGCGAGGCTGTCGAAGCGTGCGTCACGACGACGAGTCGTTGCGGTGTCGATGGCCATGGCTCGGCGATGGGCCGGCGTTGCCACGGAGGTCATCCACAACGGCGTCGACGTCGAGGCGTGGACACCCGCAGGTGTTCCGGAGCGACGGGGCGCGGTCTGGGCAGGCCGCCTCGTCGAGGAGAAGGCACCGCACCTGGCGATCCGAGCGGCGCGTCTGGCCGGAATGCAGATCCGACTCGCCGGCCCCATCGGTGACCAGGCGTACTTCGACCGCTACGTCGCACACGAGCTCGGTCGGAACGCCCAGTGGTTGGGCCCACTCTCCACCTCCGAACTCGCCGGACTGTTCGCCACGTCGCAGGTCGGGATCGTCTCGCCGACCTGGGACGAGCCGTTCTGCCTGGTCGCTGCGGAGATGCTGGCGTCGGGGACTCCGGTCGCCGCATTCGACCGGGGGGGCCTCGGCGAGTTCGTCCGGCCGGAGGTCGGCGTCCTCGCGACCCCCGGCGATGCCGTGTCGCTGGCCGATGCTGCCCAGCGAGCGTCGAGGATCGAGAACCGTCGCTGCGCCGAGTTCGCGAGGTCGCATCTGTCGGCGACCGCGATGATGGACCGATACGAAACGGTGTACCGAGCTGTTGCGGCCATTCGCCGCCGAGCCGTCGACGTCGGCACTGCCGGTCTGGCAACCGCCTGACGTGAGTGCCCGGAGCGACGCGCCGACCGACGCGGGCGATGCGGTCGCATCCACGCAACATGGTCGCACGCGAAGTTTCGACGAATCGCCTCCGTGGGGACCGGGTACAGAACGCATGAACGGCGGCGCCCGTGCTCGTCTCGAGCCGAGGAACCCCGTCCGCAGATCCCGACCGACGAGCGTTGCGGATCGGCTACATCCCGTCAATCACACCACAGGAGATCCACCACATGACTGATTCCTCCACGACCACCACGTCCGACGCAGCGCAGGCTGCGAACGAGGTGAAGTCACACGGCCGCGGCAAGGCCGGCGAGGTCGCCGGTACTGCGAAGAGCGAGGCCCGGTCGGTCGCAGCCGATGCGAAGAACCAGGCCGCCGACGTGCTCGGAACCGCACGGTCCGAGCTGCGCACGCAAGCCGCCGATCAGGCCAAGACGCTGTCGTCGACACTGAACGACGTCGGACGTCAGCTCGGCGACATGGCCGACGGGAGCAACGAGCCCGAAGCGCAGGTCGCGCAACTGGCTCGATCCGCCGCCGACTCGCTGGCACAGCGAGCACAGCGGATCGACGAGGGCGGCATCGACGGCGTCGTCGACGACGTGAAGCGATTCGCCAGGAACCGCCCCGGTGCGTTCCTCCTCGGTTCGGTCGCAGCCGGGTTCGCCATCGGGCGCCTGGTCAAGCACGCCGACACCGAGACGGCCAAGGAGCAGGCGAAGAGCGAACTCGACGCCGCCGCCCTGAAGCCGGACGTCGGGTCGGGGAACACGTCGGCACCGGTCTCAGGCGGTGCCACCCGATGAGCGGCTCGCACCCCAGCACACCCACCGACACGGACCCGACCCAGCCGCAACGACCCGACATGTCGCTCGGTGACGTCGTCTCGAAGCTCGGCGACGACCTCTCAGGTCTGCTCACCACGCAGATCGAGATCGCGAAGCTCGAGGTCAAGCAGGAAGTGGGCAAAGCGGCGAAAGGCGCTGGTCTCGTCACATCGGGGGCCTTCGCAGCGGTCGTCGCGGTGTTCATGCTGTCTGCGGCCGTCGCATGGGCGATCGCAGAGGCGCTGAACGCCTGGGCCGGCTTCCTCATCGTCGGGATTCTGTGGGCGGTCGTCGCAGCGGCACTCGCACTGGTCGGGAAGAACAAGCTCCAAGACGTGAGCACCGTTCCCGAGCAGACCAAGGCCGAAATCGAAGCCGACCGAAACCTCGCCAAGAACCTCTCCTGAGCCCGACCGATCTTCATCGAACCAGCACCCCACTCTCTTTCAAAGGAATCACACTCATGTCTGACCAATCTCTCACCGATCTCCGACGCGAGGCCGACGACCGCCGCGATGCGATCGCGCGCGACGTCGAACTCGTCACCGACCGGGTCGATCCCAGCCGCGTTGCCGGACGTCAGAAGGCGAAGCTGAACCAGCGAGTCTCCGGGCTCCGCAACTCGGTCTTCGGGAGTTCCGATCGCAACCGGTTCTCGAACACGGACTCCGACGACTCGACCTCGGTGTCCGATCGCGCCAGCGATGCGATGCAGCAGGTCAAGGACTCGACGCCCGACTCGGTCGGCGAGTTCACCGAAGGCAACCCGCTGGCAGCCGGCCTGATCGGCCTCGGCGTCGGGCTGCTCGCCTCCACTCTCATCCCGACGACACCCGAGGAGCAGCGCCTGGTTGACGACAACCAGGATTCGATCGACACCGCTGCTCGCCAGATGGCCCGCTCCGGTCAGAAGGCGGCCGAAGCCGTCAAGCCCGCCGTGGAGAACGCCGCCGCCGAGGTGAAGTCGTCAGCGCAGGACTCCGCGCAGTCGGTGAAGGGCGACGCCAAGGCCGCAGCGTCGGACGTCCAGGCCCACGCGAAGGACAAGGCGCAGGACATCAAGTCGGACTGAGCCACGCGCCGCCGCCAGGTCCCGACTTCCTCCGTCGAGACCGTCGAGATCGGTGGCGCCACATCGAACGAGCGGACCGATCGCCAACGACGTCGATCGGTCCGCTCGCTCGACCCGTCAGCGTCCTCGTCGGTCACGGGTGAGCCCGAGATCGATGCTGCCGCCGTAGGTACTCGCTCACGAACCAGGCTGGCGAGCGCATGACAGTCACGGCCCCGACAGCGGGGCACAGATCACGGCCGCTCGGTTCACCGAATCGAGAGGCGCCCGGTTCGAGGACCGATCGCTTCACCGAATCGATAGCCGAACTGGAGAATGTCGCCTCGATGTAGCCGGCCGACGGCGGCGCGAGACCACGTGTCGTAGAACGCGCTGACATCGCGGTTTCGCTCCGTCCGGTTGACGGTCGGAACCTTCCCGAGACGACCAGCCAGATCGGGGTGCAGGCTCTCCAGGTCAGGCATCATCGCCTCCATCCGGATCACGACGTGCGCCTCGGACACGTGTCCGGTGTTGACACGGCGGGTGAGTCCGGCTGCGACGTCAGCCGCCAACTCCAGCCGCATCCACGCGGCGAAGTCGTTCTCGCGCGTCTCGACGATCTGGTCGACCATGCCCGGGGTGGTGTGGACCCACGATGCCGGGTCATCGAGTTCGGCGGCCCATCGCGTGCGGGAGCGCCACCATTCCGCCAGGTAGAAATCCCACGGGTCACGCGTCCCGGTGATCACGATCGCCTCACCGACCTGCTCGCGGTTCGCCGCTGGTAGCTCGGCGTACCGAAGGTGCTTGACGGCATTCGATGCGTCGGGAAGGTGGAGCGCACCGACTCGCTCGCACGCCTCACCCAACGCCGTGCTGCCCGTCCCCGGTGCGCACGTCACGATGGTGTCGAGGTCAGCGAACCAGAGGGGCACGGACGCTCTCGACGGCAGGAACGCTCTCGGCGGCAGGAACGCTCTCGGCGGCAGGAACGCTCTCGGCGGCACGGTCATCCTCGTCCGAACGGACGGACTGCCACACCTCGCGATGAGCCTGTCGGATGCGATCGATACGGGCGGCACGAGTCGTCGGCAACGCTCGCCTGTCCGGGCGGATGGTCGCCAGGCGGTCGAGTTCTGAACCCATGTCCGGTACCGGGCTGGCATGAGCGCCCTGGTCTGCTCGCGTCGGAGAAGGCGTGGTGAGGACGAGCGTCCCCACGTCCTTCGCCATTTCGACGAGACCGGAGTGGGTCCCCCACGCATACGGCAGCACCACCACGGCGGCCGACGCCACGAGGGCTGCCAACTCGTCGTCGTCGGGCCGTCGCACGACGGACAGGCTGTGTGGCCCGCTCGCCACCGCCGAGCGCACGATGTCTTTCAGCGACGGGGACGAACGCGTCCAGGCATCGCGTCGCACCACGACCCGACACGCCGTCGTGGTGTCGGCGAGACACCGTGAGAGAGCGGCGAGGTCGAGGTTCGGCCGGAGCGTTCCCAGCCAGACCACGGCCCCCGATGCGAACCCACCCCTCGGTGCCGGACTCGCCAGCGGCGGATGTTCGATGACGGTCGGGCGACGATTCCACCGCTGCTCGATCTGCGCCGCTGCCGACGGGGACAGTGTGACGAGGTGATCGACCGTGTCGATCAGCGCGGCGACGCGTTGGTGGTGCGGGGTCTGGTCGACGAGGTGCGGGTTGTCGATGTCGTGCACGGTGTGGACGACTCCCATACCCCGTCGGTGCGCCTCGTCGACGAAGAGTCGCAGGTCGGTCGCCTCGAGGTGCTCGAAGCCGAAGTGCAGGTGGATCACGTCGGTACGACCAGCCGCCATCTCGTCGAGTGACCAGTCGTCCGATCGGCGAGCGGCTCGCTCATCGACGGCGCAGACGTACGGATGCGTACTGGGTACGTGCGAGACGAGGGGCAAGAGCACGACCTCTCGTTACCCCCGGCGACGGCGGTCCATTCGGTCCGTCGCATCTGCGAATCGTCTGGCGGGGGGCGGGGTACGCCCGAACGTGTCACTGATCGACCACTCGACTCGACCGCGATCCGACGAAGATCCCGGCCGCCGACTCTCCGGACTCGCCCCGACGCGACCGCATGTCGTCACGGTCGTCGCCGGGGACGGCTTCGACGGGATCCGGGTGTACGGAGCGGCCATGTCCGAGGCGCGCGCCGGGATGGGCCGTGCGACCGATTGCGTCGACCTCGACCATGTCCGCTTCGACGAGGTGCGCTGCGACGTCATTCATGCTCATGTCACCGACCGGCTGGTCGACGAGCGGGTGCGTCGTTGGTCCGAACTCGTGACATGGGCGCGTCGTCACGACATCCCGCTCGTGGTCACACTGCACGACCTGCCCCAGATCGCGGAAGGCACCGAGCGGTGTCACCGTCGTCGACGACGGATGCGCGAAATCGCCTCCGATGCGGCGCTCGTCGTGGTGAGCAGCGAGCACGAGCGGTGCGCCGCCGACGCCATGGGTGTCTCTGCGGCTGTCGTTCCACATCCGGTGTTCCGACGACCTCAGGCGCCACAGCGCCCGCGCACGACCCACTCCACCAGTCTGACCGTCGCCGGATTCATCCACCCGGGCAAAGGCGTGGTCGAGTTCCTCCACAGCCTGGGATCCGTCGCGGGCACCGCGCTGGAAGGATGGGAACTCCGCCTCGTCGGCGGGGTCGCCACCGGACACGAGAAGCATGTGGAAGAGATCCGACGTACGGCCCGTCGAATCGGGTTGTCGCTGGTGGTCACCGGTGAGGTGTCGGTCGGTCGTTGGGTGGATGAATTGCTCGGTGCTCGATTCGCCATCGCGCCGCATCTCCACTGTTCGGCGTCTGGCTCGATCCTCTCGTGGACCTCGGTGGGTGTGCGCCCGTTCGTCTCGCGCCATCCCTTCTCGACCGAACTCGAACGGGACCACCCAGACGCCGTGACCGTCGTGGACCGTCCGGGGGACTGGGGGGACGTTCTGTTCGACGCACTCGTCCACGAGCGATCGAGTCGCGGCCCCGGCCCCTCGTGGAGACGACCGGAGGCATCGGTCGACGTGTTCGACGCAGCACTCGATGCGCTCGTCGACCAGACGCCGGACGGTTGGACGCGGTGACCGACATCGATGTCGTCGTCCCGTACTTCGACGACCCTGCTCGTCTCGCGTCGATCCTGGTCGCCCTCGACCGCCAGGTCGGTCCGGACGGCTCCGACGTCGAACTCACCGTCATCGTGGCCGACGACGCATCGAACATCGCACCCGACGTCGTGGCAATACGTCACCCGGTCCGGGTCGTTCGTCAACCGCAGCCCGGGTACCGGGCGGCTGCGGCCCGGAACCTCGGCGCCGGTGCCGGGAGCGCACCCGTCATCGTCTTCCTCGACGGCGACACGGTTCCGTCGCGCCGCTACGTCGAGCGTCTGACCGCTCCGATCCTGGAAGGTCGTTGTGGCTTGACCACTGGTCGTCGTCGTCACGCCGACCTCGCCGGTCTGGGGGCCGAGCAGGTGGCCGATTTCGTGACCGCACCGACCCCCGACCGGATCCTCGGCGAACCGCGCTGGCTCGACGACGGGATCGCCGCCACGGATCGGCTCAGAGACGGGTCGCACCGGGTGTACGAGTACGTCATCTCAGCCGTGCTGGCCGTGAGGAGGGCCGCCTTCGACGCAGTCGCCGGTTTCGACGAGTCGTTCGACAGCTACGGCGGGGAGGACTGGGAGTTGGCGTACCGGTGCTGGAACGCCGGTGTCGACTTCGAACACGTGCCGGATGCCGTTGCCTTTCACGACGGCCCCGACGTCGAAGGCCGACCCACCGACCACGTCGCCAAGACCATCGAGTCGCTGCGCATCGCCGAACTCGTTCCGTCGTCACCCACGCGTCGTCCGGGGGTGAGCTACGGGGTGCCCGACGTCGACGTCACCGTGCGGATCGGCTCCGACGACGTGCGCGCGTGGGCGGTCTGCGTGACGTCCATTCTCGCCAGCGAGCCGGGGGATCTCGTGGTCCGGATCGTGCCGACCGGTGATGAGCGGGCGAGCGGCGCCGAGTGCGTCGGCACGCTCCTGCGGTTGTTCGGCGACCAGCGAGTCGTGGGCAGTGGAGGGCCCGACTCGCGCAGTCGCTGCATCGTCGAGGTCGACGGTCCGCTCGAGTTCGCACGCGGAGCGCTCGACACACTGTGCCGCGATGTCGCCGACGGTGTCGTCCATCGCCGCCGATCCGTCGTCGGCAGCGTCACGATCGTTGCGACGTCGCAGAGATTGGAGCGTCGTCAAGGGCCGACTTCGGCGGGTTCGGACGTGGACGGTGACGCCATCGGGATCGGCGCGGTCGGTGGCGATGGGTTCGCTACGTGGGCCCGGAGGAACCGCTGACGGTCTCGTCGTCGATGCGTCGATCGGTCCGGACGAGCCGTCCCGACTCCGGCTGCCATTCGATCAGGTTTCTGGCTGCGAACTCCCGGAGCCACCCCTCCATCGGCCATCGGCCCCACTTGTCGTGGAAGACGCATGCGTTCCGCACGATCGAGTCGACGTGCTCCACCGGAGGGCTCGACACCGGGTGGTGCTGGTGGAAGGCTCCCGCCCGCCCGTCGAACCACAGTTCGACGCCCGCTCGACGGGCGGTCTCGCCAAAATCGGTGTCTTCAGCTCCGTACCCCACGAACCGTTCGTCGAAGCCTCCGAGTTGCTCGAAAGTCGAGCGCGTCACGGCGAAGGACAGCGACCAGAAGAGTTCGTATCGGTCGGTTCGATGGGGTGCGTCCCCGAAACGGGGTCGGCCGGCCTGCACGGTGGCGAGGCTCGACAGGGCCTCGATCGACCAGTCGCCGATGTCGTCGGACGGAGGGAGATAGCCCACGGGGCCACACCAGATGCCGCCCCTCGTGCCGACCCCTTGTCGATATGCCTCGGCGAGGTCGGGGACGGCGATGCAGTCGACGTCCAAGAACACGATGACGTCACCTTTCGACCTGCGTGCCCCCTCGTTCCGGGCGGCGGCGAGCGGCAGTGGCGCTCCGTCGCCCACCCGGCGGTCGAGGACGACGGCGTCGTCGGGAGCGATGGGCGGCCCGCCGAGGTCGACGACCACGTGTTCCACGTCGATGCTCATGGCGTCGATCGACGCACGCTGGCGACCGAGGTGACCGCGTCGCCCGAAGGCGACGGTCACCACGGACACGGACGGGGTGTGCGGCCCCCGGTCCGCCGTCATCGAAGGACGACGTTCCGGTCGATCATGTCGGCCCGCTGGTCGAATTGATCAGGACGAACACCGCCGTCAGGTCATCGTCCACGACGTTCTCGCCGATGTGGTCGAGAACACGACCCATGACGTCGCGGGCCGCTTCGACCGGGCGGTCGGACCACGACTCGCTGAGCAATTCGTCGAGGCGGTCGGGACCGAGGGCCCCGATGCCGTCGTCGCCGGCAGCGGAGGCCGGCCCGTCGGAGAACATCGCCACTCCGTCGCCCGGACCCAGTGTCGGGCCCGACTGCGTCTCGTACGAATGGTCTGCGACCACCCCGAGCGGGAGTTCGGCTCGCAGGCTCAGACGACGCACGGCGCCGCTCTCGATCACCCGGACGGGTTCATGCCCGGCGTTCACGAACTCGACGCCGCCGTCGGTCACCCGGCAGCCGACGCCGGTCACGAATCTGTCGCCTCCCCATTGCTCGTACAACGTTGCGCTGGCTCGGGCCATCTGCTCGGCAAGGCCGAGTCCACGTCGACGAGCGTTGCGCACCGCAGCCACCGCGACGGCCGAGGTGAGTGTCGCGTCGATGCCGTGACCCATGCCGTCGAAGGAGTACGCCCAGAGGGACCCGTCCGACCAGGCGTAATCGAACGCGTCGCCGGCCACTTCGTAGGCGGGCTCGAGCACACCGGCGACCTTGGCGCCGTCGACGTAGTCGCCGCGGACCGGGAGCAGATCCCATTGCAGTTCGGCTGCAACCGACATGTCGGCGCGCCGACGTCGGCGTTCGAGTCGCTCGAAGCGCGTCCGATGTCCCTCCAGAATGGCGCCCAGAGCAGGGTCGGGAGCGGTGTCCGGTGGAGCGGTCGAGGACCGCACCACGAAGACGGTCTGGTCTCGTTCGGGAATCGGGATCCACCAGGTGTCACCGGCCTGATGGGGTTGGGCGCGGAGAACAGCGGTGCGGAGCGGACCGGAGAGCGTGATCGACTCCGATCCGTTCTCGCGGATCGAGACGAGCTGTTCGAAGGCGTGGTCGACGGCGAACAGTTCGGCTTCGTCCCCGTATGCGCGCTCGACGGTCGAGACGACCGTTCCGGGGTCGACACAGTGTGCGACCTCCACGTACGGTGGTTGCCGATCTGAGGGTCGAGGATCGTTCGTCATCGGCGACGCCTCGATGGATGCGCCGCATCGGTCATGAGTGCGGGTACCCGAGTCTCCACTGTCCTATTCCCGGTCGCCGTGCGGCTTCGGTGCCGGTCGGGCGTACGGAGCGAGTCGTTGCTCGATCGCGTGGGCAGCATTCGGCGCCCCGTCCTGGCGTGCGAGGGCGGACAGCCGGTGACGGCGTTGCTCGGCGATGTCGAGAGCGTGTGCCCATGACGCCGCGGTGTCGGTGCTCGGCCCGATGGCGGCGGCCTCCCTGGCGTCGAGGGCCTCTGCGTGACGCATCTGTTCGTCGAATGGTCGGTCCTGGGGCACCACCACCAGCGCACATCCGTGGTGGGCCGCTTCGGCGACGGCGTTGTTTCCGGCACTCGCCACCACTGTCGGGTGCCGCGCGAGATGCCGGGTCGGATCGGAGACGAATCCTTCCGCCCGGACGCGAGCATGCGAGAGTTCGGCGCTGAAGTGACCGAGCAGCCACACGGTCGCGCCCGGACGCGCCTCGGCGAGACACCCGATGCTCCGCATGCTCAGCGTCCCTCCGCCAGCGCCCCAGAGCACGACGATGTCGTCGTCGGCAGGAAGGTCGTGTCCGGCGTCGGCGTCGCGCGCAACCGCCTCGGGCAGTCGAGCCGACGCGATGAACCCCACGTGGTCCGTTCGTTCGACCACCCAGTCCGGGGAGCGGGGATGTTCGAGTTCGGCGGGGTAGGGCGCCAACAGTCGTTCGGCGCTGCGGTAGGCGATGCGGTGAGGTTCGTCGTCGCGATCGCCGTGCTGGCGCACGACGATCGTCGCCAGACCGGCGAGTCGTGCCAGGACGGCCATCTCCACCGACACGTCGACCACCATGCCGACCGGTCGGACTCGATCGACCCATTCGACGACGGATACGAGCCGGTCGACCGACTCCGACGAACCAAGAGGAGCCCAATGGAGCGCACCACCGGCGGTCGGATCGACGATCTGTCGGGGTACGTCCGACGGGATCCGGTGCGGCGGGATCGTCCATTCGGTTTCGTCGCACCCCACGTCGAGTTCGCTGATGGCGGCCAGCGGTCGGCGACTCGCTGCGGCGATGGCCCGGAACCTCGCGGCGTGACCCTGACCGTGGTGGTGGACGTAGTAGCCGACGGGTCGGACGTCGGCCTCGGGCACGATCATCGGTTGAAGGCGTGAGAAGTCGGGGCCGAGATTGCGTCCACCCCGAGACGTACCCGGTCGATGTGCCGGCCATGCACGCCGCCCCGGCGGGGTGAGCCCCAGCGGTGCGGCCTGGGCGTGCATCGCCGCGGCGGCCCCGACGACCGTGCACTTTCAGGCGCCGGGAGGAACCTCGAGCTGCCAGGGGAGTAGGTTCGCAGACATGGAGTCGGATCTGTGGCGAGGGTTTGTCGCCGTGGCCGAGGCCGGGTCCTTCACCGCCGCTTCCGATGTGTTGCCGGTGAGCCAGTCGGGGTTGTCCCAGCACATCCGTCGCCTGGAGAGCTTGCTCGGCGTCGAGCTCTTCGAGCGCACGACGCGGTCGGTGAAGCTGACGCCGACGGGGACACGACTCCTCCCTCTGGTCGTGGACCTCGTGGCGGCCGAGGATGCTGCACTCGCACTGGCGCGCGACGAGCGCGATCGTGACGAGCCCGACACCATCAGAATCTTCGTGGCCGAAGACGCGACCGGCGCGATTCTCGTGCGGCTGATGAATCAGCTCCGCGCTGCGGTCGACGACGTCCGTGTCGAGGTCGTCCAGGTGTCGATCGTCGCGCAGGCGTCCGCGTTCGGCGTGCTGGACGTCCCGGTCGCACTGATCGAACGCACTCCGACGCCAGCACCGGCTGGCGAAGGTCGGCGCACCGCTCTGCGCTCCGAACCGATGTGTCTGGTCGTCGGAGCGGACTATGACGGGCCGGACCCGATCACGGTGGCCGAAGCGGGGAAACTGGGCGTGCGGCGAATGGACTGGCTGCCGCCCGCATGGTCGGAGTGGTTTCCACTTCTCGGTGAGCCGGGCACGCCCGAGGTGGCCGACGCCGACGCCACGGTGATGGTGGTGTCGTCGTTCCGAGCAGCGATGCAATCCGTCGCGCTCGACGGTCGACCGTGTGTCGCCCCTGTCTCGATCGCCGACACGATGGCAGGAGCCGACTTCCGTACGGTTTCGCTCGTGGACGCACCACAGGCATCGCTCGACCTGGTGACGGTGGCCGAACATCCGCTGTTGGATCTGCTGCATGCGATTGCACTCGTCGTGACAGAATCTGACGCATCGATCGCTCAACGGAAGCAGTCCGTCGAGCCATCTTGACGTCCATGTATCGCGCGATCGTGACCCCCGTCGACGGCGACGTCGATTCCCTTGCGGCCGAGCTGCGTGCCCGCGGTGCATCCCTCCCCTACATCGAGGTCGCCGCCATCGATGGCACGGTCGAAGTGATCGTGTCCGATGTCGGAATGGCGTCGCTGATCGACCACCTCGGTGCGCACGAGGTCGCGGTCTGTGCTGTGGGATTCAGTGAAGATCGAACTGAATCATCGCCCGAGTCCGACTAGGAGCGGAGCCCCAGTCGCCCGCACACTGTCGGTGTGCAGAACTCATCGGATCGCGACGTACGTCGGTCGATGTTCGAAGCGCGCTCGAGGGCCGACGAATCGTTGTTGCGGATCGACACGATCGTGCGACCACATCGCCAGGAACACATCGTCATCGTGAGCGGCGATCTCGACAGCGCTGTCACCAGACACCTCCGAGCGGCTGTCGAGACAGGTCTCGACAGCGGTCTGAGTACCACGGTCCGACTCGACGGAGTCGGCGTCTTCGGTTCTGCGGCGGCGCGCAGCATCAGCCAGTTGCTCGATGGGGCGACCTCACGCGACGCCGACCTGCTCGTCGAAGGTGCACCTCCAGTGGTTGTTCGAGTCCTCGACCTCGTCGGCGTCGCCGACGGTCGGATCCGTCCGGCGGAGTCGGCGACGTTTCCGTTGTCGCCTGTCGTGTTCGACGCCGTGATGGCGTCAGGAGCCCTGCGCTCGCGCGAGCCACTGTGTGTGACGACCCACGACGTGAACGACCCGAGGATCGTGTTCGTGAACGACGCATTCACGAAGGTCACCGGATACAGCTCAGACGACATGGTCGGCCGATCGCCGCGCGATCTGCAAGGCGCGCTGACCGATCGGGCGGTTCTCGACGAGCTGCGCAGGTGCCTCGAATCCGACGAGACGTTCCACGGTGAGACCGTCAACTATCGCGCCGATGGCACGCCATTCCGCATGAATTGGCGGATCGTTCCGGTCAGCTACGGCGCGCGCCGCTTCTTCATGGCGCTCCAGCGAGACGTCACGAGCGAGTGGCAACTCCGACGGTACGGCGCCGCCCGGGCCCGGATGACCCGTCTCGTCAACGCGCACGCACCGCCGTTGACCCGTGGACACATTCTCGAGGCACTCGGTCATGCAACTGGTGCGATCGTCGAAGCCGCCGATGTCGCCATCGCCACCGCCGTCACCGACGCCGACAACGCCGTGCTCGTCACGAATCTCGAGGGCTCGTACACCGATCCCGCCATCTTCGACGGGGCCCGGACCGAGACGTATGAAACCGACGGCACGGTACGAATGCACCTACCGTTCGTCATCGACGACGCCCACACCGGTCACGTGTATCTCAGCGGGCTCCACCCCGACTGGCTTGCGCTGATCGACATCGGACATCTCGAACAGCTGTGTGCGGACTGCGTCGCAGCTCTGCAGATCGCAACCGTCTGAGCCTGCGGCGTCGCATCCGTACCAGTACCACCGGAGCAGCATCGACGGGGTGATCGGTTCAGGCGTATACGGAGAGAGTGCTACGCGGCGGTTCCGATCTCGCGGAGGGGATCGATGGCGCTGAGTCCGTAGCTCCACGCTCGGAGCGCGTGGTCGACGAGAGCCACGTCGATGGCGTGTTGGGCTCGAATTCCGAAGAGCAGGTTCGGAACCTGCTCGGGTTCACGGATCGGGTAGTCGATGAGGAACGCTTGGCGTGCGATCACCTCGTGCTCGGCATCTGCCATGACGTGGACGTCGAAGAACCGGCGGGTCGCCGCCGGGAGCCTGAGACGGTCACATGCCGTGACCATGACGCCGTTCGGGACGACGGAGTCCATCTCGAACAGTGCGAGCTGTCCGATGACGATCCCGCGCTGTGCGCGGCTCAGGCCACCCATCGACACGAGGTTGGAGGTCGCATACGCCACCCCGGGCAGCGGGCCGTGCGCACGTTCCTCGGCGTCGGCGTCCATCGCCACGAGCGCATCGACGAACAACTCAGCGTGGGTCCGTCGATGGCCGACTCCGTACTCACCGGCCTGGATCTCGCACAGTGCACGCTTCACCGTTCCGGACAGCCGGGGGATCGCGAAGGTGTGTGGATCGGCCTCCTTCGATTGGTACGGGTAGCGCAGTACCAGCGATTCGAGGACCTGAGCCGTGGTGCCGAAGTCGGCGAGGAACTGCGACATCGACGGCCCGTCGCCGGTGAGGACGGCGTCGACCAGTTCGGCCGGGTCGACCACGTCGCGATCGACGGCGACGGTGCGAACGAACCACTTCTCGATCGCGATGCGCAACTCCACGACGGCGGGGTCCCACTCGGCGGAGTCGGCGACATCGGACCACCCGGCGAACGACGCCTCGTTCAACATGAACCATGCCAGTTGCGTGTCGTCGTCGAACGGGTCGGTCGCCTCGACGAACTCGGCGAACTCGCCCTCGACGAGGGCACGGCGAGCGGCGGTCGAGTTGGGTCCGGCCGGGACGGGCAGCGAAGGTGTCATACCGACCATGTACCCGTACGGGTGTTCGTTGATTCACGCGCCGTTCACGAGACGATGTCGGGCCAGCGTTCCCCGGGGACGAATTCACTGTGGGGGAGACGGGTACTCGGACCCATGCCGCGCAGTCAGACTCAGACCGAGATCACGAGCCGAGACAGTGGCAACATGAAGCTGGCCGACCGGTGGCGGGCGGTCACCGATGCGGCGGCACCTGTCGACATGCCCGATGCTCGTCTGGTCGTCATGGCTCCACATCCCGATGACGAGTCGTTGATGTGTGGCGGCTTGATCGCTCGTCATCGTCGTCTCGGCGGGGACGTCGTGATCGTCGCTGTCACGGACGGCGGAGCTGCCTATGACCCGGGCGGGGACCCCCGGCTCGCCCGGCGTCGAGTCGGTGAACAACGACACGCGAGCCGGGTTCTCGGCGTCGACGACGATCCGGTGCGATTGCACATCCCCGATGGCTGCGTCGGAGCGAACGAGGACCGGCTCGCCAGCGAGATGGAATCACTGATCACCGCGGGGGACGTCGTGGTTGCACCGTGGCTGCACGACACCCATCCCGATCACGATGCGGTGGCGCGGGCGGCCGTGGTGGCCGCGCGTGCGACCTCGACGGTCGTCATGATGGCACCGGTGTGGATGTGGCACCGTGTATCGCCCTGTGCGGCGCCGTCGGTGCCGCTCCGTCAGATCCGTCTCACCCCGGCCGACGTCGACGCGAAGCTCACTGCGCTGCGGTGTCACGTCAGCCAGTTCGTCCGGCCGGGAGGGACGCCGATCCTGGACCACGACTCGATCGAACAAGCGACATGGGCGCGTGAGTACTACTACAGGAACGCAGATCTGGTGGCGTCCCATGCTCGGTGAATCACGCTCGGACGTGGTGATGCAGACGAGCCGGCACGTTCGCAGCCTCCTCGATGGGGGCCGACTCGACCTTCCGTTGCCGGGTCGTGGGCGGACTGCGCAGCGGCTCGTGGAGTTGTCGGAGATCACCCGAACGTATCCCGTCGGTGTCGGGCGGATCGTCGAGGCACACGTCGACGCCGTCGCCATCTTGAGCGAAGCCGGCGTCGAGCCACGCCCCGATTCTCTCTACGGAGTCTGGGCGTCGGCCGGCACTCCGCCAGCCGTTCTCGAAGGAGGGGCGTTGTACGGGACGAAGCGGTTCTGTTCGGGTCTCGGCATCGTCGATCGGGCGTTGATCGTCGTTGCCGCCGACGACGATCGCATGCGACTCGTCGACGTCGACGTCGTCCAGAACGACACCGCAACTCACGACACGACAGCCTGGGCCACGCCCGCCCTCGCCGACACCGCAACCGGTGACATCGTCTTCGCCGGCCGCGAGGTCGCATCGACTGAGGTCATTGCCTCGAATGACTGGTATCTCGACCGACCAGGATTCTGGCACGGGGCATGCGGACCTGCAGCGTGTTGGGCGGGCGCCGTCCTCGGTGTGGTGGACGCCGCCGACAGGTTGGTGGACGACGACGTACATCAGCAAGCGCACGTCGGTGCGATGCGGGCGACCCGATGGTCGCTGCGAGCCCTCCTCGAACAGGCTGGTCGGGAGATCGACGTCGTTCCAGACGACCGAGCCGGCGCGGAGATACGAGGCCGATCTCTGCGTCACAGCGTCGAGCGGATGTGCAGCGATGTCCTCGACCGCTTCGCCCGGTCGTTCGGGCCTCGACCGCTCACATCTGACCCCGCGGTCGCCCGACGGGTCGCCGACACGCACCTCTATCTGCGCCAGCATCATGGAGAACGAGAGCTCCCGTTCATCGCCGACTCACAGGTGCGTCAGACAGGCGGCACGCCATGAGCCGGAGCGAGTCGGGTGCGATGGGTCGCGAGTACTTCGACGACATGTACTCCGACGGTCTCGACCCGTGGGGGTTCGACGACAGTTGGTACGAGCAGCGCAAGTTCGACATCTCGACGGCGATCCTGCCCCGTCCCCGCTACCGGCGAGCCCTCGAACCGGGCTGTTCCGGAGGAACGTTGACCCGACGGCTGGCGCAGCGTTGCGAGGAGGTCGTGGCGTTCGACTTCATCGAATCCCTCGTCGCCCACGCCCAGTCGCGTCTGGCCGACGTCGACGGTGTCGAGGTCCGGGTGGCGCACTTCCCCTCGTGGTGGCCGGAAGGGACCGGGGACCTGGTCGTCTGGTCCGAAATCGCCTATTACCTCGACGTCCACGGGGCACGGCGAGCGATCGACGGTTTGGCGAACTGGCTCGAGCCGGGCGGTCACCTGCTGGCCGTCCACTACCTCGGTGACACGAACTACCCGCGGACAGGTGCATCGATCGCCCGATGGCTCGACCGCCAGTCGTGGCTCGAACGACGAGCGGGATATCGAGATGTCGATTTCGAGGCCGTCGTCTGGGAACGAACAGCCGATGGATGACGCGGTGCAGTCCGGCGGCCGTCTCGACCCGGACACCATCTCCACGGAACCGGTGACCGACTGGTCGGCGTCACGTTCACCAGTCGTCGCGTCCCGGGCGGGAATCGGAGGGTTCCACGACGCCGTTCCGCGCGGAGGTCGCAGAAGCGACCCACCGGTTCCCAGGACCAGACACGTAGCGGTCGTGATTCCCGCATGTGACGAAGAGGCCACGATCGAGGCGTGCCTGCGATCGGTGAACGCCGCTCGGCGACGTCTACCTGCGTCGGTGACGTCGTCCGTCGTCGTGGCAGCCGACTCGTGCACCGACGCCACGGAGTTCCGTGCTCGCGCCGCTCTGCGCGACGACCAAACCGGACGCCTCCTCCCGGTCGAAGTTCGCAGCGCTGGCGCAGCGCGGCGGGCGGCCACCCGAAAGGCACTCGTGGGGCAGAAGGTCCCGCTGCGATCGGTCTGGGTCGCGACCACCGACGCAGACTCGGTGGTCGCAGCCGACTGGCTCACCGTTCAGGTCCGTCTCGCGCACGAGGGAGTCGTCGCCGTGGCGGGAGTGGTCGACCTCGACGGGTCAGAGGATGCAATTCTGAGACACAGCTTCGAGCGTGCGTACACGTCCTCGCCCGACGGGACTCATCCTCACGTCCACGGTGCGAACATGGGATTTCGTGCCGATGCGTACGAGGCGGTCGGCGGATGGAGTTGCATGGTCACGGGCGAGGACCACGACCTCTGGAATCGCCTCTGCCGGCACGGGCCGGTCTGTGCGACGACAGATCTGCGGGTCCGCACCTCGCCCCGGCTCGTCGGACGAGCCCCCGCCGGGTTCGCCGCCGACCTCTGTCGTCTGGCCTGAGTTCGGGGGCGGGCGTCCACTCGGTTTCGCTCCCATGGCGAGCACGGCCGGAAAACGACAACGGGGGCCGTCCCGCAGGACAGCCCCCATCGTGCGCCGGGGTTCTACTGGTCGGGGTCGAGTTCGGCGTCGGCATCGCCCTCGTCGACGTCGATGTCTCCGCCGTCGACGTCGACATCCACCTCGGGGACGTCGACGTCCACGTCGGGGGCGTCGAGATCGACGTCGACCTCGGGTGCGTCGATGTCGCCAGGCACGACATCGACGTCGGCATCTCCACCGGCCAGGAAGAAGCCGCCGATCACGAGCGCTGCCAAGAGGAGCAGTGCGAGTAGCCACTTCCACCACCCTCCTCCGCTCTCGTCGGTGCGTTCATGCTCGGCAACGGGGGTGGCGCCACCTGCGCGGATCTTGTCAGTCATGGTCCTTCTCCTTGGTGCGGCGCCGATTGACGGAATGTTCTTTCGTGGCGCTGCCTCTTCTCGTACCCCATGCAGCGAAGTTCGATTCGTGCGAATCAAAACGCCGGACCCGGGGTACCGATCGTTGGCAGCAGCCATCGCTGGTGTCGTCCGTCAATCGAAGGGATCATCAATGAACACCTCCAACACAACGAAATCGCACCGCAACTGGCTCGGTCAGGATCTGTACGACTCCACGGGGTCGAAGATCGGCTCGATCGATCAGATCTACCTCGATGATCAGTCCGGCCAGCCCGAATGGCTGACCGTCTCGACCGGTTGGTTCGGTACATCGACCCAGTTCGTCCCGATCGCCGGAACGACGGTCCACAACGAGGGAATCAAGGTGCCGTACACCGAGGACCACATCAAGGATGCACCCGCTGTGGACGCCGATCAGCACCTCGATGCCGATCAGGAGCGCCGCCTGTACGAGCACTACGGGTTCCAGCACGACGCCACCGATCACGAGGCTGCCTATGGCGGTCGCGAACGAGCCGACGAGGGCTACGAGTACTCCGGCGTCGATGCCGAGGTCACGTTGTCAGAAGAGCAGCTCGCCGTCGACAAGGTCGAGCGCGAAGCCGGTGCGGTTCGCCTGCGCAAGTATGTCGTCACCGAAGACGTCAACGTCACGGTGCCGGTCAGGAAGCAGGTGGCGCGCATCGTGCGGACACCCGCCACCGGTACGGCGCCCGGCCAGATCGTCGACGGAGACGTGGTCGAGGAGATCACGCTGAAGGAAGAAGAGGTCGTCGTCGACAAGAACGTGGTGGCGAAGGAAACGGTCGGGATCGAGACCGAAACAGTGACAGCTCAGCAGGAGGTGTCGGGTCAGGTCCGCCGCGAAGAGGTCGAAGTCGACGGCGTCGTCGACGAGTCGCCGCGTCGCTGATACCACGATCGCGGCCGCCGTCCGGTTCGCCGGACGGCGCTCCGCGCCACCTTCGGGCGACCTGAGCGTCATCGTCCGATCCTGCATCGTCCGATCCTGCACCGTCCGGCCCCTCGATGGGCGAGAACACTCAGCCCAGGGGGCGACATGACCGCCATCGTCACCGTGATCGGGATCATCGGACTGGTGGTGGTGGTCATCGATCTGTTCGTCACCGTTCTCCAACCCGGCACCGAGGGATTTCTCGCCTACCGCATCACCGATGCCGTCTGGTCGGGAGCCCGCCGACTGCATCGGCGGGCTCCACACCATCACCTTCTCGCCTCGATCGGAGTGGCTCTCGTCGCCGTGCTGCCGCTCATCTGGCTCGGGTTGATGTGGTTCTTCTGGTCGCTGATCTTTCTCGTCAATCAGAACTCGGTCGTGAGGGCCACGACCGAGTTGCCGTCCGACGGATGGGCGAAGGTGTACTTCGCGGGATACAGCCTGTTCACGAGCGGGCTCGGTGACCACATCCCTGGTTCGTCGGTGTGGCAGATCGTCACCGTCATCAGCACGGCAATGGGTCTCGGACTCGTGACTCTGGCCGTGACCTTCCTCGTCCCGATTCTTCAGGCCGCCAATGCCCGTCGAGCGTGCGCCCGCTCCATCGGTCGGCTGGGCCTCACGCCGGATCGAATCGTCGACAATCTCGATTTGGTCGAGGCTTCGGCGTCCTCGATCGCAGCGACGTTCGTCTCGGTCGCGGAGCAGCACACCGCGTACCCGATGCTCGACCACCTCCACACCCTCACCGCCGACAATGCGCTGTCCGTGCAACTCGATCACCTCGATCGCGCGCTGCGCGTCTCTGGCGAGGACGGTGTCGAACTACGACTCCTCCGGTGTGCGCTCGACGACCTCGTCGACGCCATCACACCGGGCGCAGATCGCGCCGCGACGCCCGAGCGACTCGCGAGACTCCGCGAAGCAAACGGGTGGTCGGCGCCCGTCGAGACCTCCTGACCCTCGACGGCCCAAACGGGGACGATGCGGCGCCGTCGACTCGGCGACGGCCGAGGATCACCAACTCGGTGCGAAGCGCGCCATGACGCACGCAGCAGCGTATGCGCGCTCGGCGCCGCCCGGATCGTCGGCGCGCATCTCGTCGGTGATGATGCGCAATGCCGCGCCCATCGCCGCCTCCGAACGAATTCCGCTACGTAGTGCCGCCCGCAGCAGCCATGGGCGTCCGAGGAACCTCGCCGTCAACCGTCCGACCTGGTGGTACCGGCCGGCCGACGCGTCGAGCATCGCCGGGTAGCGCTGGAGCGTGGTCGAGTTGCCGACCGTGAGCGCCTCGTCGAGCACGTCGGCGGCGACCCGGCCGGTGGCGAACGCGGCCTGCAGCCCGTGGCTGTTGAAGGGGTTCGCCATGCCAGCCGCGTCTCCGGTGACGAGGAACGTCGGACCCATCTTCGGTGTGATCGAACCGCCGACCGGGGTGCGACGGCGAACGGGCTCGACCAACCGTTCGGTCGGGTCGACACGCCAGCGCGGCGAGATCACGTCGACGAACTGGTCGAGCAGCTTCACCACGTTCACGCCGAGCACGTCGCGGTAGCTCGACAGCATCGTGACGCCGACGTTGAGCGTGCCGTTGCCGACGGGGTGTACCCAGCCGTGCCCCGTGATCGGGTTGCCGTTCGCGTCGGGCAGACCCAGGTTCGTCTCGATCCACGAATCGGTCGATCGGTCGCTGGTGACGTACGTGCTCGCCGAGATCGCGTATGGCCACTGCCGCGCCCGGTTCGTACCGAGCCCGCGCCCGAACCGGCTGTTCGCGCCGTCGGCGACCACGAGGAAACGGCAACGGATGTCGTCGGTGCTGCCGTCGCGCATTTCGACGGTCGCACCGCGCACGAAGCCCCGTTCGACGATCGGGTCGGTCGCTTGCGAGCCCATCCGGACGTCGACCCCGGCCTGCACGGCGCGCTGTCGGAGCCGCAGATCGAGCTGGTCACGACGCCATACCAGCCCCGGCTCACTGCGACCCGATGCGTCGGGCCAACGGATCGCCACCGAGCGACCCCCGTGCCACATGCGCGTGCCGAGAACCGGGTGAGCGTCGTCGGCTTCGGGTGTGATGTTCAGCTCGCGTAGCTCGCTGACGGCGGAGGGCCCGAGCAGGTTGCCTCGCGGAATCGGCTCGGACGACAGCGTGCTGCGCTCGACGACCGTGACCTGATGGCCTGCTGCAGCGAGTCGGATCGCCGTCGCACAGCCGGATGGCCCGCCACCGACGACGAGGACGTCGGTCGAGACAGAACTCACCCGGTGAGCCTATGGGAGAGGTGGAGAAGGTGGCGGCGCCTCGACGGGCGGGCCGTCAGCCCTCGGGAGGCGAACCCGGAATCGGAGGACCGATGGGGTCGATGGTGAACTCTTCGCCTTCGGCATCGGTGAAGGCCTCGACCTCGGTGTCGACGAGCGAGAACTCGCCCTCCTCGAGAGCGATGTACACAGCGGCCTCTTCGGAGCAGAACTGCTCGAACTCCTCTTCCCACTCTTCGCTGGTGGGATCGGCGCCACCGAGCGTGTAGCGCTCGTGGCACACGACGCCGAGGATCTCGTAGTCGGTCAGCGCGCCGCCGGCCTCGGAGCCCTGCTGAGGCATGACGTTGAGCGCGCCGGTGACATGGGCGCCACCCTCGCGCTCGGGGTTGCCGTAGATCTCGACCGCTTCGGTGTTGTAGCCCGAGGTGCCCCAGTAGACGTAGCGGAGTTGGTCTTCGATGTGCGGGAAGGTGAGCAGCACTTCGCCACCGGAGAACGCATAGCCCACGCCGCCGCCACCGTTGCCACCGTGACAACCGGCGCAGCTGCCGTAGATTTCGGCACCTTCACCGAGCGGCCCACCGACTTCGACGGGTGCTGCGGTGAGCGCACGCAGGTACATGAAACCCCACACTGGCATCAGGCCGAGAGTGGCCATTGCCCACCACGGCACCTTGCGACGGCTCTTCGCCGCCGTCACGTAGACCGGGTCGGGCTTCGGAGCGGGAGCGGCCTCGGCAGCGGGCGGACCCGTGCGGGCGGGCGGGCCGCTGGCGGCCGGAGCAGCAGCGGCGGGGGTCGCCGCGGCGGTCGTCGCCGGAGTCGACGTGGAAGGGGTTGCGTCTGCGCCATCACTCGCGCCATCGCCATCGCCCTGGCCGATCGCGGCGCGCCGCTCGCGCGACCGCTTCAGCAGATGCTCGGGGATCTCAGTCACGGGCCAGAGGATAGATGGCCGGTCGGTGCCGTGGAAACTCTCGCGCGACATTCGCTCCGACGTCACGCGAAGTATTCGACGAGCGCTGTGCGGTTGTGACCCGCGGCCCGCAGCGAGAACTAGCGCACAACCTGGCGCGCGTCCGACGCGGTTCTGCCAGACTTCGTGTCCTCCCTCGGCCCGACTAGGCTGAGGTCCGATCTCAGCCGCAGAAAACCGATCACAATCCGAGGAGCAACACACATTCGATGATGGCAATCGACGTCTTGACGTGGCCCGGTTTCAACCAGGCCTTCATCGTCGCCTTCCTCGCGTCCGTTGCGATGGTGGCCGGGATCTACTTCTACGGCAAGCGTCGTCCGAAGGGCACGCCCGTCACGTGGGGCGAGGCGATGGTCGGAGCGACCTACGTGTTCTGGATGATGTTCCTCTCCTACGGCATCCTCCCGCACCAGCTCATCGACCACATCGACAAGAACCTCGGCTGGTCGCGTGACAAGCTGATCTTCGGCCCCGGCGGCATTTTGAAGCCCCAGTCGGCCGGAGGCTGGAATCCGATCACGCTCCAGTACGAAGCCATCCGTGACACTCTCGTCGTGCTGCTCCACGCCGCTTTCTTCGGCCTGCACATGTGGATCGCCGTCTGGTGGCAGAAGCGTGGCGACAAGGTCACCAAGGAACTCCCGACGTCCACCTACGGTCGCCCGTTGGTCAAGAAGGCCTGATCATCATGACCAAGACCGACGCAAATCCCCCGATGATGCCGTTCACCGACGATTACACGTTGGTGGAGGTGGACGCCGATTACCTGTCCAAGGCCGTCAAGCCGAAGCAGTTCATCCACATCGACCAGTCCGAGTGCATCTCCTGTGAGGGCTGTGTCGACATCTGCCCGTGGAAGTGCATCCACATGGTGTCGCTCGATGCGGTCGACGACGCGATCGGTACCGAGCAGCCCGGCCTCGACCCGTCCGACGCCTTCATGTTCACGATCGACGACGACATCTGCACGCGCTGCGCACTCTGCGTCGACCGCTGCCCGACCGGCGTCATCATTCTCGGCAAAGCCGGCACCGCCACGGCGGCCGGTGACTACCACACCCGAACCAACAACCACGGCTACGGCTATGGCATGAGGCTCTGAGGATCCAATGTCCAAGATCATCGACGACAAACCACGCCCCACTCTGAAAGACCGCGCCACGCAGGGCGTTGATGCCGTCCAAGGCAGCCAGGCCTGGAGTTCGGTCTTCCGCCCCGGCTCGATCTTCCGAAAGGGATACACCGACAGCCCGCGTAACCGCAGCTACGTCATCATGAACTCGGTGCTGTACCACTTGCACCCGGTCAAGGTGAAGCGTCACGCCGTCAAGGTGAGCTACACGCTCTGCCTCGGTGGACTCAGCTTCTTCCTGTTCATCCTGCTGACCGTCACCGGCATCTTCTTGATGTTCTTCTACCGCCCCGAGACCACGGCGGCATGGAACGACATCAACAACCTCCAGACCTCGGTCACCTTCGGTCTGCTGGTCAGGAACATGCACAGATGGGGCGCGCACCTCATGGTGCTCGCCGTGTTCCTCCACATGGCCCGCGTCTTCTACCACGGCGCATACAAACCGCCACGAGAGTTCAACTGGGTGATCGGCGTGATCTTGCTCATGCTCACCCTGCTCCTGTCGTTCACCGGCTATCTGCTCCCGTGGGACCAGTTGGCGCTCTGGGCGGTCACCGTGGGCACGAACATGATGGGGTACACCCCGGTGTTCGGCCAGGAGGTCAGATTCGTGTTGTTGGGCGGTGCCGAGATCGGCGCGGAGACACTGTTGCGCTGGTATGTCCTGCACGTGTTGTTCCTGCCGTTCGTGATCGTCATCTTCATGGCGATCCACTTCTGGCGGGTCCGTAAAGACGGTGGCATTTCGGGTCCGTTGTGATCCGAATGCTTGACTGGCGACGAACAGAGATGAAAGAGGTCGAACGATGACGGAAATCCCGGAACATCTCCTGAAGCGTGCGGCCGCTGCGCGTGACAAGGCGAAAGAGTCCGACGCTCCGGCCGAGCCTGCTGCAGCCGCAGACGAGCCCGCCGCCGAGGCGACCGACTCACGGATCCCCGCGCACCTGCTGCAGCGCAGCAAGTCGGCCAAGTCGGCCAAGGCCGGTGGTACCGCCACCGCCGAACCAGCAGCCGCCGGTGGCGTCGCCGTTGCCGACAAGGTCGGAGCCGTCGTGGCGGCCGGGGCCGCCGGAGGCGGGGTGCCGATCGGCGCCGGGCCCGGAGGCCACACCCAGCGCTTGCTCACCGTCGTCAAGTCGGGCACCATCCAAGACGTCAAGGCCACGCCGGTCGACAAGGTCCACACCTGGCCGCACCTGCTCGCCGCCGAGTTCGTGGCGGCGCTCGCCTGCACGGCACTCACGTTCATCTTCTCGATCTTCGTGCACGCCCCGCTCCTGCAGTTGGCCAACACGAATCAGACGCCGAACCCCTCCAAGGCCCCGTGGTACTTCCTCGGCCTCCAGGAACTGCTCGTCTACTTCCACCCGATGGTGGCGGGCGTGACGCTCCCGGGCGTCGGCATGATCGCCCTCATCCTCACCCCGTACCTCGACCGCAACCCGTCGAACAAGCCCGAAGATCGCAAGTTCATCACGTCGATCCACACGATCCACCTGATGTTCTGGGCGGTGCTCGTGGTCATCGGATCGTTCTTCCGTGGCCCGGGCTTCAACTTCGTCTTCCCGTGGGTCGAAGGCCTCTTCTTCGAACTGTGAGCCGCGTGGCCCACCCCCTCGTTCCCGTTCTCGACATGGAGATCCCATCATGAACACCGCAGCAGCCATCACCATCGCCATCGTGGTCGTCGTCGCCTTCGCAGCCATCGCCTTCTTCACCCTCGCTCGGAAGAGCGACGTGCGTGGGGCAGGCGCGCTCTCGGGCGAAACCGTCAACCGCGACAAGGCCCACCGCAAGGACTCGCGAGCCTTCGAAGAAGCAGCCACCAGCGAGCGCACCGCCGCTGTCGCCGAAGCCGAAGGGACGGCGGCGCGTGGAGCCGGCACGGCACTCGCGACCATCGACGACGAGCCCGCCATCGTCCCGTGGGTCGCTCCCGACCCCGAAGTGATCGGCGTGTCGCGCCGTCAGTTCTTCAACCGTGCGACCGTCACACTGATGAGTGCCGGGCTCGGAGCGTTCGCAGCCGCCGCATTCGTGGGCTTCCTGTGGCCGACCGGCACCGGCGGCTTCGGCGGTTCGGTCCCGGTCGGAAAGCTCGGCACCGTCAAGGACGGCATCAAGGCCGGCGGCGGGTTCTTCTACGCCCCCGAAGCCCGTTCGTGGATCACCGAGTACCCCTCCGAAGCTCTGCCCATCGCCCGCTCGATCTACCCGGCGAACCTGCTCACGGCGATGGAAGAAGGCATCGCAGTCATCAGCCAGAAGTGCCCCCACCTCGGTTGTCGTGTGCCCGAGTGCGCCACGAGCCAGTGGTTCGAGTGCCAGTGCCACGGCTCGCAGTACAACCGTGTGGGTGAGAAGAAGGCCGGGCCCGCGCCGCGCGGCATGGATCGCCACCCGGCCGAGATCACCGCCGGTGGCGACGTCGTCATCAACACCGGCATCGTCGTTCCCGGCCCCGCCATCGGGGTCAATACGACCGGACAAGAAGCCGAAGGCCCCCACTGCACCGGTGGCGGAGATCACTGATGGTCGCAGTGACCACGACATCGATCGCAGCGTTCGCGTTTGCGGTCATCCTGATCGGGTTTATCATCTATGCGCTCTTCAACGTCCGCGCCGGACGCGAAGAGATCGGCTCCGAGATCGAACTCGCCGCGAACCGCAAGGTCTATTACGACGACGAAACCCTCGAAGGGCCTCGTCTCGAGCGGATGCAACTCCTTGGAGTACTGCTGCTGCTCGTGTCGGTCATCGGCCTGCCGTTCTACTGGATCCTCGAGCCTGCCCGCCAGGCGGGTGCTCAGGAAGGCTGGGATCGCCGCTTCGCCTCGTGGGGATCGCAACTCTTCGAGCCGACCGCTGAAGGTGGATTCAACTGCGCCGGTTGTCACGGCGGGATGAACGCCGTCGGCGGAGCCGCGCCGTTCACGGTCACCGATCCCGAGACGGGAGCGGTCACCGCCGTCAACTGGAAGGCCCCCGCACTCAACACCGTCTTCTACAAGTTCGACGAATCCGAGGTCGAGTTCATCCTCAACTACGGGCGCCCGTTCTCGCCGATGTCGCCGTGGGGCACGATCGGCGGAGGACCGATGACGACGCAGCAGATCGAGACGGTCATCGAGTACCTCAAGAGCATCCAGATCCCGCGTGAGGGGTGCCTCGACGACGAACTCGGCGGCGACGAGTACTTCGACGTCCAGCTGTGCCCGTCGGGTCAGTTGCCCGACGACGACAAGGCCGACATCGAGCAAGCCATCCAAGCGTCGATGCAGGCAGACGGCTACAGCTACGGTGAAGCGATCTTCAACCTCGAACTCGGCTCGGGCGCCTACAGCTGCGCACGATGCCACACTCTCGGGTGGAGCTACGACGACCCGGGCGTGACCGGGCAGGGGGCGTATGGCTGGAACCTCACCGCAGGTTCGACCAACGATCACTTCGCCGACGAAGACAGCATGGTCGATTTCATCAAGAACGGTTCTGAGTTCGGCAAGCTGTACGGTCTCAACGGTCAAGGAAGCGGCCGCATGCCTGGCTTCGGTTCAGTTCTGACCGACGACCAGATTCGCGCCGTGGTCGAATACGTCCGGAGTTTGTGAGCTGAAATGAATCTGTTGGCAATCGGTTGGGAGCCAGAGCTCCGCGGCCTGCTCACCGTCGTCATCGCCGTCGTCATCTTGATGGGCAGCATCTACCTCATCATGTTGACCAACATGGGTGCGCGCCTCGCGTTCCTCGTGTCGCTGGCCGGGCTCGCCGGCTGGATGATGCTCATGGGTCTCACCTGGTGGATCTACGGCATCGGCCTGCGTGGGCCCGATCCGTCGTGGGCGCCGGTCCCCGGCGCCACCGTCCTGCAAGACACCGACGCGCTGCGCAGCGTCGGCATCCTCGAGCGCCCGGTCGACGTCGGCGACGACGCCACCCCGGCCGAAGAGGCCGAAGCAGTGGGCGGCATCCTGCGCTCCGAGGGCTACATCGTCCTCGACCCGGCATCGCCGGCGTTCGGCCAGGCGCAGGCGACGGCGAGCGAATTCCTCGAAGAGGCCGGAGCCTTCACCGCCGGCGAGTACGCGATCACCGACATCTACGACATCGGCGGAGAGCGGTACCCGATGCTCGAAGCAGGTCAGGTCCCCGGCCTCTCCAACGAGTCGCTGGACTTCGTCGCCTTCTTCCACAAGCCGCACTTCGTGATCGTCGAGGCGGCACCGTTCGTGCAGGTTCGCACCGAACCGGGCCGTGCCCCCGTCACTCCGCAGATCGACGAGACACGTCAGCGCCAGTACGTCTACATGGTCCGTGACCTCGGCGCCCGCCGCCAGCCTGCCGTGGTGTTGACGCTGGGCGGTGCAGCCATCTTCTTCTCGCTGGCCTACCTGCTCCACCGCCGTGAGCGCCACCTCGAAGAGAACCTGTCGAACGCGAAAGCCGTCGCGACCGCCTGATGGGCCAGTACCTGCCGATCGTGATCCTGATGCTGCTCGGCATCGTGTTCGGCGTCTTGAGCCTGTTGGCGTCGAAGTTGCTCGGCCCACGTCGCCCGTCGGCGGCCAAAGAAGCCCCGTACGAGTGCGGCATCGTGCCCACCCGTGAGCCCCCCGAGCGCTTCCCGGTCAGCTTTTACATCGTGGCGATGCTGTTCATCATGTTCGACATCGAGATCATCTTCATCTACCCGTACGCCGTCGCGCACAGCTCGCTCGGCTACTACGGGTTCTGGGCAGTGCTGATCTTCTCCGTCATCTTCTTCCTGACCTTCGTGTACGAGGTCGCCCGTGGCGGCCTCGACTGGGGTCCGATCCAGCGCTACCGCAGCTTGGAAGCCGACGCGGCACTCGTGTCGCCGGCACGGACGCTCGGCTCGACCATCCGTCGAGTCGGAACCGAAGGACGCCTGGTCGAACCGGGCCACGACGACACCGCCGAACAACCCGCCGCATAAGGGAGACTCCACTCATGGGCATCGTCAACGATGTGCTCGACGACGGACTGGGCGGTTTGTCGCACAACGTCATCACGGGCAAGCTCGAAGACCTCATCAACTGGTCACGGTCGCGTTCGTCGTGGCCCGCCTCGTTCGGCTTGGCATGCTGCGCGATCGAGATGATGGCGACCGGCGGCGCGCACTACGACATCTCGCGCTTCGGCATGGAGGTCTTCCGCGCCAGCCCGCGTCAGGCCGACATCATGATCGTCGCCGGTCGTGTGAGCCAGAAGATGGCACCCGTCCTCCGTCAGGTGTACGACCAGATGATGGAGCCCAAGTGGGTCATCTCGATGGGTGTGTGCGCCAGCTCGGGCGGCATGTTCAACAACTACGCGATCGTGCAGGGGGTCGATCAGGTCGTGCCCGTCGACGTGTACGCACCGGGTTGTCCGCCCACCCCCGAGACGCTGATCCACGCGATCGAGCAGCTGCACGGCCTCATCGAGAACGAGCAGATCCTGAAGCGTCGCGCCGAGACCGGCCAGGGAGCGGGCATCCACGTCGAGCACATCGAGACCGGTGCGACCCCCGTCCTGCTCGGGAGCAAGTCGTGAACGACATCCACGGCTGCCCGGTCACCGACTCGCGTGGCCAAGAGGTCATCCACCCCACACGTGAGCAGTACCTCGACGTCGCCAAATCGCTGGCCGACGAGGGCTACACCGTCGCTGTCGACCTCTGCGGAGTCGACTACCTCCTGTACATGAATCGACCGCTTCCCGAAGGCATCGTTCCCGAGCGTTTCGAGGTCGTCGTCCAGTTGCTCGACATCGGCGATCGCAAGCGCACCCGGTTGCGCGTCCAGGTCCCCGAATCCGACCCGGTCGTCGCATCGTTGTTCGACCTCCATCCCGGCACCGAGGCACCCGAGCGCGAGACTTTCGACATGTTCGGCATCTCGTTCGACGGCCATCCCGATCTCACGCGGATCTTGATGCCCGAGGACTGGGAAGGTCATCCGCTGCGCAAGGACTACGACATCGGCAGCATCCCCGTCCAGTTCAAGGAGGCACACGCGTAATGGCGACCACCGAAGAAGATCTGACCAGCGGGGGCGCCACGGCGCTCGACGAGGTCGAGCGGCGCGTCGCCGCAGCCGTCGAGCCGTCGAGCTACGCGGTCTTCGTCCCCAACACCGACGAGGGTGCGCAGCTGCTCAAACCGCGCAGCCAGACCACCGCCAAGGGCCTGATGCGCGAAGTGGGTTCGGTGCTGCGCATGTCGGAGGCCGAAGCGGCGCTCCTCGGCGACCTTCCCGACGATCCCGAAGACGACCAGACCATGGTCATCAACATGGGCCCGCAGCACCCGTCGACCCACGGCGTGCTGCGCCTGATGCTCGAGATGCAGGGCGAAGAAGTGCTGCGCTGCAAGCCGATCATCGGCTACCTGCACACCGGCATGGAGAAGACCGCCGAGTCGCTCACGTACATGCAGGGCGGCACGAACGTCACGCGCATGGACTACCTCAGCCCGCTGAACAACGAGCTGGTGTTCTCGATGGCCGTCGAGCAGCTGCTCGGCATCTCCGACGACATCCCGGAGCGGGCGACCTGGATCCGCATGCTGATGTCGGAGCTGAACCGCATCGCCAGTCACCTGTTGTTCATGGCCACCAACGGCATGGACCTCGGCGCCGTCTCGATGATGATCTACGGCTGGCGCGAGCGCGAAGAAGTGCTTCGTTTCTTCCAAGAGGTGACCGGCCTGCGGATGAACCACAACTACATCCGCCCGGGTGGTGTCGCCGCCGACCTGCCCGCCGGGTGGCGTGACGGCGTCCTGCGACTCCTCGACCTCATCCCGCCCCGCCTCGACGAGTACGACATCCTCCTCACCGGCCAGCCGATCTTTCGCGAGCGTCTGCAGGGTGTCGGCGTGATCACACCCAACGAGGCACTCGCGCTCGGTGCGACCGGCCCGATCGTCCGCTCGACCGGCGTCCCGTGGGACCTGCGCCGTGACATCCCGTACCTCCACTACGACGAGATGGACTTCGACGTGATCGTCGGCTCGTACGGCGATGCGTTCGACCGCTATGCGATCCGCCTCGCCGAGATCCGCGAGTCGATGAGGATCGTCCGCCAGATCCTCGACAAGATGCCGCTCGGCGACTACCGCATCCAGGACAAGAAGGTCACCCCACCGCCGCGCGCTCGCATCGACGAGTCGATGGAGGCACTGATCCACCACTTCAAGATCTTCACCGAGGGCTTCAAGGTGCCCGAAGGCGAGGTCTACGTGGGGATCGAGAGCCCGCGCGGCGAGATCGGTTGCTACATCGCCTCCGACGGTTCGCCCACCCCGTACCGCATGCACATGCGAGATGCGTCGTTCACGAACATCCAGTGTCTGCCGCACATGATGCGCGGTGGCCTCGTGGCCGACGCAGTTGCCGTGATTTCCTCGGTCGACCCGGTGCTCGGCGGGGTAGACAGATAACCGATGTCCCGTCTCAGCGATTCCAACGTCGTGCTCGCGCACGAGATCATCTCGCGCTACCCGCGCAAGAAGTCGGCGCTCATCCCGCTGCTGCACCTGAGCCAGCAGCAGAACGGCTACGTCACCGACGAGGCGATGCGCCACCTCGCCGAACTCCTCGACATCACGCCCGCCGAGGTCATCGGCACGGCCACCTTCTACGAGATGTTCAAGTTCGAAGAGGTCGGCAAGTACGTGATCAACGTGTGCGGCACGCTGTCGTGTGCGCTGCTCGGCGCTCACGACCTCCTGCACCACGCCGAGCAGAAGCTGGGGATCAAGGCCGGTTCCACCACCTCCGACGGCATGTTCACCCTCGAGCACGCCGAGTGCCAGGCGGCGTGCACCGAAGCGCCGACCCTCCAGGTCAACTACCGCCACAAGTACCGGGTCACCACCGCCGACTTCGACGCGATGGTCGATGACCTGCGCGCCGGCAAGCTCGACAGCGAGATCCCGCCACACGGCACCCTCGGTCGCAACCGTCAGCACATCCCCGCCGACAAGTTCGTCGGCGCTCCCGCCCCCGAGTCGGTCACCGAGCCGCCGGCGTGGATCCCCGTCACCGTCGGAGACGACTCATGAGCAGCACCGCGATCACCCGTGAGTACACGCCCGGCTTCTACGAGGGCGACCGGCCCAAGGTCGTCACGTCGCGCTTCGAGTACGAAGACAGCCACACGCTCGACCGCTACCTGGCTACCGGTGGCTACCAGGGTCTGAAGAAGGCCGTGGAGATGACGCCCGACGAGATGAGCGCCGAGGTCAAGGCGTCGACGCTCCTCGGACGCGGGGGCGCGGGGTTCCCCGCCGGCGTCAAGTGGGGCTTCACGCCGCAGGGCGTCTGGCCTCGCTACCTCGTCGTCAACGGTGACGAGTCCGAGCCCGGCACCTACAAGGACCGCCTCCTCATGGAGCGCGACCCACACCAGCTGATCGAAGGCTGCCTGATCGCCAGCTACGCGGCCGGTCTGTCGCAGGTGTTCCTGTACGTCCGCGGCGAGATGCCGCTCGCGCACGAGCGCATCGCGCAAGCGCTCGACGATGCGTACGAGGCCGGCTACATCGGCAAGAACATCATGGGCACCGATCTCAGCGTCGACATCATCTTGCACTGGGGTGCCGGCGCATACGTGGTCGGTGAAGAGACGGCGCTGATCGAATCGCTCGAAGGCGAGCGCGGCATGCCGCGTCTCAAGCCGCCGTACTTCCCGGCGGCGATCGGCCTGTACGGCCAGCCCACCATCGTCAACAACGTCGAGACGCTCGCCAACCTGCCGTTCATCGCGAACGAGGGCTCGGCCGAGTACCTCAAGATCGGCACCGAGACCTCGCCCGGTACGCGCATGGTCGCCATCTCGGGCCACGTGAAGCGTCCTGGCGTCTACGAGATCGTCAACGGCTCCACCACGTTCCGCGACATCATCTACGGCGACGAGTTCTGCCAGGGCATCCGTGACGACAACGAACTGAAGGCATTCGTACCCGGTGGCGGCTCGGCTCCGTGGTTCCTGCCCGATCAACTCGACGTCGCATTCGAGAGCAAAGAAGCCGGCGCCGCGGGTTCGATGCTCGGTTCGGGAGCCGTCATGGTGATGGACGACACCACCGACATCCCCGAGGCCGCCCTCACCCTCGTGCGCTTCTACGCCCACGAGTCGTGCGGCAAGTGCGTCCCGTGCCGCGAAGGCGGCACCTGGCTGCTGCGCATCCTCGAACGCATCTGTTCGGGACACGGCACCGACGCCGACCTCGACCTGATCTACGAAGTCGGCCAGTCGATCTGCCCCGGCGACATGCCACACGCGTCGAGCGAACGGCTCGGTCTCGACGCCGTGCCGTTCCCGTACAAGATGACGACGATCTGCTTCGTCGGACCATCGGCCTATGCTTCGATCCACTCGCCGCTGGTGCTGTTCCGTGACGAGTTCGAGGCCAAGGTGACCGCCGCCCCGAAGCGCATCAGCATCCCCGTCGCAATAGCAGGCTCATGACCACCGAAGACACGACGAACGAGCCGCTCGAGGCGGTCAACGAGGACGTGCCCCAACAGGAGCAAGACCTCGAACTGGTTCCCGAGCCCGACCCCAACGTCGTCCCGGTCACGCTGAACGGACGCGAGATCGAGGCCCGCAAGGGCGAACTCGTCATCGCGGCCGCCGAACGCCACGACGCCTACATCCCGCACTTCTGCTACCACCCGCGCATGAAGTCGGTGGGCATGTGCCGGCAGTGCCTCGTCGAGGTCGACACCGGCCGCGGGATGCAGCTCCAGCCGTCGTGCATGATCACCGTCTCGCCCGAGATGAAGATCGAGACCGAGTCGCCCACGGCGAAGCGTGCCCAGGAGGGCATGATCGAGCTGCTGCTGGCGAACCACCCGCTCGACTGCCCGGTCTGCGACAAGGGGGGCGAGTGCCCGCTGCAAGACCAGGCGTTCAGCCACGGTCCGGGCGAGAGCCGCTACGTCGAAGAGAAGCGCCACTACGAGAAGCCGATCCCGATCTCCGATCTGGTGCTGCTCGACCGTGAGCGCTGCATCCTCTGTGATCGCTGCACCCGCTTCGCCGACGAGGTGGCCGGTGACAAGCTGATCCACTTCACCCAACGCGGGAACGAAACGCAGGTGATGACCTTCCCCGACGAGCCGTTCGCGTCGTACTTCTCGGGCAACACCGTGCAGATCTGCCCGGTCGGCGCGCTGACTGCCGAGCCGTACCGCTTCAAGGCCCGCCCGTGGGACCTCGCCCAGGAGGAGTCGACCTGCACCACGTGTTCGGTGGGCTGTCGGACCGTCGTCCAGTCGAGCCGCGACGAACTGCTCCGCTACCAGGGAGTCGATTCCGAGCCGGTCAACCACGGCTGGATGTGCGACCGTGGTCGCTTCAACTTCGAGGCCGTCAACTCCGAGCAGCGTCTCGACGACCCGCTCGTCAAGACCGCCGCCGGACAGACCCCGACCAACTGGACCTCGGCGCTCTCCGCCACCGCACGCCTCATCTCCGAAGCCGTCGCATCCGGCGGCGCCGCGAGCATCGGCCTGCTCGGTGGCGCCCGCGGCAGCAACGAAGACGCCTTCGCGTGGGCGCAGCTCGCCGACGCGATCGGGATCACTCACCGCGATGCCCAGCTCGGCGACGGCCTCCCGGCCTCCGTGCTCGGCCTCGACCGGGCGACGATCGAACAAGCGGCCAACGCGTCGACCGTCGTGCTGCTCGGTGGCGACATCAAAGAAGAGCTGCCGGTGCTGTACCTGCGCCTTCGCGACGCTGCCGTCGAGAAGCGCTCGACCCTCGTCGAGTTCTCGAGCGTCGACACCGGCCTCACCCGCTACGCCGCGCACAGCGTGCGCCATCAGCCCGGGATGCAGGCCGTCGCGGTCAACGAGTCGCTCGCCCACCTCGGTGGCGACGACATGGTCGTGGTCGTCGGGCGCCCCAACCTCGCCGAGTCGGCCGACGAGACCATGGCGGCGCTCGCCGCCGTGCTCGCCGCCAACCTGAACGCGAAGGTGCTGCCTGCGCTGCGCCGCGGCAACGTCATGGGCGCACTCTCGGTCGGCATGGCGCCCGCCGACGCCGACCACGATGGGCTCGCCACACTGCGTGCTGCGGCCGACGGCAAGCTCGAACTGTTGATCCTGCTGGGCGCCGACCCGCTCAACGACTGCCCCGACGCCGACCTCGCTCGCCGTGCGCTCGCCGGTGCGCGCAGCGTCGTCTCGATCGACACGCACCCGAGCGAGTCGACCCGCCAGGCCGACGTGGTGCTGGCCGCAGCGGCGTACGGCGAGAAGGCCGGCACGACGACCAACCTCGAGGGTCGCGTCACGCTGCTGTCCGACAAGGTCACCACCACCGGGAACTCGCGTCCCGACTGGATGATCGCCGCCGAACTCGCGCTGATGCTCGATTTCGAGGGAGGCCTCGCCGAGGTCGCCTCGGTCGAAGAAGTGACCGCCGCCATCGCCGGCGAAGTCCCCGGATTCGCCGGCGTCACCGCCGCTGCGCTCGCCGCCGATCCCGACGGAGTGCTCGTCGAGCCGGTTCGCGCCGAACTCGCACCGGTCGGCCAGACGGCGACCCTGCGTAACAGCTACGACCACCGCCTCGTGGTCAGCCGCAAGCTCTACGATCAGGCCATCGGTACGGCCATGTCTCACTCGATCGCACGGCTCGCTCCCGGCGCCGGTGCACACGTGCACCCACTCGACCTCGATCAACTGGGCGCCGCCGAAGGCTCCGATGTGCGCCTCGTCACCGATCGCTCGTCGACCATCCTGCCGATACACGCCAACCCGGGCATCGCTCGCGGCGTGGTGTGGGCGCCGTTCAACCAGGGCGGCGGCAGCGTCGAAGAGCTCATCGACTCGTCCGCTGCGATCATCGACGTGAAGATCGAGGTCGTCGCGTGATCGCCATCGATCCACTCGGCCTCGACGGTCTGTGGTGGAAGCCGCTTCTGATCATGATCGTGAAGGTCCTCGTGATCTTCGGAGTGAGCCTCGTCGCCACGATGCTGATGATCTGGGGCGAACGCAAGGTCGTGTCGGGGATGCACAACCGCATCGGCCCGAACAAGGCCGGCCCCTTCGGCATCCTCCAGTCGCTCGCCGACGGCATCAAGGCGTTCTTCAAAGAGACGTTCACGCCGAGCAAGTCCGACCCGTTCATCTACAAGCTCGCTCCGTACCTGATGTTCGTGCCGGCCTTCCTCATCTGGTCGGTCATCCCGCTCGGCGGCGACTTCACCGACGGCAACGACGGCACGGTGACGCTCTTCGGCGAGACCTTCCGCCTGCAGCTGGCCGACCCGCCGGTCGGCATCCTGCTCGTTCTCGCCATGTCGTCGATCGCCGTGTACGGCGTGATGCTCGCCGGGTGGGCGTCGGGGTCGAAGTACCCACTGCTCGGCGCGGTCCGTGGATCGGCACAGATGATCTCCTACGAGGCGGCCCTCGGGTTGAGCCTCGCCGCCGTGCTGCTGTCGAGCGGCACGCTGTCGACCGCCGGCATCGTCAGCTCGCAAGGCGGCTTCTTCGACTGGAACCTCTTCGCCACCGGCATCGTCCCGTTCGTGATCTTCCTGATCGCCACCACCGCCGAGCTGAACCGGCCACCCTTCGACCTGGTCGAAGCCGAGCAGGAACTGGTGTCGGGCTTCAACACCGAGTACGGCGGTATCGCGTTCGCCCTCTTCTTCCTTGCCGAGTTCATGAACGTGATCACGATGTCGGGCATCGTCGTCACGCTCTTCCTGGGCGGGCCGCAGCCGATCGGCGGGCTGAACATCCCGATCATCCCCGGCGCCATCGAAGGCACGATCTGGTTCGTGCTCAAGCTGCTCATCTTCCTCTACATGTTCATCTGGCTCCGCGCCACGCTCCCGCGGCTGCGGTACGACCAGCTCATGGACCTCGGCTGGAAGGTGCTGATCCCGGTCGCGCTCGGCTGGTTCCTCCTCCTCGCCGCTCTGCGTGAGTTCTCGCCGAACCGTGAGTTCTCCGACAGCGTGCGGGTCACGCTGATCTGCGTGGCGTGCGGAGCGGTCGCGATCGCCCTGTTCGCCGCCGCACTCCGGGTCAGCAACCGCAACCGCCTCGCCGAGCCGCTGCAGGAAGGGTCGACCCTCTGATGGGCTACTTCGAAGGATTCGCCGTCACGATGCGCCAGCATCGCCTCTTTGGTGGCAAGCGGGTGACCACCGAGTACTCGGGCGGTCGCAAGGCGAAGAAGAAGGGCGAGACCACCAACGACGTCGAGGGCGACGAGAAGATCCCCAAGCCCGAACGCCTCCACGGCCGCCACGTCCTCAACCGATACGAAGACGGCATGGAGAAGTGCATCGGTTGCGAGTTGTGCGCCGGCGTGTGCCCGGCCAACTGCATCCACGTGCGCGGCGCCGACAACGACCCGGTCAACCCCACGTCTCCCGGCGAGCGCTTCGGCTACATCTACGAGATCAACTATCTCCGGTGCATCCACTGCGACCTCTGCGTCGAGGCGTGCCCGACCGAGGCGATCACCGACACCAAACTGTTCGAGTTCTCGTTCACGAACCGCAAGGACGCGATCTACACGAAGAACGAACTGGTCGTCGACGACGACGGCAAGCCCCAGCACCTTCCGTGGGAAGACTGGCGCGACGGCGACGACGACCACACGTCGGGCTGGATGCGCGCCACGTCGCCGTCGGGCGACGCCACCTTCGAGGGCCAGGTCGGCTGGAGCAACGAACTGGGTCACGGAACACGTCCGCCCGAGCCGGCTCAAGCCGACCGGGATGTATCTGTCAGAATCGTCGACCGATGAACCCGACGTTCCTGGAATACCTCGTCTTCGTCGTCGCGTCCCTGATGATGATCGGTGGCGCGCTGGGTGTAGTCCTCTTCAAGAACCCCGTCCATGCCGCGCTCGGGCTCATCTTGACGCTGTTCGGCGTCGCCGTCCACTTCGTCGCGCAAGAAGCCCACTTCCTCGCTGCGGTCCAGGTGATCGTCTACGCCGGTGCGATCGTCGTGCTGTTCTTGTTCGTGATCATGCTGCTCGGGGTCGACAAGGCGGTCGACCTGTCGATCGAGCCGATCCCGATCCAACGCCCGCTCGCAGCGGTCATGTCGATCGGTCTGGTCGGGCTGATCACCGCCGCGGTCGTCCAGGCCGGTGACGCGGTGGGCACCGTCAACCCGGGCACCGGGATCGATGTCGCCACTGTCGAGAACAACGACAGCAACATCCAACAGCTCGCGCAGAACCTGTACAACGACCACGTGCTGGCCTTCGAGCTGACGTCGGTGCTGTTGATCGTCGCCGTGGCCGGCACCGTGCTGCTGACCCGCAAGTGGCCCAAGCAGGCCGACTCGTGATCGCCGCCATCGAGCCGTCCTGGTACCTCGTCGTCGCGTCGGTTCTGTTCGCGATCGGCGCGTTCGGGCTGCTGGTGCGGCGCAACCCGTTGCAGATGTTCATGTGCATCGAGCTGATGCTCAACGCCGCCAACCTCACCTTCGTGGCACTCGCCACGAGCCTCGGTGACATCAACGGCCAGACCGCGGTGTTCTTCGTGATGGTCGTGGCGGCTGCCGAAGTCGTGGTCGGCCTCGGCATCCTGGTGTCGATCCTGCGTCGCCGACCCGGCGCGACCGCTGACGATCTCGCAGAGCTGAAGGGCTGAACATGGTCGAACTCGTCTGGCTCATCCCTGCCTTTCCGCTGCTCGGATTCCTCATCATCCTCGTCGCCGGTCGCCGCCTCGGCGAACCGCTCGCCGGGCTGGTCGCCACGGCGATGGTCGGCGCCAGTTTCGTGGTCGCCGCGCTCACCTACTTCGAGTTGCTCGGCATGGACGAGAAGGAGCGCTCGCACGTCGAGACACTGTTCTCGTGGGTGCCCGTCGGCGACCTGCAGATCGACATGGCGTTCCTGGTCGACCCGCTCTCGATCACGATGTGCCTGTTCGTCACCGGCATCGGTGCGCTCATCCACCTGTACTCGATCGGGTACATGCACGGTGACCCCAAGTTCTCGAAGTTCTTCCTGTACCTGAACCTGTTCATCCTGTCGATGACGCTGTTGGTCCTCGGCTCGAACCTGCTCGTCACGTTCCTCGGCTGGGAGGGCGTCGGCACGTGCTCGTACTTCCTCATCTCGTTCTGGCACACCAAAGAGGCCAACGCCACCGCCGGCAAGAAGGCGTTCGTCACCAACCGCATCGGTGACTTCGGTGTGATGCTCGCGATGTTCCTTGCGTTCGGTGCCGTCGGCTCGATCGACTACGCCGTCATCAACGACTCGGCCCTCGCCGGAACGCTCACCCAGGCAACCGCCACGGGCATCGCTGCACTGCTGTTCCTCGGCGCAGTCGGTAAGTCGGCTCAGCTTCCGCTGTACGTGTGGCTGCCCGACGCCATGGCCGGCCCGACCCCGGTCTCGGCGCTCATCCACGCCGCCACCATGGTCACCGCCGGCGTGTATCTGATGGTGCGCATCAACCCGGTCCTGGGTGCCGCGGCCGACTGGGTGCCGACCCTCATTGCCTGGACCGGCGCCATCACGGCGCTCTTCGCCGCCACGATCGCGCTCGCCCAGAACGACATCAAGAAAGTGCTGGCGTACTCGACGGTCAGCCAACTCGGCTACATGTTCCTCGCCGTCGGCACCGGCGCGTACGTCGCAGCGATCTTCCACATGGTCACCCACGCCTTCTTCAAGGCGCTGCTGTTCCTCGGCTCCGGCTCGGTCATCCACGGGATGCACGAGGAGCAGGACATGCGCAAGATGGGCAAGCTGTTCAAGTTCATGCCCGTCACCGCGGGCACGTTCATCATCGGCTGGCTCGCCATCGCCGGAGTGCCGCCGTTCGCCGGCTTCTGGTCGAAAGACGAGATCCTCCTCTACGCCGCCGCCGAGAGCTGGGCGCTCTACGCCATCGGCATCGTCACCGCGATCCTCACTGCGTTCTACATGACCCGCCAGGTCGTCATGACCTTCTTCGGTGATCAGAAGTGGGGCAGCCTCGCCAACGAGGCCGAAGCAGCACACCTGAACGACGAGTCCGACACCGCTGTCGAGACCGACGGCGCCGAGGCCGAAGCGATCGAGACCGTTGCCGACGAAGAACTGGTCACCCACGGGGCGCACGGCGAGTTCAAGCCGCACGAGTCGCCTCCGTTCATGCTCATCCCGCTGGTCGTGCTGGCCGGTCTGTCGATGGTCGGTGGAATCATCCAGCTCCCGTCGATCGGGATCATCCCGAAGAACGCTCAACACAAGTTGCTCGACTGGCTGCACCCGATCGTCGAGTTCGGTGAAGAGGCCGAGGAGCGCGGCATCGGTGAGGCGGTCATCAAGGGCACGACGGCCAACGACATGAAGATCACGCTGATCTTCGTGGCCATCGCGTGTGCGCTCGTCGGCATCGCTGCGGGTTGGGCCGTCTACCAGAAGAAGATCGCCAAGCCGATCGAGCCCGCCATCCTCGAACGTGGTTGGGGCTACGACGCAGCGATCTCGTGGTTCATGGGCAAGCCGGGCCGTGCCGGCTTCGACGCGGTCGCCACATATGACAGCAAGGTGGTCGACGGCGCCGTCAACGGCGTGGCGACTCTCGTACGCGGTGTCGGTGGTCAGGCGCGCAAGGCGCAGACCGGATACGTGCGCCAATACGCAAGCATCATCGGAGTCGGCGTCGTGGCGCTCCTCGGTTGGTTCGTGGTGATTCGAGGAATTCTGTGATGCCCGTTCTCGAGATCCTCGCTGCCGAATCGTCGGTGGGTTCGGGCGAATTCCCGATCCTCACCGCGCTCGTGCTCACGCCGCTGATCGGCGCGATCGGGATCCTCTTCACCACGAAGAGCCGCCCCGACTTCGCCAAGCTCATCGCTCTCATCGCCTCCGTCGCCACCGGAGCGATGACGCTCTGGGTGCTCAAGGAGTTCGAAGCCGGCGCCGGCTACCAGTTCCAGTCGCAACAGACGTGGATCGAGCAGTGGGGCATCGGTTGGCACCTCGGGATCGACGGCATCTCGTTGTTCCTCGTGGTCCTCACCGGCATCCTCTTCCCGCTGGCGATCGTCGGCATCGACCCGCACCACGACGAGAAGCCGTACCTCGCTTGGCTGTTGATCCTCGAGGCGGGCGTCCTCGGCTCGTTCCTCAGCCTCGACCTCTTCTTGTTCTTCCTCTTCTTCGAGATCGTGCTCGTCCCGATGTACTTCCTCATCGGGGGCTGGGGCTACGAGAACCGTGAGTACGCGGCCACCAAGTTCTACCTGTACACGTTCCTCGGCTCGGCGTTCATGCTCGTCGCGATCATCACGCTCGCGGTCCTCGCGAGCAACGACCTCGGCCGAGTCAGCTTCGACCTGATCGACCTGGAGAACGCCGACCTCGGGGTGAACACGGGGCGCTGGCTGTTCTTCGGGTTCGCCGTCGCGTTCGCCGTGAAGGTGCCGATCTTCCCGCTCCACACGTGGCTGCCCGACGCCCACACGCAGGCGCCCACCGCCGGCTCGGTCGTGCTCGCCGGTGTGATGCTCAAGCTCGGCACGTACGGCCTCTTGCGTTTCGGCCTCGGGCTGTTCGAAGAAGCGGTCACCTGGAGCCGTCCGCTCTGGCTCACGCTCGCGGTGATCGGCATCATCTACGGCGCCATCGCCGCGACGATGCAGAAGGACCTCAAGCGCCTCGTCGCATACTCGTCGATCGCCCACCTCGGCTTCATCGTCCTCGGTACCTTCGCCTTCACCACCCAGGCGATCACCGGTTCGGTGCTCCAGATGGTCAACCACGGCGTCTCGACCGGAGCCCTCTTCATGCTCGTCGGCATGATCTACGAACGTCGCAAGACCCGCCAGATCGCCGAGTTGGGTGGCATCCAGAAGGTCGCCCCGATCTTCGCCGCCGTCTTCATGATCGTGATGCTCTCGTCGATCGGCGTGCCAGGACTCAACGGCTTCATCGGCGAATACCTGATCCTGCTCGGCTCGTTCCAGACCGCCCGCTGGTGGACCGTCGTCGCCACCGCCGGTGTGATCCTCGCGGCGCTCTACCTGCTGTGGGCCTACCAGCGTGTCTTCCACGGCGAGCCCGACGAGGACAACGCGGCCTTCCCCGAGCTGAAGCTGCGCGAAGGCCTCGTGCTGCTGCCGTTCATCGTGGCGATCGTCTTCACCGGTGTGTACCCGAAGCCGCTGATCGATCGCATCGAACCCGACGTGCAGATCTACGTGACCGAACTCGAGAACAACGGCGGCCTCGTCACGCCGACCATCGGTGACCAGCGCGGCGAGTTCGAGGGGGAAGGCTGATGCTCGTTCAACAAGCGATCGACAACACGAACCCCGAGGTCCTCTGGTTCGCTCTCTCGCCACTGCTCGTCCTCGTCGGTGGCGCATTGTTCCTGATGGTCGTCGGCGCGCTGACGCCGCAGTGGCGTCACGGCGCCTACGCCTTCGTGTCAGCCACGGTCGCCGGTGCGGCGGGCGTGCTCGCCATCGTCAACTGGGACGACATCAGCGATCGCGGTCCGCAGACCCTCGTGGCGGGCGCGCTGGCGTTCGACACGTTCGCCATGTGGTCGACCATCACGATCAGCGCCGCAGTGCTGCTCGTGACGCTCCTGACCGATCAGTTCATCCGAGACACCCCCAACGACGGGCCCGAGGTCTACGCCCTCTACCTGGTCGCAGCAGCCGGTGGCATCGTGATGGCGTCGGCCAACGACCTGATCGTGCTGTTCCTCGGCTTGGAGACCCTGTCACTGGCGCTCTACGTGCTCGCTGCGTCGAACCGTCGCAGCGACGCCTCGGCCGAGTCGGGCCTCAAGTACTTCATCCTCGGCGGCTTCGCATCGGCGTTCTTCCTCTACGGCATCGCGCTCGTCTACGGCGCGACCGGAACCACGAACATCGGCGAGATGGTCGCCAACCTCAACACGAGCATCGACCTCGACAACGACGCACTCGCGCTCGCCGGTATCGCGCTGCTGATCGTCGGCCTCGGCTTCAAGATCGCGGCAGCACCGTTCCACGTGTGGACGCCCGACGTCTACCAGGGCGCGCCGTCGCCGGTCACCGCGTTCATGGCGTCGGTCGGCAAGGCAGCCGCGTTCGGTGCGGTCATCCGTGTGCTCGTATCGGGTCTGCCGGCCTTCGTCGACGACTGGCAGCCGATCATCTGGCTGCTCGCTGTGCTGTCGCTCGTCGTCGGTTCGTTCCTCGCGGTCGTCCAGACGAACGTGAAGCGCATGCTCGCCTACTCCTCGGTCAGCCACGCCGGTTTCCTCCTCGTCGGTGTCGAAGCAGCCGCCAACTCGATCGGTGCGGCCGACGTCGGCATGGGCATCACGTCGGTGCAGCTCTATCTTCTCCTCTACGCAGTGCTCGTGATCGGCTCGTTCGGTGTGGTCACCGTCGTCGCCGGCGACAGCGACGCATCGCTCGACACCTTCAAGGGGCTCGCCAAGCGCAAGCCGCTGCTCGCCGTCGCCTTCACGATCTTCCTGCTCGCCCAGGCCGGTGTGCCCTTCACGTCGGGCTTCATCGCCAAGTTCGGTGTCATCCAGGCCGCCGTCGATGTCGAGAGCTACGCCATCGCCATCATCGCGATGGTCGCCTCGGTCGTCGCCGCGTTCCTGTACCTGCGGATCATGGTCAGCATGTGGCTGCACGACGCCGACGACGACGCTCCGACGGTCGGAGTCGGGTTCTCGGCAGCGGTCGCCATCGGTGGCGCGGCCGTCTTCACGATCGCCATGGGTGTGTACCCGACCTGGCTGATCGATCTGTCGGACTCGATTCAGCTCGTCCGGTAGCGGCTCGACAGTCGAGGTTCAGATCGGGCGTCGGCGCGCCGATACATCCTGGGTGAGGACCGTGTCGTGACGTTCGACGTCATCTCCCTGCTCGAGATGGTCGGGCTCGTCGTCGGTGCGTGCGCGGCGTCGTGGATCCTTCGCCGTGTCATCCGGGCGATGACGCGTCGCGCAGTGCGCCTGGCCGCGAAGCGGCCGGGAATGTGGCGGGTTCGGCTTCAACGGCGCTCCGAGCTGGCGGCCGACTTCGAGGCGCGTCGGCGCTCGCGTGCCGATGCCTCGGCGCGGATGATCGGCCACATCGTCACCACGCTGATCGTGGTCGGCGCAGCGTTCATCGGCCTCCAGATCGTCGGCGTGGACCCGGTGTACGTCATCTCGTCGGCCGGTTTCGTGGGCCTGGCGATCGCCCTGTCGGGCCAGGAGATCATCCGTAACCTGCTCGTCGGGACGATGGCACTGCTCGAAGACCGCTATGCCGTGGGTGACGAGGTCGTGTTCAGTATCGGCGGCAACGAAGTCGAGGGGATCGTCGATCTGGTCGGGCCCGCCTCGGTTCGCCTCCGCACCCCTGCCGGGGCGACCTGGCATGCCGGTCACTCGGCGATCGAATCCATCACCAACCGGTCGCAGGTTGCAGCGACCGTCGAGATCCTCGTGCCGAGCAGGCGGTGGGACGACGTCGAATCCGATGCCGCCCGCATCATCGCCGACGCGTCGAACGACGTGGGCTTGACCGGTGTCGTGTTCCTGCCGGGGCTCGTGGCGACGCCGCACCCCGCTGGTGGGACGAGCGTCCAGGTGAAGGCGAACAAGCCGTTGACCGACGGACAGCGAGCGGCGCTCCAAGAGCGTCTGCTCAGCTGACGCCGAGGTCCTGCAGCTCCGCGGTCTGGAAGATCTGGCCGATGGTGAGCGCCACCGTCTCGAGGTCGCGCGTGTCGAAGCCGGCGAGCATGATGTCGACCATGTCGTCGTTCACCGGCAGGAACCCGCTGTACGCACGATGGCTGTCGCCGACGGGGACGAGCCGACCGATGACCTTCCAGCCTGCTTCGAGTGGTTCTTCGGGCACGGTGTCTCTCACCGTTAGGCGTTCGCGGGTGGCGAGGTCGACGACCTGCATGTCGTCGACGGTCGAGGCCGTCACCTCGTACACGCTGCGGCTCGCCGCGATCCACGACTCGACGAGTGCGACCTCGTCGGCGGGGAGCAGGCTGCGCTTGGCGTCGAGGAACATGTCGGCGACCTGTCCCTCGTGGAAGGCGAGGTCGATCGGCAGGTACGACTCGCGCAGCATCCGCTGGAGATCGTCGGATTCGACTTCGCTGACGATGGCGTCGGCGACGTTCATCGGTGCCGACGGGTCGACGAGCTGCATGAACCGCATCATCTTCACGTAGAGCCAGCCGGCGCGCAGTTCGACGGCGTGGAGTTCGTTGCCGAGATGGCACTGCTTGTACTTGCGGCCGGACCCGCACGGGCACGGGTCGTTGCGGCCAGCCATCGGGCGAGGTCGCATCGCGGCGAACGGAGCGATCTCCTCGGCGAGTTCTCGCCCGAACCCTCCGGTGGAGGTGACGGGGTCGTACTCGTCGTCGAGGTCGATGTCGGTGGACACGCCGGCTTCGTTGAGCAGGGCCCGGGCTGCGAGTGGGTCGCTCCGGTCGGCGGCGAGAGCCGCGAGGTCGGCGAGCACCATCGCATGCCCTGACGCCCGGACACCGTCGAGTAGTTCGACCGCCTCGTCGGCCCGTCCCTCGACTGCAGCGATGCGGGCACGCAACCACGTCGCCCCGGGCGAGTCCGACGATTCCACCCGGTCGGCGATCTCCGACGGATCGATACCGTCGGTGGTCCAGCCCCACCACGCGATCTCGGCGACGACGGCATCATCGAGTGCCTCGGGCAGCGAATCGTCGGGCGCGTCGTCGGTGAGCGCCAGCAGTTTGCGGGCCTGATCGTCGTCGATCTCGTGGTCGAGCTTGATGCGATTGATCGCCAGCCAATTCTCGAGCGCCTCCCAGTCGGTGTCGGAGGCACCCACGAGCCCACGTCGCACGGTCAGCCCGGCAGCGGTGATCAGCGCGTCGAGCGGAGCCACGGTCGAGGCGGTGAATGCGGATCGGTCCGCGGCAACAGCGGCGGCCAGGACTTCAGCGACGGTGGACGTGGTCACCTCGACACCGATCGAACGAGTGGTGGCGTGCGCAGCGAATGCGGCGTCGACGGCGTTCACCATGGTGGGGTCGGGGCCGGGCATCGCGTCGAGGGGAGCCACCTGGACGGTCCGGTCGGCGACGACCGTGAACGTGGCGGGTCCGGCAAGCGCATCGGTAGGGAGTACGACGATCTCGGCGCCGATGGCAGCCGGACCGAACGATTCGCCGTCAGCGCCGACGACGTCGACGTCGCCATCGAGCATCATGTCGACGAGTGGAGACAGGAATGGAGCAGCGGTCACGTACCCGTGGCGAGCGTCGTCGGCGGTGATCGGCACACTCCACGACACGCCTCGGTAGAGCGACGGGAGATGCGCCACGCCGTCGCCGAAGAGGGCGATGTCGGGAGTGACGTGAACCAGTTGATCGAGTTCGTCGTGTCCGAAACGGTCGGGCTCGCCGAGTGGGGCGCCGCCCTCGACGAGCGTCGAGCGTAGGTCGTCCATCGGGACGATCCGCTCGCCGAGCGCTGCGACGACGGCCACCAACAGTTCATCGACCCGTGACATCGACACGATGGTACGAGCGGGAGGCCGTCGATAATCTGCAACGACCATGACCGATGCATCAGCAGAGCGAGAGATCGCGAAAGAGCGCACGTTCGGAGGCGCCGGAGTGGACGTCGATCGCGACATCCGGATCATCGACCTGTCCGACACTGCGCTGACCCAGTCCGAGATCGATGACGCTCTCTGGTCGGCGGCGGCCCACACCGGCTTCTTCCAGGTGACCGGCCACGGGATCCCCCAGTGCCGGATCGACGAGGCGTTCGCCATGGCCGAGCGCTTCTTCGCTCTCCCCGAGGCGGTCAAGGCGACACGGCAGATGCCGTCGGGGACGAACAGCGGCTGGGAGTTCAAGTCGCAGCGTCGTCCGTCGACGGGCACGCTCGACCTCAAGGAGTCGTACCAGGTCACGATCTCGCGCATGGACCGGCTCGACCTGTGGCCGACCGACGACGAACTCGCCGACTTCGAGCAGACGATGCGTGACTTCGAAGCGGCGAACCATGCGGTGGCGATGACGATCCTGTCGTCGTTCGCCCGACGCCTCGGCTTCGCCGACCAGTTCTTCACCGAGCGCCACGATCCGACCTCGCCCGAGTACGAGTCGACCTTGCGGATTCTGCACTACTACCCGCTGAGTGCCAGCGACCTGCGCCCTGGCGACTGGCGGGCCGGCGCGCACACCGACTACGACTGCCTCACTCTGCTCCACCAGCAGCCGGGCCAGCGCGGCCTGCAGGTCTGCCCGGGCGCCGAGGCGGGTGACTCCGGTGAGCTCGGATGGACGAGTATCGAGCCGGTCGCCGGCACCATCACGTGCAACATCGGCGACATGCTGATGCGCTGGAGCGACGGGCAGCTGCCATCGACGCTGCACCGGGTGCGCATGCCCCGCCCCGACGAGCACCTCGGTGCCCGCTACTCGATGGCCTACTTCGCGCAGGCCGATCGTGACGCCGTGATCGAGAGCCCGAGCGGCGCCGGGGGAGCGATCACTGCGGTGGACTATCTCCAGCAGCGGATTGCCGCGAATTTCGCAGGCTGACCGCAAGCTTCTTCGGAGCGACGAGCAGGAACGCCTCCTCGATCATCCCGGCGACCTCGTCCCAGTCGGGTTCGACGTCGAGGCGCACCCCGAGCCACCCCCGACCGCCGACGTAGGGCGGGCGGTAGAAGCGTTCGGGCTCGGCTTCGACCATCTGCTCCTGCACGCCGCTCGGCGCCGGGCACCAGATGGTCGGGCCCTGTTCCTTGTGGCGGTCGACGTCGTGGAACGACGTGAACGTCGTCGTGTCACGGATGAAGAACGTGGGTGAGCCGTGGCTGAGCCGCTCGTTCGTCTCGGGGAGCGCCAAGCAGATGGCACGGATCCGGTCGAGCGGCGACATGGCCTAGATCAGCGTCCAGGTTCCGCAGGCGCCGAACGACTCGAACCCTTCGTCGCTCGAGTCGATCGTGACCAGTCGCTGCCCGGCGTTGGCGACGAGATCGTTCGCGATGATCGAGGTGACGTCGCCGTCGAAGGCCGAGACACGCTGCCAGTAGCAGCCCGCCTGGGCGTCGGTCCGGTAGGTGCCGGCGACGATGTGCTCGTTCACGACGTGCGATCCGGGCGGAATCGTCCCCAAGCGCAGGTTCGAGCCCGTGTACAACGTCATCGTCCCGCAGTCGCCACCGAACTCGAAGCCGACATCGGTGGCGTGGACGTCGACCACCACCCGGCCGTCTTCGCCACGGACGCTGAACGCGATGATGTCGCCATCGGTTCCGCCGAAGCCGCTCAGGCGCTCCCAGAAGCATCCGGCGAGCGCGTCGTCCATCACGTAGCGACCGGCCGGAAGCTGGGCGCCGACGATGTACTGGGCGGGCTCGAACGACGGCGGAATCGGCGGCGGAGTGGGTTCGGGCCCCGCGGAGTCGGCCGGGCACCCTCCGCCGGCCGAGGGCGGCGGAGTCCCCGTGAAGTAGCCGGCAACGTCGACGATGACGTTGGTCGGAGCGGAGGTGAACACGCAGATGTCGCCACCGATGCCGAGCCGGGCGATCGCCACGTTGGCCGTGTTGGATCCGGGCACGTAGTTGAGGTTCGAGGCCGACGGGCGGCTCTCGCCACGAGCGTGCACGGTGATGAAACCCGGTTCGACGGGACCTGCTGCGGTGACGTTGACGAGCACGGCGGTCGCATCGGAGGGGATCCCGGCCCGATCGGCCACCTGGACGGTCACGGTGCCGTCGGCGGGCCGCAACCCGGCGCCCTGTTCGAAGAAGTCGACCGTCTGGCCGCTCGGGCGCGTGTCGGTGATGCGTTGAGGGACGATCGCCGTGTACGCCTCGTCGTTCAGTGCACCGGCGACGTCGACGATCACGTCGGTCTCGGTGGAGGCGTAGAGGCAGATCGTGCCGTCGTCGCTGACCGCGGAGCCGACGATGTTCGCCGTCGCTCGCCTCGGTTGGTAGTTGAGGTTCGATGCGTCGGGACGATCCCCGCACGGCCACACGGTGACGAACCCGGCCGTGCTGGGTTGGGCGGCCGTGACGTTGACGACGACGGCGCCGGGCTCTTCGCCGACCCCGGCCCGGTCGGCGACGGTCAACTCGTAGGTTTCGCCGGCCTTCAGAGCGCCGGTCTGTTCGTCGTCCTCGTCGAAGGTGTCGCCGGTCGACCGCGTGTCGAGGATGCGGCGCGGTTCAGGCAGTGCGGAAAAGGAGTCGCCGGGGAGGCTTCCCGTCACGTCGACGATGACGTCGGTCGCTGACGAGGAGTAGATGCACACGTTGCCGATGTCGTCGAGTGCGGCGATCACCGTGTTCGCCGTGTTCCTGTTGCGCACGTAGTTGACGTTGGAGGCGTTCGGCACGTCGCCGCACGGGTAGACGGTGAGGAAGCCACTCGCTCCCGGACGAACTGCGGTGACGTTCAAGATCGCCGTCGACGCGTCGCCGGAGACATCGGCCAAGCCGGCGATCTGCACGGTGCGGCTCTCATCGGCGGCGAAGGCGGTGGATCCTTCGGCTCGTGTGTCGAGCAGTCGTCGCGGAGCATCGAGCGGCACGAGTTCGTCGGCGGCTGCGACGGGGGCGCCGACTCCGACGACCGATGCCGCCGACATCGACACGACGGCGAGCAGGGTCGGTACGCGTTTCGTCGCGGGAAATTTCATGGCTCGAACTGTAGGTCGGCCCGACATGTCGATCCGCCACCCCCTCGGCCGGTCGGCGCGCTGTTCAATCATGGCGGGCGAGTCCGATCGTGGGCGGCCTCATCTGGTGGCGAGCGCCCGTGTCGTCGATCAAGGTGAAGTGGCCGCCCCCGAGGGGGCTCATACTCCAGTGCTGCTCGTGCAGGAAGTGGTGGTGGTGCCAGCACAGGAGGGCGAGATTGTCGGGTTCGGTCTCGCCGTCGTCGGCCCAGTGGATGGCGTGGTGGGCGTCGCAGGCGGAGGCCGGGGTGGTGCACCCGTCGAACCGGCAGCCGTGGTCGCGCAGTGCGAGCACGTCGAACAGCGAATCGGACACGACGCGTTGGCGACGACCGTGGTCGAGAATCGTGGAGCCGGGCCCGGTGACGAGGCGGTGCAGCCCGCAATCGCAGGCCAGACGACGGATCGCCTCGGGTGTCGCGACGTGGCGAGTGGTGTCGGTCTCGTGGAGGCCGCCGCCGGACTGGGCGATGAGGTCGTCGTAGGCGATGGTGGCGACCACCTTGGGCTTGCGCCGCCTCTTGCCGGGCACGTTCTCGACGTGGGCCAGGGCCGACTCGGCGAGCGAGACGAGGCCGTCGGCTCGCCGCTGGGCGGCGCTGCGCTCGTCACCGTCGAAGCGCTGGGAATGCGCACGGACGGCCTCGGCGACGATCGCATAGCCCTCGGGGTCGAGGGTGGCGTCGAGGCGACCCATGTCGTCGAGCAGGGTGGACATGTGCAGTGCACGTTGGTCGTAGCGCTCCTCCGCAGTGCGCTCGGCCCGATCAGGGTCGGCGTGTTGGCGCCAGACGGCGAGAGCGATCCGGAAGTCGGAGAACGAGAGGCGGGTCGCCCAACCGCACAGCATCTCCTCGTCACGTTCGAAGGTGTCGGCGATGTCGGCGTGCCAGGCCTCCGCGAGGAGCCGCAGTGCGGACTCGGCGAGCGAACCCGTCGCGAAAGTGGCCTTCGTGACCGGCATGCGTTGGATGCGGTCGGCCAGGTGCAGGGTGGATCGGGCGTGGCCGACGCTGTCGTGGGTGGTGGTGGCGAGCCAGTCGGTGGGGGAGCGGAAACCCTGGGTGTAGAAGCGGTTGGTGGCGACCGTGGCGTGGATGTCGTCGAGCTGCGCGGCTCGCGCCTGGCGCATCAGCCGGGTGGAGTCGATAGCGTCGGGCGCAGGTGCGTGGTAGCTGGCCAGCTCCTCGAACTCCCCGTCAACAGAACGCATGTTCGTAGTGTACTGAAGGGGTGTGTCAGAGTTCGATCTCGGACGTACGGACTCCCCGATTCCTGGCTGATGAGCCGACGGCTCCCCGGTCAGGAACGACCGGATTGCTTCAGGATCGTCTGCCACGGCGATCGTCTGGCGGCCATCGGCACGGCGAAGCCGAGAAGCCTGCCTTGCACTCCACCCCGAGCGCGGGACATCGCGGCACCGGCGGCGGTGAACAGTTCGGTCGGCGACGTCGGCCGATGGCGTTCGGCGCGTCCCGCGGTCAGGTCCCACGCATGCAGGTTCCACTCGGTCGCTGCGATCCCGACGTGCAGACCGACGGTGACGGTGCCAGCCGGGAAGCCGAAAGACAGGTCCCACGCAGTCGATGCCCTGTCGAGGTAGGCGGTGGACCGCTCGACGAAGCGAGCTGCGGCGGCGGGTCCGTCGAGATCGTGGAGCGATGTGATGGCCGCCGCATTGCGTCGGTCGAATTCGCTCTCCGGGTACGGCGGGGCGGCGTCGCCGTCGAGCGCCCGATCGAGCCAATCGTGATACCAGTCGACCACGCCGACCAGGTGCCGGACGGTGTCGGCCGCATCCCACTCCCCACACGCCGGGGCCCGCCAGTCGTCGTCCGTGAACGACGAGGTGATGTCCTCGATCGCCGCCGTGCCGGCGCGATACAGAGCCTCGACGGTGCGTTGATCGGGCCGGCTCACGATGTGCTCCGTCGAACGTCGGTGTGATCCTCGTCGGAACGCTCGGCGGTCTGGTCGACGAGGGTGAGTCGCCCGACGATCGAGTGGGGAGCGAGCAGCGTGCCGGGCGTGGTCACCGAGTTCGCGCCGATGCGCGAGCCGCTGCCGACGATCGCTCCGAATTTTGTATACCCCGTGTCGAACCGAGTGTCATCGATCACCACCTGGATCATCCGATCGGATCGCTCGTTGAAGTGGTTGGCGAGCACGACGCCCGCCTCGATGTTCACGTCGTCGCAAACGACGCTGTTGCCGATGTATGCGAGGTGAGCAACGGCTGCACCGGCCATGATCCACGCCGACTTCACCTCGCACGACGCGCCGATGTGAGCGCCGTGCCCGACGTACGCGCCGCTGCGCAGCACGACGTGCGGCCCGACCGATGCGCCTTCGTCGACGATCAGCGGGCCGGTGGCGACCACAGTCGGGTGGACCGTCGCGGACCGGTGGATCGCAGAGCGCCCGTGAGTGTGTTCGACCAGCACGAAGTCGTCGGATATCTGATTGATCGCCGCTCCGACGATCGCTGCCGTCTCAGCAGCCACCTCCCAGGGCGGCCGACTCAGGTGCTCGACAAGGAACGCCGGAACGGTCTCCATCGGGTCGCCGCTCTCGACGCCTCCCAGGAAGTCACCGACCTCCGGCCGTCGATCGGGCCGGCTCACGATGTGATCCTGGATTCGATGCGCATCGTTGCGACTCCTGTCGGGCTCGATCTGGGGAGGTCGCGCCTTGCTGGGCGCAGCGCCAGCTCACATGTTCGCACCGGCGGGCGGCGGGTGCTCGATCTGGGGAGGTCGCGCCTTGCTGGGCGCAGCGCCAGCTCACATGTTCGCACCGGGGCGGCCTGCGGGGGGGGGGCGGGGGCGGTTGGCGGGTCAGGTCAGATGACGATCTCGCCGTCGGGTTCGCCGTCCACGGCCGCCGGCGCCTTGGCCTCGGCTGCCGCTGCAGCCTCCGCTCGGAGCGTCGCGAAGATTGCCGGAGGCTCGCTCCACGGGTCGGGCAGCGTGCCGGCTTCGGCGTCGCGAATCGTCTGCCAGACCCGCTCTGCGGTGCACGGCAGGTCGATGTGGCGTACGCCGAGGTGGGCGACGGCGTCGATCACGGCGTTCTGGACGGCGGGGGTGGAACCGATGGTGGCGGCCTCGCCGATGCCCTTCGCTCCGAGCGGGTTGAGCGGGGTCGGCGTCTCGGTCGAAACGGTTTCGAACATCGGCAACTCGGCCGTCGACGGCAGGGCGTACTCGGCGAAGTTCGACGTCACCGGGTTCGCGTCGTCGTCGAATCGGATCTCCTCGTACAACGCCTGACCGATGCCCGATGCGATGCCCCCGTGCTGCTGACCTTCGACGAGCAGCGGAGCGATCACGGTGCCGCAGTCGTCGACTGCGATGTGGCGGATCACCTGCACCTGGCCCGTCTCTCGTCGACCTCGACGACCGACACGTGTGTGCCGAACGGGAACGTGCCGTTCTCCTGCACGAAGTCGAACTCGCCGTGCAGGCGGCCGCCGTCGGTGTCGGCCCGGTCGGCGATCTGCGCCCACGTGAGCGCCTGCGCCGGAACGCCGGCGACACCGAGCGTGCCCGACGAGGTGTCGACCACGATGTCGGCGACGTCGGCCTCGAGCATCGTCGCGGCGATCTCGCGCGCCTGCTCGACCATCAGTTCGGTCGCCTTGTGCACCGCCGACCCGGCGAGCTGCAGCGAACGCGAACCGCCGGTGCCACCACCAGTGCGGATCGCATCGGTATCGCCGTCCACGAGCGTGATGCGGTCGACCGGGATGCCGGTCTGCTCCGACACCAACATCGCGTACGCCGTCTGGTGGCCCTGGCCGTGCGACTGCGTTCCGGCGTACATGGTCGCCGAGCCGTCGGCGTGTACATCGAGCGCACCGAACTCGGTGCCGCCGCTGCCCGAGGTGACCTCGACGTACGAGGCGATCCCGATGCCCAACAACTTCGAGTCGCCACGCTCGCGACGTGCGGCCTGCTCGGCGCGCAATCCGTGATATCCGCTGGCCTCGACCGCCTGGTCGAGCGTCAGCTCGTAGCGACCGGAGTCGTAGACGGGGCCCATCATCGTCTGGAACGGGAAGACGTCGTCGGCGAGCAGATTCTTGCGACGGATCTCGATCGGGTCGATCCCCAATTCGATGGCGGTCTGGTCGATCAACCGCTCGAGCATCGCCGTCGCCTCGGGACGACCCGCCCCGCGATACGCGCCGACTGCCGTGGTGTTGGTGACCGCCGTGGCGATGTCGAACTGGATCGCGTCGAGCGCGTACGTGCCTTGCGTCATGTTCTTCGTGAGGCCGGGGAGGTGTGCGCCGACGCTCGGGTAGGCGCCGGCGTCGTTCACCAGTCGGACCCGCATCGACGTGAACGTCCCGTCGGGGCGACACCCCAACTCGGCGTACTGGATCTGGCCGCGACCGTGCAGCAGCATCTTCATGTCGTCGCTGCGGGCGGGCACCCAGCTCACCGGCCGACCGACGATGCGAGTGGCCGCAGCGATGGCCGTGTACTCGTGGTACAGCCCGGCCTTGCCGCCGAACCCGCCTCCGACCTGAGGCGTCACGACGCGGACATCGGTCGTCTCCAGACCGAGCGCTTCACACAGTTGGCGTTGAACGAGGTGAGGCATCTGGTTGGCGACCCACAGCGTGAGGCGACCCGTGCTCGCATCGACCTCGGCAGCGCAGCAATTCGGCTCCATCGGAGCGACCGCCATCCGCTGGTTCACGTACCGGCCACGCGTGAGGTGCTCGTCGCCGAACTCGACCGTCCGCTCGGTCACCGACGTGAGTGCGCGGTTCGACCCGTGCTCGACGAACACGATCTCGGCACCGTCGTCGAACGCCGTCTCCATGTCGACGATCGCGTCGAGCGGTTCGATCTCGGCCCACACCGCCGCCGCACCGTCGGCCGCAGCCTCTGGTGTCTCGGCCAGGACGAGAGCGATCGGCTCGCCGACGTGGCGCACCCGCCCGTCGGCGAGCGGCGACCGGAGGAAGTCGGGGTGCACCGGCGCGAAGCCCGCGTGCGGAGCGACGCCCAAGTCGGCAGCGGTGAGCACGGCCACGACGCCGTCGACCGCCCGTGCGTCGTCCACGTGGATCGTCTCGATCGTCCCGTGGGCGAGATCGGAGCCGGCGAACTGGGCGTGCAATTTGCCCTCCAGTTGGAGGTCGGCCAGGTAGCGGGCGGCTCCTGTGAGTAGCCCCGGATCCTCCGTCCGAAGGACGCGCGTGCCGAGGACCGAGCCCGGCAACGGTGATTCGAGCGGCGTGATCGTCATTCCCTCACGCTAGGGCGTCGCTCATCTCGAGCGTCAGCCGCTGGCCCGAGTCAGCCGTAGTCGTCGATCGACTTGATGACCTCGACGTCCTGCCAGTCGAAGAGCGCCGGTTTCTGCGACCCGGCCGAACCAACTGACCCCGTACCCGGGTCGGTGGACTTCGACGGGCAGAACGACTCGCCATACAGCTCCCACAGTCCGCGTCGGTCACCGACGTCGAGGCCGAGCCCGGCGCCCGGGTTCAGGCTCGGGTACATCAGTTGGTCCTGCACCACGGCGGTGGGCCACACGCCTGCGTTCGGACCGAGCCCCTGGAACGAGTTCGACGGAGCACCGCTCCTCGGGTCGAAGTCGCTGACGTGCCCGAGCCCCATCATGTGGCCGACCTCGTGAGTCGTCGTCGCCTGGATGTTGGCGAGCGTGGTCGTGCCGTCGGGGCCGTCTCGATACAACTCGACGAGGTCGATGATCGCGAATCCGCGCACGGCTTCGGCGCGGTTCAGAGCGTCGGAACCCCCTCGGAGCGATCCGCCCACGCCGATCGTGCCGCGATTTCGCAATTCGATCGTGTCGGCGTTGTCGGAGAACCCGATGACGAGGCTGACGCTCTCGGCGCCGTTGTCGTCGGGTGGGAGGTACTTGAAGGGGGCCGGGTCCTGGCCGACACGTCGCGGAGTGAGCTGTGGGTTGAAGTTCTCGGCGAGCAGAATGGGGTCGTCGAGGTTCATGCCAGCGGACGTGATCCCGGCGTACTGGAAGTCGATCCCGGTCCCTTCCTCGATCTCTTCGACTGCGGCGACCACGGCGGCCACCTGCAGGTCGTTCTCGGCCATGTCGACGTTGAGCGCGTAGCGGATCGGCAGACATGTCGGCCACGAAACCCGTTGTGTCGGGCTCGGACGACGGCCCGAACGGATGTAGTTGCCGCGGTCGAAGAGAAAGTCGTACGGGCCCGCCTCGGGGACGGCGCCCAGGCGTGCGGGGACGAAAGCACCCGGCAGGACCGTCCGTGTCTCGACCGACCCGACGACGATCGTCTCCCTGGGCTCGGCAGGTTCGCCCGGATCACTGGGTTCGCCCGGATCGGCAGGTTCGCCCGGGTCGGCGGGGTCGGCGGGGTCGGCGGGGTCAGCGGGATCAGCGGGATCGACCGGTTCCTCGGCGGCTGCGACGAAGAAGCCGGATGCGTCAGCGACGATGTGGGTGTCGCTGCTCGCCACGATGTCGATCGCCGATGTCGTCGCGTCGACGCCGGTGATCGCATGGTTCGGCACGGTCTGCGCGCCGGTCGTGAAGTTGAGCGACGACGTCTCGGAGATCGCATCGTCACTCGGGAAGGCCGTGACGAAGCCGCGATCATCGGCGTCGACAGCGGTCAGGTTCAATGCGACCGCCTGGGCGTCGATGATGCCGAAGCCGACCGTCTCCACCGTAAGCCGTGCACCGGATCGCAGTTTCGCACCGTCCGTCGCGGCGAGTTCCCCGGAATCCGCCCGGGTGTCGACGAGGCGGCGCGGAGCGAGCGGCACGTACAGCCCTGCGGTCGCGACCTCGTCACCATCCGACGTGAAGTACCCGGTCACATCGATCGTGAGACCGCCGCCCACGTTCGTGAACACGTCGACCTGACCGTTGCGCACGCCGGAGATGACCTGGTTGCCGGCCTGGTACCCGGCCTCGAGGACGTTGACATTGGAGTGCTGCGGCGCCGGAGCGCCCGCTTCCCACACCCGGTAGAAGCCCCGGCCCTGCGACCGGATGGCGGTCACGTTCATCACGACGCCGCTCGCATCGGAGGGAACGCCTACGCTCGTCAGGTCGATGCGCCGCTGCTCGCCGGCCTCGAAGTCGGCGGTGGCGGTGTCGCGGGTGTCGAAGGCACGACCCGGATCGAGAGCGACGAAACGACCGGCCGCTGTCTCGTCGCTGGCCACGAACACGCCGAGCACATCGACCGCCACGTCGGCGGTCGTCGATGCGAACACCGACATCTTCCGCTCGGAACCCAACGGCGCGATCACCAGGTTCGGGATGGTGTGCCCAGTGAACTCGGTGTTGTTCGTCGAGGTCAGGAGCCGCTGCGAACCCGTCGGCCACACGGTGCCGAAGCCCTTCGACCCGGCGTCGATCATGGTGACGTTGGCGATGACCGCGGTGATGTCAGCGGCATCCACTCCGGCTGCCCGCGCGACGCCGGTGTTCGTGACCGGATCGATCGAGAACGCCGACTCCACCCACAACCTGCCGACGCGATCGTCGCTGCGGGTGTCGAGCACGCGCACCGGGGTGATCGGTCGGTACGCCGACGTCTCCAGGACCGTCACCGGGTCGGGCGCGAGTTCGCCGACGGGGTCGACCGGATCGGTGACCGGTTCGTCGGTCTGGGCGAGCGCCACGTCGACGGTGCCCGACGCCGAGACGGCCGCCAGAGCGAGCGCGGCCGCCGCGAACAATGCGGTGGTCCCTCGTCGACGCATCGGTTCGACTCTACGGCCCGGGTGCCTCCCCTGGGGCTCGAACCCAGAACCAATGGATTAAAAGTCCACTGCTCTACCATTGAGCTAGAGAGGCTGACGCCGACAGAGCGTAGAGGGCGCGCTCTCGTCCGGCACCGTGACGGTGTCGTATGCTCGCCGCCGATGGACAACTCCGACGGTCGGTCCGCCCGACGCGAACGCAATCGAGACGCGGTGCTCGATGCACTCGTCGAACTGACGACCGAGGGTCAGGAAGATCCGTCGATCGACGACATCGCCGATCGCGCCGGCGTGTCCTACCGATCCGTCTACCGATACTTCAAAGACCGGTCGGAGATGATGGACGAGGCGACCGACCGGGCGCTGTCCTGGCTCCAACCGCTCCTCCTCACTGCGTCGGGTCCGGTCACCCCCGACGACCCGCTCGACCATCGCATCGACTCCATCGTCGACGCTCGAGTCGAGATGCACCTCCAAATCGCCGACATGGTGCGCATGGCGATGGTGCAGTCGTTCTCGAATCGAAAGATCAACGAGGTGTTCCTCGACTCGCGTCGCGTCTCACGCGGCCAGATCGCCGACCGTTTCCAGGCCGAACTCACCGCCTTCTCGGAACACGAGTGCGAGCTACGCATCAGCGCGATCGACCAATCGCTCAGCTTCCAGGCGATCGACTACTTCATCAACGAGCGCCAACACTCGCGAGACGAAGTCGAGCGTTACCTGCGCGGCGCGATCCGCTCAGCTCTCAGCGTTCCCGAAGTCGGCACCTGACAGCTCACGCTCGTCGGCGACCACTCCGGCGATGATCCGTGCTGCCACGTCGGCCGGCTGCAGACCTCGGGGCATCTTCGGTGCCTCACCCTCCAGCGGACGCGTCGCGAGCCCGGTTTCGGTGTGCGGTGGCCGAGCGTCGAGCACGTGGATCTTCGAGCGACGCCACTCCTTGCGGAGCGCCGTCATCGCGGCGGCGGCGGCCGCCTTCGATGCCGAGTAGGCGGCCATCCCGGGCATCGGCGTCTCGGCCACGACGCCGGAGATGCTGGCGAAGAAACCCTTCGATTCGGCCAGCATCGGCTGCACCCGACGGGCCAGCCAGATCGGACCCATCGCGTTGGTGAGGAACAGCTCTTCGACGGTGATGTCGTCGGTGTCGGCCACGTCACCGAACGCGACGATGCCTGCGGCGACGATGACTCCGTCGAGTCGCCCGTGGGCCTCGGTCACGTGATCGACGAGTGTGTCGCCCGCCGTTGCGTCGCGCAGATCGAGGCTCACGTCGGCGCCGCCCGACCGGTTGACGCGCACGACCGCGGCGCCGGCGTCGGTGAGTTGTGCGCTCAAGGGTGTTCCGAATCCGCCGGTGGCGCCGATCACGGCGACGACGGTTCCCTGTAGTTCACGTGTCATGGTTCGATCATCGCCGACTGCGCTGCGGCGTGTCGGACCCAGGTCCGACGACACACGCGACGTCGGCCGGCGGTCGGTGTGCGGATGGTCCCGGAAACCGGGGGGTCGCACCTGAGTGGGAGCCGGGCTCGGTCAGCCGTCGGCGGGAGGCGCCGTGGTCGGGGGCGCGGTCGTCGTCGACGCCGGGGCCGTGGTGCTCGGCGGCGATGAGGTCGTGGTGGTCGACGGGGGAGCCGTGGTGGTGGTCGGCGTCGCTGTTGATGGCGGCGCCGCCGTCGTCGCGGGGGCTGCGACCGTGGTGGTGGTCTCGGGCGGCAGCGTCGTGGTGGTCGTGCTCGTGGTGGTGGTCGTGGTCGTGGTGGCGTTCGGATCGGGCCGATCGAACGACGGAAGCGACTCGCGCTCGGTGATGTCTTCGGGCTCTTTCGATCCGTTCCAGACGAGGATGCGGTCGCCGATCGACACCTTCGACTGGAAGTACTCCGAGATGTGCATCGGGATGCGCACGCAGCCGTGCGAAGCCGGTTGCAGGGGAACGTTCTCGGCACCGTGGACGGCGATCCCGTAGTTGAAATAGACGGGATTCCACATTCCGCCGAGCGGGCTGACCCGCTTGCCCTCGACCTGGCGGTCGTACGTGAACACGCCGCCCGGCGTCTTCGCCTCGGCGCACACGGCCTTCTGCACGGGCTCGTCGAGTTCGCGCCCCTGCACGTCGGTGTCGTACGTGGCGACCTCGCAGTACTCCTTGGGGTTGCCGTTCGTGTCGAGTTCGCCGGTCGAGATGTGCGAGATGATCGTCGGCACGTCGCGCTCGAAGACGATCATCACCTGCTCGGCCAGGTACACCTCCGTGTGGTTGGCCTGAGCGTTGGTCGAACGGCGCGGCGAGATGCTGACCGGGCCGAGCAACCGGCCCCACCGCTCGGGCGTGATCTGCCCGGTCGCCTCTTCGCGTGGCACGCCGAGCACCAGCTTCTCGAACGCCCAGACGGCCTGCGTGGTCTGCAGCCCGAAGATCCCGTCGACGGGACCCGGATCGAAGGCGAGTTCGGTCAGGCGTTCTTGGACCCTCCGAACCTCGTTGCTCTGCATCCCCTGCGCCAGCGTCTGCGTGAGGGGCGGGATCGTCTCGGCGACGACGGTCGTGGGCGCGGAGTCGAGCGGCGCTGCGATCGTCGAGGGAGCATCGACCGGGTCGACGGGCGCGATGTCGAGCGGTGCTGCCTCGCTCGACGACGAACTTCCGTCGTCGTCGTTGCGAGCACCGACCAGACCGACTCCGATGATCAGGAGGATCAGTCCGCATGCCGCGATGACCGGGACACGTGACGAGGACGGCATGCCGACGCCGTCGGTGGCCTCATCGGGGGCAGGGTGCTGAACGATCAGACGATTTTACTGGTCGGGGTTCGCTGAGAGTCGTCGCGGAGGTGTGTCTCCGGTCAGGCTGCGTCGACCAGCGGGTCGGTCCAATCCGACCACTCCGGGCCGAGTGCACAGCGGATCGAGTGGACCGCCACGTCTCGCCGGTTGCGGATGGTGCGGGCGGTGACACTGCAGTCCTGTGCGACCCGCGTCGGCGAGCCGTTCGCACACAGAGTGCGGATCAGATCGAGTTCGGCGCCCGGCACGCCTGCCCGGGTGGCGGCGCGGAGAGTGCCGGCCAGCGCCTGCATCGGATCCAGTTCGTGTGGCGGCGCCGGCCGGCTGGTGAGGGTGTTGTCAGGTACCGGGATCTCGGTCGACGACATCCGTCGCCGGGCCTGGCGGAAACCGATCCACACCGCGTCGGCGATGAGCGCAAGAGCGACGGGCCCCGACCGAGACGACGTGTCGTAGCTCGCGATGGCGATCCAGGCGCTGCCGATGATGACGTCGATCGGGTGCGCCTCGCTCCGCAGCGAGCGCCACTTCCCCGCCGCACTGATCAGGCCGCCGAGGATTCGCTGCAGCACGATCCGCCCAGCCAGTTCGCGTTCGGTCGACAGGTCGATCAGCTGCGCCAGGATCTCCGAGCATTCGTGAGGTGGCCGCTGCGCGGGTTGGGTGGCATCGACGATGTCGTCGATCGAGAACGCGTCGGCGATCACCTCGCGCAGCAGGCCGGTCGTCGGCCAGGCGGCGATTGCGGCGAGCGTCGTCGGGCGACGGCGCAGACGCGCCCATTCCCTGTCCATCTCGCTCAGCAATGGTGTCGAGCGTCGGCGGGTCGCCCGGTCGGCGGCGCTGGTGGTGGCGGTCTCGGCGGTGTCGATTTCGGCGGTGGCGGTCTCGGTGTCGGTGTCGGTGGTCGGTGTGGGACTGGTGCTCTGGGTCATGAAGCGACCATGACGAAGCACCTTCACCGGGTTCCTCACCGCTCGTCGATCAGCTCGAGATCGGGTGCGAAGCAGCGTGCCGGTGAGTCATCGGGGGAGGCTCACAGCTCCTGCTCAGCGCATGTTTTGCTCCCGCCGATTTCCCCATCCGTGCGCCGGGCTCCCAGTGGAGGGCGTGACACCTCCCACCCTCCCTCCGCTCGATCTCGTCGGGCCGTTCGGCGATCGACTGACGTTGAAGTCGATTCGGCGCACCGACACGGTCGGCGATCTCGCGGCCAGCCTCGACGTCGATCGACTCGGTCTGTGCGGTCGCCCGCTCGATCCGTCGACACGCCTCACCGACGTCGACGGCCTCCGGATCGGCGCCCACCTGACCACCGACCCCCATACCGCGTCGAAGTCGCGCCGCCCGCTCGATCCGGCATCCGACCGCCGGCTCGACCAGATGTCCGACCGCCCGCTCGATCCGGCATCCGACCGCCCGCTGGTCGATGTTGCGATCGTCGCCGGGCCCGCCTGCTCGGCGCGCACGGCGCTCGGACCCGGCCGCCACATCGTCGGACGGTCACCCGAGGCTGCTGTCTGGATCGACGATGAGTCGATCGAACGTCACCACCTCCTGGTGTGCGTATCGGAGTCGGGTGGCCTGGCCCTCCACCAACTCACCGGCACCGTCCCGGTTCGCGTCGCCGGACGACCGCTGGTCGACGTGATGCCCCGTGACGGTGTGAACGGCGCTACGTCGCCGGACCTCGTCGACACTCGGATCTCGATCGGCGCCACCGTCCTGACGATCCGTCGACACGGCCCCCTTCGCACTGCGCTCGACCGTGCGTCGACGGACTCGGCGATCGCCGAGCGCGGGGGCGGTTCGGTTGCCGAGCACCCGACCGATCCGTGGCGACGCGTCGTTCGGCGTGCGCCTGTCGACGAGTCGGTCTGGACGGCGGCACCGATCTCGTCGCCGACCGCTCCCGCCGATTCTCGTCGCCCGGCAGCGACGGGGTTGATCGGTGCAGGCGTGACGGCGCTCGGCGCAGTCGCCATCGCGCTCGTCGTGGGCAACCCGATGTTCATGATGTTCGCGGCGATGGGCGTCGCCGCCACGCTGACGACCTTCTTCGTCGGCGTGGGCACCGCTCGCCGCCGTCGCCGACGACTCGACGCCGAGTACGCGACCGAACTCGCCACGTTCGCCGCCGCCGTCGACGACGTGCACCGCCGCAGAATGAGTCACCACCGCGCCGCCCACCCCACCCTTCTCGACGTCGCCCTGACCGACACACCGTCCACCGGCACCGGCCTCATACGTGAGGGGACAGACCCGTCACGTATGGGGCAGTCGGGGCTGGTCGCGCGCAGTTCGGGCGGGACCGGGCGGCTCTGTGCTGGGCTGGAGGCACGCTCGTCGGTGGACCACGTCGGTTGGTGGGCGCAGCGAACCGACGGGCCGCTCTCGGCCACCATCGGGACCGGCACGCATCGGTGGACACCGCCCATCGAGATCACCGACCGGAGCGCCCTCGATCCAACGCTGCTCCAGCGCGTCGGGCGCGCTTCGCTCCTCGTCGGCGTGGCCGCTCCGCTGACGCTCGCCCCGGGCGATCGGCTCGCGGTCCACGGGCCCGGCGGCTTCGCCCGATCGCTCGTGCGCAGCGCGCTCGTCCAGTTCGCCACCCGGTTCGGACCGGCCGACTGGCAACTCGTCGTGGTCACGACCGACGACCGGTCGTGGTGTTGGGCCGACTGGCTCCCGCACGGAGCGCTCGGTGACACGTCGGTCCTCTTCGTCGACTCCGATCGCAGCAGCGGGAGCGGCGCACGAGATCCACTCGGTGACCGACTCGACGCCGTCGATGCCGGCAAGCCGACGCTGGTCGTGACCGACGAGCCCGACCTGCTGACCGCGCGGACCGGACCGCTGCGTCGCTTTCTCGATGCGCCGACGTCGATGTCGATCGTGATCGTCGGCCCCGACGCGACGGTCCCCGCGGCGTGCCAGCGCGTGCTCCGCCTCGGTGCGACCGGCACGGCGGCGTGGTCGGGTGAGATCCCCGATTCCGACGACAGCGTGTCGATCGAGTTCGCGGGCGTGTCGGTCGCTGCTGCCGACGACGTGGCGCGTCGCCTCGCCTGTCTCGTCGACCCGGAGGACGGCCACGGGGTCGGCGCCGTCGCGGCGTCGGTGTCACTCGCCGAACTGATCCCCGACACCACCGCCGACGCCATCGCTCGCCGTTGGCGCGCCGGAGGCAGCGATCCTGTGCCCGTTGCGCCGCTCGGCATGTCAGCCGACGGCCGCGTCGACATCGATCTCGTCCGTGACGGGCCGCACGGCCTGATCGCCGGAACGACGGGAGCGGGCAAGAGTGAGCTGTTGCGCACCCTCGTCGTGAGCTTGGCGGCATCGGTCGGGCCGCAGCATCTCGCCTTCGTCCTCGTCGACTACAAGGGAGGGTCGACCTTCGATGCGTGCGTCGACCTCCCACACACCGTCGGCGTCGTGACCGATCTGGACGGCGGGCTCGCCGAACGTGCACTCGTCAGCCTCGATGCCGAATTGCATCGACGCGAGCGACTCCTCCGCTCGGTCGGCGCCTCTGACCTCGCCGACTACCGCTCCCGTGCGGCCACGCCACCCGCCGCCACGGATCCCGCCGACGCCTCAGACCCCGCTCCACCTGCGGCCAGCGATCCCCCCAACGCCTCACACCCCGCCAACGCCTCACACC